>Ga0302326_10004107_pt1 | contig 33883 bp, 27 predicted proteins | sample Palsa_T0_3_FD_202264 | JGI IMG/M metagenome (GOLD analysis project Ga0302326, IMG submission 202264) | Peat permafrost microbial communities from Stordalen Mire near Abisko, Sweden - Palsa_T0_3 | ecosystem: Environmental > Terrestrial > Soil > Palsa > Peat permafrost | place: Sweden: Abisko...
CTATCTGGAGCAGATCGCGAAGTTGAGCGGCGTCAAGCTGGCGATGGTGGGCGTCGGCGCCGCTCGCGAAGCAACGATCGTCATCGAGAATCCTTTCCTGGCGTAGCGTCCAATCGAGCATCGATCGAGCGTCCCCGTCAGTCAATCCACAAGCACTTGGATAGGTCAGGCCGCACAGACCGCGGCCATGCTCGAAAGCGCGACGCCGCGACGGCCCTGCCGGATTTCGTTGCGATCGAAGCCATTGGTGCAGTAGCCGAGCGAGATGCCGGTGGCGGAATCGCCCCAGCCGATCTGGCCGCCCGCACCGCCGTGGCCGAACGCCATCGGCGAGTTGGTCTTGCCGAAGCCGCGATAGTTCGCCATGCCGTCGTCACCCGCAACCACTACGCCAAGCGCGCGATTGCACTTGTACTTGAAGATTGGATCGAAGTAATCGCCGGAACGCGGACGCAGCGCTTCCTTGAGCGTAGCGGGCTGCCAGATCGGGTTGCCCCCCGCGACCGGAGGATTATGCAGCAGACCCTGGTAGAACAGCGCGAGGTCGGCCGCCGTCATGATACCGCCGCCGCCCGGCACACCGGACTCGCGCACGACCGCGGTGTTGAAGCCGAGGATCGCGTCTTCCGTCACTTCGCTCATCGCGGGCGGCGGAATGCCCATCTTCTGATAATCCTCAGGCGTCAGGTTTTGCCCGACCCAGACGAGATCGGCGACACGACCGTGTTCTGCGCGCGGCAATCCCAAGCGGAGTTCCGGCAGGCCGAGTGGATGCGCAATTCGATCGCGTACGAAGTCGCGAAAGTCCTTGCCGGTGCGGCGCTCGATAATCTCGCCGAGCATCCAGAAGCCGGCGGTCGGATGGTAAACGAAACGCTCTCCAACGGGGAATTCCAGCCGCCACGACTTGAAGCGTTCGAGGCGTTTTTCGCGGCTGTTCCAATCCGGCTGCGGAAACGGCGCGTTAGGAAATCCGGCGACGTGGAGTAATAGCTGCTCGACGGTAATGCTCTCTTTGCCGTTGGTGCCAAATTCGGGCACGATGTCGGCCGCGCGTTCGCCGATTTCGAGTTTGCCCTCGCCGAGCAGGATCCAGATCGCCGACGACATTATCGCTTTGGTGCACGAGAATACGCAGTAGAGCGTCTCGTCGGTCGCCGGTTTCTCAACCCCGCCCTGAGTCGCGCGGCCAAAAGTCTTGATCGCACCGACCTTGCCGTTGCGCGCGATCGCAATCTGGCACGACGGCAGCAACCCCTCGCTGACTTCGCGCTCGGCGCGCTTGAATAACTCCTCGACCTTCGCCGGGTCGAGTCCGACTTCCTGTGGACGATCGGCAATCTGATGCGATGCGTGCATTACTGCGTCTCCTCGAATGGGACTTTGTAACGATGCTGCGGCAGAACCTACCACGAAAGCGCGGCGGGCTTACAGTCCAGCGGCAGCAACGGTGGACGACACGGCAGTGCGTTCGGGGCCCTGCGCCGAGATCCACCCGGCTCGGCCCGGCAATGTCGATCGCACGACCTCGCAGATCGGCAACGCAGCGCGATCGAGCGCCTCGGCGGCCTCCCGCAATTGGACGAACCGCGCGCCGCGATCCTTGAGCGCGCGGATCAACGCGACGAAGGTCTCGATCTGACTCGCTCCTTCGGTCTCGGCGTGAATGGTGTGGACGTTGAGCGCGTCGGTCTTCATCTGATCAAGATAGAATCGCGAGATTGAGGCGCCGTCGGCGAGTGCCGGTCCCATGACCTCGTCGAGGGTCGGCAAGGTTGTGGGGATTTCGGGGGTGGCGAAGGCCTCGCCCGCCTTCATGCATAAGTAAGGTGCGGTCCCGCGGGTGTCGCTGCGATAATCGAGGCCGATCGCGTCGAGAGTCCGGAGCGCGACTGCCGAGGTGCGCCAGCCTGGTGCGGCGAAGCATCGCGACGGCTCGCCCATTACGGCGCGAAACGCCTCGAAGGCATCCTCGATCTCGCCGCGGATCCCGACTTCGCCGATTGCGTCAAGTTGATCCTGCCAGCGCACATGGTCGTAACCGTGCACGCCGAGTTCGAAACCGGCGCGCGCCAAATCGCGCATCACGTTTGGAAAAGCCAGCGCGATCGGCCGCGCAGGGAGCACCGTTCCCGACAACACGGTGCGCAGCCCGTACATCGAGACTGCACGGGTGCGGCGCATTTTCTTCAGGAAGCCGGGGTTCTTGAGCACGCGAACGATCGCACGGCCGGCGTTATCCGGGCCCATCGCAACGAGGAAGGTTGCGGTCACGTCCAGGTCGGCGAGCACTCGCATGAGACGCGGCACGCCCTCGCCAAGTCCCTGATGGGTATCGACGTCAACTTTGAGCGCGACTTCCATCGATTAGCGACCCGGCACCGAGGTCGAGATACCGGATTTGTGCGCCGCTGCTAAAAGCTTTCGGTCGATTGTCGCGAGGGGCAAGTCGAAGCGACGCGCGAGTTCAAGGTAGGTTGCATCATAGATTGATAATCCAAACTGGCTTGCGATCGCGAACAGGTCACCAATTTCGCCCAAATTTGAGGGTGCGCTGATTACAATACGCAGTGCGCCGATCCGGCGGAGCCAGCTAACGGACTCCGCCTCACTGATGCGCTTCCTGCGTTGGGCGCTGAGCATAGAATTGGATACCTCAAGCGGCCAGATGGTCGGGGCGCGGGCTTCCGCGCCGTCCGCCAGCAGATCCAGAACGAGCTCGGCGTAAGTGCTGACCTCATCATCGAAACACCATGAAAGTGCAACCGAGGCGTCGAGCACGAAGCGACTCAATAGCGCCGGCCTTCCTCGACGAGGGTGCGCAGACTTATCCTGCCGAGCTTGCGTCCTTTGCGCGTCTGACGGATTTCCGCGACAACTTGCTTAAGGTCGGTCATCTGATCAACGGCGGGGGGAGTTAGCAGAGCCACCGGACGTCCGCGCTTGGTGATCTGAATCGTCTCGCCGCGCGCCGCCCGATCGAGCAGCTCCGACAAATGCGTTTTAGCTTCGAATGCTCCGATGCTTTCCATGCTACCCAACCAGATGAACCAACTAGTTGATCACTTTTAACCCGGAGGAGATGCGTAGTCGAGGCGCGGAATGCCGAATGACGCGGGAAATAGGTTTGTTCTCTAAGCGGGGGACTTCACGCCTGGGCTTCCTTACGGAACCAGTCCATCGACAACAGCGTACCCTCGCGTAGTGAGACCTTCGCTTCGACGCCGAGCAGCTTGCGCATTTTGGTGTTGTCGGGCACTCGTCGCGGGATGTCTTCGTAACTATTGCCGTACACCTCTTCCTGGGACACGAATTTGATTTTCGACTTGCTGGGGCCGTACAGTTCAAGCATCAAGGTTGCGAATTGCAGGACCGAGGTCTCGACGTCAACGCCGATATTGATGGCCTGCCCGTCAGCCGCGGGATTAAGTCCCGCCTGCACGGTCGCCGCAACAGCGTCGGTCACATAGGTGAAACATCGCGTCTGTGCGCCATCACCTATCACGGTGAGGTCGGCGCCGCGCAGCAGTTGTCCCATGAAAATGGTGAACAGCCGGCCGACATCGACGCGGTCCAGCCGCGGGCCGTAAATGTTGAAGTAACGCACGACCGTCACCGGCATTCCGAGCTTGTGATAAGCGAAGCAGAAGTGCTCGCCGACCGCCTTCGAGGTCGAGTAGCACCAGCGGTCTATCGTGGTCGAGCCGAGCACGCGATCGTCGTCCTCTTTCCACGGGACCTTGGGATTGCGTCCATACACTTCCGAGGTCGAGCTGAAAACCACTTTCTTATTGTACTTGTAGGCAGCTTTCAGAATGTTCTGGGTGCCATTTACGTTGACGTTGAGGGTTTCGTAGGGATCGCCGACGTAATACTCAACCCCGACGACCGCGGCGAGGTGGTAAACCAGATCGACCTTCGCGACCAGGCCGTCGATGAGGTCCACGTTGAAAATGGAGTCATGGATATAGTGGAAACGGGGTTGATTGAGCAGATGGCGCACCTTGGCGATCGATCCGGTATCGAGCACGAAAACTTCGTCGCCGCGCGCAATAAACGCATCGGTAAGATGCGAGCCCAAAAAGCCCGCGCCGCCGGTTATTAATACCCGCATGAAACCTCCATTCAATCGAGCCTGAGGATACCCGGTGCGGCTTCGCGCGTCAGCGTCCCCCCGGCACCGCAATGTGCGAGAGCCTCGCGCGGACTGGCTTCAACGCCGTCTTCGAGTTGCACCCGGCCGAGGATTACGCTGCCCTCGCCTGCCGCCACTTCCACTGATCCATCGGGATGTCCGGCGAAGATCTCCCCAACCTGTCCGTGGGAACCGGATTCTGAGCCGATCCTCGCCGCCCAGATGAAGAGCTTATGTCCACCGACGAAGCAGAATGCGCCGGGATACGGATGAGTCACCGCGCGCACCAGGTTGAAGATGCGGCGTGCCGGCCAATGCCAATCGATACGCCCGTCGTCCGGATTGCGACGGCCGAAGTAACTGCCCTGTGTCAGATCCTGCGGATGCCGCGGTGCTGTGCCAGACGCAATCAACGGATGATACTCGCGAATCAGCGCGGCGCCGATCGGCACGATCTTGCGATAGAGCGTCAGCGCCGTGTCGTCGTCGGTGATTGGGACCGCCCGCTGCGCCACTATATCGCCGGCGTCGGCGCGCGCGACCATATGATGAAGCGTAGCACCGGCCTCGCGTTCGCCATTGGCGATCATCCAGTTGACGGGAGCGCGACCGCGATATTTCGGCAGCATCGAGCCGTGCAGGTTGTAAGCGCCGAGCGGCGGTATCGCGAGCAACTCCGCGGGGAGCAGGTTGCGATAATAGAAGGAATAGATGACGGCAGGCCGTAGCGCGGCGACCTGGGCGATTTCCTCGGTGCCGATTTTTTCCGGGGAGAAGACGGGAATCGAATTAGCGCGGGCGACTTCTTCGCACGAACGCCACCAGATTTCCTCGCCAGGCGCGTCACGATGAGTAAACAGCGCAGCGATTGGCGCGCCGATCGCGAGCAGTTCCTCAAGGCATGCGGCACCCATCTCGTGATAGGCGAAGAGCACGCAGCGGGCGTCGCGCACGGCCTCGTTCGCCACGCGTGAGAATTCGTCGTCGGCAGGGATCACTGGCGATGCGGCGGCAGAATGATGCCCTCTTCCGCGTTCTCCCCATGCACTGCGCGGACGATATAGTTGGGCCGCCGCCGCACCTCGATATAGATCCGTCCGATGTATTCGCCAATGAGGCCGAGGGCTAGAAACATCAGCCCCACGAACAGGAACAGGATCGCAAACAGCGTCCACAACGCGCCTTCCTGCTGCGGCCCATAGATCGCCCGATGGGCGAGCAAGAGGGCGGCGAAGATCGCGTCGAAGAGGAAGATTCCCATACCGGTGAGGCTCAGCACGCGCATCGGCAACATCGAGAAGCCGGTGATCAGATTGAGGCTCAGATGCGCGAGGCTGAAGAGATTGTACTTAGACTCGCCGCCGGCGCGTTCGGCGTGGGCGACGGGAATCTCCGCGACACGCTTGGCAAAGGTGTTCGCCAGGGCCGGAACGAAAGCGGCTTTCTCGTCGCATTCGACGACGGTCTCGATAATGTGGCGGCGATACGCGCGCAGCATGCATCCGTAGTCGTGCATCGGTACGCCGACGATGATCGAGGTCAGACGATTCTGCAGTCGCGACGCCATCCGGCGGTAGGCGCGATCCTGGCGCTCCTCGCGCCAACCACCAACTACATCGTTGCCGGCGTCGATCGCGTCGATCAGCCGGGGAATTTCCTCGGGTGGATTCTGCAGGTCGGCGTCCAGCGTGACGACGATATCGCCGCGGCAAATACGGAAGCCCGCGAGCAACGCCGAATGTTGGCCGAAGTTGCGCGCCAGCTCGACCACGCGAATGCGGGCATCGCGCGCCGCGAAACCTCTAAGGATACTCAGCGAATCGTCGCGCGACCCATCGTCAACGAAAATCACTTCGCAATCGCGGCCGAGCCCACTCACCACAGGCTCGAGGCGGGCCCATAGCGCCTGGAGATTAGCCGATTCGTTGAAGACCGGAATCACAATCGAAACGAGATCCGCCGCCGGAGAGATGGTATCGCGGATAGGGGTAATTTTACTTGAGGTGCTCACGAATTCATTGTTCGATGGGAATCTTCAAACCTGCCGGGTGCGCCGGATGTCAAAATGCGCCGACCGTCACGCTAGACCCGCGCCTGTGCAGCATTGTGTCAAACACCTCGCGCCATTTAAAGCCAGCGTGTGGCGTCTTAGTCCGAGAGTTGTTCGAGGAGTGCCTTCGCATCGACGAGGTCGGCGCTATTGTAGCGAAGAGTAACGAGCAGGCGAGTCTGCGAGCTGCGTCAAGATTCTCAGTCTAGCCGATCCAAAAGTGCTCTGGCATCTTTTAGATCGGCGGTATCGAAGCCTTCCGTGAACCAGTTGTAGATCTCGGCGAGAAGCGTCCGGGCTTCTTCGCGACGACCTTGCTCGTCGAGCAACCGCGCGAGGCTCATCGTGGCGCGCAACTCCCACGCCTTTGCGGTCATGGATTGCGCGAGCGCGATCGCCTCGCGAAAGTCGGCCTCGGCGAGTTCTATCTTCCCCCGCTTGAGTTGGATTTCGCCACGAACCCTAATAGTTTCAGGCCGAAATAGGAGTTCCTCGGGATTCATCTGCAGAGTTTGTTCCACGGTTTCAAGAGCATCGCCCAAAACCCCGTTGAGCAGTTGCGCCTGTGCGAGATGAGTATAGTCTCGGGTGAGCCCCAAGCGCGTCCCAACTTCAAGCAAACCATCAATACCTTTGCGGATTAGTGCAATACCTTCTTGCGCATGACCTAGTTGTACGCGAGCCTGACCTAATATGCACAGTAAAGAAGCTCCCACTTGAGAAATCTGATAGCCCTTAGTAAAGTCGAGCGCTGCCTGCGCGAGATCCTCCGCTTGTTTGAACTTTCCGCAATGGATTTGCAGATATCCAGCAATAGCCTGTGCTAGAGCCATATCGTAAGGATTGTCTTGGTTGGCCGCGGACATCATCTCCGCTTCGCGCTGAAGCGCAAGTTCGCTATGTCCCAGTGTCCACGCGTTCAAACTTCCGAATGCAAAACCTCCCACTATGGCTCCGGGAAATCGCCTTAAATCAGCATTCTCGAAGAAGTCGAGACCAGCGGTGAAATGCTCCTCAGCGCCGATCAGGTCCCCGCCCCAATATCGTGCGATCATTTGGTGTATACGAACGACTCCCAGATGGACGGGGTTCCCGTCGCGGAGAGCAAGAACCAGAGCTTGATCTTCGAGCGCCCGGCCCGTCGGCAAATCGCCTGCGATCATCGTCGCGAGACCTCTCGAAAATGCTGATACAATGAGCTGCGATAGCTTAGCGCCTCTTTCAGCCAGAACCGCAGCGCGTTCGGTTGCGGCGATTGTTTCGGGTGCCGAATGCCCTCTTGTAACCCAAAGCAAGCCGACGAGCGACTGTCTGATATCCAATTCGCGACTATCACGCTCTGTCGATTCAGGTAACAAATCGAGCAGCACCAAGGCCTGTTTATAGCTGTCCAGCGCCTCCCTGAAGGCGTTGCGGGACTCAGAAGTCTTGCCCGCTTTGGTCCATTCGCTGATAGCGGATTCGATTTCGCCCGATTCGCTCCAGTGGCGTGCGAGCACCTCTGGATGCGCCTCCTTCATCTCCGGGAACTTCTCGTCGATGGTACGCGCGACCATCAGATGAAGTTCCTTGCGGCGGGTCTTGAGTAACGCTTCATATGCCGCGTCGTGGATGAGCGCGTGTTTGAACTGATAGGTCGCGTCGGGCGCAATCCCGCGGATATACAGCAGTTCCGCGTCAACCAGTACGCGCAGCGAACTTTGCAAATCCGCCTCCGCGATCGAGTGAACCGCGTGCAGCAATTCATATGGAAACTCGCTACCGATGACGGCGCCGATCTGGATGACTTCTTTGGCGGGGCCGAGCCGGTCGAGGCGGCCCATCAGCGAGTCGTGCAGCGTTGCCGGAATCTCGCGTCCGCCCGGCTTCGCGTCGCCACTTTCAAGCACGGCGCGTGTCAGCTCCTCGACGAACAGCGGAACCCCGCCGGTCCGTTCGATCACTGTTGCGACAGTGTCGGCGGCGAGTGCTTTGGACGCCGCGACCTCCGCAACCATCGAACGCACATCGTTCGCGCTCAGACGGTTGAGCGTGATTTGCGTGTGATGCGCGCGCATCGGCCAGCGCGCGTGAAACTCGGGACGCGCCGTGTACAGGAGCAGTAAACGCGCTTTCGCGCCCTGCTCGACCAGCAGCTGGATCAGTTCCAGCGTCGAAGGATCGACCCAATGCAAATCCTCGGTTGCGATTATCAGCGGCTGCACGCGCGAGGCGCCGAGAACCCAATCGACCAGCGTCGCCAGTAGGCGACGGCGCTGTTGATCCGGCGATAGCGCCGATGACGGATATTGGGGCGGTAGCGGCAGATTCAGCAACGGCGCGAGCTGCGGGATCGCTTCGGCAGGCTTCAGTCCGGCGAGTTCGAGTCGCGACACCAGTTCCGCCAGCAGCTCCTCGCCCGGACGGTCTCCGCGCGTCGTGTTGCTCTGGTCAGCTTCGTTCGTTCCGCTCTGATTCTCATGCAGGTAATCGTCCAGTCGGTTGAAGCTCTGCTCCCACACCAACTGCCGCAACATCCCGCTCACCGGATAGAAGGGCGTGTTCTGAAAGAATGCGCCCGCACCCGCGCCGATCCAGGTATGCGGCGTACTCGCGATTTGTTTATGGAAGCGCTGCAGCAGGCGGGACTTGCCAATGCCCGCCTCACCGATAATCAATGCGACTTGACCTTCGCCCTCGAGGGCGCGCTGCCAGCGGCTGTTTAGTAGGTGCAGCTCGTCCTCACGGCCGACGAAAGGAGTCAGACCGCCCGCCGCAGTGGCAGCTTCGAAGCGGCCGCGCACTCCGCTCGGGCGAACGACGCGATAGAGATGGCTGGGTTGTTCGACGCCCTTGAGCTGGTGCTCGCCGCGATCCTCCACGACGAACAATCCCGAGAGCAGCCGATGGGTGGCATCGGTAATCGCGACGGTGCCCGGCTCTGCGGCGGCCTCAACCCGCGCGGCGATATTCGGGGTGTCGCCGAAGACGTCGGCTTCCGGGCCTGCGCCCTGGCCGATCACCACCGCGCCCGAATCGATGCCGACCCTGGCGGCTAGCGTCGCATGCCTCGGCTGCCGATTGAGTTGCGCGACCGCATCGAGGATTGCGAGGCCTGCCCGTGCGGCCCGCTCGGCGTCGTTGTCGTGAGCCTGCGGCCAGCCGAAGTATGCCATCATGCCGTCGCCGAGATATTTTGCGACGCGGCCCTCGAACTTGGTTATCGACGCGGCGGCCGCACGATGAAATCCTGCGAGGGTCTCGCGCCATTCCTCCGGGTCGAGCTTCGCGGCGATCACGGTCGAACCCACCAGATCGCAAAACAGCACGGTCAGATGCCGCCGTTCACCGCCGGGGCCGGCAGGCGATTCAGCCTTCGGCGGGATTGGCGCGGGGACGCCGAGTGGCGCGGCGCATTGCGCGCAGAATCTAGCCTCGGCAGGATTCTCGAAGCCGCACTTTTCGCATAAGCGCAGGAAGGGATGGGCGCACTGAATGCAGAACCTCGCGCCTTGCGGATTTTCGGCAGAGCAATTCCGGCAGCGCATCAACTCACCAGGGCGAACCGAGCGACTTAGCCGTTGCTTATCATCGTACATCACTTAACTTCTACCGTTCGGGCGGAGAAATGTACGCGTTGTCCGATCAAGTGACGAATTGCGGGCGAGCGATCCGGATGCTCCGAAGCGTTCGAACGGGTACATGAAACCAGCGACTCGTTTTGCGAGTGAGATGGCTGGACGGCGCAGCAATTCCGCTGTGCGACGCTTGCAGCGCCATCGCTCAACCGAGCTTATCTAAAAGGACTTGAGTGCGGGGGACTTGGATTGTATCACGGGTACCTATAGTTTTAGTTGCAACAGTCCAATGACACGCGGGCACATTTCGGCTACCGCTGGTTCGATGAGGGCAGCTACTCGCGCCCGGCCCATGACGTGTCCGCGATCCACCACAACGCCGCGTAACGATTGCGCCGCGCCGCGAAGCTTTCGCCCTGGCGAGCCTGGCGTCGCGTTCGATTGCGACCGGCGGAGCGGCAATGTAGCTGAGGAATCAAGCCGGTGAGTGAGAACAAGTCAGAAGGGGCGGGGGCGCCGGAAATTCAACTCGAATCGGCGGATGCGATTGGTGACGACACCGGATTGCCTTTGAAAGGCGCGCCAAAGAAGGAAGCTGAGTCCAAGGCGGGAAAATCCGGCCCGACCAACGGCGGTGCGCATACAAGCGGGCAGAAAGCCGTGCCCGGTGAGGAAATCGATGAAAGCCTGGGCGCGTTCCTGATCGGTGCGCGTGAAGGACGCGGGCTGACTGCCGAGGACGTGGTACGCGAGACCCGCCTGCCGCATCATTACCTGCGCATGATGGAGACCAACGATTATTCGGAGATATCCGATCAGCTCTACCTCGTGCCGTTCCTTCGCCGCTATGCCACTTTTTTGGAACTCGATCAGGAAGATGTCGCGATGCGCTTTATCCGCGAGGTACAGCGCGCCGACAGCAGTCCAGGTCCGGCGCGACTCGATCAGCCGCTCATCGCGGAGCCGCATCGGCGCCGTGGATGGGCAGGCGCGATCCTCGTGCTGGGTTTTCTGGTAGTGGTGGCGGGAGTTTACCTTTACGAGTCAGATCGGCATCGGCCGGCGAGCACCGATACTCTGATGCCTCATACTACTACCAGCACCTCCACCGGCAATGACGGGGCAGGTTCATCCGGTGCGCATTAGCCATAGCGGCTGGATCTGCCGCCCCAGCCTGCCCGTCTGCATCACTTTAACGTAACACTTTAAGATTTGAAGTGGGGCAGGACTTCCTCGCCAAGCCGCTGAATGCACTCCATGACCTGTTCCGGTGCGGGACCGAGCGGAATGCGGATGCGTAAGACGAACCAATCGATACCACCGAGCGCCCGATTCCAAAACTCCAGCTTCTCTAGCCAATCGGCAGGCGTACCCATGATCGGATAGCCCAGCGGACGAATATTATCGAGTGTAAAGTCGGATTCCCGAGTGAAACCGGGACGCGGCGCCAGCATTCCCCACTTAAAGTAGAACTTACACTCTTCAAGCCACAGCCGGCCGAAAGTCTGCTCGGCTTCTTCCATCGAGGAGGCCAGCCATCCGTCGCGCAACAGCGCGATGCGAGGGGTCTTGCCGGACTTGATTGCGGCTTCCCGATAAATCTCAACTTGCGCTTTAATTTCTTCGATGCTGTCGAAGAACGGCGCCATCGTCCAGGCGTCTCCGAGACGCCCTGCGCGCGCGATCGATTTAGGCCCGAACGCGCCAATCCAAAGCGGGGGACGCGGCCGCTGATAAGGTTTCGGCGTGATGTGAATCGCTTCGAAATTGTAGTATTTGCCGTGGAAAGCGAACGGTTCCACTGCCGTCCAGGCGCGCTCCATAATCTCAAGTGATTCTTCAAATCGGCCTTCGCGCTGCTTTATCGGAACACCCAGGTGCGCGAAGTAATCGGGGTGATAGCCGACTCCCACACCAAGCGTCAGGCGCCCGCGCGAGAGCACGTCGATCAGCGCGACGGACTGTGCGAGATGCACCGGATTGTAGAGCGGCGGCATGAGGATGTCGGTGCCGATACGAACGCGCTTGGTGCGTGCGGCAATCGCGGCGAGCAGCGGCAGCGGACTCGGAAACATGCATTCGGTGCGCGCATGACGCTCCGGCACGAAAACGCCATCGAACCCGTGGCGCTCGGCCTGCGCGGATTCGAGCAACAGTTGCTCTGCGAAGTTGGCGCTGCGTTCCGGGGTCGGCTCGGCCTGCTGATAGGGTCCGCCGTGAGTATCGGGCATATAGCCAAAGGAGATCATTCAGGTTCACCTCCAGGGCATGGCACTACAAACAGGGTCGTCGCCGGCAACCCTATCAGGCTTAACTTAACGCCAACAGCTGGAGATGACTACGCCGAATACGCATGATTCTGCCCTTGCGCGCCGACTTGTGGCATCATCGGGGGATGCTGAAGCCGAAGCCTTCAAGGAAGCCAAACCCCGACAGTAGCGACGGAACTCGCGGTATCGTAGGAGCCGCCGAGCAGGACCTTGAGTTGACGATCGAACAGGCGGAAGACGCAGCGAAGCACGTCGTCCAGGCGGCCGCGTCGGCACTTGGTTTTGGCAGCGTCGATAAGAAGACCGCAAAGCCCTCCGCCAAGAAAAGTACGGTTGCGGTAGCACCATCGGCAAAGAAGCGACCCATCGCGGCGATGCCGTCCGCACAAGCGCCAGCAAAACTACCTGCAGCTAAGCGATCGGCGGCAGCAAAGAAGCCTGCACCATCGCCAGCACCCCGGAGCAAGCCAAAATCGTAAGCCCCGTTTATTGGTTGGTTCGTGGCGTCGCGAGGATATTTGTTGATATAGTTCGACAATCAGAGCGCGCACCAGCGATAAAGCCAGGCGCGGCTCATCAAATTCACGCAGGAGAACAGGCATGCACGTCGGAATGGCAGTGATCTTTCAGGGACAGGGCGACGGACGCACTGACCGCAACGTTTACCGCAATGAGCTACGGCTGGGCGACCTCGCGGAGCCCCTCGGCTTCGATTCCATCTGGGGCGTCGAACATCATTTCACAGACTACACGATGTGCCCCGACGTGCTTCAGTTTCTCAGCTATTTTGCCGGCCGCACGGAACGTGTGCAGCTCGGATCGATGGTCGTGGTACTGCCGTGGCATAATCCGATGCGCGTCGCCGAGCAGATCGTGATGCTCGATCATTACTCGAACGGCCGCTTCATCCTGGGCATGGGACGCGGTCTTGGACGCGTCGAGTTCGAAGGCTTCGGGGTGAATCAGGAAGCGAGCCGCGACGTCTTCGTCGAGTCGGCGGAGATGATCCTTGAGGGTCTCGAAACCGGGGTCTGCGAGTACAACGGCAAGTTCATCCAGCAGACCAAGCGCGCGCTGCGCCCCGCTCCGTTCAAGTCGTTCAAGGGACGCACTTTCGCGGCGGCGGTCTCGCCGGAGTCATCGCAGATCATGGCGCGCCTCGGCATCGGCCTGCTGATCATTCCGCAAAAGCCGTGGGACATGGTAATCAAAGAGCTTGCGGACTACGGCAAGGTCTATCGCGAGGTGAACGGCGCCGATGCGCCGGCTCCGATCGTCGGCGGTTGGACCTATTGCGATGACAATCGCGATCGCGCCGAGGAGAACGCTCGCAAGTATATCGGTGGCTACTGGAAATCGGTCATCCGCCATTACGAACTCGTCGGTGACCATCTGACCAAGATGAAGGGCTACGAGGCCTACAAGTCAATGCAGGAAAATGTCAACGCTCCCGGCGGCGTGGACAAGATGACGGACTTCTTCCTCGGCCTGCAGGTCTGGGGCACGCCCGAGATGTGTTACGACAAGATCGTTGACGTCCACAAACGCACGGCGTCGCAGGCGTTCAACGGAGTCTTCAGCTACGGCGCGATGCCGTACGATCTCGCCGAAAGCAGCCTCCGGCTCTTCGCGAGCGAAGTGATGCCTGAGCTGAAGAAGCTCGTTCCTGCGGAGGAAAATGCGATCGCACGCGCGGGCGTCGGTCACCATGCGGACCCGGCGGCGTTCCGTCTTCAGGCATAGCGTTCGGCGCGATTGTTCATTGCAATCGAAAAAGCGGCCGGCTCGATAGCCGGCCGCTTTCGTTTCGTGTGCTCGATCATCTCTCCAGGCTCGATCGTTCCCTCATGTTGACGGCGCTAGGGCGGATAGTCACACTGCCGTGGGCCTTCCGCAGCCGCCCTCCAATCCACCTCGCACGATGAGAAAGTTACTCGGCATTTTCGTATTGATTGTGTTCGGCTTCGGACTCGCGCTGGGAGTCGCCGATATCGGCATCCGGATCGCGAATCACTGGTACCCCTACTTCTATTGCTATGACCAGTACCGCGGCTGGGGACTGAATCCGGGCGCGCACGGAAACTACAAGCGCGAAGGCGAGTCCTACGTACGCATCAACGGCGACGGCTTTCGCGGACCCGACTTCGATAAAGCGAAAGCGCCCGGCGTGATTCGCGTGGCGGTCATCGGCGATTCCTATGTGGAAGCGATTCAGGTTGGCGAGGACAAGACCTTTACCGCGGTCACGGGACGGGAACTTGCGGATTGCCCGCTGCTTAGAGGTAAGCGCGTCGAAGCGATGAACTTTGGCGTCGATGGTTACGGGACGGCGCAGGAGTTGATAACGCTGCAACGCAAAGTGTGGGCTTATGCGCCCGATATCGTGGTGCTGGCGATCTTTCTCGGCAACGACGTGCGCAACAATTCCGTGGTGCTGGAGGGCGATCAATGTCGCCCGTTCTGGACCTACGACGGTGACCAGATGAAGCTGACCGGTCCGTTTATCGATTCGCCCAGCTTCAAACTATGGTGCATGGCGCGTTTCGATTATCGCGATTTGCGGCTGCTCGACCTGTTCACGAACAGTTGGGAGATCGTCAAAGGCGGCCACGGCGGTCCGACCGCTGAGCAGCCAGCCGAGCGCGCGATCAACTACAGTATCTACAAGGCGCCGGCCGAAAAGTCGTGGCAGGATGCGTGGCGGGTGACGGAAGGTCTGGTTGCGGCGGTGAACGACGAATGCGTGCGCCACGGCGCGATGTTTCTCGCGCTCACCGAGGATACCGGTATCCAGGTCTGGCCCGATGCGGCGATGCGTGAGAAGTTCCAAAAGCGACTCGGCGTGAGCGACCTGTTTTACCCGGATCGGCGGATCGCGGCGCTTGGTCAGCGCGACGGCTTCGCGGTACTGACGCTGGCGCAACCGTTACAACAGTACGCCGAAGAGCACCACGAGTTCCTGCATGGCTTCAAGAACGGACCGATGGGATTCGGCCATTGGAACGAGGCGGGACATGCAGCGGCAGGCCATCTGATTGCACAGAGATTGTGGGCGATGATCGCCGCGGGCAAGTGCAAAAGCTGCGAGAATTAGACGTGAGGTCCGGGGATTCCAAACGAGGATTACCGCCGGACTGCCGAGTCACTCAGACCGGCGCGACGAGTCAAAAAGTTAAGGCGGCGCCGATGCGGCCGTTGGCGAGAACCTCGCGATAGAGTTCGAGCGTACGATTGACCATCGTGTCGATGCTGAATTCCTCGCGCGCACGGAGCGCGGCCGCCGCGCCATATTTGTCGCGCAGGGCGGGATCATCCAGCAGCCGATTAATCGCATCCGCCAGCTCATCCGAATCCGCCGGAGCGACGGTCGTCCCAGTGATGCCGTCGAGCGAAACGAATGGCACCCCTGACCTCAGGCGCGTGTTGACGACGGGCTTGCCGCACGCCATCGCTTCGAGTTGAACGATCCCGAAGGCCTCACTGCGCGCGATCGACGGCATCACGAAGACGTCGGCGGCTTGATAGTAGCCAACCACCTCCTCCTGCGAGACCCGCCCAAGAAAGGTGATTCGATCCCTGACGCCGGCCTCGAAAGCCTGCCGTTCGAGCTTCGCGAGTAATGGACCTTCCCCGACCAGCAGCAAGTGGCCACGCACCGAAGCCATCGCGCGAATGAGATACTCGAAGCCCTTGTAATACACCATCCGGCCGACGGCCAGCACGATCCGCGGTCCGTAACGCTGGCGGATTTTCATGGCGATTTCAGCGTCGCGCGGCCGAAACGAATCGGCGTCGATGCCATAGGGGATAACACGGCAGCGATCGCGATTGCGCGAAAGGGTCGGCGAACTATCGATGTAAATCGGCGAGCTCGCGATCAGCGCGGACGCTCGCGAGAGGAGGATGTCGTCGAGGGGGCGCAGGAGCTTTGCGACGGTCTTCTGGCGCACGATATCGCTGTGCCAGGCGATTACCAGCCGGCCCTTATGTCCGCTCGCAAGATATGCGAGCGCCGCCATTGGATTCGGCAGATGCAGATGAACGATATCCGCATCGATGCGGCGAATCTCACGGACCATCGTGGGGCAAATCGGCGTGGCCCATAGACTGAACAACCGCGGGAGCCGCCTGACACTAACGCCGTCGATCATGCTCTCCCGCAGGCGGCGCGACTCGTTGGCGACGATTACGTTGACGTTGATCGATTTGATCAGAGCGCGGCAAAGCGCTTGCAGATGGCTCTCAATGCCGCCGCGATACGGTGGGTAGAACTTGCCGATCTGCAATACGCGCATCGCGCCGTTCGCGCCGGTCAGATGCGGCGGTGCGGCAGCGGCGGCGTCGAGCGCCGCGGCACGAGGCAATGCTTCGCTCGCGACGCCTTCGCCCGCGATCGTCAGTTTCATTCCGGAGTCCTCCGGGATTCCCAAGCTCGCGTCATCGACTGATTCGAATTCATAATCAAACACCCGACCGTAACCGAGGAAGCTAAAAGCGTTAATAGTGCAATGTCGTGTTGGCCTTATGTGGAAACACGCGGAGTAATGGCGGCGGCGATCTGCCAATAGAGTTCGACGTAGCGCCGGGCATATTCGCTCCATGAAAAGGTCGCGGCGTGCTTGAGCGCGACTGTGCGGCGCGCGTCGCAAGTCGCGGGGTCGCCGCTGCGATCGCGGATGAGGCGGAGCGCAATTTCAGTCCACGCGGGGACGTCGCCGACCGCAGCGAACTGCACGTTATCGCCGCCGACCTCGCGCAGGACGGCAAGGTCGCTCGCAATTACCGGCGCTCCGCATGCCATCGCTTCTACCAACGGCAGTCCGAATCCTTCGCCTTCCGAAGTAATCAACACGAGGGCGGCGCGGCGGTAAATCGCGGCGAGCACCGCTCGTTCGACGAACGGCAAAACCGCAACGGCAGTCTCGACGTTCAAATCACGCGCGAGCTTCATCTGTGCCAGCGTGAACGGACCGCCGACGCGCACGAGGCGCGCAACTGGGTGGGCGGCACGGATTGCGGCAAACGTACGCAGCAGGACGTCGATTCGTTTGCGCGGAATCGTGCTCCCGACGTGGAGGATTTCGAGCTGACCGGTGCGCGCCGGACCGAGCATGCAGGCGGCCTCGCGGTCGGCATCGGAGTCTGTGTGCGGTGAGAATATGTCGGCGACGCCGTTGTGAATCGTGACCGTTCGACCCGCTTCAACGAGCCGATGCTGCGACAATTCCTCACGCGTCGCGAGACTGTCGCATGCGACCATAGCGGCCCTGCGAAGGCCGCTCAATTGGCGTGCGGCCATGAGCTTGAGCGGCATTGCAATGAGCTTTCCAGGGCGCGATTCAGCGGCAGACTCCAGCACGATGCGGAAGGCGTCGAGGTCGTGGCAGGTGACGATCGCGCGCGACGACGGGACGCTGCGCACCAGATGCGCGTAGCTGTGATCTGTGATGTGGAAGATGTCGAAATCATTGCGTAGTCGCTTCAAATAGCGCGGATAATCCACGAGTCGATTCAGCAGACGGTCCGCGTTGAACCTCGTTTGACTGGGAGAACCGGGCTCGCCGTTCGCATGAGCTGGAGCGTCGCCAGCGCGCGAAAAGCGCCGCCAGAAGGGCGGCCGGACGAGCGTCGGAGAGACCTGATCCGCGTGTTCCGTACGCAGCCGATCGAAGAGTTCGCCGGCGACCAGATCCATGCTCGGCCATCCCTCTTCGGCAAAGTCCGCCACCACGGCGACGCGCAATTTCAAAGTGCCCAATCCGATTAGTTCGCCTCGGCCGCCGGATCACTATCGACGCTAAAACTAGCGTCGTATGCCGATTCGATGGTGAATAAACCCTAGGGTTCTGATGAGATCATGCTACTCAGAGAATGCCGGGTCAGCGGTCGAGGAACTGAGAAAAGAAGTCGAGGTGGCTGCGGGCGACGAGCGGCCACGCGTACAGCGACCGCGCGCGAGCGACGCCCATGAGCGACAGTTCGGAGCGTCGCGCCGGATCCTCAAGCAGCCCGGTGATCGCGCTGACCCAACTGTCCTCGTCGCGTTCATTGACGATCACGCCGGCGCTGTCCACGACGAAGGGGAGTTCGCCGCTGTCGCTGGAGATGACCGGCACGCCGCAGGCGAACGCCTCGACTACCATCCGGCCGAACTGCTCGCGCCAAACGGAAGTTGCCTGGCTGGGGGCGCAAAGCAAGTCCATCGCATTTAGATAGGCGGGCACCTGATCATGCGGGACACTGCTGACGATGCGAACGCGGTCGCCATGAGGCGCGGCCCACTGACGCAACGTCGGTTCCAGGGGACCGCCGCCGATAAAGAGCGCGCGCCAGGGCACCGTCACGCGATCGAGCACGCGCATCAGCAGGCCAACGCCTTTCTCCGCGACGAAGCGGCCGATGTAACCGATGACCGGCGGATTCTGCAGTGACCAATCGAGACGGATTCGCACCGCCTCGCGCGCGGCTGGGTTGGGTCGAAAATGATCGATGTCAACACCGAGCGGCATTACTCGATGCGGCTTGCTGCCATAACCGCGCGCGAGCATGGTCTGCACTACCAGCTGCCCGCTACCCATCCATCCGGCACTGCGATCGATGCAATACTTTTCGATCGCGGAAAAAGGTTGCGGGTAGTGCTTCGAGATATTCTGCGCCGTCCAGAAGACCAGCGGGACCGTGCGCGGCGTCCACCACGCCACCTGGCCGCCGGCCGCGATGTAAGGCTCTTCCCAGCAGTGCACAAGGTCCCACGATTGGCGCAACAACTCTCGGACACGAAGGCCGTAAACAAACACATGGAGGTGGCTGGTGAAGTAGGCGCGCACCGCTTCGACGTGACATAACTCGCCATCGATTGCCGCATATGCGATGGGCAGCAGATCGCCATGAAAGAATGCGGGAGCGATTGCGGTTATCTGCCAAGCGTCGCCGCCCGCCCGCGCCATCTCATGCGCGAGTCGCCGGTTGAGCGCGACGCAATAAGAATGAGCGATCGACAGGATTCGGCGCGGACGCCGATTCATTGCGAGCGCGGGACTCTACTGAAAGTAATCACGATCATACATTACGTCATACGCGAAGAAGTGGACATGGCCGCGCCGTAAGCTTCGAGGCGAAACGCGGCCGCGGACGGCGCCAGTTCCTCGATAACCCTGCTGAGAGCCTCGAGATGGCGTTCGGATGTGAAGCGCCGCGCCAGTTCGATCGCCGCGCCGCGCAGCCGCGCGTGATGATCGGGGTCGCGCAGGCATCGCACAATCGCGTCGGCGAGGCCCGCGGCGGATGGCGGCAGCGCAATGGCGAGCGCGCCATTAACGCCGTCGGTTAGCCACTCGGGGATGCCGCCGGCAGCGAAGGCAGCGGCGGGTAATCCCCGCGCCCCGGCCTCGGGTCCGACGAGTCCGAAAGGCTCGGGCCAGAGGCTTGGCACCACCAGCAAATCGGATGAATCGAAAAATGCCGTCATTGCGGCGGAGTCGATCCAGCCGGTGAATTCGATGCGTATCGTTGGATGGTTGCGGACCATCGTCTCGGCACGCCACGCCCATTCGACGCGTGAACCGCCATCACCCGCGAAGGTCAGGACGAGCGGACGCGACAGTGCGGCCGACGCCACTGGGAGCGCGTCGAGCAGCGTGCCGCCGCCCTTGATCGACTCCATCCGACCCGCGTATAGCAGCCGCAAAGGCTCTCCCGGCGAGCCGGCAGGCCTTAGCGGAGGCGTGAGGCGGCCGCCGCGATCAATCACGGGAAGGCCGACGCAATGAACCACCGCGGGCGCGAGACCATGACGCACGTATTCAGCGCGCACGAAGTCGGACGCGGTTAGGACGGCGCGGGCACTCCGCAGCAGCGCAAGACGGCGCGTGGCCTGTCGAAAATCGGCGACCATCGTGAGGGGACTGAGGCCGCCGCATCGGCGCGGATAGAAATTCACCACACATCCCGCACCGAGGATTCTTGAGCATGGAGTGTGGGATGGAAATGCGAATGATTTAGAGCCGCTGATACAGGTCGCGCGGTAGTCGTGCGCAAAGACTATTGATGGCGCCACCGCCAGCGCTCGCGCTTCCATTTCGACGTCGGTGAGACCATGCGAATAGATCAGATCGGGCCGCCATCGCTCCAGCGATTCGAAGCATCGCTGCGCGCCAATTTCAGCAACGCACCAGGTTGGCGCATTCCCCGAGCGGCTGATCGCCTGCGAGGTTGAGGGAGCGTCGTACTCGCAAAAGAGCCCGACTTCGCAGCCGGCGGCTTCGAGCATGGGAACGATCGCATCGAGATAGCTCTCGACGCCGCCGACGACGCGCGCGTTACGGGTGACAATCGCTATGCGCACGCGGGTGCCCGCAGGGCTTCGATGGTGTGTCGGACATCGAAGCGGCTTAAGTAGAGGTCCTTGGCTGCGGCCCCGTACCGACTGCGCCGGCCGGTATCCGCGCTCAACTCGATCACCGCATCGGCGAACGCGGCGGAGTCTTCAGCCGGGACCATCGCGGTCGCCCCGCTTTGCTTCCATAACGGCTCCGTAAATGCCCCTGCGGTGGTAACGATCGCGCGTGCGTGATCGAGCGCCGCCATCATCGTAGTGCGGCGCGAGCTGACACCGTCAGGATAGGGCTGCATCATGAGGTCGCACGACGAGATCGCGAGCGAGAGTTCATCGTCGGGGAGCATACCGGTTGCGCTGATGCGTGCGGCCAACGTGGGATTTTCGCTCACGAAGGCGTCGCGGAACGCGCTGCTGTTCGCGCCGATCAACAGTATCCCTGCGGAAGAATCGGTCGCGAGAACACGGGATATGATCGCACGCAGCATCACCGCGATCGCGGGCGTATAGGTGCCGAAATGGCCGATCACAGCACGGCCTGTATGCTCCCATCGGCGGCGAGCGGCATCGACTCGAGCACGGTCGCTGATAACCGCGATCGTGCTCGGCACGGGCATCCAGACAATCGGACGATTACCTGGAATGTAGCGGCGCAAATGCGATTCCCAGACAGGCGTGGAGACGAAGACCCGAGACGCCGAGCGCGCAGCGAACATCGCCATCACCCGCGTGACCGCGTCGATCACCCGATAGCGCATCGGGTCGCCGGGGAGCACTCCGAGTTGGACCTCGTGAAACATCACCGTTACGCCGCCATTTTTTCGCGCATGTGCGTGGAGCCATAAACAAAACGGCACGTTCATCGCCTTGAATCCGAACGCATGAGGCACGTACTGCACCAGCAGGCGATCGTCGGCGCGGCGATCGATCAAGCGCGAGAGCCGAGCCAGTCCGCGACGACCAAAGCCTCCGGCCAGGCGATGGATGGTGACGCATTTATCACACGGATCGACTTGCGCGACCGCGGGCGTATAGACATGAACGGTGTCGCCGGCGGCGGCAAGTCCTCGCGCGACCACGCGCGAATAGTCGCTGACCCCTCCCGGTTGCGGCGGATACTCGCCAGTAATCAGATGCCATCGAATAGGAGGAGTCATAGGGGGACGGGGGGAGAGCCGTGAGGAACGAAGAAGCTGCTCTTGCTGAAACCTCACCGAGCTTTCAGGCTTCCCCTTTAGTTTATTGTCGCAGACTCGCCCCGTAGATCTCGAGGCAGCGGCGGACGACCGCAGGCCAGGTGAATTTTTCGAGTACCCGTTGACGCGCCGCCGACCCCATCGCGGCGGCCTCGGCAGGATGTTCACGCAGCCATTTGATACGATCAGCGAGCGCAACCGGATCGTTGGGCGGCACGATAAATCCCGACACGCCGTCCTCGACGATCTCGGGCATGCTGGCGACGCGAGTGCAGATGACCGGCGCGCCGCATGCCATCCCTTCGAGCAGGGTCTGGCCGAGCAACTCCGGCACGCGCGTCTCCTCTCCATAGATGGTGCGATAGACGCTGGGCAGCACGACGCACAGGGCGACGCGATAGGCGTCAACCAATTCCTCGTCGTCGCAATCGTGGCAAAATGTCACGCGCTTGCCCGCGGCCAGCCGATGCAAATCGGCGAGGAATTTTTCGTCGGCAACGCGGCCAATGATTTTCAATTCGATCTCGGGCGCGATTGCGGTGACGAGATCGTTGACGCCTTTGTGCGGCAGAATGCGGCCGGCATAAACGACGGGACGGTCCGCCTGACTGTCGGCGGGTCGGCCCGCTGAGCGGTCTCGCGGCGTGGCGGGCGAGAACTTTTCGCTGTCAACGCCGCCAAGGATAACGTGCGCGAACGCCCTACCCTCGTGTCCGAAGTATCGGCGGCTGTATTCACTGATATGCAGGTGACCGTCGAACCATTTGTCAGTGGAGACGTAGGCCGAGAGGTCCCAACCTCCGCCGCCGAGATCAGTGACGAAAACCGGCCGGTGCACGACACGGCATGCGAGGGCGGCAATGCTCGTGGCGAGCACGTGCTGCTGATAGCAATGAACGACGTCGGCGCCGCGCAGATGGGGGAGCATGGAAAGTGCAAACGGATTGCCGCGTTGGCCGCGCACGTACCAGGGATTTCCGATCACGAGCACCTCGAGGTTGCCGACGAGTTCGCGCCGATCGCTAGGGCCGAAAGCGATCAGGACGGTATCGACTTCATCGGCCATGTGGCGCGCGAGTTCGAAGGCATAACGTTCGCCGCCGCCGAAGACGCCGTCCTCGCCGAAAATCGCGGGGGCGATGTGAAGGACTCGCACGTGCCGGAATTACGCGCGGACGTCCGGGCCATTATTGCGCCACATCGCGCCCGGCCTCGTCTGTTGAGTGCGATCTACTTTACGACCTCAAGCTCGAAGTTCAAAAACCAGGCTGGAAACAGCCAAGCCCAACGGCGCTCGTACGCCTGCGGGAAGCGGTTCGCGAGCCGCCAAATCACCTTATTGACTAACGTTGGATAAAACACGATTTGGGCCTGGCGACGAATAAATCGCTTCTCAGTGTAAAAGTCAAAATCGTGCTCACGCGTGAAGTAGTGAAAGCTGAAATAGCTGAAATGGTGGCGATGCGTTGGATCAGTGAAGGAATTCGCCGACGAAAAATGAGGCGTCGTGATTCGCACGAGGGCGCGGCTTTGGCAAATTCGATGAATTTCCTCCATCGTCGCGACCACGTCCGAGCAGTGCTCGATCACGTCGTTGGCATGAACTGATCGAAACTGATTTTCGTCAAACGGCCACGGGAATTGATCGAGGTCATGGACGACATCGGGATTAACCATCGCGACGCGGTCGAGATTCACTGCGCCGTCGAAGCGCTTTTGACCACAGCCGAGGTTGAGAACCGTCGCCGCCTTGCGCTCGGCGTCGGTCATTCCGTTTCAAGGGGCCGCTTGGGCCGCAGCACTTGCGCAACCCGCCTCAGGTTGCGGCCGCGAAAAATCCGGGCGACGTGGGCCAGTTTGAATGCGTACATCGGCTCATAGCGGAAAACCTTCCGCCAGCATCGCACCGCTTCGCTGCGATTTCCTTCTTCCATAGCGCGCAATGCCTTGCTTGCGAAAGCGCCGGCATAGCCATTGTGGACCTCGGCAATGAGCCCGCGGGCACGAGCACCGTAACGATCCTTGATTAGCTGGATGAAGATATCCGGGCTCCATTTGTCCGGCCCGAGATGATCGTTGCTCAAACGGTACTTGGCGAGTGGTTCGGCGATATACTCGAATTCACCACATTCCCGCGCGAGGATGAACAAATAAAGATCGAAGGCGGGGGCCTCGGTGTTAAAACCGCCGCAGCGATGCCATGTGGATCGCGGCAAGGTAACAGTAGTAGGAACGATGGGCCACCAATGCGCCAGAAGTTCATCCATCGAAGGCGCGTGAGCCAGGGACGGCGGCATCGCGGGGCATTGGACAACGTTGCCCTTTAGATCGATGCGCATGTAATCGGAGAACGCGAGGGTCGCCGACGGATTTCGATCGAGGGCGGCAACGGTCTTCGCGAGGCGCCCGGGAAGCCAGATATCATCGGCATCAAGAAGGGCGATAAACTGGCCGGTGGCGCGCTCGATCGCTACGTTGCGCGCCTGATTGAAGCCGCGATTGGCTTGTTCGATGGTTCTGACACGATCCCCATACCTGGCCAAGATCGCCGCGGTGTCGTCGGTCGAACCGTCATTCACAACGATTATCTCGTGGCCCTCGATCTCCTGAGCGAGGGCGCTATCGATCGCGGCAGGCAGGGTCGCGGCGCTATTGAAGGTCGGAATTATTGTGGATACCCGAGCGTTCAACATCGCGATGGGCTCAATTCCACCAAAGTATCGGAGGCACTCGCGACGTTCATCAATGGCTCTTTCCGCACCCGATTCTGCACTGTCTCGCAACTGGCCTGAACCTTGTTTGCTGCACTTGCGCCGGCTTGCCGTAGAGACGAGGAACAGAGGCCGTTAGAGCGATTGGAACCGTCAGCGCGGAACATCGGACGACGAGCCTGCGGTCCTGAACATGCGCCCCAGGTTCCGCGGGCTAAAGAGGCGCCGAGCGAGCCCACTCTGGACCATGTAACGCGGGCTGCGCCAGGCGGCTCGCGCGAGGGTAGCGCAAGCAGTAAGCATTTCGCCGTGTTTCGTTTGCGTCAGCGCCTTCGCAATCATTGAGCTGGCGAAGACCCCGTTCAACTCTCGCGTGAGGGGAAGAGCCGCCCGGCCGTAGCGGTGGCGGACGGCCTTTGCGAAGAGGTCAAAACCATTGGCGTATTTATCGGCAATTTTATGAAAATCGATAACCCGGTAGATTACCAGTGGTTCGGCCAGGTATTCAAATTCGCCTCGCTCGCGGGCGCACAACCAGAGGTAGGCGTCGGAGAGATTGGGCAGTCGCTCGTTGAAGCCGCCGCACGCCACCAGCTCGGACTGCCGCATGATGACGGCGCTTGGATAAATCCGCCAACCGCGGGTCAGCAGATCGTTCATACTCGGGGCGCTCCCGACGACCCACGGTGGCCCCAGTTTGCCACGCTCATCCATCGGAATTACGTCGGTGAAAGCCAGTACGGCAGAAGAGTTACGCTCCAACGCGGCACAGCCGTTCGCGAGGTGGCCGGGCAGCCAGATATCGTCTGCATCCAGGAACGCGATGTATTTGCCGCGCGCGATACTGATTGCGGCATTCCGCGCGCTGTTGAAGCCCCGATTGGACTGGTTAACGGTCCTGATTCGATTCGCATAACTGTCCAGCAGCGCCGCGGTGCCATCGGTCGAGCCATCGTTGACGACGATGACTTCATGGCCGTCAATCTCCTGGCCGAGAGCGCTGTCGATCGCCTGGGCGAGGGTGATTTCACTGTTATAAGTGGGAATTATCGTTGTGACGAACACCGCGATCCCTCAATGGCTAATCATCAATAAGCTGCCAATTCGCACTGCAATAGACCGGGCCCAGTGACGAGGGCGGAAGGCGGCCGCCGCCAGTGACATCGGCGGCGAGTACTTCGAACGAGGTCGCCTCGGTGATGACATCGAAATCGCCGTTGGCGTCGCCGAGGTAGAGATCGATCGCGTAGCTGCCCGGCATCAGGGGAATCTTATCGATCGCACAGACCACGGTGCCGTGCGCCTGCGGGGTGCAGAAGATGAGTTGATCGCAGAAGCGATCGCTGGTGCAGAATACCGGCGCACCGTAGGTGGTCTTTATCACTGCTCCGAGTACCGGGCGGACCGGACGGCTGGCGGCGTATGTAACGCGGATTTCGAGGGGCGCGCCCATCCGGACCACGCCGGTGGGTAGCGCAGTTGCGCTGCGCAGTTCGACTCGCGTCATCGTAGGAACGCAATGTCCGCGGCGGCCGGGATGTTGCACCAGCGAGCGTTCGCCGGAGCCCAACTCGGCGCCGGCGGCGACGTATCGCGAAAGAATCTCGAGCGGTGCGCCGCGCGCGTCGAGGCGCCCACCCTTGAACATCAGGCAGGCACTGCAGAGCGCTTCGATTGAAGCGGTGCTGTGGCTGACGAACAGAACTGTACGTCCCTCGCGCGCGACATCACTCATTTTGCCGAGGCATTTTTTCTGAAAGGCGGCGTCACCGACGGCCAGGACCTCATCGACGAGGAGGATCTCGGGATCGAGATGAGCAGCGACGGCAAACGCGAGGCGGACATACATGCCGCTGGAATAGCGCTTTACGGGGGTATCGACGAACTGTTCGATTTCGGCGAAGGCGACGATCTGATCGAACTTGCGGATGATCTCGTTGCGGCGCATACCCATGATGGCGCCGCTGAGAAAGATATTTTCGCGGCCAGTCAGTTCGGGATGGAAGCCGGTGCCGACCTCGAGAAGACTGCCGACGCGTCCGTACAGCTCGATGCGGCCGGTGGTCGGTTCCGTGATGCGCGAGAGCACCTTGAGCAGAGTGGATTTGCCGGCGCCGTTGCGACCGATGACGCCGAGGACCTCGCCGGGCATCACCTCGAAACTAACGTCGCGTAGCGCCCACACCTGATTGGCGTCGGCAGGCGGATCGCCACCGGCCATGCGCGTTCGCAAGCCGCGCCACGGGGCCATAGCAGCGCGCGCGATCGAATCGCGTATAGTGCGATAGGATTCGCGTTCGCCAATGCGATAGCGCTTCCCGAGATTTTCGACTTTGATTATAGGCCGCATGGAAAAGACCATTCACAGACTTCGCTACGGCACGATCGCGAGACTACATTATGTAACATAGCGCGCATGCGGAAGCCCGCGAGTGGTCAAATGATATCGGCGAATTCCCGCTCCATTCGTCGAAATGCATAGGCCGCGCAGATCAAAACCGCAACGGTGACCGCGGCTGAGACCGCGATCGCATTCCAATCGAAGGCGCGGCCGAAGATCGCGGAACGAAATCCCTGGATAATCCCGCTCAGCGGATTCAACGTAATCAACCACCGCCACCGTGCCGGGATGAAGGTCACGGGATAGATGATTGGCGTCACGTACATCCAGATCTGCAGAACGAAGGGCAATGCGTAACGAATGTCGCGGTATTTGACGTTTAGCGCCGACATCCACATCCCGACGCCGGTCGCGAACAGGGTGGTCATCAGCGCGAGCGGAACCAGCATCAGCAGACCTAGGCCGAAGCCGACGCCGTAGTGGAAGGCCATGATGAACAAAATCACCGCCGCGATCGCGAAATCCACCAGGCCGGCGCCGACGGCTGCGGCGGGGATCACCAGCCGGGGAAAGTAAACCTTGGTGATCAGCGCAGCATTGCCGACCAGGCTGTTGCTGCTATTGGTCACGGCCTGATTGAAGAAATTCCATGGCAGGAGTCCGGCGAAAACGAAAATCGGATACGGCTCGCCTTCGGATGGGACGCCGGCGAGGCGACCGAAGATTGCAGTGAAAACCACCATCGTCAGGAGCGGTTGCAATACCGCCCACGCCACACCGAGCGCGGTCTGCTTGTAGCGCACCTTAATGTCGCGCAGGATCAGGAAATAGAAGAGGTCGCGATGCGCAATAAGGTCGCGCAGATCGATCCCGACCCAGCGCCGCGCGCTCTCGATGGTCAGGACCGGCTGAGCGGGCAATTCGGAAACCACGCCTGCCGACCCATTGGAGTTGCGTTCGAGATCGTCGGGACCGGTCCCGCGGTCGGCCAGCGGCGCTATACCTTCGATTTTCAGGGGTTCGCCGCTCACCCACGATCTCCATCGAGTTCGCGCCGAGTTCGCGACCTGGAGAGCACCGGCGATGGTTCCAAAGTCTCGGCGACAGTGACGATCTGGGCCGCCATGTCGCGCCACGTCCAATTGCGGAGCGTTGCCGTCAAGGGCCTAAGGCGACGCAGGTACTCGTCGATTTGACCACGCCAGCGGAGCATCCGCGCTACCAGATCGGGCGCGTCATCGGGATTGGGCAACAATAAGTCGGCCAGATCCGGGGAATAACGCTCAGCTACGCCGGCGCCGCGGCTGACGATCGCGGGAACGCCGCAACAAATCGCTTCCTGCACGTTGAGGCCGTACGATTCATAGCGCACCGGGCTAACAAGGACGTCGGCAGCCGCGAGGATGTCGGCGACACGATCGGTAAAGCCGAGGATTCGCACTCGCGAGCCGAGACCGCTGCGATCGATCACCTCGCGCCATCGCGCCAACGCGCGGCCGCCGCCCGCGACGACCAGATCGGCGTCCCAATCCGTGCGCGCACAGAGCGCTTCCCAGGCCGTCCACAAAGTATCGAAGCCCTTGCGCGAGTCGTAACCGAAGGCGCCGACGAATGCTGCCAGGGGACGGTCGGCAGGTACGCCAAGCCAGGAGCGGGCGGCAACGCGCCGGTCGGGTGTGATCGATTGCCATTCGGAGCCACTGCCGAGATAGACCGTACGCACGCGCTCCGGCTCCACGCCGACATCGCGAATCAGATCGCTGCGGGTGCGCTCTGAGTTCGCGATCAGGAGCCGTGCGGATCTCAGCACACGGAGTTCCTTGCGCGCGTGGGACCACGTATCGATACCGTGCTTCACACGAAACCAGAGGGGTGCCTGGGAGGGCGATGCCATCCATTCGCGATGCACGTAATGCACCCAGTTGATATCCGGCCAGGCACAATTGACGCCGTTAACGAGAACGCGGGCTCCGGGTCTTCGCGCGACTACATCACCGGCGACCGCACGCCCGAGCCGGTCCAGTTGGCGCTGGCCCAGGAAGTGCGCCGCGCCAGCGCGACGTGCCAGATGGACCTGCACCCGGGGATTCGACTCCAGATCGGGATCGACGCGAAAGCTTACCAGATGAACGTCTGCACCGGTTCCGCAAAGATATGCGGCCAATTCGGCATTCGCGCGATCCATCCCGCCCGCCCGGTGGAAGTCGCCGGCGACCAGAACCCACGCCGGAGCATCGCTGCGAGCGGGCTGTCCTGGCGGCTCGGAACCTCGCCAATCGCCCCCGGGCGAATCACGCCAGCCGCCCTGCGGATTTCCACCCGCCAGGCTCATGCGGTCCTGAGCGCCGAGTCCGTGGGTGGAATAGGCGCGCTGGGTTGGGCGGTTCGCTTGGCGGCGGCGGACCGAACGTTTGGGGTCGCAATCCATCCCGCAAATAGCATTATCAGGGCAGTCCCGGGAATCGACGTCAACGTCCCCAGGCCAGTCGGTGCAACCATGAAGCAATAGGCCACGAAGACGCGCGCGAGCCACTTTCCGAGATACCACGGATCGGTTTTGCGGGGCAGCGGCCGCGTCAGTGCCCAAAAGATAAAAGCCAGCCACAGGGCCAGTCCCGGCAGGCCCTGTTCCAGCATGATGCGTCCGTACTCATTTTCAATTACGACGGGATTGCGCAGTTGGTTTGCCAGGAAATACGGCATGCTGGTGCCGCCACCCCCAAGCCCATTGCCGAACGGGTATTCAGCCGCGAGTTCAAAAAAATTGGCATTCATACTGCTCGAAACCCGCGTTTTCACGTAGCTGGTATCATTCAGAGTCACGAATCGTTGCATCCGCGGACTCACCGCGACCAAGGCTCCCACCACCGCGAGCAATCCGACCCAAGCGAACCAGGGGAAATTTCGGATGCGTCCCGAGAAGGTCGCCGCCAGCCCCAGCACGAAGAGCATCGTGGCCTGACTGCGCGAGGCCGAAAGAAAAACTCCGAGCGCCGAAGCGCCCAGCGCGACCAGCATCAGTTTCCGGATTGTTCCACCTCGGGGCTCCTGGATCATAGCGCCCAGCAACAGCGGAATACCGGCCGCCATATTTCCGCCGTAGGCCGCGGCCTGGATGAAAGTGGCCGGAATGCGATAGCCGTTGGACGAGCCGATCGCGACATCCATGCTGTTGTAGATGATCTGATCGACGTCGTTCATCGGATAGAAGCGCGGCAGACCGAACTCGACCTCCGCAAGCGCGAAGACCAACTCGATGATCGCGAGAATCGCCAGTCCAGTCGCGAGCTTGCGCATCTCGGTACCGTCCAGCATCGCGCCCACCAGGATAAATGGTACGAAAAAGATCTGACCGCGCAATCCTACGAGCTGGACGAGCAAAGGTTGCAGGGGCATGAGCATGATCAGCAAAGGCCATCCAATGAGGGCCAATACCCACGGCATGATGCGCCGCATTTTGAAGCGCTGGACGGGCGTATCAGTACGCGCGAGCAGCGCGATAAAGAAGCCGACCGCGCCGAAATCGAAGATGAAATGAGCAAAGGTGGTTTCCAGGTTCGCGCGTACGATGCCGTAGAAATAGCCGACGACCATCGTCGCCATGAAGCCGGCCCACACGGCTCGGCGTCCAGCTACGTAGCATGCGGCGAACGCTATCAGACAAAGTGCAATTGCTAACATGAAGCGTTCAAGATTAGATCGATACAGTGTTTGCGAGCCGATGTTATTAGTATCGGCATCTCGTATTTTGACAATTCCGCGCCGCCTCGCAACCCGCGCCAACAACTCAGCGCACCCCGCCGTAGCGTCATACGATAGGTCGCGCTTAGGGCGTCCAGTATTATACCGCCTTGATAGGACCCTTCAGGTAGGCACGCCGGGCCGCGATTACGAATAGGATTTCGCGCCGACCGTCTCGCCGAATCATGAGCAACGCCGGAATAGCGCAGAACACTCCGGCCAGGCGCACCAAGGCGATCACTCGATCGCGAAAACGGAATCTTTTGCCCTCGTACTTTTCGCGCAAGGTCAATTCGCCGCGAATGATCGCTTCTATTAACCGGATCAGGTAAGCGGTCTCGAGACGCCCGCGCGGGATTCGATGAGAGACTTTCAAGGCCGGTGCGTAGATTCGCTGGTAGCCGGCTTTTCCAATCAAGTAACCGATCTCGATGTCTTCGCCGCCGACCAATTGGCTGCCCACCCGCCCGGCCATTAAGAGATCGGGCCGATCACACGGAATCGCCTTCAAATAAGCGTCACGCCGCACCCACATCCCCGCGCCGATCGTTGGCGCGGCAACCGCCACGGCCCCGAACTCCCGCGTCTGGTCGCCCATGTAATCGTTGAGCGCGAGCAGGTGTTTGCGCCGTTCAACACTCGGCGAGGGCTGCGTTTCCCACAAGGGCCGGACATTGGCAACCGCCAGACCGAGTGACGGTTCGTCGAACAAAGCGATTCCGTTTTCAATGTAGTCGCGATCCGGAACGTTGTCGTCGTCGAGGAAACATATCGCCGCGGCGCGCGCTCCTTTGATACCCGCGATTCGCGCATGGGTTAGTCCCTGGTGCGGCTCGGCGACGACGCGGACCTCGCAGCCGCGATTGCGCAGGCGCTGCGTCGAAGGATCACGTTCGGCAACTTCGGCGGTGTTGTCGGTCGACGCGTTATCGACCACCAGCACCTCGAATGATCCGTCCGGGGCGGTCTGTTCGGCCAACGCGGCGAGCACGCGCGGAAAACGCGCCGCCCCGTTAAAGGTCGGAATTACCACGCTCGCGCGTAAAGAGTCTGGTGTGGAATTGCCCATCAATTCGATCAAGCGCGACGAATGTCGTCAAATGGCATGGTTGCGCGATTTGGAGATCCGCCAGGCTTTCGAAGCGCTCCTTATTTCGCAGGGAGGAATCGGCTACGCCTCTCCCCGGATCGATACTGTCTGGAGTCCAGGATCGAGGCCATCGACTCTCGCGAATTTGAACGCGCCAAAGTATCCCGCGCCTGCCAGCATCGCCAGCAGCGGAATCGCCGGCAATCGATAACGCGCGATCGCCTCAGGGCCGCTGGCCAGACCCAACAACACTATCGCGTCGAAAAGGGGCAGGAGCACCAGGGCCTTTTCAATCGACGATCTGTGGCTAAGGCGCGTTAGTGCCATGATTACTCCGCCCCAGACAAGCATTATCAATACTACCTGTAGAGCTACGAGTACTGAGAGCAGCGTCGAATGGAGCATCTCGTGGATTCTAGCCGTGACGTCACCGGAGGCCGCGAGGAAGGACTTTGCGCCCGCGTTGGTGCCGAGAAATGCATCGAGGCTTCCCCGAATCGGGACAAAGGCGATCCAGACAAAGCAGCGCAACGTCATAATCACCGAGGCCGCCGGATCATGGCGGATAATCTGTAGCGCGCGATGCACCATGACAGGCTGCAGCGACGGCGGCGCTCCTTGAAAGTCGCGCATCGGCCATCCGATCTCGCGACCAAAATCTTCTTGCACAGACTCAAAGGTCTTATCGCCGCGATACCACACGACGCCGGCCGCTCTGAAGTAGTAGAGGTTCTCCGGGCCAATGCTGCTGAGCGACCAGACACCGGTGCGCAGATCGTTCCGGGCCATCCAGCCGAACAGGAACAAACCGGGGATGGCAAATGCCAGCACTCCTGTCGCGATAAGCCTGCGCCAACTGACTCGAGGCAGCAGAAAAACAGGCATCACCGCAAACAGTGGAAGAACTATTCCCAATGGCCTCACCAGTATCGCAGCACCCAAGAGCGTCGCGGCGGCCAAAATTGCCGCAACCGCTATTCTGTCATTGAGGCCCCGCCATCCCGTCCAGAGGCCCAGTACGACTCCGGCCGCGACCAACAACTGAAAGAGAGCATCCGACATGACGGTAGCGCCAATGAGAATCGACGGAATATCCAGCGCAATAAGCAGCTCAGCGGCAACGGCAGCAGCCAACCCCCAACCTTCGCGAACGTACAGCCCAATCAGCAGACAAACTGCGGCACCCGCCAGTCCCTGCACCAGGATAGCGGTCCGCAAAGTCGGCATCGCGGCGAGAAAGAGCGGATAGCCCGGCGTCCGCACCGTCTCGGCGGGAGCGCACGATCCATTGAGCCATCGCGCGAAGCCGCACCCGTGTTCGAGGCCCTGCGCCAACTCGATGTAGCGGTTCGAGTCGGGGTCCATCACAACCCCGCCACGAAGTAGCGGCGCGAGACGCAGGACCAGCGCCAGCACCGCTATTCCGGGCAGAAGCCATCCGCTCAGGAAGCTTTTCGAGTTCTGACGCGAGGGGCTCCTCAATGCTTCAATTTCTGTATCCATGGCCTGCATACGATCGGCGGGAGCGCCCCTGTTATCCGTGAGCAGCACCTAATGGAGTTCCTCGATTAGGCTGGCGATCTCCCGCAGAATCGCCGGCGGATCGCAAAGGGCCTTCGCGCGCGCCGGTCCCGCCGCGCCCAGGCGATGTCGGAAATCGATGTCGTCGATAAGGCGGCCGAGTGCCCCGGCGAGTGCAGCCTTATCGTCGGGCGCCACCAGGACGCCGCAGGTCTCGTCAACGATTTCGATCGCGCCGCCGATTGCAGTGGTCACCACCGGCAGTCCGGCGCCGAGCGCCTCGATAAAGCTGAGGCCGAAGGCGTCGGGTGCTGAATTGGGCTGGCAATAGATATCTGCCGCTGCGAGGACCCGCGCGACATCAGATCGATGACCCAGGAATTTCACGCGATCGCCGATCCCCAGTTCGTCGGCAAGGCGGCGGAGGCCATCGACATAGGCGCGCTCGTGTGGACGCTGCGCAGCGCCGGCCTGCCAGCATATCCAGTTGCGATCGCGCAGTGGTGCGAGCGCGTGCAGCAGTGCGGCATGACCCTTGAGGCTCTCCATGCGGCCGACTTGCACAATCACGACCGCATCGCGCGCCGTCGCCAGCTCATCGCGCAATTCGAGAGCCCGCGATCGGATGGGGCGTTCGTCGGGAATCGCCACCGGACAATAGATCACGTGCGGAGGAACGCGCGGGAAAATCAGCGGCAGCATCGAAGCCGTAAAGCGACTGTTACAAAGCGCTAGATCGGGCGGCGTCAACGCGGCCCAGAGCTCGGTCCAGTGTCTGCCGGTGGTGGCGCCATGCATCCAGAAGACCAGCGGCCTGCGGGCGCGCCGGACGACCCCCGCGAATATCGCATGGTTCCACGGCATGTGGCAGATGACCGCGTCGAAGCGCTGGGCCTTGAGCAATCGCTTCAGCCGCCGCCGTGCCCGCCAGGCACT
>Ga0302326_10004110_pt1 | contig 33869 bp, 23 predicted proteins | sample Palsa_T0_3_FD_202264 | JGI IMG/M metagenome (GOLD analysis project Ga0302326, IMG submission 202264) | Peat permafrost microbial communities from Stordalen Mire near Abisko, Sweden - Palsa_T0_3 | ecosystem: Environmental > Terrestrial > Soil > Palsa > Peat permafrost | place: Sweden: Abisko...
CGGTGTCTTCGGCCGATAGATGGCCGGTCATTTGCGCCAGGTACACGGCGGCGCGCATGCCGAAGGCCACGGCCTCGCCATGCAGGAAGCGGGTGTAGGCGGTCTCGGCTTCGAGCGCGTGCCCGAAGGTATGGCCGAAATTCAGGATGCGCCGCAGGCCGCCTTCGCGCTCGTCGGCGGAAACCACCTGGGCCTTGATTTCGACGGATTCCGCGACGATGCGATCGACCGCTTCGGGATGGCGCGCCAGCACTTCGGGGCTGCGCTCGGCGAGGAATCGGAACAACGGCTCGCCGCGGATGACGCCGGCTTTCAGGATTTCGTACAAGCCCGCGCGGTATTCGCGATCGGGCAGCGTATCGAGCACATTCGCGTCGATGAGCACGGCCAGCGGCTGGTGGAAGCTACCGACGAGGTTCTTGCCGATTCCCAGGTTGACGCCGGTTTTGCCGCCGATGGCCGCGTCCACCTGCGCCAGCAGCGTGGTGGGGATCTGCAGCACCGGGATGCCGCGCATGAAGATGGCCGCCAGGAAGCCGGCCATATCCGTGACAATGCCGCCGCCGAACGCCACCACTATGCTGGACCGGTCGGCGCCGCGCCGGACCATTTCGTCGGCCAGCCGCTCGACGGGCGCCAGGCGCTTCTGGTCTTCGCCGCCGGGAAGAAAGAGCACTTCGTGCGGGATGGCGGCAAGTCCGTGTTCGAGGCGCGCGCACTGGTGGCGCCAAACGTCCTCGGTGGAGACGACGAATACCTTGCCGGCGTTGGCGGGCACATAGCGGGCGGCATCGTCCAGGACGCCGCGCCGCACCACTGCGTCATACGAGACGGGCGGCGTTTCGACATGGAAGGTGGGCATATTGGTGTTGTACCATGCGGGGGCGTGGGTAGCCCCAGTTGGGCTGCGTTGCGTAACATTGTGTGACATCCCGTAGCTGTTCAGCCGAAATCCTCCGTCACGATTCCGGCGGACTGCGCCGACGTCAGGAGGGGGCTATATTCCTCATTCGTGTTGCGTCCGGTTGCATCTGGCTGCGGTGGAGTTCTCATATGTTTAGGCCGCCGCAGTGGGTAATCGCCGGCGGAAATTGGCTTCCGTATGCTTCCGAATGGCGCTTTTGTTGAAAAGAAAGGGCGAATTGGCTTCGTTTCGGCATCTTGATTTGGGTTCGAGCCGGTTCCGCAGCGCGGGTTTCGCCCGCAACGTTTTTTCAGGCTTCGGTTGCTTGATGGCGCACTGGTCTACAGCCACTGTTTTGCTCACCCGACGTCACAGTAGCACGGCGGCGGCGAGATTTGAGGCGGGCGATGGGCGGTTTGCGGTTGTTTTCAGGGAGATGTGGGCAGGCGCGGGCGTGTGAATGGCTCACGGACTGCGGCCACAACGGGGCATGAATATGGCGCGCTGCGCGTGTTGGGCGGCCTGCGAGGCCGCTGCAGGCTACGAGCCTGGCTACGAGCCTGTCGTCATCGCCCTGCGGGCCACCAAATATGATGAAAACCCTTGGAGGGCGGCCAATCTTGGCCGCAGCCGCCTTTTTGGGCGGCCAGAGCCGGCTGAAAGCCGGCTGCGGGCACGATTGCCCGCCCTCCAGGAGCGGTTTTCGACGGTGCCCCACTGATCGCCACCGTGCCAAGTGGACGCTGCCGGCATGCCCGTGGTCATAGCCCAAGCCGGGCGCGGGCCCGGTATCGGCGCACCAGAAAAACGATAGCCGCGACAGACAACAGGTCAAGACCCAGAACACTTGCGGCGGACGGCTCAGGTGTCGCAACGGGGCCATTCACTACCACCAATTCCTGAGATGGATTTGTTCCATGCGGGTTGTGCGAGGAACGGCGCTGGCCCCATTTCCAGATATTCTCGCGATCAACCGCAAACTGAACAGTCACATTTCTTCCCACGTGCCCATCCGCTACAGCCGCGAATGCGTGTGCTACCAAGCCATTCGAGCCCTCAGCCCCGCCCAGCGGGTCTAGACCCAGGCCATCAGTGATATCCCAAATGGCGAGTGAATAATTGGTCTGCGCGGTTTGATCGGCAACGTCGGGCTCGTTCCTGTAGTTTTCCAGTGATGAGCCATATATCAGTTGGGTGGCTAGCCACGCGACTGCATCGTAATTCTCCCGAGCCGTAGGGCTGGTGAATTTCTCCGTCCCGTTCGGGCTGAGCGCATTCGTCGCTGTCGCCATCCAGGGACTCTCCAAATACGGCTCTGTATTGAAGTCGTCGCAAATCACGTAATCGGCGTAGATTTGGTTGCCATTCAGAGAGATGGCGCCTTGGTACGGGCCGGCGTAGGCGCCATCGGCTGAAGAACCGTCGCGTGCCCCCGTGAGATCGGCCGTGTATTGTGCGAAGCCCATAGGCGCAAATATAAGAAAACCTACAATACCCAGAAAACGATTTTGTTTGATCATAAATCCCAAATTAACAGTGCCTGACTGGGCATTAACGACCAAATCCTATTCGGACCACGCCCGGATGAGAATTGCGCCTTGCCCCTGGCGCACTGCCGACAGCGTGCAGTCCGTCGCCATGGAACCGCTAACAGTTATGATTATAAGACTCACTCGTCCGGTCGTCAATGGACACAAAGTTCAGGCAAGTCTCACGCGATTTAGCAAGAAACAGCAGTACCATCGATTTAAATAAGCACGGTTTTTTGTTTGGCAATATCGCAGAAAGCAAAAATATTAACGGGAAAAGATGGCCCGCCAAAGCCGGTCTCAGGAGTTTCAAAGACCTTCAGAATCATGCAACTTGCATCGGATTTCCGTCGTCCTGGTACTGCTGCTGGTGGGCTGTTCCATCGAACCCGACAAAGCAAAAGGCGACTACTGGAACAGCGGCGATAAGTACTATCAGGCTGCTATGTGCGAACCAGCACTTTTTCTTGCAGTGCGGACAGAAGCATCGCGGGTAAAGTGTTTCCAAAACTGGAGATCCAATGAAGGAGGAGACGAGCGAGTTTCGCGCGCGCAATGATGCTACGCGACACTTGGCGTTGGCCGATCACTCGTTGTTGAAAGCGCGGTTCATCCGGCGAAAATGTGCCGCGTCCAGGGCGCGTGCGTGCTAGACGTGGGTTATCTTTCCAAACCCACGGCCAATTGCCAATCGACGGGCAGCGGGCCATCTGCCCCAATGTTCGGACTGACGCACTGCGGCGTGGCCGTTGACTGGGGACTGCTCGCACTGGGGTAGTACCTACCTGCGGAATTGGGTAAGTTAATCGGTTATGGATGTTACTAAGTGCTGGCGTCGCGGCAGGAGGATGGCATTCGGTCCGGCGGGATCCACTTACCTGGCCATCGGGGCCCGTCAACCAGCTTTGCGTAAGATGGTGTTGCTTCACCGCGTGGGGGTTGGGCCCTTGGCAGGGCCCACAGGCGTTGATGGGAAGCCGATCCTGAAACCCGCTACCCGGAAATCCAGCGGCAACCAGCTTGCGTTTTCTATCTAGTGTAATTTAGCGTTGCATCCGGTTACAGCTTGGCTGGAGTTCGCGCGCGTCCCGATAGGACCAGATTACCATGGGTTCGTCGGGTTCGGTGGCGGAGTTGGTTGTTTATGTTTGTTTTTCAATAAGATACAGGAGACTTTCGGCTTGTGAACCCGGCAGACCACAGAAAACGATGGTCTGCCCCACGGTAGGTTTTGGTCAGGAGATCAGCCAGGCGTCCAGGTTACGGCCGAGAAGGGTGGAAAGGCTGCGAATGTCTTCGCGGTAGAAGTCGAGCAAGAAACGTCGATCCGCGGGATCCATGCGGGTCGATCCGGGGTTGCGCATCAGCTTGCGGCGAATGAGCGGGCGCAGATGCGCCGGTGTCACGCTGGCGGCGGCCCGCCAGACTCCAGTGCGCTTGAGCCAGGGGATCGCAGGGATGCGCGGGACCTGGGCCTCCAGATGTCTGCGGGCCATATCGGGTGAGAATTCCGGGCCCACGCCCAGGAACCGGAAAATATCCCGGAGCACTGCCCGAGGACCACTTTTGAAATCTTCGTAGAACCCGATCCAGACGTTCCGCTCAAAGCGCTCCAGATAGCGGCCGAGCTGCGCAGAGTAGAATCCGAGCTCCAAAAATGGGTAGTGAACGGAGAACTTCCCGGAGCGGTGGTCCAAGTTTCGCTGGATGTGTTCGCGGAAGGTCCACCGGACGACACCATTCCCGAGGTTCTGAAGATAGTCGGAGTAGGCCCTATCGACGGGATGGCGGAGCATCACCAGGATTTTGGCGTGCGGGATGCGGTGGGCTATCCGTTCCGCTGCCGTATGCGACCACAAGTAACAAGCGCTGGCCTCGCCCAGAGCCGACTCGCTGCCGGCATTGGCAAAGAGCCGCACATAATCCTCCCAGCTTTCCACGATCCCGCCAAACCGCTGGTGGCGCATAGGGCCGGAAAGGAACGCGCGCAGACGGCGAGCGTCACGGGCGACGCCTGGGCGGAGGTGGGGTTCGAAATTCTCTTCGCGGATTTCCGCCGCAAAGAAGTTTGGCTCTTTGATCGGGCTCATGTAAATTTGAGGATGCTGGCCGAGATAGTGATAGAGCGACGTGGTGCCCGCCTTGGGCGCGCCGACGATGAAGAAGTTTGGGAGCCTGGTCATGCGAGAGCCTTTGTGGGGCGGGCAATCCTGGCCGCCCTCCGATCGCAGCGAATGCGAGACTCATTAGTTGACACCGTTGGGCGAGCCGCGAGGGTCAGGCTTGATGGTGACGGGCTGGCTGTAGGTCTGGCCGTCTACGGTGAGACGCACGCTATACTCGCCGGGCGGCAGGCCAGAGGCGCCCCGTCTAAAGCCACCGCCAGGTCCGGCGGTCGGGGGAGCCATGACTTTGGCGTCTGTGCAGGCGTCCTTTACGGGCGGCGCGCCGGCGCGTCCGAAAGCGCCGAAGCCGCGCCCAGCCGGGCCGCCGAGCGCATACCGATGCATTCCAGCAGCGACTGAAGGCGGCTGCGCGGGTGGCACCCAAATGGGCTGAATGTTCAGCGTTTCGGTATCCACCGGGCGCATCGGAGTGTCGCTTGCGGCGCAGGCGCGCACCGCTCCGGAGGTATCCAACAACTCCAGCTTGAGCGGCTGCATGGCGGCCGTCCGGAGCCAGTAGTAGGCCAAGACACCGGAGGGCGGATTCTCCATCTGAGGTTCCTCGTGCGGCAAGGGCATGCCGTTCATATCGCCCGTCCGGATGGCGTAGGTCTCACCGGGCGCAAAGAGATAGGCGTTGGCGGAAACGATCAGATCTCCCTGCCCCGCGATTTGGCGCAGCGCGCTCATCCGATCCATCACCCAAAAACCGCGGCCATGCGTGGCGACAGCCAGATCGTCGCCGTGCACTACGATGTCGCGCACGGAAGTGACCGGCATATTGTTCTGCAACGGCTGCCACTGCGCGCCGTCGTTGAAGGAAACGTAAACGCGCAACTCCGTGGCGGCGTAAAGCAGGCCCTTGGCTTGTGGGTCTTCCTTCACCGAGTTGACGTAGGCGCCATCGGGGATGCCGGCGGCGACATTCTGCCAGGTCTTGCCGCCATCGTGCGTGCGGTAGATATACGGCCGGTTGTCGCCGAGGCGATGACGATCGACGGACGCGTAGGCGGTTTCGGCGCCGAAATGGCCCGCTTCAACCTGAGAAACCTTGCTCCATGCCGTCATTTCCGGCGGGGTGACGGCGATCCAATTCTTTCCATCGTCGCGGGTGACGTAGATCAAGCCATCGTCGGTGCCAACCCAGACCGTGGCTGCTTGCAGGGGGGAGGGGCCGATGGTATAGACTACGCCGAAGCGGTCAGTCATGGGCTGGTCGATGTCCCGGGCGGTGATCGGGTCGAGGTTGGCGGGCACGGCGGGGTTCACCCGCGCGAGGTCAGGACTGATTTTTTCCCAGGTGCGGCCGCGGTCGCGGGTACGAAAGACGAATTGATTGGAATAGTAGAGCGCTTCGTCGGCCAGGGAGAAAACCGTCGGAAGGGTCCAGGTCTTTCGGTTGAGGTCGTGAGGATCGGGCGGAGGCAACTGTCCGCTAAGAGAAGCCGCGGAATTGAAAGTCTGATCGCAGCGCCCGGCGCCGCCGCCATAGAGGATATTGCCGTCCTTGGGGTCGGGGACGACGGTATCGCTTTCGCCGGCTAAGCAGATGGGCGCCCAGTTGCGAAACGAGAGCACGCCTTCGGGCGACCAGGTACTGACGCCGACCGCACCGCTATCCTGTTGCGCACCGTAGAGCCAATAGGGGAAGCGAGTGTCGGCGGCGACGTGATAAATCTGGGCGGTGGGCTGGTTGTACCAGCTGCTCCAGGTCTTCGAGCCGTCCACGCTGACCACGGTACCCTGATCGCTGCTGAGCACCATACGATTGCCGTCGGTGGGATTCACCCAAAGCTGGTGGTAGTCGTCGCCGCCCGGCCCTCCCTTGACCGGAACAAAAGTCTTGCCGGCATCGGTAGTCATATAGGTAGCGGTATTGATGACGTAGGCGCGGTCGGGATTGGCGGGATCGACGGTCACGGATTCGAAATACCAGCCGCGGTTCCACAGCCGGGGCTCGGCGTTGGCCAGTTTCCAGGTGGCGCCGGCGTCATCGGAGATGTAGACTCCGCCCCCGCCTGCGGGACGTGTGCCGCCTGCGGCGGCGGCGCGAAAGCCTACGGGCACAGCGCTACCGACATCGTCCACCACCGCCCAGAGACGATTGGGGTTGCTGGGCGAAACGGCCACGCCAATCTTGCCGACGAAATCGTCGGTGGGCAGCCCGCCAGCCAATTTCGACCAGGTATCGCCTGCGTCGGTAGACTTGTACAGTCCGCCGCCGGGCAAGTTGGTGGGCGCGTAGACGGCCCACGGCGGGCGGCGCGTGGCCCACAGCGAAGCGTAGAGCACCCGCGGGTTCTTGGGATCGATGGCCAGATCGACCGCGCCAACATTATCAGGATCGCCGGCCTTGAAGAGCACCTTCTTCCAAGTAGTCCCGCCGTCAATGGAGCGATAGACTCCGCGCTCTGGGTTTGATTCGTAGATGTGGCCGAGAGCCGCTACATAGACGCGATCCGGGTTTGCCGGGTCGACCGCGACGCGTCCGATCTGACGGGTGCCTTCGAGGCCGATATGGGTCCAGGTCTTGCCCGCGTCGATGGACTTGAACATGCCGACGCCGTAGGAGTTCTGGCTGCGGATGTCGGGCTCGCCGGTGCCCACATAAACGATATTGGGGTTGGAGGGAGCGACCGCAATGGCGCCGATCGAGCCGATCGGGATGCCTTCATCGGAGACGGGAAACCAGGTTCGGCCGGAGTTTTCGGTCTTCCAGACACCTCCGCCGACCGAGCCGGAGTAAAAGGTGTCGGGCTGGGAGGGGTGTCCGGCGACGCCGTAGGTGCGGCCACCGCGCATGGGCCCCACGTCGCGCCAGCGCAAGCCGGATAGCAGGCCGGCGGGATATTGTCCAGCGGGGCTCGACTGCTGGGCGAAGATCGCGCATTCGGGCAAGGCCGAGGCCACCAGGCATAGGGGGGCGAGAAAAACAAAGCGGCGGGGGCGAATTACCATGCGATTGCTCCTATTGGATTCTTGGCCAGGATCAGCCATTGGTCAGGATCAGCCAAAGGACACTTTATCACTGGCGGCATTTCAGCCGCGAGCCGCCTAAAAGGCGGCTGCGGGCAAGATTGCCCGCCCTCCGAGCAGCGGCAAATCAGCAAAATGAGCGGTCTAGACCGCATTCTGTGGGATGCCGTGAGCAAATATGACCAGACTCGAACCGCTGTCGCTTGTTATTCGGTTAGAGGAGGAACACGCAATGAAGAAACTGACGAGCTTGATGTTGGGCCTCTCGATGGCGTTAGGCTCTTTCGCCGCTTTCGCCCAGGATACCAGCGGCAGTACCGAGAAAAAGACGGTAAAGGAGAAGAAGAACCATAGGAAGACCGTCAAGAAAGAGACCACCAAGACGGAAGATAAGCAGAACTGACTTCGGCAGTCGCGGAACTGTAACCTGCATTTGGCATAATTGCGGGATGAGTTCGCGCAGAGAGTTCTTTCTCCAGATAGCCGCCCTGGCCCGCGGCGCGCAGATTGCCGGCACCCTGTTGGCGTCGATTGAGCGGGCTTCGGCGATCGATCCGCCAGAGGGCAGTTCGTTCCTGGACGCCGAGCACGTGGTGATCCTGATGCAGGAGAACCGCTCGTTCGACCACGCGTTTGGGGCGCTGAGCGGAGTTCGAGGGTTCAACGATCCGCGGGCGGTGACGCTGCCGGATGACAAGCCGGTCTGGCTGCAGACGAATGCGGCCGGGGAGACTTATGCGCCCTTCAGGCTGGACTTGAAGGGCACAAGAGCGACCTGGCTGGGGTCGCTGCCGCATTCCTGGCGGGACCAGACGGACGCCCGCAACAATGGCAACCACGACGGGTGGCTGGATGCGAAGAGCCCGGATCGCGAGGACTGCGCGCGCATGCCGCTCACGATGGGCTACTACAATCGCGAAGACCTTCCGTTCTACTACGCGCTGGCCGACACGTTCACGATTTGCGATCAACATTTCTGCTCGTCGCTTACCGCAACCACGCCGAACCGGCTGCACCTGTGGACCGGCACAATTCGCGAAAAGCCGGACGCGGCGTCGGCGCCCAACGTGCGGAATTCCGATGTGGATTATGGCCTGACGGCGAGATGGAAGACCTTTCCGGAGCGCCTGGAGGAGGCGGGCATCTCGTGGCGCGTTTATCAGAACGAGGTGAGTGTGCCGTCCGGCCTCGAAGGCGAGGCGGACGCATGGCTCGCGAACTTCACGGACAACCCGCTCGAGTGGTTCGATCAATATCACGTAGGATTCCGAAAGACGCATCTGGAGTATGTGGAGCGGATGGCGGCTACGCTGCCAGAGGAAATCCAGCGGTTGCGCGCGCAGGGCGGTCCGGCAAAGGAACTGGCGGCGAAGGAAGAGTTACTGCGGTATGTGGCGTCGGAACGCGCGCAGTGGACGCCGGAGGCATTGGCACGCCTTTCGGAAACTGCCCTGAGCCTGCATGAGAAGGCGTTCTCGACGAACGAGGACGATCCAGGCTATAGGCAATTGTCGAACCTGCGGTATCGCGATGGCGAGGTGGAGCGCGAGATGGCAATCCCGCAAGGCGATCCGCTGCACCGGTTCCGCAAGGATGCCGATAGCGGGGCCCTGCCGGCCGTCTCGTGGCTGATCCCATCGGAACGGCTCTCGGATCATCCGAGTTCGCCGTGGTATGGCGCCTGGTACGTGGCCGAGACGTTGAATATCCTGACGAAGAATCCGGCGGTGTGGAGTAAGACGATCTTCATTCTCACTTACGACGAAAACGATGGATATTTCGACCATGTGCCGCCGTTCGTAGCGCCGGAACCGGGGAACGCGGAGTCGGGTAAGACGTCACCCGGAATCGACGCCGGTGTGGAGTATCTGCCGCTGGAGCAGGATCTGAAACGGAATCCGGCGAAGGAGGCGCGCGGCGGTCCGGTGGGGCTGGGCTATCGTGTGCCATTGGTGGTGGCGTCACCGTGGAGCCGAGGCGGATATGTGTGTTCGCAGGTATTCGACCATACGTCCGTTCTGCAGTTGCTCGAGCGCGTGTTGAGCCGGCGGATAGGGAAAGAGGTCCGGGAGACGAACATCAGCGCGTGGCGGCGGACCGTATGCGGCGATCTGTCGGCGGCGTTCCGGCCATTCGACGGCGGCGCGGCGGGAGTGCGTTTTCCAGCGAGAGACTCCTTCTTTGAACAAGTGAACCTGGCGCAGTTTGCGCGCATGCCGTCGGGCTACCGGAGGCTGGCGGCGGAGGACGTGGAGCAGTTTAAGGCGGACCGGTTTAAGGTGGCGTGGATGCCGCAACAGGAGCCTGGCGTGCGGCCATCTTCGGCGCTGCCGTACGAGCTGGCGGCCAGCGGCGCGATCAGCCCCGACGGGAAGCGGTTCGAGATGGTACTGGAGGCCAGAGACGGGCTCTTCGGAAAGGAAGCGGCGGGCGCTCCCTTTCACGTTTATACACCGGGGAGGTTTCGGGAGCGCGTGGAGCTGCGGACGCGCGCTTATGCGGTGGGTGCCGGACAGCGTTTGACGGATTCGTGGGAACTGGAAGGGTTCCGGGGAGGGTTGTATCACTTGCGCGTTTGCGGGCCGAACGGTTTTCTGCGGGAGTTCGCGGGAGGGGTGGAAGATCCGCGGGTGGAGATTCAATTTGAATATGCCAGGCGCGGGAATGCGCCGGCGGGCAACGCCGAACTGCGCGTATATAACGGCGCGGAGCGGGCTTTAACGGTGCGGGTGCGGGACCACGGCTACAAGAGCGGCGACCACGCGGCGGTGATCGAGCCGGGCGGCAGCGGGGCGATCGCGATGGCGTTGGGACAGAGCTACTGGTGGTACGACTTCAGCGTGACGATTGCCGGTGCGGAGGGATTTTTGCGGCGTTTTGCGGGGCGGGTGGAAACCGGGAAGAGCGGGTTCAGCGATCCGGTGATGGGACGGGTGCGGTTGTAGGGTTTGTGGGTTGGCGCGCTGGGCGGCCTACGAGGCCGGGCGCGTGTTGGCCAAGCGGGCTTGACAAAATATGGCAGAGTTGCCATAATCCGCATAGTGAGGCAACCCGAAAGGCGAGCCAGTAACGGGGGGACTAAGCGGTCAGGCCACCCGGTTCGGCCGGTCGTCTGGATTGGCAGCAAGCAAGATCTTTCGGCATTGCCGCGCGAAGTGAAGAGTTCCTTCGGTTCCAGGCTTTATGAGTTGCAGCAGGGCAAGATGCCGCTCGACATAAAGCCTTTGTCTCAGTTTGGGTCGGGCGTGTACGAAATGCGGGGACGCTTCGACCGGAATGCCTACCGTATGATGTACGTTGTGAATCTCAAGAAGGCGCTCTATGTGCTGCATGCTTCATGAAAAAATCCAAGTTCGGAATCGGGCTGCCGAAGCCGGACACAGAGTTGATCGCCATACGCGTACGGCGGGCACGGGAGTTAGATGCGGAGGACTGAACATGGCCAAGACTTCTTTTGAGAAGAGCAGCGGGAACGTGTTTGCGGATATCGGATTCACGCCAGCCGAGGCGGCGGAACTCACTGCTAAGAGCGGCTTGATCATCGCCATCAAGGACACCATCGAGCGGCGCAAACTGACGCAGCAGGAGGCGGCGCGGCTCTGCGGCACGGATCAGCCGACGCTTTCGAAAGTGTTCCGTGGCCGCATGGAGAGCGTCACCATCGACCGGCTGGCGAGTTGGCTGAACGCGCTTGGACGGGATGTGGAGATCATCGTCAAATCGTCCCCGCGCACGCGCGGCAGGGGCCGCCTGCGCGTGATTGAGGCGGCGTGATAGTGCGGCAATCGAGCACTTGGTATGCGTGTGACATAATTATGGCATGAGCGTCCGAACCACAATCGACATTCCGGACGATCTTCATGCCGCGCTCCGGCAGCGCGCGGCCGCGGAGCACACCTCGATTCGTTCGCTGATTACCGGCGCCGTCGAGAGCACATTCCGGCCACAGCCATCGCGGCGCGTGACAGGACCACTGGTGGGGAAAAAAGGCAAGCCCGCCGCCGGGAGTCCCGACAGGGAGAATCCATACGACGTCTTATTTGCCTGATCTGAACGTGTGGCTGGCCTTGAGCTGGGCCAACCACATGCATTCCGATGCCGCGTGGACTTGGTTTTCCCGGCAGGAGGACAAGTGGTGCCGCAGCGCCTGCCTCCCAGTCGCTCATGGCAGTCTTGAATGATGTCCACGACATTCTGCCGATATGTCGTCGGCGAGGGTGGCTTTACTCGCTCATGCCCGTCTTCTAGCGTTCCAAGGATTTCCTCAAAATCGTCGAGCGATCCAGATGTTTCCCGGACTTCCAGCCAATCGGCCAAGCTATGCAAGAGATTCGACGCTAAAGGGTATCCGGCATGCTTCGACGCGCCTAGAATGTAGGCGATCATATAATTAACATGATACTCTGGGTGCCAAGTCAGTCTGTTACCGCAGGCTCATTATCAGCTCACTGTCCGTGCAACGGAGGACGACGTTGCGCATGGCGGCCTACGAGGCCGCCGCAGGCTGCGAGCCTGCCCCACTCATCGGCCGTTGATAAAGCGGCTGCGGCGGGGGTCGGCGCCGCCGGTCAGCACACCATCGGACCTGGAAATAAGGATCGCGGTAGGCGCGGAAAGATTGGCCCAATCGCCAACCACTGTAATCTTATGGCCCATGGCCGTGAGCCGATCCATGGTGGCTTGCGGAATGCGGCGCTCCACGTTCATCTTGCCGGGTAGGAATTCGTGGAAGTCGAAGGAGGTATACAGGTGGGCGCTGTCGAAGCGCGGCGCCTCGATGGCTTCCTGCGGCGACATGTTGAATTCCACGATGTTGAGGAACACTTGCAGCAGCGTCTGGTCCTGAAGATCTCCGCCGGGTGTGGAAATGGCGAGGAACGGCTTGCCATCCTTCAACACAAGCATGGGGCTGAGGGTCACGCGGGGGCGTTTGCCGGGCGCCAGTTGGTTGGGATGCCCGGGCGTGAGCACGAAAGTCTGCATGCGCTCGCTCATCGCCAAGCCTGTGTCGCCGGCGATCACGGAGGGCAGCCAGCCGCCGCTGGGCGTAGCCGAGAACATATTGCGTTCGCGGTCAACCACGTTCACACACGTGGTGTCGCGCGCCGCGATGGTCGATTCGGTGGATGCCGGCATGGACAGCGGTCCGCCGAAGGCGCCCGGACGGAACTCCAGCGACGCGTGGTTAGGATCGATCAGCTTGCGCCGCTCGGCGGCATAGTCCTTCGAAAGCAGCGTTTGCTCGGGAATCTTGGAGAACTTCGGGTCGCCATAGTAGCGGTCGCGGTCGGCAAAAGCCAGCTTGATGGCTTCCACCAGCGTGTGAATGTACGCCGGACTGTTTTGGCCCATAGCCCGGAGATCGTAGCCTTCCAGCAGGTTGAGGGTCTCGATAATCACCGGGCCTTGCGACCAGAAGCCGGGCTTGAAGATCTCATAGCCGCGATAAGTGCCGGTGCGCGGCGTATCGGTTTCCGCGTGGAAGCCGGCCATGTCCTCATAGGAGATCAGGCCGCCGTTGCGTTCGCAAAACTCCGCGTACTGGCGGGCGATTGGTCCTTTATAGAAGTAGTCGCGGACAGCTTGCAGACGCTCGGCGCGGTCGCCCTTGGCTTTGGCTTCGGCGGCCGCCAGCGCGCGCAAGGTCTTCGCCAGGGCCGGTTCGCGGAAGACGTCGCCACGCCGGGGCGGGATGCCGCCGGGCAGGAAGAAATCGCGCGAGGTGGGCCAGAGCTGGAGGAGCGGCTGCGACCCGCGGATCCAATCGGCCATGACTTCGGTGACCGGAAATCCGTCGGCGTATTCGATGGCGGGCGCCGCCACGCGCTCAAACGACATGGTTCCGTAGCGTTCGAGCGCAAGGACAAGCCCGTCCATCACACCGGGCACCGGAGAGGCCAGAATGCCCTCGGCGGGCATGGGCGGCATGTGGCCGGGCTGCTCCCAAAGCTCGCGTGGGCGCGATTCATAGAAGGCTACGGTGGCGCGTTGCGGGGCGGTGCCGATGGCGCTGATGGCGACGACCGGCTTGCCGGCCAGTTTGATGAGGATGGGAATTTCCCCGCCCAGGCCGAAGTGATCCAACTCCGTGACGCCGGCGGCCAGTGTGGTGGCGACGCCCGCATCCACGGCGTTGCCGCCCTCGGCCAGGATGCGCATGCCGGCTTCCACTTCGAAGTTGTTGCAGGAGCCCACCATTTCGTGGAGGCCGCGCACGGGTGGAAACATGGTCAGCTTGGATTGGGCGGCGAGGGGGGCTGCAGGCAGCAAGAAAACAAGAGCCGCCTGAAAGGCGGCTGCGGGCAGGATTGCCCGCCCTCCAAGACTCAGTGTGAGGGGGGCGAACCTAGCTTTCATAGCGGAACATCGCCCCGGCAATCGGCACACCGCGCACATCGATTCTGCGGAGGTCCGCCGAGCCCACACCATGCCGCTCGGCGAGGAGCAGCGTATTCTCACAAGTCCGGAACGGCGGAGTGCCACGGGCGGCCCGGGGATCGTAACCCATCACGGCCGCCGCGACCGCATCCGTCGACACAGGATTCAGCCCCGCCAGCAGCACTCCCGGCTGCACGCGATGGATGCCCTTGATCCACGGCCCTTCGCCGCCGGCGATGGACTCGACGCCATCGATGATTTCCAGATCGATCGGACGCGACTTCACCAGGTCGGCGACAATATGCGGCACGCGATATCCCGGCTCGCGGCTGGAACGCGGGTCCAGCTCCGCGGGCGCCGACCGGGAAGGCTGCCGCCGCCCCTCATGCATGGTATTGGAGCGGCCGGAGGTGGGGTTTTCGTTGGGCGCGTCCACGCCCGCGTCGTCGCCATAGATGGACGCGGGCAGCATGCCGAAGCAGTTCTTCATGGAAAGCGTAACGCCGCAGGTGGCGTGATTCTTCAGCTTGGCCATGCTGACGAAGACGTCGGTATCTTCGTATGCGTGATTCAGATCGTAAGCGGGGAAGAGGTAACCGCCGCCCGGTACTTTGAATCGCGCGTACTGCCTGCCTTTGCCCAGCGCGTTGGTGTTTTCGAATTCCACACCCGGCGCGGCGGCCAGCAACTGGCGTACGTTCCATCCGGAATCGAGCAGATACTCTTCGAGCGGCCCGCTGGTGGCCCAGGCGCTCTCCACGAAGCGGATGCGCCGCGCGCCTGCCTGTCCCATCAGGTGGGCTGTGGCGCCCACCAGCTTCGGATGCACGTAGTGTGTGACTCCCGGCGGCCGTCCGTCCACGCGCAGGCCGGGGCTGCCGGTCATGTTCAGCTTGATGGTTACGGTTTTGCCGCGCACGATGCGATCCAGGCCACCGAGCTGGTCGAACATGGTGGCCAGGCGCGCGGTCACATCCTCATCGTAGGAAGCGCACTTGGCGATGGCCACGGGCGTGGCGGGGGCGGCGTCCCCCGGGCCTGGCGCGGCTTTGAGCAGCGGGGCGGCGGAGATAAGAGCAATCCATTCTCTGCGTGTCATTCTTCTAGTCTAAACGCACCGTGGCGCAGGCGGAAACCCGGTCGATATCCACACCGGTGCCGCCTTCGTCGGTGACGTAAACCTCCAGATCTTTTTGGACGCCTTCAGGAGTAATCAGGTGCGCGTGTTTGAAGACGCCAAGCACTTGTACCGACACATCCTCGATGGGGTAAGCGGAGTAGTTCACCAACTCCACGACCACCTGTTTGCCGTCATCCGACGACAGCACATTCGAAAGCATGGAGGAGACGTTGAAGAGGCGCGCGCCCAAGTTCTTGCGGCCGGTCATGGTCTGCACGTCGTGCCAGATATCGTTCAGGCGGTCGAGTTCGGCCTTGTCGAGCGTGATCTGGTCGGGCTGCAGCGCGGACTGCCCTTTCCATCCGGGCGGCGCGGTGAGCACGGTGCCGCCGGCGCGCGCAAAGTTCTTCAACATCTCACGCTGCTCGGGCGTGAGCGCGCTGGCATCCACGTCGACGGCCATGGTGGCGCCCTGCAGGGAATCGGGGGTGAGGCGCTGGCCGGGGATGGCCCGCATGGGCGTATGCTTGGCCGCGATCATATCGAGGATGCCGCCCGACAGCAGCGCGTCGTCGTGATCCTGCACCACGGCCAGTTTGCCGTAGGAGCGGAGCGTGCGCCATTCGGCGTGGCCCTCGAAAAACTGGAGCACCTGGGCCATGCCGCGCCAGTTCCTGACGGCAGCGGCGTCGCCGTGTTCGAGGCGCGCGGAGAAGTCGTCATCGAGCGCCACGATCCAGCGCGCGCCAGCCATTTCGGCGTCGGCGATGGCTGCCAGATAGCGCTCGCCGGTGATCACGGTGTGCGCGGGCGGGAGGTATCCAAGCCACACGCTGGCGGGCCCCCAGGCGCGCACGGAGCGAATGAATCCGGTGTTGGTGTCGATCCAGGGCGAGCCGGACGGAGCAGCCTTGGCCGCGCCATTGTCGAGCACCTGAATGCCGGGCCATACGCCTTGATAGGTGCCGACGATGGGGTCAGGGCCGCCCAACGGCATCCGCGCGCGGGAGGTGAGCTCGACCACGGTGGCGTGCGCGTCGGCCAGCGTATCTCGCACACGGGCGGCCGTTCCGGCTGGGAAATCGCCCTCGAGTACGATGCCCTGCAAGCCGGCGCGGACGGCCTTGCGCGCCGGATCGGCGGGGTCGGCGCCGGGTTTGAGGACGGCCAGCGTGGCGATGCCGCGCGCGGCTGCGCCAGTTACGAATTCGGGCGTGTAGGTGGTGAGCAGCAGGCAATTGATGGGCGTGCCGGCGAGCAGGTCGAGCGATTTGGAGTCGGTGCTATTCCAGCGCGCGGGGACCCAGGCGGATGGCGGGGCGATGGAGGCCAGCAACGGCATGGCGGAGAGGAGCGCCACCCAGGGCACTGTGCGCAGCATCATTCTTCTACTTTACCGCGGGGTGGGGAGAATCAGAGCGATCCGTTGCTTCGCTCCAGCCTTTTTGAACGATCGAAGCCCAAGGCGCTGAATATAAGGAAGATCGGCGGATGGCCGGTAAGCCGTTGGAGCGAGGGGGGGCCCGGACCGCACCTACGGGAGGCCGAACGCTCTCTTAATAGGAATCCCTGGTTTCGCCCTCCTGGCGTGCTGCGTCAGCGCGCTGAAGGGTTCGATTTCGGACTCGACCTGGATGGTCAAGTCCCGCCAAGTACGGGATCGGGCTCTTCAATTAATGCTAATGCACACATAAATTCGAGTTTATCACGAAGCACTATTTGACTAACTCCTTAATTCCTATAGACTCCCTCTGTGTGGGATAGTTCGCAGCATGAATCTGAAATGATATAGTCAACTCAAGCAAATCCTTAGCGATAGTTTTGAGCGGAATCATCAGACGCGGCCGAAACGCTCCCATGCCAGGCGTAATAATCGGCCGGAGCAGGGGTGGGTAGTCCCGATATACTCCTCGTTGGGAATAGCAGCCAAACCATCGGTAGAGACCGTCGTCTTTGGTCATCGGTGCTGAATCTATACCAGACTTGCTGGGCCAAGTAATATGACCTGGTTATATGATTTGTTCTGGAACTATCACTTCTAACATCAATAGTTCAAGGTCAACATTGCCTACGTTCCTAATGTCGAACCACAGCAACTGCCGATCCTCTTACTTCTGTAAAACAAGTGCAACCGGCATCTCCTCGGTTATATGGCTGACGAACACGCCATTCCGCATGTCCTCCAAGACCTGTTCGAAGCTCATTCGTGTAAACTCCAATGCTAGGTTGATCGCCCGTCCTTCTGATAATATCGACAGCCTCACCGCATCGCAATTCGTCCCACTCTTGATTGACCGGTTCCCTTTCGTGTATGTATTTCAGCGGCTACACCAATTCTAACGCCCGAGCGTTGTCCCGATTCTGTAAGTTTCGTTCGTTAGACTCTTGCGTGACTTTGGCCTCTCCTAATAGCTGACAAAATCCGCGCGTCGATCGGGGACAATCTGCCTGACCAGTACCTTCGCTTCTGAATACCAAGACTGATAGGAAATCGTGAACACTGGTAATGCTCGAAGCATTACATCTGCCTTGTCTTTGTAGGTTGCCCGAAATTGTTTCTCAAATTCAGTTTGGGAAGGATTCATGTCTGGATTGCCCAGAAGAGATTCTGTCCGTGTTCAATTAGAGAATCTAAGTCCTTCCTGTAACGGTCCAAATTAGATTCCATGTGTAAACCTCCTCCGCCGTCAGGCAATAGTGTAGCCCCTGGCAAACGATTCGGCGCGCCGCCCGAGCTTATCTGTTTCGGGCCATGCCGCACACGTGCCCTTGAACGTCCCGCATCCGGTCACTTCTTCATCAGGCCCAGGCGTATCAAATCCTGCTCGGTCCAGGAGACCTGAACGATCATGGATTTCAGAGTCTTAGGCGGGAACGTATCGGAGGATTTATGGAAGGTGACCGTCACTCGACGGCCGTCCGGATGCTGATAGCGCTGGTGGCTGCCCTCTTGCCACCGGAAGAAAAAGCCGTCCTGCCCGAGGGCGCGTATGATATCCCGCGCAGTTAACGATCGGAGCCGGCCGTACTTGATCGCCATGTCAGACCGTTACCGCAACTCGCGTATCCGGCAGCACCTCGACGTCTTCGCGCGGTCCCTCCGGAACGGCGATGCCGTCCTCGGCGAGTTCCGCGACGATCATCCGCACGACCTCGTGAATATGCTGGAACGCTTCCTGTTCCGTGTTGCCCCACGTGGAAGCGCCGTACTGTTCCAAGGCGGGACAGTATGAGTGCCAGCGATCGTCATCCGGTTCCACGACCACTTTGAAACTGTAGGTCTTCATATGGTCACCTTTCCTCTATTTTGCGCCGGCGGCACAGATTCAAGCCAGCGCGGACGGCGTTGCGCGCTGGATCGGCGGGGTCGGCAGCGCGCGGGAACCCAGGCGGATGGCGGGGCGATGGAGGCCAGCGACGGCATCGCGGAGAGGATCGCCACCCAGGGCACTGTGCGCAGCATCATTCTTCTACTTTACCGCGGGGTTGAGGGGAGTCAGGGCGATCTGTTGATCCGCTCCGACCTTTTTGAACAATCAGGTCGCGAAAGAGACCGTGCTTGCCGACCGGCTGGGCTTGCGCACGATTCTGCTGAAGCTGCTGTTCGCGACGGCGAAGGGGCCAGACCAGTACCGACGGGTATTCATTCGTCCCGCAGCGCATCCATCGGCTGCAGCCGCGACGCTCTCCACGCTGGTCCGTAGCTGGCGAACAGCGCCACGATCGCCAACAACGCGACCGCGCCACCCAGCGTCAGCGGATCTCGCGGCGTCAAACCATAAACCAGCGACGCCGCAGCCTGGCCAGCCCAGACGGCCAGCGCCGTGCCCAATATCAGCCCGATCCCGAGCAGCAGAACGGCTTCCCGCAGGACCAGCACGATGACGCGCCCGCGGCTGGCCCCGAGCGCGATGCGCACTCCGATCTCATTTCGTCTCCGAGCGACCATATAAGCGATCACACCGTACAACCCCAGCACTGCCAGCGAACCGGCCAATAAACCAAAGGCGCCCGCCAGGGTCGCCATCAGCCGGTCGCGCATCAGCGATTCCTTGATCTGGGTCGTTAGCACGTTGAACTCGACGGCGAGCCCTGGATGGATTTCGGCGACCGCCTCTTCCGCGGCGTGGTAGAACTCACCGAGCGGCGCGTTGGTGCGCAGCACAAAAGTCCCACCCGTCCCCGGGTCCTCATCCTGATCCTCCGGCACGAACGCAATCGGCCGGAAGTCCTCGCGAAGTTCGTAATATTTCGTGTTTCGCACCAGCCCCACTACCAGAAATAGCGAATCTGGCTTGTTCGCCGATTCCTCCCGGCGGAACAACCGGCCTACCGGATTCTTTCCGTGAAAAATCGTCCGTGCAAACTCCTCGTTCACTATTGCCACCTTCGGCGCCGTCAGATTATCGTGCGTGTCAAAGTCGCGCCCCGCCACGAACGGCGTCCCCATGGTCCGGAAATAGCCTGGGCCGGATCGGTTGAACATGGCATCGATCCGCGGCCCGGCCGAACCTTCCGCCCATGCATTCTGATCCCAGCCCGAGCCGCTGACAGGGGTCATATCCACCTGTCCAGCCGAGATCGCCCCAGTTCGAAGACGCAGCCTCTCCAGCGTTTGCCGGCGCACTTCTGTGATCCGTTCTTTTGGAAAGTGTGCCGCGCGGTAGTCCACGCTGACCGCCACGATGCCATCCGGACGGAAGCCCGGATCGACAGCCAGCAGCTTTTGCAGACTGCGCACAAACAGCAGCGCGCCGGCCAACAGTACCAGCGACATGGCCACCTGCGTGACAACCAGTGCCCGGCGCAAGCTGAATTTTTCGCGCCCCGCCGTCAGCCCGCGGCTGCTTGCGCGCATGACCGACGCCGGCGCCACTTGCGTCGCGCGTAATGCCGGTACCAGCCCGAACAGGAGGCAGGTGACCATCGCCATGGCCATCGTAAAACCCAACACGCGCCAATCGAAGTTCAGCCCGACAAACATCCGGTTTCCCGGAGTCGTCAGGAAGGCGATCAGTCCGCGGCTGAGCAGCACGGCTAAAGCTGCGCCCAGCGCGGCGCCGAACAGGGCCAGCAGCATGCTTTCGGAAAGCAACTGCGTGACGATCCGCCCGCGTGAGGCGCCAATCGCCTGTCGCACTGCGATCTCGCGCTCGCGCACGCTGGCACGCGCCAGCAACAGATTCGCCAGATTTGCGCACGCGATCAACAGGACCAGCCCCGTGGTCGCCAGCAGAATCCAGAGCGGATCTTCATAGCGGCGCCGCAACTGCGAGACGCCCGTCGCGCCTGACGTTACGATCAGTTTATTCGCCAGATATCCCTTGGCGGTGTCGGCCCGGTAGGAGGGCGGCAGCGTCTCCCGCATGACGGACGGGGAGACAGCCTGAAGCTGTGCGTTTGCCCGTTCGATGGTCCAGCCGGGCTTCAGCCGGCCCATCAGCGAGAGCCACCACCCAGTCGGCGTGGGAATCCGTCCTTTGCCTGGCTCCCAGAACAGCGGATCTGCGCAGATGGGCACGGCCACATCGAACCTCTGCCCTATCTCCACGCCGAAAAAACCAGGCGCCGCCACCCCAATCACCGAGAACAGCCGGCCGTCGAGCCTGACACTGCGATTGGTGACCGCGGGATCGCCCCCAAACTCTCCCTGCCAGAACGAGTAGCCGATCACCGCGCCCGGCGACCCGCAACCGGGCTGATCGTCCCGGGCGCTAAATACCCGGCCAACGACGGCTGGCACCTTGAGGACGTTGAAGAACTCTCCGCTGACGAACAGACCTTCCGCGTAGCGTGCCTTGCCTTCCTGAGCGAGGTTGAATTTTTGTGCGCTCCACGCAATTACTTCTGAAAACGCCTGCTGCTGCCGACGAACGCTGTCCCATAGGGTGGAAGTGAAATTCGCGCTGCGGGTCGACCACCAACCAGACCGGCGGGCGCCTTTCGCGAAATCGATATAGCCCAGCTGCTGCGGTTTCTCCACCGGCAATGTGCGCAAGCGAATGGCATCGATCAATTGGAAGATCGCGGTGTTCGCCCCGATCCCGAGGGCAAGCGACAGCACCGCCACGGCGGTAAACGTGGGATTCAGCCGAAGCTGTCGCAGCCCGAAACGCAGGTCTCCTAAGTAGCGATCCATCTTGTCTCTCATTCTTTATACTTCGATGGCCCAAAAAAGTTACTAACGAAGATTGCGACGGCGATGGAACGGGGTGAAGCCGTTTACCATTGTTCATCATGGCGCCGGCGACAATAGCCCTTTCCTGGCTGCCGTTTACGTGCTGCAGGCCGCCGAACCGTCGATGGGCTCTCAGGAACGCGGCGGTACGCCCGGTACTTACGGCAGTACTTTCGGCGATTGACACCCAAGCCTCGCAGGCGCAGACTATAGCGGTGCGTTGGATTCTGCGTGTCCTGAGGGCGATTCCGTTGACGCCGTGGTGGGTGCAAGCCCAACGCCGGCGAAACCGGCGCGAAATGCTGGCGCACCTCCGCCGCTATTACGCGAATGGACGGCAGGACTAATCGGCCCTGATAGAAATCCGGTATCCTAAGTCCGATGCCGATTCCCCGGCTGCAATACGGTTTTTGTCCCGGCAACCTGATCCAATTCGTCGTCCTGGTGCTGATGTGTGCGCTCGGCAAGGCGCGGGCGGGCGTATTGCCGTTGCATACCGCGCATCATTGGATCGTGGATGCCAAGGGCCACCGCGTCAAACTGGCTGGAGTCAATTGGTACGGTGCGGATAATGTCGAGTTCTCGGTGGGAGGCATGGCCTATCGCCCGCTCGCCGCCATCGCGCATGAGGTGAAGGCGATGGGTTTCAACAGCGTCCGTATCCCGTGGTCGAACGAACTCGTGGAAACCAACCCGGTGGTTCCAGACTACGCGCTCGCAGCCAATCCCGCGCTGAAGGGAAAGCGCGCGCTGGAGGTTCTGGATCTAACCGTGGATGCACTCGCCCAAGAGGGAGTGTACACGATCCTGGATAATCATGTGAGCCGCGCCGACTGGTGCTGCTACGAAGGCGACGGCAACGCACTCTGGCACAGCCCCGCGTATCCGGAAGAACGCTGGCTGGCGGACTGGCGCTTCATGGCCGGGCGCTATAAGAAGCAACCGGCCGTCATCGGCGCGGACCTGCGCAACGAACTGCGCTTCGGCGCCGCCTGGGGCGGCAAAGACCCCGCATTCGACTGGCACGCCGCCGCCGAGCGTGGAGGCAACGCGATTCTCGCCGAAAATCCGAACCTGCTCATCTTCGTCGAGGGCGTCGACTACGCTCTGGACCTCAGCGGCTTCGCTCGTCTGCCGGTGAAACTGAATACGCCAAACCGGGTGGTCTATTCTCCGCACGCCTATTCATTCAGCATCAGAAGTGTCCGAGGGTACGAAGACTACATAAAGGCAGTGCAGTCCAAATGGGCATTCCTCCGCCAGGAATCCGACACACCGCTGTGGATTGGCGAGTTTGGAACCTGCCAGGAGCCACGCTGCCTGGACAGTTCCGATCCGCAGCAGGAAGGCTTCTGGTTTCGTAATTTCATTCGGTTTCTTCGCGGGACCGACCTGGACTGGTGCTATTGGCCCCTCAATGGGACACAGCTTAGCGGACACACCCGGAGATTCGGCGATCTGGAAGACTACGGTTTGCTGAATCGTGCCTACGCCGGCCCCGCGTCAGAAGAGATGCTGCGTCTGTTGCAGAGCGTGCAGCGTCCGACGATCACGACAGCGTGGGAGACGCTTACCGTCTCACCCGCACCGCGGGTCTCAAGCGCACAGCCGGATTGGGTACAATCTGTCATGGCGAAAGCCGTCCTGCCTTTGGCGCTGATTGCTATGTGGAAGCTCCGATATGCCATAAAGGACAATAACACGCGAGAGAATGGCGGTTAGCCCAATAGTGTTGACTTAACGGCCGTTTCGGTGGGGCAGACGATCGGTTATGTCGTTTGCCCAGCGCTCGCGAAGGCGGCAGACCACGAAAGGCGACGGTCTGCCATACCAAAGTGAACAGTATTGGGGCTAGGCCCAACGAGTAGCTATGCGTACCTGTGCCTTCATCGGCTTGCTGACTACCGTTCTGAGTCTAACTGCGGAACGGTTGCCGATGCGTCTGTACACCGTGGCGGACGGCTTAGCCCGCGACTCGGTGCATTGTGTTTTGCGCGACGCCAGCAAGCACTTCACGCGCGGCGAAAAGCTAGACACCGAGGGGCATTCCATCGATATGGAGGGGTACGCAAGCGCCAGACGCACGGCGCCGGGCGGCTTGGCTAGCCGTGGCGGCTCAGGCATTTGGGGAGACGAGCCCGGCATCCCAGGCTGAGGTCGGGTACTTCAATCAGACGATTGAGGCGGGTTGCGGGTTTCGTCTTCCTCGAACCGGAATTCCGGCCCGCTGCACCAGACCCCATCAGTTTCCGAGTGGCGCGTGACACGCCCCGAACAGTCGATTGCGGTTGGGAGTCGTTTGTAAATCCTTCGCCGCCACACTCGATCCATTCGCCTCTCGAGGGTGGATCTGCCAATAGGGGCGGCCGGAAAAACGAATCCGCCGGCGCTGCTCGCCACCTAAACCGGCGTCTCGGCCAAACAGCTTTGCTAACCGCGGCCGCTTTCATCCGTCCCAGTAGTTGACGAATGCACTATCACTCCGATATATTGTAACAAGATATATGTTGCCGATTAATAACGCGCGGAAAAATGGTAGCGCCGAGCTCCTCATCCTCGCCCAGCTCGAAACCCGTTCCCGTCACGGCTATGAAATCGCCTCCGAGATTGAACGCCGTTCCAGCGGTGCTGTAAGCTTCCAGCCCGCCTCGCTCTACCCAGTTCTGTATCGAATGGAGCGAGAAGGGTGGATCGCTGGACGATGGATCGAAAACCCCGGCCAGCACCGCCGCCGTTACTACAGGCTGACGCCGTCCGGCCGGAAGCAGCTAGCCGCTCAACGATCAAGTTGGTCCGCATTCCTCGCTGGACTTCGTCAAACCGCCGGATTGCAAGATGCCTGACTTCCGCGCCTACATTAAAGATCATCTCCCGCCGCTGGGCGGCTCCGGAGCTAAAGAGGCGGAGATTATCGAGGAACTCGCGCTCGATTTCGAGGAGCGTTACAAAAGCGCGATTCGCGGTGGCCTCGATCCCGGCGAAGCATGGCGCAAAATCCAAAGCCAGACGGAATGGCCTAAGCTGGCTCGCGATTTCACCGCAATGTTGGCTTCCGCGCAGCCCGATCCCCCAAAGAGGTTACTCCCCGTGCTGAATTTCTGGAACGATGTCCGATACGCCGCAAGGACGCTGCGGAAGAACCCTGGATTCACGGCGGTCGCGGTGTTCACGCTGGCGCTCTGCCTGGGCGCCAATCTGACAATTTTCGCCGTGGTGGATTCGATCCTGCTCCGGTCTCTGCCTTTTCCGCATGCCGATCGCCTGGTTACCGCTTTTCATAGCTACCCAAAAATCGGGACTCCGCACAGCACCGCGTCGCTGCCGAATTATTACGATTACCGCGAGAAGATCAAAGCCTTCGCATCCACGGCGATCATCACGGAGAATAGCGGGCCCGCGGTCGTCGGGGCAGCAGGCTCACCCTACACCGTGGAACGCGACAGCGTGTCGCCCGAGTTTTTCAGCACGCTGGGCGTCAAACTCCTGATGGGACGTTCCTTTACGGACGAGGAGATGGTCTACTCACGGAGCGGAATCGCGATACTCACTTACCCATTCTGGCGCGCTTACTTCAACCTCGATCCCAACGTGATCGGCCGGACGTTTCAGATGGACGGATCTACCACCACGGTGGTGGGCGTTCTGCCTCCGAACTTCCGCTTTTTATCGCGCCGGACGCAGCTCTATATTCCGGCGGCGTCAGCTCCGGCGGCGCGCGCCATCGATCAGCGCCACAACAATACCCAACTACTCATTGCCCGTCTCGCGCCGGGGGCCACCATCGCCACGGCGCGCGCCCAGATTGCGGCCCTCAATGCCGAGCAAATCAAGGACGATCCCTTCGCCGAAAATCTGAAGGCGATGGGCTTTGTCAGCATCGTGAGCGGCCTGCGGGAGGACCACGTGGCGGCCATTAAGCCGACCCTGCTGCTGCTCCAGGGCGGCGGCCTGTTGCTGCTTCTCATCGGCAGCGTCAACCTCGTCAACCTGCTGCTCATCCGCGCCAGCGGGCGCGCCAGGGAGTTGGCCATCCGCCAGTCCCTGGGCGCCAGCCACTGGCACGTGATGCGCCAGGTGATGACGGAAACAGTTCTCCTCTGTTTCGTGGGCGGACTGTGCGGCTTGGCTTTGGCGGCCGGGGGCATCGGCCTTTTGCAGAAACTCGGCGTGGACCAATTGCCATTAGGAACCTACATCGGCTTCGATGCGGGCTTCGCTCTGGTGGCTCTGTCCGGAACCGTGGTCCTAGGGGTGTTGATCGCGCTCCCGGTTGCCTGGTTTAGTGTCCGCGTCCACTTAGCCAACGCATTCCGGTCCGCGTCGCGCAGCGCTACTACCAACCGCGCGGCACAACGCCTTCGCCATAGCTTCATCGTCGCCCAAATCTGCCTGGCGTTTGTGTTGTTGGCGGGCGCCGGGCTCCTGGGAATCAGCTTGAAGCGCGTCATGGAAACCTCCCCAGGCTTCCAGCCAGGACAGGTCCTCGCCGGCCAGCTGAGCCTGCCGTATAAGAAGTATCCTGACGCATCCGCCCAGCTCGCGCTGATTGAACGTCTGCTAGCGGCCATTCGGAACCAACCCGGAGTGGCTTTCGCGGGCATTGGCAACCTGGCGCCCTTTGGCCGAAACGGTAGCAGCGGGGTCACGGCGGTGGAGGGTGTGCAGATCGCAAACGGCGGTTCGCAGCAGGACCACTACCGAAACGGCGTTGTGGGCGCCTACTGGCGGACGTTGGATATCCCGCTGCTCCGGGGGCGCCTTTTGGAAGATGCCGACAATCAACGCAAACAGCGCGTCTGCGTGGTCGATCAGGCCTTCGCCAACCGCTACTGGCCCGGCGGCAGTCCCCTGGGGCGCCGTCTCAATGACGGCCCCGTATTTAACAAGGACGAAGCGTTCACAATTGTCGGCGTGGTCGGCACGGTAAAGCAAAACAAGCTTGATGACGTCAACCCCAAGGGGACCATCTACTATCCCTACAAATACTGGCCGGGGCCCGCTATCTCCGTCTTAGTGCGGACAGGGATGGCCGCCGAGGCGATGGTTCCGATCCTCCGGAGGACCGTCCTCGCTATCGATCCGGAGCTGCCCATCGACGATTTGAAGCCGATGCGCAGCCTGATCGCCGAGAGCGTGGTCACGCGCCGTTCCCCTGCAGTGCTCGCCGGGATCTTCGCCGTTGTTGCGCTGTTGCTTACGGCGGTCGGCACCTACGGCGTGCTGGCTTACGCCGTCGGCCAGCGCCGCCGCGAAATCGGCGTCCGCATGGCGCTTGGCGCCGGGCAGCAACTGGTACTCCGCCAATTCCTTGGTCTCGCGGCAAAACTGCTTCTAGCCGGAATCGGCTTCGGCATACTCGGCGCGTGGGCAACCGGCCGGGCGATGCAGCATCTCCTCTTCGGCATCGGTTCGGTGCACTTCGGCGTCGTAGCCGCGGCACCGGGGTGATGATCGGCGTGGTGCTCCTGGCGACCTCTCTCCCCTCCTACTCTGCCTCGCGCGTCTCTCCGACCGAGGCGCTACGCGACGATTAGGCCGCTTGGCTTCCGCGCAGCGCCAAAAAATTGCACAAGCCAGCTCCCCAGGCGGCCGGACCATTTAATCGATCCGGCTTCCCATTGAAGATCGAGCGCATGCGGATCGCTTGTGTGATTCGTGGCGTGCCCGGAAACTGACATTACCGATCACCAACGCTCATGATCACTCTCCAATGACGCCGTAACGTTTATCTGGGGCAGGGGCGGATCGTCCTCCACTCGGAGGGAGGCCAACCCCAAGGAACAGCACCTGGGGGATCGACCGGGATGGACTAATAAGGCCTCCTGGGTATACTTCCGCGCGGCGAGTTCTGCGCGGTTTCTTAGGTGACCGGCTCTCCAGTAAGGTCACGGCTGCAGTCCGGCCGGCGCCGGCCCGCCGTTCAGAAGATCGGCTTCAGGACCATGCGGCCGTACGCAATGAATGCCATGAGGAGGCCCAGCACGCCGCTTAAGATGATGGGAGTGATCTCGCGGTACTTGGCGTGCACCCAGACGAACACGAGGCTCTCGATTGCCAGGACCGTGGCGGCCACCACCGTGAGCGCCGGCTGCCAGTGGAAGGCTGCGGGGACGATCAGCCCGACCGAGCAGACGAGTTCGAGGATGCCGAGGGCCGTCCAGGCTTCCCGCGGCAACGCACCAAAGGATGGGGCCTGCTCGCTTATCTTGTCGAACATGAAGACCTTCATGACGCCCGACGCTCCGTACAGGAGTGCGGCGAGGACCTGCAGCACCCACAACAGGATGTTCATCGTGTGCCTCCTCCCGGTTTCCGCGTCGGCGCGCGCAGGGCTGTTTCTCCCCGCACCATCCAGATTGTGAGCCCAGATCTAAAGACCATGGATACCTCATCATATCCAACCGCGCGATCGCCGCTCGCATCTAGGCGCGCCGGCGGTCATCAACTGGACGGCATTGGGTCAACCGATCCTATACCACTCCAACAACCTTCGTCGCCGAACCTCCGAAGGTCGCCCGAAACGGCGTTATGCGAAGCGCGGCATGGTCTTAGGGTGTATCGTCGCCCACACGGAGGGCGGCCAACCCCAAAGGAACAGCACCAGGGGGATCGACCGGGATGGACTAACCGCGTACGCAGCCAGAACCCCCATCAGTTTCCGAGTGGCGCGTTTATCTGGCCAATCATGATGCCCGCGCGGAGTTAACTTCTTTGGAATGTGGCACGTGCACAGATTGGACCAGATAAACGCTTTTAAGCCGGCCAATCTGTTTGATTTTAAATCGCTTGCGCTGAGAATTCGGAAAAAACAGATTGGCTGGTTTAAAACAGTATTCCGGCCGGAGCCAGCGAATAGCGCCCACAAGCCGACTTGCACTAGGACTTCCCGTTCGTAATCTGGATTGGCACTTCTCACGAAGGCGACTATACGCTCGTATGAATGGCTTTTCGGAAGGCCGACTCGCGCTTCCAATAACCCACTTCCACGGCATTGGCACCGTAAAGTTCGGCGGAGCTTGAATTCCGATGCAAACCGCCACTCCTCACGCTTGTACTAAAAGCAGTCGGGTGTTAAGCTGTTATCGGATATCGATAAGAAATGAAGCCGAATGACCTCGTTCAAGGTACGCTGAGTCTGCTCATTCTGAGAATCCTCGCGTTGGAGCCCACGCACGGGTGGGCTCTTTCGCAGCGCCTCAAACAAATGTCAAGGGACGTCTTGCAGGTCGGCCCCGGTTCCTTGTACCCGGCGCTACACAAACTGGAACAGCAAGGCTGGATTACGGCTGAATGGTTGATTAGCGACACCAAACGTCGCGTCAAGTTCTACTCCCTGACCAAAGCAGGCCGAAAACAGCTGGCATCCCAGGCCGCCGATTGGAAGCGCCTGTCCGGTGCTATCTCCGAGATCGTCCTTCCCGCCCAAGGTTAACTTCTATGCGATGGTTCACCATATGGCGTCTTCGCTTTCAGTCTCTGTTCGCTCGCTCCCGTGTCGAACACGATCTTGAAGACGAGCTGCGCGACTACATCGACCGTGAAATTGAGCGCGAAATTGGCGCCGGGGCGACACCCGAACAGGCGAGGAGGCGTGCGCTGTCAAGCTTAGGCGGCACGGATCGTCTCAAGGAGGAGTCTCGCGACGCACGGGGCATCCGCTGGCTGACGGACAGTCTAGGCGATGTGCGATTTGCAGTTCGTACACTCCGCAAGGCGCCGGTATTTACAGTGACTGTGATTGCCGCTTTGGCTTTTTGCATTGGCGTCAACACGGCCATCTTTTCGGTGGTGGACACCGTACTCTTTCGCCCGCTGCCTTTTCCTAATCAGGATCGCCTGGTCGCGGTCACTGAAGGCGTTCCAGGGTTAGGCTTCCCGGTTATGCCTTTTTCCTGCCCCGACTATCTGTTTGTTGCCGCTAACAACCAGTCCTTTGCCGCCACGGGGACGTATCGCACTCAATCTTACGAGATGTCGGGCGCGGGCCTTCCGCAGCGGCTGACCGGCGCGCGCGTGACCGCCTCGCTGTTTGCAGTTCTGGGAGTGTCACCGGTTTATGGCCGGGCGTTCACACAGGAAGAAGATGAGCACTCGAAGGAAGCGGCGGTTCTCACTTACGGATTCGCCCAGCGTGCGTTTGGCGAAGCGGGGCAGGCGCTCGGGCGCAGGATTTTTCTCGACCGGAGCTCCTACACTATCGTCGGCATCATGCCGCGGTCATTTTCGTTTCCCATAGGCGGATCGCGATTCAACGATCATCCGGCAGACGTGTTTGTGCCCGTTTCCTGGAGCAACGAGGACCGGCAACAGAATGTAAGCAACTTTGACTCCAGCATGGTCGCCCGTTTGAGGCCCAACGTGACGATTCCTCGGGCCAGCGCGGATGTGCATCGTTTACTCAAGCGCGTGGTTGAGAATTATCCGCCGAGGATGAAAGAGGCTCTCAGCCACATGGCGAATTTCTCGCTGGAATCGCAGACCGTTCCGTTTCGGGAAGAGTTTACCGGCAATGTAAAGCAGCCGTTGCTGCTGCTTTTGGCGGCAGTAGGCGTTGTGTTGCTGATTGGATGCGCCGACGTCGCAAATCTCATGTTTAGCCGCATGGTGGGGCGGCAGCGAGAGTTTGCACTGCGAACTGCGCTGGGCGCGGGGCGCTGGCGTCTCGCCCGCCAGACGCTAATTGAAGGTCTCGTTCTTTCAATAATCGGTGGCGCGCTGGGATTCTGTCTCGCGTTCTGGGCCTTGCCGCTGCTGGTTCACTTCGCGCCCGACAATCTGCCCCGTCTAAGTGAAATCGGTTTGAACTGGCGGATGATGGCATTCGTGGTGGTGGTCACGCTGGCAACGCCTTTCGTGTTCTGTCTGGGACAGCTTACCCACACCTTTCGCTCCGGCCTCGTGAATCAGCTTCGCGGTGAGGGACGAACGACAACGCCAGGCAAGCATCAGCGCGTGATGATGTCGGCAGCCGTGATTGCCCAGTTCGCTCTAGCTTTTCTTCTGCTTACAACGGCGGGATTGCTGAGGCGAAGCTTATTGAAAGCTACAGAAGCCGATCCGGGATTCCGTCCGGAGCACTTGATCAGCGCCCAGATTACGTTGCCGATCGCCGTTTACAAGGCTCCCACCCAGATTGCCGGTTTCTTTGACCAACTGCTTTCCCGGCTCAGTACGATGCCAGGCGTTCGCCAAACCGGCGCGATGTCGGATCTGCCGATGGGATCTACTTCCAACGTAATCATCTCGATGGAAGGCCAGGGCAGGAATACCGAAAGGGCGGACACTCTCTTCTGCCGCGGCAATGCGCTGGAATCGCTCCGGGTCACACTATTGCGCGGCCGGCTGTTGCAGCCGGCGGATCAGATTGGAAAGCCGCATGCGGTGGTGATCTCCGAGGCGCTGGCCAAGCGCGTCTGGCCGCACGGCGACCCCATCGGGAGACGTATTCGATTCGGGGTAGACATTCCGAATAACGACGAGCCATGGTTGACGGTAGTTGGCGTGGTGGCGGATGTGAAGGCACGGCTCAACAGCGATTCTCCCCGCTCGCTACTGGTTACGACTTGGCCGGAATGGGTCAACCAGATGAATGTGGTCGTCCGAACCTCAGGTGATCCGCTTTTGCTCGCAAACGCAATCCGGCGCGAGATCAATCGGCTCGATCCCAGTCTTGCCGTGGGAAGGATTGAAACGGTCAACCAGGTAATCGAAAAGTCATTGTCCGCTGAACGTTTTCGGACTTGGCTGCTGATCTGTTTCGCAATTGCCGCCCTGCTATTGGCTATGCTGGGGATCGCTGGATTGCTCGCTTACAACACGGCACAACGGACACATGAATTTGGGGTCCGCATTGCTTTGGGAGCGGACCGCCGTGCTCTCTCGCTGCTAGTCTTAACGCGTTGTTTGCGATTGTCTGGGTCAGGCATCGCAGTTGGACTGCTGGCATCCATTTTCGCGACTCGCGCTCTCGGGTCTCTGCTTTACGACACGAGTCCACATGATCTGGGAACTTTCATCGCGGTTCCTTCGATCTTGACATTGGTTGCCTTAGTGGCCAGTATGTTTCCTGCCTGGCGCGCGGTCCATACCGACCCGATCGTCGCTTTGCGAGCCGAATAAAGTTCGGTGATTCAGAAGCGTTCGTCTGCTTTACAGTTGGCACGCTTCCAGCCAAGGCACGTGGGCTGCCAATACAATGCCCTCGAAACGGTTGCGGAACCTTGCAGTGCACCAGCGTAATGGATCGTGAACGAATGACGTTCCACTCGGATCGGGGATCCGGTGACCAAGTTGACCGGGAAACGCGCAAACCGCTCATGCGCCGACAGTTGCTTGGCCTCCACGGATTAGGAACGGGAAACGCGCTCTGCTTCGCTAATACGTATTGCCCCTTATAAACCTGCGGGTAGGGCGCTCGCACCTGCTATGTCTTCTCCCGGTTCTTGATCATCCACAACGTGAGGTCCCAAGCACCGTAAATACCCGCGAACAGCAGGAGCACGGCCGCGCTCGCGATGGCATAGGGTGCGAAGGATCTTTCTGCAAGCAATCCGGCCGCGCCCGCGATCAAGCTTCCACTACCGAGCGCCGGAACGCCCACGTGCGGAAGCCAGTCGTGCCAGTCGAGCAAAATCAACCCGACTTTGTGCCGCGCGACGATTACGCTTATTTGATAGGCAAGGCCCGCCAGCCCGCCGACGGTGAGAATGATCCCGATTGGCCTGGCCGATGGCCACGGTGCCAACACGGCCAGGGAGAGGAAGAACACGCCACTGAAACGAATGAGCGTAGGCGTCAGGAAGCCGCGGGTGCCGTGCACGATGCTCGACTTCGAGAAGCCGGCGCCTACGGTGATGGCAACGAACACTAATCCGATTAGAGTCGCGGCTGCGGCCCCGGCCATAATAAAGAAATTGTCCCAGCCGTGGAGCATTAACAAGCAGTGTAGCTCGTCGGCTGCATTCCTGTGCGACGATTGCGCGAGCCGGAAGTGATCGTACGTCAGTGGCATTAGTACCGACAAAAGGCGCTTCCATCCGCTAACGGCTACTCCGCGCGGATCGTCGCCCACTCGGGGAGCCCAACCCAAAGGAACAGCACCAGGGGGATCGAACGGGATGGACTAACGCTCCGCGTGCGCAGCCGCTCGAAACACCTAAGCGCTGGGAGATGTAAACTGAAGGCAGATTCTGCGTCGCGCGCCAGCGCGTCGGGCCATCCGCCGCACGCATGCAGAATAGGGTGCTTAGTAATTCTGCCCTTCAGTGGGGCAGGCTCCCAGCCTGCAGCGGCCTCGCAGGCCGCCCAACGCGCGCAGTGCGTCTTTTTCAAACCCCGTAGTAGCCGCAAGCCGTGAGCCAGTCACTCATCTCGAAATCTCTGTATCCAATTGAAAACAAATAATAATCCCCATTTGCTTCCCGCCTCTCCGCAGATGCGTATGCTACCGTCGGGGCATGGGATACAATCAAGCCTCATCCACGCTTTCCACGGTCCAGCAATGCGTCGTCAACGCACTGGCCGCTGGCTCAACTCTTACCGGCGCCGCTGAAACTTACGGCGTCCATCGCGTCACCGTTTACCGCTGGGTCAAGAACCATAAGGAGTTCTCCGCCGCCCTCCGCATCGCCCGCGCCGAATTCGTTCTCGCCAGCCGCGACCGGCTCTACCACCTGAGTAGCCGCGCATTGGATACCCTTCTCGCGGTACTCGAGAATCCCAAGTCGTCGCCGGCCGTCCAGTTGCGCACCTGTATGTTCGTCCTGCAGCGCCCCCAACTGCCTAAGACCGGTTGGTCCATGCCCGAGCCTGCCCCCGATCCGGACGGAGAAAAGCTCCTCGACTCGGCTATCATCGAGCAGGACTACAACAGCCTTCCCGGCCTCTACAACATCGAAAGGGATGAGCCTGCCGAAGCGCCCGCCGAAGCTGAGGAAGCACCCGCCGAATCAGTAGCTTCCGAAACCCCGGCCCCGGCGGAACCGCCGCCGCCGCCCCCGCCCGATGTGTCCGGATGCAGCCCAATGCAACATGATTTGCCCAATTGCGAGGAGCCCGCACCCGTCCCTTCCGGCCCTGCTGCACCCCCTTTTGTGCTCCAATGCCGTCCTGGTATGAGGCATGGTATGAGGCGCAAAGTCAATACTCACGTCGCCACTCGTTCCGCGCAGCCACTCTCGCATCGTATCCGGATACGCGGGAGCCGATTGCGCGTTCCCATCTGCCGCGCTCACCCGGTCTTTGTGAGCCATGTGGTCCTCCGACCTCACGCGGTGCAAGCATGAGAAGAAAGCGTTGCATCGCCTAAGCCGCCCCAAAACCACCTACAATGGACCGAAAAGGGGGATCGCGTTGATGCTTGATCGTGGAACCTTCGTCGCCATTTTCGCTTTGCTGGTGGGCGCTCCGCCGGCCGCGGCCCAGTCCGCATACGTGCGCGTCAGCCAGGTTGGCTATGAGGCGGGCCGTCCGCCGTTTCGCGCCTACCTCATGTCCACCGCCGCCGAAACAGGAGCCACGTTTACTGTTCTCGCCGCGGGCGGCCAGACGGTATTTGCATCGTCCATCGGCGCCTTGCTCGGCGTCTGGAGCAATAGCGCCACTCTGACCTACTCGGTGT
>Ga0302326_10004111_pt1 | contig 33864 bp, 24 predicted proteins | sample Palsa_T0_3_FD_202264 | JGI IMG/M metagenome (GOLD analysis project Ga0302326, IMG submission 202264) | Peat permafrost microbial communities from Stordalen Mire near Abisko, Sweden - Palsa_T0_3 | ecosystem: Environmental > Terrestrial > Soil > Palsa > Peat permafrost | place: Sweden: Abisko...
ACTCGAGCGCTTGCGCCGCCGGATTCGGGCGCTGCGCCGGACGGCAAGCGTCGTCTGCAGCGGATGTGGAGCGCCCCTCGACGGCGGCCCGGTCGCGCTCTGCGCGCCGTGCGCAGGCGAGGCGCAGCGCAGTCAGCGGACCGAGTTGCAGCGGTTGCTCTATATGGCGCCGTGGCTTTCGCCCGAAGAGCTGCGCGCGCAGCTGCCGCGGGTGACGGCGGGCGAAATCGACGCCGCGCGCCGGTATCTCTTGCAGCGTTGGTGGCTCGTACTCGAACGAGCCCGGCGTGCCGGACGCACCAGCGCAACGCGGCTGGAGCGACAAGTTGCAAGCTCCTACGTGCTCTTGCAATCGAAGTTGCCGCCGGACCGAATCACCCCTGCGATCGTTCGGAATTTGCTCGGGCCTGAACTTGAAGCATTGCTGTGGCCCGAACGTAGCAAGTGACGGCGCAAGCGGGCGCGCGTGGGGCATTCGAGCGCGTTTGTCGAATAACGGAACTTGATGAACGAATATACCGGCGAGCAGATCGAAGTCCTCAAGGGCCTCGAGGCGGTTCGCAAGCGCCCCGGCATGTACATCGGGAACACCTCCGAACGCGGTCTTCACCAGCTGGTCTACGAAGCGGTCGATAACTCGGTCGACGAAGCCCTTGCCGGCTGCGCTACTCGAATCAAAGTAGTGCTCGGCAAAGACGGATCGTGCTCGGTCGAAGACGACGGCCGCGGCATCCCGATCGACATGCACGCTGACGAGGGCCTGCCCGCGATCGAGGTCGTGATGACGATGCTCCACGCCGGCGGCAAATTCGGCAAGGGCGGCTACAAGGTTTCCGGCGGCTTGCACGGCGTCGGAATCTCGGTCGTTAACGCCCTCTCCGAAAAGATGATCACCCGCGTCAAGCGCGACGGTAAGCTCTACGAGATTCGTTTCGAGCGCGGCATCACCACCCAGAAACTCAAAGTGATCGAGCGCAATGTCGAAGGCACCGGCACGTACCAGTGGTTCTTGCCCGATCGCACGATGTTCGATACGTCAGATTTTCACTGGGACATCCTGCAGAAGCGGCTGCGCGAACTGGCTTTTCTCAACCGCGGCCTCGCCATCACGCTGCGCGACGAGCGGCCCGAGGAAGCGAAGGAGAAGCTGTTCGTCTACGAGGGCGGCATCATCTCGTTCGTCGAGCACCTCAACGACAAGAAAGATCCGCTGCATCCGATCATCTCGACCAACGGCGAACGCGAGAAAGTCGTGATCGAGTGCGCGCTGCAGTGGGCCGATACCTATACCGAAACGATCTTCGCGTACGCCAACAACATCAACACGACCGAAGGCGGCATGCACCTGCTCGGTTTCCGGACCGCGGTCGCCAATGCCGTGAACACCTACGCACGGAAGCGCGGCATCCTGAAAGATTCCGACGCGAATCTCTCGACCGACGATTGCATGGAAGGGCTGACCGCCGTCGTCTCGGTCAAGCTCGAAGAGCCGCAGTTCGAAGGCCAAACGAAAACCAAGCTCGGGAACGCGAAGGTGCGCGGAATCGTCTACGGGCTCGTGGGCGAACGGCTCGATTTCTTTTTCGAAGAGAACCCGAAATACGGTCGCGCGATCGTCGATAAGTGCATGCAGGCACAGCGCGCGCGCGAAGCCGCCAAAAAGGCGCGCGATCTCTCGCGGCGCAAGAGCGCGCTCGACGGAATGGGCCTACCCGGCAAGCTGGTCGACTGTAGCGACAAGAATCCGATCGTGTCGGAATTGTTCTTGGTGGAGGGTGACTCAGCCGGCGGGACGGCCAAGATGGGCCGCGATTTTCGCACCCAGGCGATCTTGCCACTGCGCGGCAAGATCCTCAACGTCTGGAAAGCGCGCGAAGACAAAGTCTTTGCGAACGAAGAAATCCGCGCGATGATCACTGCGCTCGGCACGGGCATCGCGGCCGACTTCGACGTTGAGAAACTGCGCTACCACAAGATCATCATCATGACCGACGCCGACGTCGACGGGTCGCACATCCGCACGCTGCTGCTCACGTTCTTCTACCAGCAGATGCGCGCCCTGATCGAGAAGGGCTTTGTGTACATCGCGCAACCGCCGCTCTACGGTATCCGTCGCGGCAAAAAGCAACGCTATGCGTTCTCCGATGACGAACTGAAGGCACTGATCGGCGAGAACGATCCCAAAGACTTTCAGGTCCAGCAGTACAAGGGGCTCGGCGAGATGGACGCGGAGCAGCTCGCGGAAACCACGATGGACATCGAAAGCCGGCGCCTCAAGCAAGTTGCCCTCGAAGATGCGGTGGCGGCCGACGAAATGTTCACGACCCTCATGGGCGACAAGGTCGAACCGCGCAAGGAATTCATCCAAGCCTACGCCCGCAGCGTGAAAAACCTCGATCTTTAACGGCTGCTGATGCGCCTCCGCATCACAGGAAAAGGTCTCGTGCAACGTCGCATTCTCCGGCTCGCTCCGAGGATCGTCGCAGCGGTCGTGACCGTAGCGCTGCTCTGGGCGTTCCGGGGACCGCTCGGACGCGCTGCGCTATCCGGGCTGATCGATCTGCCGACCGGCTACCGGGTTGCCTTCGCGCGCGTCGAGCTCCACAGCGACCGCGCGGTGCTCGAGGGCGTGCACGCCGAGCGCGGCGGGGATCCGGTCTTCGACGCCGAGCGCGTTACGTTACGGTATCGGTTACGCGACCTTTTCCCGGGAAGCGCACATCGCTACGGTCTGCTCGCGGCGGTCATCGAAGCGCCCACGCTCACCTTCGTGCGTCACGCCGACGGGAGCTTCAACATCGAGGGGGCCGAGGGTGCCGGACCGCAGGCGCCCGCGCATCCCGTCTCGCCGCCCGAACCGCTTGCCTTTACGCTGGAGATCCGGCGCGGACGATTGCTGCTGCTCGATCCAAACCGGGTGCTCGCGAACGCGTGCCGGCTCGAGGTCTCCGGCATCGGGGGCGCCGCGACGATCGATAGCGACGGTAGCTCCACGCTGCGCCTGCGCGGCGCCGCCAACGGCGAGAGCCGGCAAACGACGGATCTTGCCGCCCGCTACGACGTCAATGGTTACGCGCTCGCGCGCGTGCGGGCGGCGCGTATCGATCTGAACGCGCTGGTCGATTATTTCGTCAACACGCAGTCGGCGCGTTTCGAGCGCGCCGGCGCGCGCGCGCTCGACCTACGGCTCTACTCGTTCGGCAACGCGGCCGATGGTACGGTAGCATACCATATTGCCGGCTCGGCCGTCTTGGTCGACGGCGCGATGCGCGTGCCGGGCATCGTGCCGAGCGCAACCCAAATGCGCGGCCGCGTCGATATCTTCGACAACGGTATAGCCGCGCCGAGTCTGGCCGCTCGCTTGGGCGGCGTCGAGACGCGCCTGGCGGGCGGCATCTTCAATTGGAGCACGCCGCAGTTTCGGCTCGGCATCGTTGCGCCGCACGCGACGTTCGAAACGCTGCGCGGGCTGTTTCATTTCTCGCGCAACTTGCCGGTTGGCGGCGAGGCGCGGGTGGCAACGCTCCTCGAAGGGCCCGCCGGCGGACCGTTCGTCGCGACACGCGTCGAGGCGGGGTCCGCCGCTTACGGCGCCTTTCCCATCGAGGGTGCGGCGGCGCGCGTCATCTACTTTGCGGACGCACTCGACATCGTCGGCGCGCAGGGTTCGTACGGCGGGCTGCACGTCAGCGCCAACGGGCGCATCGAACTCGGAGAGGTGGCGCATACCCGACTCGTCGTCGGCGTTGACGGCCCGGCGTCCGCCGTTCCGTATGCCGCGCAGGCGCTCGGAGACACGCAACTGCACGTTTCCGCGTTGCTCGCCGGCGACGATCTGAAGTTCGATGCGCGCGGGGCAGAAGCGGGTAGCGGCAGCGGCGTTCGCTCGCGCGGTGTTTTTCACGTCGATCCCCGCGGCGACGGCGCTTTCGGTCCGTTCCTCGTGCAGCGCAGCAGCGGCGCTTCGCTCGCCGGCGCGTTCTATCTCAATCGCAGTGCCGGTGAGAGCGGCTTCTGGCTCGACGGCCACGACTACCCGTTTGTGCTGATCCCGCGCGCGCCGCAACTGCCGGGCATCGCGCTCGTACCACCGGATTTCAGTGCGCGACTGGACGGATCGCTCGCCGGCGACGGGCCGCCCTCGCGCTTCATCGTGGCCGGTCTTCTCCATGCACGCGACCTGCACGCGGGCGACGTGGCGATCGACGATGCCGCCGGCGGCATCGTCGGAGAACTGCACGACCTGCGCCTAGGCTCGCTCGTCGCGCGCGGCCCGTGGGGCGCCTTTCGTGGGCGGGGCGCCTATGTGGGAAACCGGCTCGCCCTCGAGGGGAACTACGGAGGGAGCTTTGCGGCCCTGCGGACGCTGACGGGTGATCTCGGTGCACGCGGTCCGGTCAACGGTCGCGTTGCGCTCTTGATCGGTCCGGCGCGGACGATCGTGCAGGCGCGCAATGACCGGAGCCCCGGGGCGACCGTGCACGGCGTCCCGGTCGACGGGCTGGCCGGCACCCTTGCGATCGACGGAAGGCGCTTGCGCGTTTTCGCGGCGACCGCACGCGTGGCCGGCGGAACCTTTGCCGCTAGCGGCAGCGGGCGAATAAACGTGTCCGTCGCCGACGCCGACGCGCGGCATTTGGGCGCGATCGCGCCGCTCGAAGCGGGCCGGGTCGCGGCGATCGGGACCTTCGCTCCGGAGAGCGGTACGCGCTTCGTTGGGGGCCTAGCGCTCGGGGACGGCCGCCTGGCGAACGTGCCCTTCGCGGCAAACGGCGACCTCTCGCTCGACGGGACGGGCGTTTCGATGCACGCGACCGATGCCAGCGTCGCAAGCGCGGTCGGTACGGTCGACGGCAGCGTCGCCGATGTCGGCGCGGGCACGAGCCGTTACGATCTTGCGCTGCATATCGCCGCGGCGCGCCTCGGGCCGTTCGCGGCGGTCTTCGCGCCCAAGCGGCGCTACGTCGCGGGCACGCTCGGCGCCGATCTGCATCTCGGAGGACGGGGATCGCAACTCGTGCTGGCGGGTTCGGTCACCGTCCCCGAGGGAAGCGTCAACGGGCTGTCGTTCGGGGACGCTTCGGCTCAGGTCAACGTCGACCCGGCGGGCATCAGCCTGCGCGGCGGCCGGGTAACGGTCGGTTCGACGCGGGCCGACTTCGCGGCCCTCTTGCGCGGCACCGATCAAGCGGTGGACGTCGATGCGCCACGGGCCGATCTGGCCGATTTCAACGACTACTTCGACTCGGGCGACACCCTGGGCGGCCACGGGCGCGTCGACGTTCGATTCACCAAGCGCGCCGGCTCGATCGGGACCCACGCGGACGTGGCTATCGCCGGCTTGCGCTACCGCCGCTTCGATCTCGGCGACGCGGCCGCGCGCTGGTCTTCGCATGGGCGTGAGGTCAGCGGCAACGTCAGGTTCGGGGGGCCGTCCGGGCGGCTCGAAACGAGCGGCACGATCCTCGTCGACGCGGATCAGCCGATGGACAAGCTCTTTGGACGCTCGGTTTTTCGCGGCTCCGCGCGCTTGCGCGGGCTCGATCTCGGCGTCTGGCTGCCGGCGCTTGGGTACCAGCTGCCGGTCAGCGGCCGGGTCGACGCCGATGCCCGGGTGTTCGGCCCGCTCGGGGATCCGCGCGTCGTCACCAGCGCTACTCTGGTCGACGGAACCCTGGGACGCTTTCCGGTCGACCGCTTGATTCTGACGGCCACTTCGACCGCGCGGCGCACGACCGTGACCAGCGCCGAGCTCGATCTGCCTTCCCTGTCCCTAACAGGCTCCGGCAGCTTCGGCCCCGGCCCGCGCGATCCGGTCGCGCTCGCCCTCCATGGAAAGACTCCGAACGTCGGGGCTCTCGCGGGCCGCCTGCTCGGCGCCAACTATCCGGTGACCGGCACCGGCGAAGTCGACCTGAAGATCGACGGTACCCGCGCTCACCCGCGGATCGGAGGCGGCTTTGACGTGGAGAGCGCGACCGTGCGCGGGGTTGCGATCCCGCGAGCCCTTGGCGAGTTCAGCATCGCCGGGCGCGACATCGTTCTGAGCGACATCGAAGTCGGCTTCGCTAGCGGCGCGCTTTATGCAGCCGGATCGGTGCCGCTGCAAGTCGCGCCTTTCGGCTTCGGCCCGGCGAGCGCCCCGATTACGCTTGACTTGAGCGCGAAAGGGGTCGATTTCGCAGATTTCCAGTCGCTCTTGCCGGCGGGGTCGCAACTCAAGGGAAAGCTGGACGGGCGGGTGGTCGTCGCCGGAACCGCCGGAGCGCCGGCGCTCGACGGTGCGCTCTCGTTCTCGGGCGGCCAGTTCAGCGCGCCCATCGAGTCGGTCCCGCTGAGCGAACTTGGGGCGCGGCTGACGTTCCACGGCAGCGAGGCCAGGCTTGAGTCGCTGCACGCGGCCGCCGGCGGCGGTACGCTCGACGCGAGCGGCTCCGAAAACTTCGCCGATCTGGTTCATCCGGGCGTCGATGCGGCCTACCATTTCGAAGCGCGCGCCCGTCACCTCAGCCTCGATGTGCCCTCGTACGGTTCGGGTACGGTCGACGGCGCGCTGTCGCTCAACCATGCTCCGAAGAGCGCGCCCCGGATCGCCGGCCGGCTGACGCTCAACGACGGCACCATCCCCTTCTCAGCGCTCTTGATCCTCGCGGGCGCCGCCCCCGCCACGAGCGCCGATACGGGCTTCACGGGGCCGGTCGCGGCGCCTCCGCCCGTGCCGCGCGAGGCTGCCTTCGATCTCGATCTGCTGGCCGAGCGCAACGTCCGGGTGCGCAGCGCCAACGTCGACATCGGCGCGCGCGGCGACTTGCACGTCGGCGGCACCCGCTCGGCGCCGGTCCTGGAGGGCACCTTCACCTCGACCGGCGGCACGATCACTTATTTCAGCACCGTCTTCCGCCTGCTCGACGGCAGCGTCACCTTCCAACCGGATCTTGGGTTGATTCCGAACCTCGAAGCCAACGCGACCACGCACGTCATCGACCCCGACCCGAACTTCGTGCGCAATCCGGGCGGCTCGGCCGACATCACCCTCAGCCTGCACGGTCCGGTAACGAACTTGACGATCGGCCTCAGTTCCAACCCGGCTTATGACCGCCAGCAGATCCTTGGGTTGCTGCTCGATGCCCCGGCGCTTGGCGCGAGCAATCTCTTCGGCGACTCGCCGCAATCGCCGACGCTCTATGGCAGCAACGAGCCGCGCGACCTTCCGCCCGGCGTGGCCGTCAGCCGCGCAAACGGCGAGCTCTCGGTAGCGCAGGAAGCCTTCGGCGTTGCCAACGCCCAATTCACCCGCACGTTGCTCGCTCCGATCGAAACGACATTCGCCCAAGCGGTCGGCCTGACGAACGTCAACGTCAACGTCGACTACACCGGCAATGTCGGACTGACGGCGCGGAAAATCCTTGGTAAGAACATGAACGCCATTTACGGCACGACCTTCGGCTACCCGTCGCGGCAAACGTTCGGCTTCGAGGTAAAACCCAACGAAGACTCAGCAGCCCAAGTTACGGTCTTTGAAACGATCGGCGCGCTTGGGCTGAACTCGTTGACACCCATCTACGCGGCCGGCACGAATTCACGCTTGCAGGCGGCCCAGCCATACGCCGGTACGACCGGCTTCTCGCTCTCTTTTCAACACTTGTTCAAATGACAAAACCAATCAATCGCCCGCTCTCGACGGCGGCCGGGCTCGAGTTTACGCAAGGCTTTCCCTGCCGCCCGGCCGCGGGGGTTGGGGGGTTCACCTCCAAATCAAAGGGAACGATGGGGCGCGGACAAAGAAACGGTCGGGTCGGCACCTGCGTTTGTCTGGGCAGATTGCGCGAAAACCACCTTCCGCGGCTTCGGCGCGTCGGTAGGTCCGAAGGATGCTTCCACTGAGTATGTTTTCACGTTGCCGGCGCGCGCGCCGACCGTTCGTCGCGTTCGCTGCCCTCGTGGGCCTCGCGGTCCCCTATCCGGCACGCGCCGGCGCTCCGGCCGCAGCTGCGCCCCAAGTCGTCGTGGCAGCAACTCCGGCGGCCGTCAGTGCGGCAAGCCCCGCTCCGGCAAACGCGCCGCCCGCGGCCAACGCCCCGCTTGTCGTCAGCGTCGACGTCTCGGGCAACGCGCACGTGCCGACCGACACGATTCTCGCGGTCGTGCGAACGCGCCCCGGGCAGCCCTTCGACGAGCGCGTAGTGCGCGAGGATCTGCAGAACATCTTCGATCTCGGGTACTTCTCGGATCAGGTGCCGCCGTTGATTCGCCAGCGGCCCGACGGTATCGCGATCACCTACCGGGTCATCGAGAATCCGGTGATCGAGCGCATCGCCTTTGATGGGAACGCGCACGTGCCGTCGGACACGCTGCTCGCGCTGATGGATACGGCCGTCGGGCAAGTGCTCAACACCAACACGTTCCACCAAGACGTGCTGAAGATCAATTCGTATTACGACAAGATCGGCTATAGCGGCCAGGTTCCAACCCACGTAGCCGGGCTGAACATCTCGAAGGACGGCGTGCTCAGCCTGCAAGTGCGCGAAGGCTTGACCGTGAGTCACATCGAGATAACCGGTCACCCGGTCATCCGCGAGTCGTTGATTCGCGCTGCGTTGTCGCTCAAAGAGGGCCAGCCGTACTCCGACGATTCGCGCGAGAAAGACGGCGACGCGTTGCGCAAGCTGTACGAAAAATACGACTTGCAACTGGGAGACTTCGAGGCGGGCATCGATCCGACCACGGTCGACCTGCAAAAAGGGACGGCCGTCGTCAAGTACAGCATCTACGCCGCGGTCGTCGGCGCGGTTGAAATCACGGGCAATAGCGTCACCAAAGACGTCGTCATCCGGCGACAGCTGCGCTTGCGCCCGGGCATGATCATTACCCAGGGTCTGCTGCGGCGAGACTACGAGCGGCTCAACAACTTGGGATTCTTCGAAAAAGTCGATCTCAATCCGAAGCCGGGTCCCGATCCAAAGAAGCCCTATGAAGTGACCCTCGACTGGAACGTCAAGGAGCAGCGCACGGGTACCGCCCAGATCGGCGCCGGCTATTCCGGCGGTCCGACCGGTGAAGGTCTGACCGGAACGCTTTCGTACTCGCAGAACAACATCAACGGCACCGGGAACGGCGCTTCGATTCGCTTCGAGCGCGGGTCGCGCGTTTCCGATGCGCAGCTCACCTACTCGATTCCGTATTTGGGCACGACGCCGCGCTCGGAGAAGTACAGTTTGGGCGCCTCGATCTTTACGAGCGATCAAACCAACTTCTATCAGGTCTACCAAGCCTCGACCGCACAAGCGATCAACATCGCACCGATCGCGTGCGCGATCGGCACCTGCGCCGGTGCCGCCGTCGGTACGAGCCCGGTCGTGCTGACGCCGAACTCGAATCTGATCTCGGGCGTAGCCGCAACCTATGCTACCCGCGCCGACGGTGCGTCGGCCAATCTCGGCCGCCGTTTGAGCGATACGTTGACCGCTACCCTGAGCGTGACGGCCGAACGCTTGAGCACGGACGTTACGCTGCCGTCGCCGTTCTTCTTGGCCGGCACCGAATCAATTCTCAGTAATCCGCTCACCAATACGCCGTTCGGCACGCAGACCAACGGCACGACGCTCGGCATCATCGCGCCCTCGATCGCCAACACCTCGAACGGCGTCGGCAACAACTTGCACTCCGTTGCGATCGGCCTGCAGAACGACACGCGTGACGACGTCTTCAATCCGCGCCGCGGCTCGACCGCATCGCTAACCGAAGAAGTCTCCAATCGGGCGATCGGTTCGCAGTTCGGTTATACGGTGACGACCTTCGATGGCTCCAAATTCTTCCCGTTGCTGAGGAACGCGACCCTCGGTTTCCACGCGCTCCTGGGCGATTCGACCGGTGCGATTCCGCCGAATAAGCTCTTCGTTCTGAGCGATCAACAGTTGCGCGGCTACAGCGAAGTCTTCTACGGAACCGAAGAGGCGCTGCTGCAGTCGGAACTGCGCATCCCGGTTTCTCCCGACCGCAAATTCAACATCGCGCTGTTCTATGATTATGGCGGCCAGCGCATCCGCGGGGCCCAGCCGATCACGCAGTTCGGGCAGGTCCTGATCAACTACAACGACTGGCTATACCGCACGGACGCGGGCGTCGGTATTCGCTTCGACATTCCGCAGCTCGGCTTCAAATCGATCCGGCTCGACTTCGCCAAGGGTGCGGCGGGAACGCACACGAGCTTCGGTATCGGACAGAGCTTCTAAAGGAACATGGGTATTCGTCTTCACCGTATCGCGGTCGCCGCGGGAGCACTGCTCCTCTCGGCGGCCGTACTCGCGCCCGCGACCCTCGCAGCCGACGTTACCGATATCGGTTATGTCGATCAGGCGGCGCTCTCCAACATTTCGTCATTCATCGATGCGAATCGCCAGCTCGCACAGTTCAAGATCCAACTGGACCGTCAGTTTGCCAAGCGTATCCGCAGCGTGCGCGATCAGAACGTGCAGGCCCGCATCGCTCAAGAATTTCAGAACAAGCTGCAGCAGCGCCAGCGCGATCTCTTCGGCCCGCTCTTCCAGCGCGCGCAGGTGGCGATCGCCTCCGTTGCGTCGAGCAAGAACCTGTCGGTGATCGTCGACAAGCATATCATCGTCTTCGGCGGTCAAGACGTGACGAGCGCGGTCGTCGATCTGTTGGCGGGACCGGGCGATCCGATTCCGCCCGTCAACACGCCGCCGCCGTCATCGGTCGGGTTCGTCGACCAATCGCAGATCGACAACGTGCCCTCGCTCAAAGCGGCCAACGATGATTTTCAAAAGTTCCGGGCCGACCAGGAGCAGCAGGCGCAGGCGAAGATCAAAGGAGCAAGAACCGACGCCGACCGCGAGCAGATTCTCAAGGACTATCAAGCGGCGTTGGCTGCCAAGCAAAAGCAAGAGATCGAACCTCTGGTCGACCGCACGCGAAACGCGATTGCCGACGTCGCCAAGAAGAAAGGGCTCTTGCTCGTCATCGACCGCACGAATTTGATCTATGGCGGCACGGACATCACAAGCGATGTCACAAACGAACTCAAGTAGGCGGCCTAGCCTTCTCCGCGCAGCGTTGTTGACTGCTGTCATTTCGCTCGCCGCTTGCGCACACCAAGGGGTCGCGACCCCTGAAGCGACGCAGATGCCCGGGGCGGAGCATATCGGCTACGTGCGCATGGAAGAACTCGTGAAGGTCCACCCGCTGTACTCGCAGCTCGCGCGCCTGGACGAAGACGTACAGGCCTTACAGTTGCGTTCGGTCGGCAGCGCCATCGCCCGCTCGGGCGCCGACATCCGCAAAGAAGAGCGTGCCTTACAGCAGGAGCTCGAGCTAGCCGCCGATCGCACGAAAAAAGAGTTGAACGACAAGCAGCAGCAGTATGCCAAGCGCGAACAGGCCGCCATCGCGGCAGCCATTGCCGCCGCCGGCGGCGTGAGCGGTCCGAGCGGCGGTCAGATCGCCGGAGGCATCGCGCAAGCCGCACAGACGCAAGCGCGCGGTGCGGCGGCAACGGCTCAGCACAACTTCGATGTTTACCGGCGCCAAGTGATCGCGCAGGATGAGGCGGCGACGCGCTCGCTCCAGCAGTCGCTCGCGGAACGGGCCGACCGCACGTATCGCGCCAAGGCCGAGGAGCTGCAGCGGCAAGAGTCCGATTTCTCGTTGCAGCAGGCCTCGGGCGATGCCGCCGATCGTTTGTCGCTACGCGCCAAGCTGTCCAATTTGGCACTGGACGATACGACGCGGGCCGATGTCAAGAAGCAGCTGGACGCACTCGATCAAAAAGAAGCGGATGCCGTCGGCGCGATGAAAAACCGCGATCAAACGACGTTGATCGCGCTGCAGAAACAACTGCACGATCAAGTGCGCGCGGAACTCGACACCCAGGCGGCCCAAATTCACAAGCGCACGATCGCCAAGATCCACGAGCGCGAGAGCGACACGCGTACCGCGCTGATGGGACAGCTTGGAGGGCTCGGCGCCGTGAATAGCGGCGCGGCGCCTGCCGGGATCTCGCCCGACATGCGCGCCAAACTTCAGGCGTTGCATCAGAAATACCAGAGCGACTACGATAAGGAAGCCTCGCAGACGATCGCGCAGTTTCAGAAGACGCGCTCCGACCTGACCAAGCGCTTCCAAGAGCTCGAGGGTGTCGATGCGGATGCCCAGGCGGGCGCCGGTCAGCAGATGGACACCCTGCAGAAACAGCGTGGTGAGCTTTACGAGGAGATGGTCGCTCAGATCGGTCGCGAGGTCAAAACGATCGCACGGCAGCGCGGCATCAACGTGGTGATCAGTGATGTGCTGGCGCCGGCCGGCGGAGTCGATCTTACCGAAGACGCCAAAAAGGACATCGAGAGTTTACACGAGTGAAACGAATCATCGTCTGTGCCGGAGCGCTGCTTGCGTTTGCCGGCTGCGCCACCCAATCGCCTCCGATCGCAACGGTCGACTTGCTACGGATTCAGGCAAATTGGCCGAAGTTCATCAACTATTCCAATCAGCTCACCTCCGACTCCGAGGCGATCCGCCGCTCCAACGCCCCGCCGCGCGAAAAGCAGCGTGAACTCGACGGCCTGCGCCGGCGCTACGACGACATGCAAAATGAAGTGACGGGCGATCTGCGCGAAGCGGCGCAGGAGATCGCAAGCGAGCGGCATTTCAAGCTGATCGTTACGCGGCAGTTCGTCGGCTATGGCGGCGTCGACATTACGGGCGACGTCGAGAAGTTGCTGAAGATCACCGAAAAGGCGCCGGCGAATTAGCGCACGGATGGCCACCCTGGCAGAGTATGCGGTCCGTGTCGGCGGGACCGTCCGGGGAGACGCAAGCGTCGCGATCGAGCGCATCAGCGCGATCGACGACGTCGATACGGTCTCGCTGACGTACGCGAGCGACGAACGCTACCTGCGGGCGGCGCTCGATTCGCGCGCGGCCGCCATTCTGACCGAAGCCGCAACCGCGGACAAGGCGCCTGCCGCGCGCAAGCCGCTCTTGATCGTCGCCTCCGTGCGCGCGGCCCTGGCGGCCCTGCTCGCAGAACTCGAACCACCGCGGCCGCAAACGCCGTACCGCGACCCTTCGGCAATCGTCGATCCGAGTGCCGAGGTCGGACCGGACGTGCACGTCGGACCGCTGGTCACGATTGGAGCCGGCGCCTCGGTCGGTGCGGAAACGCTCTTGCTCGCCGGCGCCGTGGTCGGTGCGGGCGCGCGGCTTGGACGCGGCTGCACGCTGCACCCGCGGGCGATGCTGCTCGATCGCTGTACGGCCGGCGACCGCGTCGTCTTGCAGGCGGGCGCGATCGTCGGTAGCGATGGCTTCGGTTACGTCTTCATCGACGGCCGCTTCCTGAAGATTCCGCAAGTGGGCGACGTCGTGCTCGGAGACGACGTCGAGATCGGTTCGAACACGTGCATCGATCGCGCCCAGACCGGCTCGACGACGATCGGCACCGGCACGAAGATCGACAACCTGGTGCAAGTCGGGCACAACTGTCGTATCGGCAAGCACTGCGGTTTCGCGGCCATGAGCGGGCTTGCCGGTTCTACCATCATCGGCGACTACACGATCGTCGGCGGGCAGAGCGCCTTCAAGGGTCATATCACGGTCGGCTCGCGCGTCAAGATTGCCGGCGACACGATGGTGTGGAACGACGTCGAAGACGGTGCTTTCATCAGTGGACGCCCCGCGCGCGACCACCGCGCGGAGCTGCGCCAGCAGGTTCGCCTTCGCAATCTCGAAAAATTGTTTGAGCGGGTAAGCGCTTTGGAGCAAAAGTAATGCATCAGCACACGTTGCGGGACGTGCTCGAGTTCGAAGGCACCGGCCTTCACACGGGCGCCCCGGGCCGAATCCGAATCCGGCCGCAAGTGGACGGCAGCGGCCTGCGCTTTCGCCTCGTCGAGGGCAACGTTTCGTTTCCGGCCCACGCCGAGTACGTGCTTGAAACTCGACGCGCCACCGTCATCGGCGTCGGGGAGCATCGTGTCTCGACGGTCGAACACGTGCTGGCCGCGCTCTTTGCAATGGGTGTCGACAACGCCTCGATCGAGGTCGAAGGGCCCGAAATTCCCGTGATGGACGGCAGTTCGGCTGCCTTCGCGGAAGCGATTGCAAAGGTTGGTCTCGCCGACCAGCACGCGCAGCGGCCGGAATTCACCCTCGAGCAGCCGATGATTTTTCACGACGGCGACGCGCTCTTGGTCGTCGCGCCGGCAGAGTCGTTTCGAATTCGTTTTGCGGTCGACTACGCGCCGCCGATCGGCGCGCAGTTCATCGATGCGACGATCACCCCGGACTACTTCATTCGCGAAATCGCGCCGGCGCGCACGTTCGGTTACTTGCACGAGGTCGAAGCTTTGCGCAAGGCGGGTCTCGCGCGCGGCGGATCGCTCGACAATGCGCTTGTCTTCGCACCGGACGGTCCGCTGACGCCGCTGCGCTGGCCGAGCGAGGTCGTTCGCCACAAGGTGCTCGATCTGATCGGCGATCTTGCGCTCCTGGGGGCTTGGCCGCGCTGCGAGGTCATCTCGGTCAAGAGCGGGCACCGGCTGCATGCGCGCGCGGCTAGCGCGCTGCGCCAGGCGCGCGCGAAGGCCATACCGGCGGCGAGCGTTTCGTGAGCATCGAGCTGGCCGAAGCCGGCGACAGTATGGATATCACGCGGCTGATGGCTGTCTTGCCGCATCGCTATCCGATGCTGCTGGTCGACCGCATCACCCATTTCGTGCGAGGCAAAGAGGCAACCGGTTACAAGAACCTCTCGATGAACGAGCACTTCTTTCAGGGACATTTTCCGGGCTATCCTTTGATGCCCGGCGTCTACATGGTCGAGGCGCTCGCCCAACTCGGCGGCACGATCATTTTAGGACCTGATGATTACATGCGGCGCATTGCGGTGCTCGCGGGAATCGAGAAAGCGAAGTTTCGCCGGCCGGTCGTGCCGGGCGACCGCCTCGACATGCATACGACCTTCTTGCGCGCGCGTTCGAACGTGGGCTGGGTCGGCGGCGAGGCGCGGGTCGACGGCAAGCTCGTCTGCTCGGGCGAGCTGATGTTTTCACTGTCGGAGGTGCCGAGTTTCGGCATGGACGCGACGATACTGCACCAATGATACATCCGACCGCGATCGTCCACCCGCGCGCCGTCATCGGAGAAGGGGCTGAGATCGGCCCCTTCTGCGTGGTCGGCGAGCACGTGAAAATCGGCCCGCGCACGCGTCTACTGGCGCACGTCGTCGTCAACGGCTACACGACGATCGGCGAGGATTCCGAAATCAACCCGTTCTGCTCGATCGGGGCGCCTTCGCAAGACCGCAAATACCAGGGCGAGCGGTCCTACACGACGATCGGCGACCGTACGGTCCTACGCGAATACGTCTCGGTCAATCGCGCGACCGGCGAAGAGCAAGTGACCTCCGTCGGTGACGACACGCTGCTGCTCGCCTACGTGCACATCGCGCACAACTGCCGGATCGGCAACCACGTTACGATGTCTTCGACCGCGCAACTCGCCGGCCACGTGATCATCGAGGATTACGGCACGGTCGGCGGCCTGACGGGAGTGCACCAGTTTGTGCGCATCGGAACCCACGCGATGGTCGGCGGCCTCTCGCGCATCACCCGCGACGTTCCGCCCTACTTCTTAGTGGAAGGCAACCCCGCGCAGCCCTACGGGCTCAACACGGTTGGTCTGCGGCGTGCCGAGTTTACGCCCGAGATCGTTTCCGAGCTCAAGGCCTGCTACCGGATCATGTACCGCTCGGGCAACAACATCTCGCAGGCCGCCGAAGCGATGCAGGTGATCGTCAAGAGCGATCAGGGCCGGCATCTGCTGGGGTTCGTGGAAGCGCCGTCGGAGCGCGGTATCATGAAGTAATGCGCGTGTTCATGGTGACGGGCGAAGCGTCGGGCGACATGCTGGCCGCATCGCTTGCCACCGCGATGCGCGAGTTCGTCCCGGACATTCAATTCGCGGGCATCGGCGGCGAACGTATGGCGAGCGCCGGCATCGAGTTGACGACGCGCACGACAGGTTGGGCCAGCATGGGTCCGCTCGCGGCGCTCGTGCGCATTCCGCCACTGCTGATCGTCGCCTGGCGTCTCATCCTCTGGCTGAGGTCCTCGCCCTGGGATCTGATCGTGGTGGTCGATTTCGGCGCGTTCAACTTGCGCCTCGCGCGCTGGCTGCGCCGCATCGGCTATCGCAAGCCGATCCTCTATTACTTCCCGCCGGCCGCGTGGCTCGACAGCCCGACGCGGGCACGCGCCGTGGTGCGTTACTCGACGCCTCTCACGGCCTTCGCGCACCAGCGAGACTTCTACCAATCGCTCGACCTTCCGATCGCATACTTCGGCCATCCGCTCGTTTCGTTGATCGAGCCGCGCAGGGTCCGGCCCGCGGCCGCGCGCGACGGGGGGATCGTCGCATTGCTACCCGGCAGCCGGCGCGGTGAAATCGTGCGCCATCTCGACCCGCTGTTGCGCGCAGCGCGCTTGATCCGCGCGCAGCGGCCGCTGGCGCGCTTCGTGATCGGCGCTGCCGACGCGGAAGCGGAGGAGTTGATCCGCGAAACGGTCGGCCCGGGGGAGCGGGAATCGATTCAGATCGTGCGCGGAGCGCGAGCGGCGCTCGACGCCGCCGACGCCGCTTGGATCGCCTCGGGCACGGCCGTCTTAGAGGCGGCTCTGCGTGAGGTGCCGGCGGTTGCGCTCTACATCATCTCGGATGCCAGCGTCGGTTACGCGAAACGGGTTTGGTTGAACAAACACCGCTACGTAACGCTGCCCAACCTTTTACTCGAGCGCGAAATCGTACCCGAATATCTGCAAGAGGCGGCGACGCCCGAGGCCTTGGCGGCTGCGCTCGAAGCGCTGTTGAACGACCCGACGCAGCAACTGGGTGAGATGCGCGCGCTACGCGGCGTGCTCGGCGCTCCCGATACGCTGCGGCGTTGCGCCGCCTTTGCGGTCGAGGTTGCGAAGAGCGGATGACGGCGCTGCGCATCTATCACACCTCCGATTTGCACGACCATCGTGGTTTCGCTCCGCGTTTGCGCGCTCTGCGCGAACGCGCGCCCGGACTATTGCTCGATTGCGGCGACTCGTTGCGCGGCAGCCAGACCGTGTATTTCAAAAGCGAGCCGATCGTGGCCGAAATGGATGCGGCAGGCTACGACGCACAGGGTGCGGGTAACCGCGAGTTTCACTATCTGTTCGGATTGATGGCGGCGCGCGCGCGCGCGATGCAGCATCCCTTCTTGTGCTCGAATCTGATCGACTTGCGCGGCCGCGCTTTGCCGTTCGTGCCGGAGATAACGTTCGAACGTGACGGCTGGCGGGTGCGCCTGTTTGCGCTGCTCGTCGTGCAGTATCCCGAGGGGAGTCCCTGGGAACGCATCTTCGGATGGCGCTTTCTCGACCCGCTCGAAGTCGCGCGCCGCTTCGCCGCCACAACGCCGGAGGGAACGACGCTCGTCGTTCTCTCTCATCTTGGCTTGAAGCTCGACCGGCTGCTGGCGCGCGCGGCGCCCCGGCTCGATCTGATCTTGGGCGGCCACAGTCACGACACGCTGCACGCACCGGAATACGTGGGCGGTGTCCCGATCGTGCACGCCGGACCGTACGGTGCTTACGTTTCGCAAACCGAACTAGAACGCACGGCAGGCGGCCGCGCTCAGCTCACGAGCTTTGAACTGTTGCCGCTCCTAAACGCGCAGGCGGCGCCTTGATGCGCCGCATCCTCTTCGTCGCCAACGGTCACGGCGAAACGGCAATCGCGGCGCGTATCGGGGGCGAGATCGCGACGTTGTCGGCGGAACCGGTCGCACTCGATTTGCTGGCACTGGTAGGAACGGGCGCGGGCGCGGAGCCGCTGACCGTCGTCGGCCCGCGCCGCGCGATGCCGAGCGGCGGGCTCGTCGCGATGGGCAACGTGCGCGCGATCCTGCGGGACCTGCGAGCGGGCTTCGCCGGACTGCTCGCAGCGCAAATCGATTTCTTGCTGCGGGCTCGTTCGCGCTACGAGATCGTCGTCGCGGTCGGCGATGCCTACGCGCTCGCGCTCGCGTTCTTGACGCGAACGCGCACGGTTTTCGTCGGGACGGCCAAGAGCGTGTACGTTGCGCCGTACGGCCCGTTCGAACGAACGCTGTTGCGCCGCGCGGCGCGGGCGTTCGTGCGTGATGCGCCGACCGCGCAGCGGCTGCTCGCCGCCAACGTCGATGCGCGCGCAGCCGGCAATACGATCGTCGACCTGGTCGACCCCGAGGCAGCACCGGCCCGGGCCGCGGGTGGCCAGCCGCCACGGCGTTGGATCGGTATTCTCCCCGGCAGCCGCGAGGAAGCTTACGCTGACGGCGTGCGGCTGGCGCGCACGGTGCGGGAACTGGGTCTGCGGGATGCCGGCATCGGCGGGCTCTTTTCGATCGCACCGACGCTCGAGGCGGGGCGCTTCGCTCATGCCTTGAGTGACGACGGCTGGGCGCTCGAGGCAGCCGGACCAAACGCGCCGTTCGAGGCGCAGAGCGGCACGACACGCCTGGTCGGCTGGAGCGGCTCGCTCGGCGCGCTGCTGGCCGCAAGCGTCGCGGTGCTCGGTCAAGCGGGCACGGCCAACGAACAAGCCGCCGGCTGCGGTGTTCCCGTGATCGCGCTCGGCGCGCCGCGAGCGGGCCGGGACGAATGGTATCGCATGCGTCAGCGGCGCTTGCTCGGCGACGCGTTGCTGCTCGCTTCGCCGGATCCCGCCGCGGCCGCCGCGGAAATCGCGGAGCTGCTCGGCGATGAGGTGCGCCTGCAGGACATGCGCGCCGCCGGACGCGCGCGCATGGGCGGGCGCGGTGCGACCGCAGCGATCGCACGCGAGATCCTGGAACTCGCATGAGAATCACAGCGCTCGCGCTTGCCGCGTTCTTTGTGGTCGTGCAGTTCTACACATCGCTCGCGTCGCTGTCGCCGACGCCGCCGGTCGGTTATGTCTTCGCGACGCGGGCCGTAGCGGCCGGGCTGATTGTCGTGCTGATCGTCTCAGCACTGTGGTGCCTCGGGGAACTGCTGCGCGAGCGCCGGCCCGTGCCCGCGACCTCACGCGCTCTTTTGAGCGCGTGGATCGCACCGGCCGCGCTCGCTGCGGTGCTCGGTTTCGATCCGCTTTCGAGCCTGCAAGTTGTGGCTGTGATGCTCTTGACCGGGATCTTTCACATTGCGCTCGTGCGCTATTACGCGCGGCCGCCGGTCGCGCGATATTTGCTCGGAGCATACTTGTGGACGGGCCTCGCTGCGTCGGTCGCCGCGCTTGCGATGCTCGCAGCGCGCGAACCGGCGGCGCTGTTTGCGCTCAACAACGGACGCGCGGCCGGATTTTTCGTGACGGCCAATCAGTTTGCGTCGTTTCTGATCGCCTTCATCTTCATCGCGTTCGGAACGGCGCTGGCGAGCGCCGGCCGCTTGCGCGGGCTGGCGGCGACGGCTAGCGCAAGCGCCCTGCTCGCGCTCGTCGCAACGGTGTCGCTGGCGGGCTGGTTCGGGGGCGCCGCCGGCGCGATTTTCTTCGCGTTCGCAAGCGGCGCGCGCCGAACCGGAATCGCGCTCTCGTGCTGCTGTGTTGCGCTCGCGCTCGTGCTCGCGCTGCACCCGCTGCGCCACAATCCGGCCGGCTCGCTCGACCGCCTGCGCACCTGGGGCGCCGGTCTGCGCGTCGCCGCATTGTTGCCGCTGACCGGTACCGGTCCGATGGCGTACTGGCGGGTGTACCCGGCAATTCGCGCGCCGGACGGCGACCCGCCGGGCAGTTTCGGCGCCCTGCACCCGCACAACGCCTACCTGTCACTTGCCGCAGAGACCGGAGCAGTCGGCCTTTTGGCGTTCGCTTACGGCTGGTATCGATTCGGACGAACGGTCGCCTCCACACTGCGCGCTTCACCGCCGCGCGGCCGCTCCTTGGCGCTCGGCGCGTGCGCGGGCTTGGTGGCGCTGCTCGCGCAGGGGCTGTTCGATAGCATCGGAATCGTCGAAGTGACCTTCGTGTGGATTCCCTATACGGCGCTGGCGCTTGCGGCCGCCGAAGCCGGCTTCCCCATTCCGGCCCGCGCGCGGTGACCCGCAAGGCCGGTGCCGCACTCGTTCTGGCGCTCGGCGGCGCGTTCGCCGGCTGCGGCGGGCGTCCGGCCGCCCCGTCGTCCGCGCCCGAGGCAAGCGCAGCGTCGAGCGCGGCGGCCTCGGCAGCGCCGATAGCGAAACCATCCTCATCGAGCGTGCCGATCCAATTCAATGCCAGCAAAGTCGGCTCGAAGTACATCTATCTGACGAAGCAAAAAGGCAATCGTAGAGTGTACATCTTACGGGCCGACAGCGAGAGCGGCGAGTATTCCGGTCAAAATACCGGGCGAAGCAACTTCGCAAGCCCCCACATCACGTTTTTCGGCGATGGCGGCAAGCGTCTTGTTGCCGATGCCCCGCTTGGAACGGTCGTCGAAAAGGAGCGCAGCGTCTTGATGAGCGGCGGCGTGAAGGCGCGCTCGCAGGACGGGATGACGCTTTCGAGCGACACCCTGCGCTACAACGATCAGACCGAGATCGCCCACGGCGAAGGCGACGTCGACGTTGTCTTTCCTCAGGGTGAGGAGCTGCGCGGTCAGACGATCGATTGGGACTTGCGCACCGGTCACATCGACGTTACGGGCGCGCGCTGATGCAGCTCACCGACCCGAGCCAACTCGACGGCGAGCGCCGCATCGTGCTCGAGAATCTGGTCAAGCGTTACGGCGCGCGGGCCGTGGTGGACGACGTGAGCGCGAACGTGCATACGGGCGAAGTCGTCGGCCTGCTCGGGCCCAACGGCGCCGGCAAGACCACCACGTTTTACATGGTCGTGGGCTTGGTGAAGCCGGACGGCGGGCGCGTGACGCTCGAGCGCGACGGGACCGCGCTCGACCTGACGGGACAACCCATGTATCGCCGCTCGCGGGCTGGCATCGGCTACCTCTCGCAGGAGAACTCGATCTTCCGTAAGCTTTCGGTCGGCGACAACATTCGCTTGATCTGGGAGATGAACGGCGTGCCGCGCGAAGAGCAGGAGCGCCGTTTGCCCGAGTTGCTGGCCGAGTTCGGCCTTTCGAATTTCATCGACGCGCGCGGCGATTCGCTTTCGGGCGGTGAACGGCGGCGCGTCGAGATCGCGCGCGCCATCGCGACCGATCCGGCGTTTCTGTTGCTCGACGAACCGTTCACCGGGATCGATCCGATCGCGGTCGCGGATATTCAGGTGATGATCCGGCAACTGCGCGACCGCGGCCTCGGCGTCCTGATCACCGATCACCAAGTGCGCGAAACCCTCGCCATCGTCGACCGTGCCTACATTCTCAACGACGGCAAGGTCGTCGTCTCGGGCAACGCACAGGAAGTGCTGTCGTCCCCGATCGCCCGGCAATTCTATTTGGGCGAAGGCTTCCGGCTGTAGTGGTGCACGCATGTACCGGTTAGAAGCCCGGCGACCGGAAACGCCGCTTGCGAACGTGCGGACCTTCGTAGCGGCGCTCGTGCATCCGACGATCCTCGATCGTTACATGGCGCAGGAGCTCGTCGGTCCGTTCAACTTCGGGCTTTCAGCCTTCACCCTGATCTATGCCGCGACCACGATCCTTGCGATCGGGCGGCTGGTCTCCGAAGAGCATGCGCCGCTCCTTGCATCGATCGCGTATTTTCTTTGGCAGCTTCCGCAGATCGTGGTCACGGTCGTGCCGATGGCGATGCTGCTCGGGACCCTGCTCACGCTGCAGCGCCTGTCGGCCGAGAGCGAGATCACCGCGCTCAAGGCCGGCGGCGTCGGGCTCGTGCGCGCGGTTGCGCCGCTCTTGGTCGTCGGCTTCGGCGTGTCGCTAGCGGCCTTGGCATTGCAAGAAGGCGTCGTGCCGTATGCCAACGACCAGGCGATCTATCTACGCGATCAGTCGATTCAACATCTGGGCGCGTTCGGCGGGGGAACCCACACGGTCGTGACCGGCCTGCCGGGCGGCGGACAACAGGTGACGTATTTCCGCGGCTTCGACGCGGCGACGCAGCAACTGCTGTTCGTCACGATCGTGACCTACGGCGCGGACAACCGGCCGCAAGCGATACTCTTCAGCGACCGCGGCCACTACGATCAAAACTCGTGGACCTTCGACCTGGCTTCGATCTATCGGTTCAACGGTGACGGGACGACGCAAGCGTCGCAGGAACCGGACATGCACGTCGACGTCGGCGAGAAGCCGAGCGAAATCCAACGGCGGGTCGCCGACAACAACCGGGAGACGATGAGCCGCTCGCAAATACGTGAGATCATCACGTCGGGACAGCTCTCGCCCCAAGAGTTGCGAGCGTATCAAGAGACGTACGAGGACAAACTTGCACGCCCGTTCGCATCCTTCGTGTTCACCTTGATTGCGGTGCCGTTCGGACTACGGCCATCGCGCGGCGGCGGCACCGGTCTCGGTTTTGGCCTCGCGGTCGCGATCGTGTTCGTGTACTTCGTCATCGCGAGCATTTGCTCGGCCGTCTTTTCGGGGCTACCCGGCGGCTACGCGATCTCGAGCGTCGGCGCGTGGCTGCCGAACGTGATCTTCACGACGATCGGCTGCGTACTGCTGCTGCGCGCGGCGCGGTACTAGGCCCGGTGCGTTAGTGGGGGTTCCGGGCGGGATCATCCTGATCGTTCTGATCGTCCTCGTCGCGGGCTTGATCGCCTACATCGGCGACCGCGTCGGCCATCAGGTCGGGCGCAAACGCATGACGCTCTTCGGTTTACGGCCGAAATACACGTCGACGATCGTGGCCGTTGGCACCGGCATGATGATTGCGCTGGTCGTCACGGTCACGACGCTGCTCGCTTCGGAGTATGCGCGCGCGGCGTTTTTCAACCTGACCAAAATCAACAACGAAGTCAACGACTTGCGCGCGCGCGCCGACGAGCTGGAAGCGCAGGTGCGCAAGAACAACATCGTCGTCAACCACGGCGATTTGCTCTACAACCAATTCCTCTTGCTGACACCCCAAGAAACGCCGAGCGAGCGGCGCCGCCGTTTGGCAATCTTCGTCGATGCGGTGATCGCGAATCTGAACCGCACCTACGTCCCTCAGGGGCTCAAGCCGTACATCGGCAATTCGCACATCCCCGAGGTGTCCACCAAGATCGATGAAGTGCTGAGCGACGCACGGGTGCAGGGCTTCTTGATTCGCGGCCCCGTGCTGCTCGTCGCCGTGGCCGACGAGAACCTTTTTGCGGGTGACCGGATCGCCTTTACCTTTGCACCCTATTCGGACATTCCGATCTTCCACGCCAATGAGTCGATTGCGAGCTTGGAAGTCGACGGCGGCACGACGATCAGCCCGAACGTGGCCTACGGACAACTCGCCCGCGGGATTTCGTCGACGGCAATCGAGGCGGGCATGCCTGCCTACTTCGCCAACGCCATTCCGGCGCTAACCTTGCAGCAAGTCCAGGCGACCCAGCAAGCAATTCGGACGGGCAGCGGCCGGTTCTACATCATTGCCCGGGCCGCGAGCGACGTCTATCCGCACACGGGCGGCATCCCGGTGGCCTTCTCGCTCAGCCGCAACCCGAAGTGAGGGAAGCGCGCATGACGCCCGGCCGTGAGGGAGTGCTGCTGGGCATCGACCCGGGAACGCGAAAATGCGGTTACGCGGTCGTCCGTAGCGCCCTCGAGCCGCCGCTGGAACTGGGAATCGTGCCGGCTGAGCGGCTCGGCGAGACCGTGGAAGGTCTCTGCGAACGTTTCCCCATCCGCCGGGTCGCGCTCGGACACGGAACCAATGCGACGACGATCGGCGCGGTACTCGCCGCCCTCGGACTTGCGGTGACGATGGTGGACGAACGGGAGACGACGCTGCTCGCCCGGCGGCGCTACTTCGCGGTCCATCCGCCGCGCGGTTGGAAGCGCTTCGTTCCACGCGGTATGCTACTCCCTCCGGGCCCGATCGACGATTTTGCAGCCGCATTGATCGCCGAACGGCTCCTCGCACTCGAAGCCGGCCAAGAGACCCTATAGGAGCGCCTTGACCGGAGGCACCTGGGCATAGCACGCTCGCCCCGCAGGATAGGGCAGGACTCGATAGCGTGCCCTGATAATCCGGCACACGGCATACGCTCTAGCGGTGGGCGTACTTTCCGTGTCTCTCCGTGGTGCAGGAAACATGGCCATGCTCTCCACGGACGGTTAGTGCCTTTGCCGTCGCGAGTGTTTGCTGGAGCCTCGGCTTCTTCAATCTTCTGGAGGATTTATGAAGCGTCTCGCACGCCTCGCCCTCGCCATTGGCTTTGCAGCGTCGCTGTTGGCCGGTGGTGCGCGCAAGGCTGCCCTCGCGACGCCGTTTTCGGATGTGCCGGCCAATCATTGGGCCTACCAGTACATTCAGAGCCTTGCGGCAGACGGCGTCATCGACGGCTATCCCGATGGAATGTTTAAGGGTGACCGGCCGCTCACGCGCTACGAGATGGCCGTCGTCGTCGCGCGTGTCATCGCCAAGCTACAGGAAAACGGCAACCAGGGCGTCTCGAAAGAAGATCTCGAAAAGCTGCAAAAGCTCGTCGACGCGCTCAAGGATGAACTGGACGGTCTCGGCGTCCGGGTCACCAACCTCGAAGATTCGCTCGACGCGCTCGACAAGCGCACCAAGTTCGCGCAAGGGCTCTCACTGCACGGCGTGTTCTTGCCGAACGTCACCTTCCGCGAACGCTACATCATTCCGACCACCGTTCCCAACACGACGGGCGCTGCCGTGACGACCTATAACGGCGTTTCCGTGCCGCCGGGCACCGCGCTCGGCAACCCGACCGCGGTTGTGCCCTATTCGTCGTCGGCCACATCGGTCGATCCGTTCATCAACGCGTACCTCGCGACGGACGACTCGAACAATCCGTTCACCCAGGCCAATTCCGGCATCCAAATCCGGCAAGACAGCCGCTTCTCGCTCTCCTACGCCGTCAACGACAACCTGACGGTTTCGCTACCCGTGCACATTCTGAATTTCGAGTACGGCGGCGACTTTTCGCAACAATCGAAGTTCGATATCGAACCGACGATCGACATCGCGATCGCTCACGCCGGAGCGATCTCAAACCTCGACTTCAAGTTCGGTGTTATCGACACGATGACGTCGTCGCGCACGGGTCTTGCCTTCCGCGCGCCACAAGGTTACAACGGTGCGATCCCCTACGAAGATCCCTACCAGCCGCCGCAAAAGGGCCTCTTGGTGAAGGGTACGATCGGCGAGGGCACCTTCGGCCTGACCGATTTCGAAGGATCGTTCACCCGCGTCGACGATACGCGAATCGATACGCAGCCCGGCGCGGTCGATCCAAGCGTCTTACCGCTCAACGCGAACACCTACTTCTACCCGATCGTTGCGCCGCAAGAGACGTTCACCCAGACGACCCCGGCCGGATCGCTAAAAACCGATACGTTCAGCGCGGGAACCGGAACCCTGACCCAGGTGTACCTCACGCAAGAGGCGGTCAACGGCTCGGTCTACATCTCGTTCTTCAACGGCGCCAGCTTCAATAATGCAGGTACGCAAATCGGCGGGCCGACCGTAACCGTTCCGGCCTTCACGTTCAACGCCGCCTTTAACGCGGTCGTGTTCACGACGCCCATTCCGGCGGGTTCAACGGTCAGCATTACCTATAAGGGCTTGGGATCGTCGAACAACAGCTCGATCGAGCGCTACATGGTCCACGCGCGCATCAATCAGAAATTCAAGGGGTATCCCGGCGGCGAAGTCGGCGTGACCTTGACGCGCATCTTTGACTTCGACGATGAGCAGACGAGCGGGAACGGCACCAACGGCGTCTCGCTGATCAACGCGAGTTCGGCCGACGGCTTGGGCTTGGTCAGCGACTCGGTACTGGGACTGGATTTCCAGGCGCCGCTGCCGATTGACATCGAGGGCAGCGCGAGTACGCAGCCGGTGCTCTTCGGCGAATTCGCCGACAGTAAATTCACGCCCGACTACACGAGCGTGGCCGCGGTCGGCGATACGGCCGGCGTGATCGGCTTGCGCCTGAAGATCGAAAAGGTCGAAATCGCAGCTCAATTTCAAAGCGTCGGAGCGAACTTCTTCGTCGGTGCGCCGTTCCGGTATTTCGGTAATGCGCCGGCGCTGTTCGCCAACTACAAGGGCTTCGCGCTGCCGGATTTCTTCGGCTTCGGAAACGACGTCGGCATCAATCAGCAGTTCGACAACCAGTTTTCGCGCCTGGGTCTAGCGGGTCCGTACACGACCTCCGTCGGCGTTGGCGGGACCGCGGGAAATCCGAACTTGACGTTCGGCAATCCGGTCTTCAACATGCTGCGCGTCAACAGCCCGACCTTCTATTCGGCCTTTGCACCGAATTCGCGCGGCGAAACGGTCACGATCAATACGCCGGTGCGCATCGGCGACTTCAACCTGACCGCGCGCGGGTCGTACCAGCATCTCCAAGAGATTCAGCCCGACGGCTTCGGCGGTTTCATGGGCGGCCCGGCCTTCGCGCCCGACATGCCGGAAATCAACAACGTGTACACGGTTGGAACGACCTTCACGCTTCCGGCCTTACAGTCGAAAGCGACCTTCAACCTCAATGGAACGTACGAAACGCTCCAGCGCTTCGACACGCGTGCCTTCCAATATTACCCGTTCAATCCGGCCACTCAGACCTTCGATGCGACCTCGGTGCTGGCAGCGCAAGCCGCGTTCCCGATCGGTGGCCCGTTCGGTTCGGGAAGCTCGGTCTCGTACTTCCCGAACTACATCAACATGCGGCACATCTTGATCGGCGCAAACGCGATCTTGCCGCTCTCGCGCGACCTCAACCTGACTGGTTCATTTACAACCCAGCGTTACGGCGGCTCGTATGGTACGACGTTCACGCAGAACATCTCCGAGCGCAAGGACTACTACACGACCGGTCTGACCTATAACATTCCGCACTCGAACTCGTCGTTGTCGGTTCTCGCGCGTCACTACCAGTACAACGACGCGGTGGTGCCCAACCTCAATCTGAGCCAGAATCGCCAGGACATCAACTTTACGGTTCGCTTCTAGCGCAAAGCACCTCAGCGGAAGAAAGGTGCGGCGGGCCGGATAGGGCCCGCCGCGCCGTTACCGTACTACGCGGCGATGCGCCGTGTGTTGGTAGCGATCGTGGTGGTAGCGGCCTGCGCCGGTTTGGCGGCGGTGCAAGTGCTCGCAAGCGTCGCGTTGCGCGCGCGGGCGGTGCCGGGCTCGTGGATTGCGCTCGTACCGCCGGCGGCGGGCGCGTGGGTCGCGAGCCTCGGGCCGGACGCACCGCTGCCCGGCATCCTGCGTCTCGTGCTCGCGCGCAATGCCCTCGCCGGCGGGAACCTCGACCTGGCCGCGCGTGATGTGGCGCGGCTCGCCCCTTCCCGCGACAAACTTGCCCTCGAAGCGAGCCTTGCGGCCGCGCACGGTGATGTCGCGGGCGCCGTGCGTGACGATCTTGCCGCCGAAGATCTGGCTGCCCTCGAAGGACAAATCGCGGCCGTCGCGCACCGCGGCGACATCGCGGGGGCGCTAGCTCTGCAGCACGCGGCGGTCGATCGCCTCGGGCGCGATCCGGCGGGCGGCGAGGGACTTGCCGAAGCGGATTTTCAACTCGGTCTGCTCGAGGAGACTCAAGCGTATCAGTTCGCACCCGGTGCTGCCGAGCGGCACGCGCACGAGCTTTCGGCGCGCGATGCTTACGCCAAGGCTCTGGCCTTGGCACCGCTCGAAGAACGCTATTTGATCGCGTACGGCAGCCAGTTGCTGAATTTGAGGGACGCGCCCGCCGCGGACGGCATCTTTCGCCGAGCGGCGGCGGTCGATCCGACCAGTGCGGAGCCGTTTGTGGGAATGGGTGAGGCGGCGTTGCAGATCGGGCGGCTCGCGGCCGCACGTGACGATCTCGAACGGGCGCGCGGGCTAAACGCGACCTCGCCCGCCGTCCAGCGCCTCGCACGCAAGCTCGACGCCCGTTGAGTTTGCGCGTTGCGCTCGACGCGCAGCTGACCTGCGGAACGGCTACGGGCATCGGCGAGTATGTCAGCGGCCTGCTCGCAGCGCTGCGCGCCGAAGGCGTCGATACCGTGGCGCTGTCGGCACCGAATTTCGATCCGTGGCGCTTCGACCGGCGCCTGCTCTGGGATCAGCTGCTCTTGCCGCTTGCCGCGAGCCGCGCGAAGGTCGATCTGTTGCATTGCGCTTCGGGTACGATGCCGGCGGTCGTTTCGGTGCCGGTCGTGACGACCGTGCACGACGTCGCCTGGCTGCGCGCGCAGAGTCACACGCGGCCGTATGCGCGCGCGTACTTCGGAGGTTTTCAATTGGCGCGCTACCGGGATGCGCGACGCATCCTGGTCGATTCCGCCTTCTCGCGCGACGAACTGCTTGCGACGGCGCCGATCGATCCCGCGCGCATCGACGTCGTGTATCCGGGCGTGGCGGCCGACGTTGCGAACCTCGAGCGTGCGCGTGAGGACGCAGCGCCGTTTGTGCTCGCGGTCGGAACGGTCGAGCGCCGCAAGAACCTCGAAGTCGTCATTCGCGCGCTTGCGGCGGTGCCGCGACTGCGTTTGGTTTCGGTCGGGCCTGCGACGCCGTATCGCGAAACGTGTCTCTCGCTCGCGCGCAGCGCGGGCGTCGCGGAACGCGTCGTTTTCCTCGGGTACGTAACGCGCGCGCGGCTGCTCGATTTATACGCGCGGGCTACCGCGGCCGTCGTGCCGTCGCACTACGAAGGCTTCGGCTACGGCGCGGCGCAAGCGCTGTGCGCGGGCGTACCGCTGCTCGCTTCAAATGCTTCGTCGCTACCCGAGATCGTTCGGGAGGCGGCGCCGCTGCTCGATCCTGAAGACGTCGCGAGCTGGAGCGAGGCGCTGCGCGATCTCTGCGCGGACCCGCTGCCGGCCGAGCGCTCCGCCGCTGCGGGGCGCGCTGCTTGCAGCGCCCGCTTCAGCTGGCAGGAGGCGGCACGCCGCGTGCTGCGCGCGTACGAACTGGCCCTCGTGTGAAGCTCAGTAAACGGGTGAGTCGGCAGAGCCGGGTGCCGGGCTGCCGTCGTCGGGTGCAACGACCAGGCGCAGCGGGTACGATGAACCGCCTTCGGGCATCGTAACGATTTCCGTGCGCACGTAACTGTCCGGCGGGATCGTGTATTGCCGTAGTTTGTAGTTGCTGAAAGGCGCCATCGCATGGGCTTGCACGAGCACCCGGTCGATGATGAACGTGCCGGTCGCGCGCCCGCCGCGCGGATTTGCATAGAGCGCGATCTGACGCGCGTTGCGGCGATCGTTGTTGATCAGACGTATCGTAACCGATTGCAGCACGCCGTAGTCGCCGGCCAGGGTCTGGCCCTGCACGAGATTGGGCAGCGGAATCTGCCCGATCGGGATCTCGAGGTCGTCGCCTTCGGCATCATAGCTGTAGTCGAAGAAGAACTCGGGAATCGGATACACCCCGCGTGCATGCGGCTGGTCGCCGACCAACAGCGCCGACGTCGGAATCGGTCCGTCGGTTGGATCGTCAGCGTTTTGCGCGACGAGCGAAAGGTGCAGCGGAGCGCCGGCGATCTCGTGCAGCTGCATCAGCCCGCTCACCACGCTCTTCGCGGGCAGGTCCTGCGCCAAGAGGGCCATCGAACTGTTGGGCGGCACCATCACGACGCGGCCCTCGTTCTGCGCGAGACGCACGAGGAAGCGCTGCGTCGAGAGGTGACCGACCTCGGCCTCGTTGGTTTCGGGTCCGGCGATGCCCTCGATGAACTGCACGAGCGCGGGCTCCGCCGATTTGTTTTGCGCGAAGAGGACGATGCGGCGGTCGGGCTGCGCCGGCGGGTTGTAGTGGAAGTAGAGAAAACGCTCCGCCTCCTTCGCCGTGAGATCGGCGGAGAACAGGATGCCGTTTTGTTTGAGTGTTTCGGGGAAATCGCTGACGAGCAACGATTTCGGCGGAATACTCGGCTGCGCGAAGTTCTCGACGCGCACGCGCGTTGTGCCGGTCACGGTGATGAGTCCATCGCCTTGAACGATCAGCGGAACCTCGACCGTCGTCACGTCGTCGACCTTCAGGGGCGCTGCGAGATTGATGCCTTGGGCCGCGCTCGCATCGGCCCCCGGCCGCAGCGTGGTACCTTGCAAGGCGGCGGCGAGTGCCTGGTCGCGCACGAAGATCGGCGTGGCCGGCCGGCCGGTGATGCGGATCGAAGCGGACAGGGGAATCGAACCGGCGGCATACGCGACTCGCACCGGCACGTCGCGCGTCAGACCGCGCTGGTCGCGAACGGTGAGGACCGTAGCGCCGACCATTTTGCCGGTGAGCGTCAAGCTGCGGCCGTCTTGATCGAGCGAGACGTCGACGATGGCCGGGTTGGCGACGGTGACCGTGAAGATGCCGAGGACCTGACTGAGGTGCAGGGTCTCGGTGCCGCCGAACATGACGCCCGCAGCCGGCGGATCGACGATGATCGGCGGCTGCGTCGGCGTTTGGCTCGGCTGCGGCGAGGCAGTGGGCACGACCGCTCCCGGTGAGGGTGCAACGCCGCCCGGTGTGAGCGTCGAGAGTTCGGCCGGTGGTGCGGCGCTCGCGGGGACCGCGGACGGAGCGGGCGAGGCGACGGGCTCGGCGCGCAGCGAGGAAGTGGCCGGCGCCAAGAAGCCGCCGGCCAAGAGCGCGCACGCGACGAACCAGAGCGCACCGAAACGGCGCACCCGAACCCGACCTCGGGACCCTGGGATCCCGTGCTCCATGAACCTCCTAGGCGAGAACGTTCAGGCGATCTTTGCTTCGCGTGCCACGGCTGAAGCAAGGAGCGTCTTGTAACCGACGCTCGGAAACAAGACCGTTACCAAATCCTTCTCCGCCCGCTCGACCGTGCCTTGCCCGAATTTTGGATGTATCACGACATCGGCGATCTTGTAACCGCTCGTCGCCTTGAACTCCATGCGCGAGGTCTGTGAAACGCGCAGGCAGTTGTCGCACTGGCCGCAGGACTCGGAATTGAACTCCTCGCCGAAATAATTCAGGATGAACTTGCGCCGGCAGCCGCGCGTCTCGCAGTACTGTAACATCATGGCGAGTTTGCTTTGATCGTACGACTTCTTGGTGTCGTAGTTCGTCAAGCTCAAGACGAGCTCGCGGTTCTTGAGCGCATCTTCGGTCAACCCATAACGCGCGCGCGCCCGCATTTCGATGAAGCCGGCTTTTTTCAGGAGCGCTAAAACCACTTTGAGCTTCGTCAACGGCAATTGCGAGATCTTGCGCAGATCGGCCAGCGAAACGCCGTCGGCCTGGCCGCCGAAGTACTCGAGCGTGCCGAACACTTTCTGGACGTCCTCGATGTCTGGGTACTTTCCGGTCAAGAAGTAGTTCTGAACGCGCGTATCGCTCATGCGATAGAGCAGAATACAGCGCGAGAGATCGCCGTCGCGACCCCCTCGGCCCGCTTCTTGCGTGTAGGCTTCGACCGAGCCCGGCAGATCGTAGTGTACGACGAAGCGAATGTTCGGCTTGTCGATCCCAAGACCAAAGGCATTGGTCGCGACGACCGCCCGAATCGCTTCACCCATGAATAATTCGTGCACCGAGACACGGTCATGCTTCTGCAGCTTTGAATGATAGACGGCCGCCGGCAGATCGAGCTGATCGTGCAGGTAACGCTGCACTTCGAGCGCGTTCTTGATGGTCGCCGTATAGATGATCCCGGTACCGTCGAGGCCGGTGGCAAAGAGGTTGCGCAAGCTCTTGAGTTTGGCGGCCTCGTTTTCGGCGCGGATCACTTCGTAGCGGAGGTTCGGCCGGTCGAAGCCTTTGACGATCGTCTTGGTTTCGGGCAAGCCCAGTTGCACGAGGATATCTTCGCGCACGGCCGGCGTGGCGGTGGCCGTCAAGGCCAGTACCGTCGGTTTGCCAAGCGTGCGGATCACCGATCCGAGCGCCAAGTAGGCCGGCCGGAAATCGTGGCCCCACTGGCTGATACAGTGTGCCTCGTCGACCACGAAGAGCGGAATGTCGATCGTCCGCAACATCGAGAGAAACTGCTCGTCTTCGAGCTTTTCCGGGGTGACGAAGACGATCTTGATCGCACCGCTCGCAATGCGGCGCAGCGCTGCGGCTTCTTGATCTTCGGAAAGCGTCGAGTTTAAGGCAACATTATCGTGGTAGCCGCGCTCGGCGAGCATGTCGAGCTGATCTTTCATCAGGGCGATCAAGGGGCTGACCACGACGGTCGTGCCCGGGCGCATCAGCGCGGGCAACTGGTAGCACAGGCTCTTTCCGGCTCCGGTCGCAAGGATGGCAAGCGTGTCTTCGCCCTGCAGTGCGCGGGTGATCGCTTCTTCCTGACCGGGGTGAAAATGGTCGAATCCGAAAAGTTCGTGAAGAGCGGCTATGAGCTGCTCTTGCGTGCTTACCTGCCTGGCCAACTTCGCTCTCCTGCGACGCCAACTCGCCGCCCTCTCCTATAAGGTCGGCGGCATAGTACTCTCTAATAACGTTGCTACCCGTCAGGCGGTTTCGCGAAACAGGGGCGGCCGCAAGCCCGGCACGAAACTACAGGCGCGTGTCTCTGTATCGAACGTGGCGGCCGAAGTCTTTCGGCGATCTAGTTGGCCAGGAAGCCGTCGTTCGAACGCTCCGCACGGCCCTTGCCTCGGGAAAACTTGCCCACGCCTACTTGTTTTCAGGGCCTCGCGGCAGCGGAAAAACCTCGGCAGCGAAGATCCTCGCCCGTTGCATCAACTGCGTCCTCGGGCCGACCCCCGATCCTGACAATACGTGCGAGAATTGTCGGGCTATGCTGGCCGGGACTGCGCTCGATGTGATCGAGGTCGATGCCGCTTCCAACCGCGGCATCGAGGAGATTCGCGCGCTGCGCGAGTCGGTCAAATTTGCGCCCGCGTCGATGCGCGCCAAAGTTTTCATCATCGACGAAGCGCACATGCTGACGCGCGAAGGTGCAAACGCATTTCTCAAGACACTGGAGGAGCCGCCGGCTCACGCCGTTTTCATTTTGGCAACGACCGCACCCGAAGCACTGCCGCCGACGATTCTCTCGCGCTGCCAACGCTACGCGTTTCGCCGCATTCCGGTCGCCGTGATGATTGAGCGCATGCGCGAGATCTCTCTGGCAGAGGGCATCACGATCGACGATGGTGCGCTCGGCGCGATCGCCTATCGGGCGGACGGCGGTTTGCGCGACGCGCTGACGATGCTCGAGCAGGTTGCTTCGTATGCGGGCGGGGGCGACGCAGCGGTCGACGCGGCGACCGTCGAGGCCGCCTTCGGTGCGACCGGGCGCCGCTACGCGCGCGCGCTCGTCGATGCGATCCTGGGGACCGATGCCGCGGCGGCGCTGCGGATCATCGACGAGGCAAGCGACGGCGGGGCCGACATGCTGGGTTTGATCCGCGGTGCCATCGGCCAGTATCGCGATCTGCTGGTTGCGCGGATCGATCCCGAGCTTTTGAGTCGCGATCTGGCGACCGCCGACGCCGAGGCCGTTGCCATTCTGGCGGCGCGCACGCCCCAACCGCGCGTCGTACGCGGCCTGCGCCTGCTGGCGGACGCCCTAGCCGCCGGCCGCTCGTCGGGCAACCCCCGGCTCGAACTCGAAACGGCGGTCCTACGGCTGATCGTGCAAGCTGAAGACCCCAGCCTCGAAGGGCTGGCGACGCGCGTCGCGCTGCTGGAGTCGGGCGCACCGGCCTTGATTCCAACGAAGGCCGAACCGGCCTCGATTCCAACGAAGGCCGAACCGGCCTCGATTCCAACGAAGGCCGAACCGGCCTCGATTCCAACGAAGGCCGAACCGGCCTCGATTCCAACGAAG
>Ga0302326_10004112_pt1 | contig 33860 bp, 27 predicted proteins | sample Palsa_T0_3_FD_202264 | JGI IMG/M metagenome (GOLD analysis project Ga0302326, IMG submission 202264) | Peat permafrost microbial communities from Stordalen Mire near Abisko, Sweden - Palsa_T0_3 | ecosystem: Environmental > Terrestrial > Soil > Palsa > Peat permafrost | place: Sweden: Abisko...
ATCGCCGGGATTTCCTGCAGAAGACGCCGATCCAAAGCACCGCGGGATTTTGTCTCGGCATGGAATTGACCGTGAAGGCCCATTTCAACGGCGGCCGCGTGGAAGAAGTCCCCGCCACCTGGCGCGATCGCACCGCCGGTCAGAGCCGATTCAAATTATTCAAATGGCTGCCGGCGTATTTGCACTGGTACTGGTGGGCGCTGAGGCGGCGATGGATCTCCTCGCGATCTTAAAATGCAAATGCGATTGGACCGCCAAGACGCCAAAGCGCCAAGGGAAGAAAATACGCCAAGAAATCAAAATTCTGGATTACAAAATGCAGAAATTAAATTCGTATTCCCCTTGGCGTATTTTCCTACCTTGGCGTCTTGGCGTCTTGGCGCCTTGGCGGTTCATTCTCTTGGCTTAGAAAAATTCCGCGCCGCAGTCGAAGGCGCTGTCTTCACGTTGCCGGCAGGAGATGACGCGCAGTCGGCTCGACGCCCGCAAGCCGCCGGTGCCGAGCACGATCCAGTGGATCGAACCGGCTTCAAATTTGTCGGAGGAGGAAAATCCCACGCCGTGCAATGAAAGATCGAGCACCGTCACCTGCCGGCTTTTGCCGCGCGAGCCCGGCTCGGCCGACACCCACGCGCTGGCGGCGAGCGCTTCACGCTGACTGCGCCGTCGATCGGATTTTGGAATCGCAGTGGCGGGAGCTTGATTCAACTCTTCGGAGTAGACATGTGTAGTTGTGCCGCTCATAAACCCGCTATCGGCTTGTGCGCCCCGCAACTTTCCATATACTTTTTTTAATTCCAAGCCAGCAAAGCACGGAATTATCGGAGTAAATCAATTGGCTGAGCGAATTTGCAAATCCCATCGCGTTCTGGTCGGTCTGGAGGTGCATGTCCAACTCTCGACGAAGTCCAAAATGTTCACCGGCGCGGCCAATGGTTTCGGCGCTGAGCCCAATACGCAGGTGGATGAGCAGGTGCTTGGTTTGCCTGGAGTTTTGCCGGTGATGAACAAGACGGCCGTGGAGTACGCCATCAAGGCTGGCTTGGCGCTGGGTTGCAGGATCGCCAGGCACACCAAGTGGGATCGCAAGAGTTATTATTATCCGGACCTGCCGAAGAATTATCAGATCAGCCAATATGATCTGCCGCTCTGTTTGGAAGGCGAATTTGAACTGGTGCGGAAGGACGGTAGCTCGCTGAAGGTTCGCATTCGCCGGGCGCATCTGGAAGAGGATGCGGGGAAATTGCTGCACGAAGCGCCGGGAGGATATGCGATTGATTTCAGCATTGTCGATCTGAATCGTGCTGGCACGCCGCTGCTGGAAATCGTCACCGAACCGGATTTATCCAGACCGACGGATGTCGCGCTGTTTGGACAGGAATTGCAAAAGCTCGTGCAATTTCTTGGCGTTAGTCTCGGCCAGATGCAGATGGGGCACATGCGGTTCGAGCCCAACATCAATGTGCACATCACCGATCAGGATGGAAACATCCACAAAACGGCCATCACTGAAATTAAAAATCTCAACAGCTTCAGCGTTCTTGAACGCGCGACGGCCTACGAAGTGCAGCGGCAAATTCGACAGTGGGAAGAGACCGGATCACTTGGCCACAAGAGCACATACGGCTGGGACGAAGGCAATCAGGCGACCTACTGGCAGCGCGACAAGGAAGAGGCCAACGATTATCGCTATTTCCCCGACCCGGATTTGCCGCCGGTGGAGGTGGGGGATGCGTGGATTGCCGAGCTGAAATCGCAAATGGGCGAGTTGCCGGCGGCGCGGCGGAAACGATATGTCGATGTGCTGGGACTTTCCGCAACCGATGCGGCGATCCTGGCAGGGGATCGCGCGACGGGGGATTTTTACGAATCCGCCATCGCCGCGGGGGGTGATGCGAAGCGCGTCAGCCATCTGATTCTTTCCCACGGCCGGCGGCTGGCGAATGAAAAAAGCGTGGCGCTGGAGGCGGTGGGGATCAAGCCGATCCGATTTGCCGAGGTGGCGAATCTGATCGATCAGAACAAAATTTCCGCCAGCAGCGCGGGAGCGATTTTTGATTCATTGAGCAAAGGCGATTCCTCGCCGGATCAGTTGGCCAAGGAAATGGGATTGATGCAGGTGAGTGACAGCGGGGCGATTGATGCGGCCATCGACGCCATGATCGCGTCCGATCCCAAGCCACTGCAGGATTATCGCGCCGGCAAACAGAGTGCGATGGGGGCGCTGGTGGGAATGGTGATGAAAAGCGGCAAAGGGTTGAATCCGAAAATGGTTCAGGAAGCGCTGAAGAAGAAATTGGGGCAATAGCTCCCCCTCCCCGGGTACTCCGGGGGAGGGCAGGGGTGGGGGTTTGTGCCCAGATTGTATCCGCACTCGAAGACCCCCACCCTGACCCTCACCCGGAGTACCAGGGGAGGGGAAAATGGATGCACTGGCGGTATCATCTCGGACGGTGGAGGAATCATGACATCTCATCCCATATCGCTCGCGCCGGGCATTTTGGCGGCTTTTCTTTTCGCATCTCTCGCCTCCGCCCAAACCACCCGGCCATTTTATTTGGGGGCGGATATTTCGGCTCTTGCGCAACTGGAGCAGAGAGGAGCCGTCTATCGGGAAGACGGCCGGAAAGCCGACCCGATCAAGATTTTTATGGACCACGGCTGGACCTGCTTTCGACTGCGTATCTGGGTGAACCCGCGTGGGGGAATTAATGGATTGGAATACACGACGGCCTTGGCCAAGCGCATCAAAGCCGCGGGGGGCACGTTCATTTTGGATTTCCATTATTCGGATTGGTGGGCCGACCCGCAGAAACAAAACAAGCCGGCGGCCTGGGCCAATCTGTCGTTCGATGATCTGGTGAAACAATCGCAGAGTTACACGGCCGACGTGATCAAAACGCTCAAGGATGCCGGGGCGTGTCCGGATATGGTGCAAGTGGGGAATGAAATTACGGGTGGGATGCTCTGGCCGGATGGGCAGGTGAAGGTGCCGCACTCGACGACAAAGATTTTTTCCGGCGATGTGCAACCGATGAAAATTCCCGCGACATACGATGATGCGATCCAATGGTTGCATCTGACCCGGCTGCTCAATGCCGACATCGCAGGCGTCCGTTCGGTGACCACGCCTGACGATCATGTGCGGATCATCATCCACATCGACTGCGGCGGCGATTGGCCGGTGACGCAGTGGTATATGGATCACCTTCAGGCCGCCGGCGTGGATTTCGACATTCTGGGCCAAAGCTTTTATCCGATCTATCACGGCACAATTGAAAATCTGCGCAATGAACTGCGGGAAACAATCGAGCATTACCACAAAGACATCATGGTGGTGGAGACGGGATATCCGGCGCGCGAGCGACGCCTCACCGAAGCGCAGCAAAAGGTAATGACCTGGCCGATGACGCCCGAAGGACAGAAACAATTTCTGGCCGACGTGATCGACGCAGTGAAATCCGCGCCCGAGGGTCACGGCATCGGCGTGAATTACTGGCATCCGGAAACGATTCCCGGTCCGGGCACCCGGCCCAGCTACGATCCCAATTCCACATTCGATGCCGACGGCGAACCGCTGCCGGCGATGAGCGTGATGCTCAATTGAGCGGAAGGAGAATCCCATGCGCGCCGCATTTTTCGGGTTGATGTTGGTCATCGGAATGAATGTGGCAGCGCGCGGGGAGGAGCGGAATCTCTTTCAAAATCCGGATTTCACGCAGCGCACTTCCGATGGAAAGCCGGCCAATTACGATCTGAACGGCAATGTCGAATACCGGTATCTCGGCGATCCGGCTCACGACACCGCCGGCTGGGGCGCGGCGTTGCAATCGCTTTCAACCACCGGAGGGGATACATCCGGCAGCGTCGCTCAAACCGTCAACGGCATTGACTCGGCCAAAGGCCGATGGTTTCGCTTCACCTTCCGCGGATTGCCGCAGAAAAATTTTGCGGTGCAGGATGGGGATTTATACATGAGAGTGGAATTCTTCGGCCAGGGTGGAAAAGTTTCCTACGACGCCAAGGCCAAGGAGATTTACGATCAGGTCGAAACCGCCCGGCGGGATTTGTCGGTCAACGGCGTCAATCGCGTCGGCGGGGCGGAAGTCTGGCAGACTTACGAACTGGAATTCATGCTCCCATTCCCGCAGGTGGATCAGCTTCGATTGAGCGTCGGATTCGAGAAAGGCGCGCCCACTGGCAAAATCATCACCGAATTCTTCGTCACCGATTTTAATCTGACTCGAATCGACGAACCGGCCGGCACGCCGCATCCGGAAGCTTCCTCCGCGGTAGTTCCATCCGGCCAATTGATTCCCATCGGCGGCCGTTGGTTTTACGCGGCTGGTGACAACGAAACCGAAGTGCCACGGCTGTTCAACACATCCAACATTGATCGCCTGCTCTATCACGACAACATTTATTCCGCCCCGTTCGCCGGCAACACAACCGCCGTTCTGCGCGCCGGGGATTTGGATTTGAACGGAAACGTCGTCCGCATCGATCAATTATTGGATGACAACGTGACAATCACATTTGATTCCACCAGCATGATCATCCACTCCCACAACATCCCCAACCATCCAACTGGAAAATTCCCCGCTGAGGGCTTTGGCGGCAATCCCAATTCCATCCAAGAGCAGAACGAAACATTTTACATTCCATTTAATCCGCAGCCCAATCCCCGGCATTTCGTGACGACGACGGATAATTCCAATCACGCCCTACCCATGGGCCCGATCGGTATTGCGATCAACGGCGTGGTCTTTTTCAATCCGTTCGACATGGGCAACCAGGACGCGACCAATCTGATGGACCGCTGCTGTGGGCATCCCAATCAGGACGGTGTCTATCACTATCACAAATATCCAATTTGCATTAACTCACCCTGGGCGGATGAGGGGAAGGCGCATTCGCCGCTGATCGGCTGGGCGTTCGATGGATATCCGGTGTATGGGCCCTATGAGAGCGCCAACGTGATGGCTAAGGATGTGACGGGGGATCACGCGCTCAACGCATTCAACATGCACTACGATCCCGAGCGCGGCTGGCATTACCATGTGACGCCAGGTCGATTTCCCTACATCATCGGCGGATATTGGGGCACGGAAGACAGCCGCGATCGGCAGATGCCGCCGGGGCGAGGCGGGCCGGGATTTGGACCGCCGCCAGGTGAATTGATGCGCGATCGAGGCCCGAACTAATCCGATCTTTATTGGTTCTTCATGGTCTCGAGCAACGCTTCAGTTTGCTCGACCATTATCGATTCAGAAAGAATCGCCAGGGCTCGCTCAAGACTTTGCAATTCCGATTTGCTAATGATGACCGAAGCGCCGTCAATGTCGCTGCTGACGAGCTCAACCCGGCCATTGCCTTGAACCACCTGTTCGTGCAAATCCGCCAGAACTTCCTGGGCGTGTGGAACGGACATGGTGAAAAATGGACTTTTTGTCATAACCGAGCTCCCATACCAGCGAGACGCGGTAATGTGGAATTCTTCTATTGCATACTCGCCTGGGAAGGCTGCGGTTCGCCGAAGGATGGGGGATTTTCGGGGCATTTACGGGGCAATGGCAAAATCGCGCGAGGTTTTTAAGATGTCCTGTGATGTCAAACACCGAGCCATTGGGATTGATTGCCGGGGAGGGGATTTTCCCTGTGCTGGTGGCGCGCGGGGCGCGGGCGGCGGGGCGGCGCGTGGTCGCCTGCGGTTTGGGCGGCTGCGCCTGGCCGGAATTGCGGGATGAGGTGGATGTATTTCGATGGGTCGGTATCGTTCGGCTCGGCCAGTGGATTCGCATCCTCAAGGCCGAAGGATGCTCGCAGGTGATCCTGGTTGGCAAGGTCCCCAAGGAAAGGATTTACCATCGCTGGCGATTATTCCGGTATATTCCCGACCTGCGTACCATCACCATCTGGTTCCGCGATCTCCATCGCGACAAAAGCGACCAGGCGGTGTTGAAAGCGATTGACCGGGAACTGGCATCCGAGGGCATTGCATTGATCGACTCGACGACATATTGCACCGAGCACCTGGCCACCGAAGGCGTCATGACCCGCTGCACCCCCAGCGAAAAACAATGGGATGACATCCGCTACGGATGGGATCTCTGCCAGACCATCAGCCAATCAGACATCGGCCAATCCATCGCGGTCGTGGACAAGAGCGTGATCGCCGTTGAAGCCGTGGAAGGCACCAACGCGATGATCGACCGAGCGGGGCAACTGTGCAAAGTGGGTGGATGGACGCTGATCAAAGTCGCCAACATCCGCCGGGATTTGCGACTGGATGTTCCGACGGTCGGCACAACAACCATCGAACGCCTGCATGCCAACCGCGCTACGGCATTGGTGCTGGAGCCCGGGAAGACGATCATTCTGGAAAAGACGAAAGTGTTGGAACTGGCCGATCGGTATCGCATTTCCATTGTGGGATATGTGGCGAACAATAAATGAGGAGTATCCCATGAGCCAAACAATTCCCGCCGAACAGCCGCGATCCTCCGAAGGCGCGCCGCCCGCCCGGCCGATCACCCGGCAATTCGTCAACTTCTCGTTTTACAAACTCGATCCGGAATTCCGCAGATTGCCGAACCTCGATAAAGAGCAGGCCCGCGTGGAGTTCGCCGCGATTTTTGCCGAGGCAAAGCCGGGATTGATCTGTCTCTCCTACAGCACCGCCGGCCTGCGGCCGGATGTGGATTTTCTGCTTTGGAGAATCGCCACCAGCACGGATGAATTTCAAATCCAGACGCGCGCGATCAACAAGACGCGTCTCGCTGGATATCTCAACACACCCTGGTCATTCGTTTCGATGACCAAGCGCAGCATGTATGTCGAGAAGGTCGATCCATTCCACACTTCCGAGAGCCGCACGCACATCGTCCCGGGCAAGCGAAAATATCTTTTCATCTATCCGTTTGTGAAAACGCGCGCGTGGTATTTGCTCCCGATGGATCAACGGCAAGCGATGATGGATGCACATATTTGCGTCGGCAACAAGTATCCCAGCGTGAAGTTGAATACCACGTATAGCTTCGGGCTGGACGATCAGGATTTTGTCGTCGCGTTTGAATCGGATGAGCCGAAAGATTTTCTGGATCTTGTACAGGAACTGCGCGAGACGCAGGCCAGCGCCTACACGCAGCGCGACACGCCGATCTTCACTTGCGTTCAGTCGCCGATGGACAAACTGCTCGATCAACTGTTCTGAATCGACTGAAAATGCGATTGGCGTGTGAAGCGGGGCAATTTGCCATGTCGGCGATTGTAACACTCATCACTCATTATATTTCGCGGCAACCGAGCACGAGCAAACGCGCCCGTTAATTTGTGCGGTTCGCGCCGTTATTGTCGAACCCTTTGAACCTGCGGGACATATGACTCATGTCCGGCCATGCCGTCACGACCGGAACACGGCGTCAGTTTTCGCGCAGAAATCGGATATTAACGCGCAAAAAATTCTTGATTTTGTGCAATTTAATCCTTGAACGTCGATACAGCACTACGGTCCAATGACTGGACGTGAAGCGTCGAAGTGGACAAAGCGTTTCACCCCATCCGGCCTCCCGCTTTGGCCGGAGAGTTGAAATGCGGATCGGGCAACAGCGGCCTCCGCCGCGGGCCTGAGTTTGTGGTCCGCTTTTGTTTCGGGAGATGGAATTTCCAACCGCCAGTTGGAAATCACCAGTTTCTGCCGATGGCTTTCGACGGGCCAAGTTAATCGTTAGTGCGTTGGTTTAGCGTAATGCGTTGTGCATCGCAGCGTGGAGTCTGCGCCATCGTTTTTGGCGACTGCGTGTTCGTCGCCCGATTGCGCCAGGAGTTTTTGTACCTAACTGGGAGAGTGCCATGAGTGCATTTGTGGAAAATCTGGAGGAGCGTCGACTCTTGTCGACCACGTTTTACGTTTCACCCACTGGAAGCGACAGCGCCGCCGGGTCGCAAGCCGCCCCATTCGCAACCATTCAGCAGGCAGCCAACGAAGTGACGGCGGGGGATACCGTCATCGTCGAGGCCGGCACTTATGCCGGTTTCGTGCTGAGCTGGAACAATGCCCAGGCGGGCACGTCCACCGCCCCGATTACATTCGAGGCCGATCCATCCGCTGCGCCAGGCAGTGTGATCATCGATTCCCGCGACAATAAAACCGCCGTCGGAATCGATTTGGAACCCGGTTCCGATTACGTCACCATCAAGGGATTCACCGTTATCAATTCGGACAGCTCCATCACCAAGGCCGGCATCAAAGCTACCGGAAATTACGACAGCATTATCGATAACACGGTCACCGGCGTCGGCGGATTCGGGCTCTTCACCGACAACGCCAACTACGCCCTGGTCGAGGGAAACACGGTTTCCGGAACCACCGGCACCGACACCAACGGGCACGGTATTTACATTTCCGGAACCTGCACCGGCGTCGTGGTCGATGACAACCTGCTCTACGACAACGGCTGGCACGGCATTCACCTTAACGGCGACGCTTCCGAAGGCGGCGTAGGCGAAGTCATTGATGCGACCGTGGAGAATAACATCATCTACGGCACGCCCGGCAACGGTATCAACGGCGACGGCGTCGTGGACTCCTTGATCGAGAACAACCTTATCTACGGCTACACGAACAACGGCATCTCGCTCTATACCATCGATGCCGGTGTCGGCAGCACCGGCAATACCATCGCGAACAACACGATCATTGGCGGATCGGCCATCGAGTTGCAAGACGGCGCTACCGGTAACGTGATCTTCAATAACGTCATCACCGGCAAGATCACCGCCGACTCATCCAGCAGCTACGTCGCATCCAACAACATCACCAACGCGACGTTCGTGGATTCGGCGACGGGCAATTATCAGCTCGCCGCCGGCAGCTCCGCGATCGGAGCCGGCGTCGCTTCGTATGACGGCCAGTCGGCGCCGACGACCGACATCCTCGGCTCGGCGCGCGGCAGCTCAAATGATGCCGGCGCTTATCAGTATGGTGACACCGCAGTCACCAACCCCGGCGCCGGCGGCGGCGCGGTGACCGGTCCGACCGGCACCAGCGGCACAGGCTCGTCCGGCAGCGGTTCCAGTGGCACTGGCTCATCCGGTAGCGGTTCGAGCGGCACTGGCTCCAGCGGTTCAGGTTCAAGTGGAACCGGCTCATCCGGCAGCGGCTCAAGCGGCACCGGCACTGGGTCTGGCGGCACCGGCGCCACCGGCACCGGATCGAGCGGCGACGGCTCCAGCGGAACCGGCTCGAGCGGTTCTGGCTCCAGCGGAGGCGATACCGGCAATGGCGGTGGCTCAGGCGGCATGGCCGGCGGTTGCGGCAACAAATCTGGTGACGGCGGTGGCAGTGGCCCCGTCACGGACACCAAGCCCGTTGCCGCCACGACTCCATCTTCCAACACGGACACGAATGGCTACGGTCATTCCTGGCGCGGGAAGCATGGCTCGAAGTTCAGCAGCCTGTTCAGTTCCAGGACCATTGCTGCTTAATGGTCTGAATGTGCGTCAAGAAACCGCCGTCGGAGAAATCCGCCGGCGTGATGTGCAATACGCCCCTCCGCGGCCAGCCCGCGGAGGGGCTATTGTTTTGGTTTCTCCAACCGTTTAAGGTGGCTTTGCCTATGGCTGACAAGCACCTCCGGGCCTCTGGATCCCGCCGCAGGATCGCGGTCTTCCCCGGTCAATTCGATCCCATCACCAATGGCCATTTGGACGTCATCCGCCGCGGGGTCGCACTTTTCGATGAAATGGTGGTTGCAGTGGGGATCAATCCTGAAAAAAAGGGACTTTTCACCCTCTCGGAGCGCGTGTCCATGATCCGGCGACTCCTTTCCGGCGTTCCCAACATCCGTGTCGAGAAATTCACCGGCCTGACCGTCGATTTCGTCAAAAAAATGCAAGCGACAGCGATCCTGCGAGGCATTCGCGATGTCTCGGACCTCCGCTACGAATTCCAGTTGGCTCTGGCCAATCGCGCCGTCGGCGGCGTGGAAACCGTGTTCATCATGACCGGCGACCAATACGCACTAACCAGCAGCAGCCTGATTCGACAGGTTGTCTCCCTGGGCGGGGACGTGCGGCAACTCAGAGGTGTTCTCCCCGAATTGGTCATCGAAAAGCTTCGGTCTATGCAGAAGAAAGGAAAGGCCACGAAAGCGGAAGTGGACGAGGAATCGGAGATGTGACCAAAGACAGCCCGCGCTGCAAGTGGATGATAAAATGTTTGACTTGGGCGCGAACCCCACAAGCCGAAAATTGGAATACATAGCGGTGTTGATTGTGGTCTTGGCCCCGATGATAAGGCCGGGCGACACCCAGTGGATTCAGGACGAGCCAAAACTTATTGGCACCGCTTTACAGCTTAATCAGATGCCCTCGCGTGTCGCAGGGATCGACCTCCCCTTCACGATCCCTTCTCACGGCAATATTAGCACCCGAGGACCTTATCAGGGTCCGTTGGCGGTCTGGTTTTACCAAATCTGTCTGGCGTTTACGCACAATCCTCTTGTCCTCATGAGGATGCGCGCCCTGTTTTTTATGGGCGTCACCGCCTGGGGCTTGATATGGATCGCCGATGCGACGGGTTGTAGCCGGTGGCTCGTGCCGGTGAGTTTGCTCTCACCTTGGTTTTGGTTTTATAGCCGGCAGCTCTGGGACGGCAGCCTGTGCATCCCAATGTCGGCACTGGCCCTTGGGGCTTATGGACGATTTTTAAAGAACTATCGTCCAGCGGCTTTATGCCTGGCGATCGGCTTATCGTTCGCCATGGCCTTGTTGAACCTCCAGACAGCGGCACTATTGGCGCCGATGGCTCTGCACATGCTGATCTTCCAATGGCGTGGGTTGTTTCGCTACAAATGGCCAATTCTATCCATCGTAGTTATCTCGTTATGTCTGGGATTCCGCTACTTGCAGTTCTCCGTGGTAATGTATTCCACTCGAGAGTTGTCCGGCTATTCGCCGATCGATGGATGGTTTGAACCATTGCTGGGCTTTAACTATTTGTCAGGGGCAAAAATCGGCGTAATGCTTGAAAGCAATTGGGCCTCGATCTTGGGAGGTCCATGGAAAGCATTGGTTCCGGCTGCGCAGGCGGTCAGCGCCATCGTATATCCCCTGTCGTGGATTGGCATGGTTCTGGCATGTCGATCGGCAGCAAAATGTTTCGCGCGCCGCGGCCAAATTGGGCCAATGGATCATCTCGCGCTCATTTCGCTTGGGGTGCTCGTGGGCCAGATTATTTTGGATGGGCTTGAACGATTATACGATGACCCGCATTACTTTAACACCTCCTGGATCGCGCTCGTCGTGTTCGTGTGGATGGCGGTCAAATGGATCGCGGGAATGATCCCGGCCTGGGCAGCGGTCGCGGCCTTGGCGATTGATGCGTCTGCGCTGGCGCTAGTTCTGGTAGCCGCAATTTGGCTGATTGCGCGCGATGGCGGCACGCGCCAAATTGGATTTGGCACCGTCCTCTCCGAGCAAATCCGTGCGGCCCAGCAGATCGCCCAATACGATCCCTCCAGTCCGTGCGATTTCCAGATCGAGCAATGGCATAAATATCCTTGGGCGTGCGACACGCTGGAAGAGCTGATGGGTCAAACAAACCGACCCGGCCCCGTGCGAAAGTTGACTGTGCGTTACCGCGATCCGTCTCCGGATGCGCGCATTACCGTGGATGTCGGACCACCCGGCGAGATTGCTCCGTGATTGGGCTAATCGTTATCCTTCCGATGTTGTTTGGGTTCTGCTGAGCCAATGGATAATCCCTTTCTCATTTTGCTAACGCTTCCCCCTCTTCTTCTTGCTTGCTGCATTGGGCCGGGATTATTGGTGGTTCGGAAAATGCGGTGGTCGCCGCTGGAAAAATTGTGTGGGTCGCTGGCTGGGTCCCTCATCTTGATTTATCTGGCATCGTTCGCGCTTTTCTGCCTGCATGCGCCGCGCGAGGCATATTTCGGATTTTCGGCCGTTTTTACCCTGATGGGGATCCTGTCGCTCGGGCAACTGGCCGCGTTCTTTCGGCATCGCCTCACTCGAAGAGTGATTCTGGCATATCTCGTCGTTGCAGTCTGGGAGTTCGGACATCTGGCCATGGTTCGGAGCTTCAGTGGTGGAGTCTGGTCCGGCGACTGGCGCGAGCATTATGACCGCATGTGCTATTTCCTGAATCTTCGGCCCCGAAATTTCCTGTTCCTGGGAATCTACCAGTTGTCGGCACGGCCTCCGATGATGAATCTCATCTGTGCTTTCTTCTGCAGGCAAGTGGGCCTGAGCTTCGAGGCCTATTCCCTTTGCTGTTTGTTTCTCAATGGATTGGCATTCATTCCCTGTTGTCTGCTGCTCAGATTATTTCGCGCGCGCGGCTTGCGCAACGTCTTTCCACTGGCGATCCTTTTCATGCTCAATCCGAGCATCGTTGAGAATGCCACCTACACGGTCACCAAGGCCCTGACGGCCGGATTAGTGGTTATGGGTGTCTGTTTCTATTTGCGGGCATTGCGCGAAAAAACGGCCGTGGGCGGCCCATCCCGCATGATCGCGGCGGCCCTATGCTTGGCATCGGGAGTCCTGACCCACTATTCCGCTGGGCCGTATGCGGTTGCTGTAGCGATTCATTATCTATGGACCCTAATACGAGGCCGGCTGAGATTCCGCGAGGCTATCCTCGCAGGCGGAGCCGGAGCCATATTGTTGGCCACATGGTTCAGTTGGTCCATCGTGACGTACGGACTGCATACGTCGTTCCTGTCCAACTCTACCGCCATCAATATGGCGACTGTGCCCCCGCGCGATTCAGTGCGGCTATTCCTTTACAAAATATTCGTCAACTTCGTTCCACATCCGCTGCACCGTGCCAATGCCCGTCTTTTTCCGCCGGGATGGAATAGGAACAATCTTCGAGATTATTTCTTCATGATGTCGCAACAGACGCTGCCCATGATGATCGGTTCAACCGGCGGTATCGTCGCCATCGGTCTTTTCCTGACCGCCAAAAAAGGCTTGCACCGGGAAAAGCAATTCTGGAGTTACTTTGTCATCTTCACCTACATTATCGGCACGTTATCCGACCCGGAATGGCCGGTATATGGTTCTGCCTTTGCGACGGCGCAACCATTGGCGCTTATGGGAGTGGTTCTCGTGGCCGCGCGATTGTTTGATTTACCCGCGCCGCTATTCTGGCTCGTCATCGCCGGATCGGCCATCGATTATGCTTGGGGCATTTTTCTACAATTTTATCAGGAAAGTTTCACTTATCCGACGTTTACCGACACCCAAGGAAACGTCGCCGTCTATCCCGATCCCAGTCTCGGAATCAATGGAGCGGTCGATTATCAACAGAAGTTGAATTATCACTTCACATTTTGGGGCGATCACCTGGCGGGAATAGCATCACTCCTGGAGGTCGCGTCAGTGCTGATTGCGCTCGCTGCGCTGTGGATATTGATCCGCCTTCGGCGAACGCGCGATCGGAAATCGAAAGAGCTGACTCATCTTGTCGGCAGTTGAACCGCTGATTCCGGAAATTCTGCGCCAAATCTACCGATATCTATTTTGACGCGCCGGGGGCGCTTGTCCGGCTTTCGTCAGGCAGCTCGTAGAGATAATACTTACCGCTCGATTCCACCATTGTCCTCCAATGCGGTTGGTCTTCCCTGTAAAATCTGCTGTATTCGGTTAAAAAATCGCCATCAAACATTGGCGTCCACATTACATAACCGATACCGAGCGCGAGAAGGCGTCTGCGAACTTCCAGAGGACTGAGATTGTTATCTGCGATGAATCGCACTTCGGGGCTCCATACGGGGAGGATATCGATGTTCGATCCATAAAGAGATGCGTGGAGATAATCGTCCTCACTGAGGATACGCGACTGGGGGGGAACTAGCTTTGGAATCGAGGCATACCGATCGGAGGCATCAGAATCGCGTTCGAGCAGCGTCAGTACGAACCAGTAGCGCAGCGTGTTAAGCGTGGGATAAAACGGATGTACGCCGGCGACGATGATGCCCCAAATCAAGCCAATGGCCATCATCGTCGAGACAAGAGGTTGCATAATCCGCACCGCAGGCAGTCGTGCGAGCAGGATAGCAGACAGCACTGAGAGCGGCACCATTGCCGGAGCGGCCACGCGCATATTCACTTCGGCGCCTCCGAGGGCGAATTTGATCGAGTAGAGCCAGAGAGCAACAAAAGTGCCCGCCGCCGCGGCGAGAAATCCGAGCTTGCGGAAAAAGACAATCCCGGCCAATGAACCGAGCGTTATCTGCATTGGAGCTTGACGGAGAAAACTTACTGCCGTCTCCACCCATTGCTGCAATTTCCAATGTCCCACGCCAATTCGATTGCTGTAATAGTCGAATAGAGCTGCATATACGGGGTTCACTGCAAACGGGCCGAATCGCAGTGAATAGAACGGATTTCCCGTGCGGATAATCTCGCGAAGATACCACGGACCGCCGGCAATCAACGCAATGCCACAAAGAAGCATTGCCTTTTTGAATCCCCCCCCCATCCATAGGACTGCGATGGCGCCAAGGATTGGCAGCACGCAACAATATTCTCGGCATATCGCGCCCAAGGCGGCCGCTAGGCCGGCCAACAGCATCCCGCGCCAATCATGCCCTTGACGACTTTCCACCAACGCGCAGAGCATTGCCGCCATGGCGAGAGTTGTCAGGCCCGCCTCCTGGCCGATTGAGACACTTCGGATGAACAGCATTGAACTGCCCAGGATCGCCGCCGCGAATATGCCGGCCGACGACGAATGCAGCGAACGGCCGATGGCCCAAGTGAAGCCTAACACCCAGGCAACTTGCGCGGCAACGAGAATGCCGGTCAATGCGATAAAATGTCCCCCGGAAACGGCGTAAAGCCACCAGTATGAAAACGAAACCATCGGCGGCACGCATTCGAGATCGAAATAGTAACGGAAATCCTCCGCACTAATGGGTGGATAAAAGTTCAAACTGCGGCGCTCCAGGATTCTTTGCGCCAAAAAATCCCAACGAAACACCGTGTCCCAGCCGCTGAGCGGCCAGAGGGTGGTTCGAAGCAAAATCATCACAACCAGAACCCCACAACCACATGCGAGCCCCGTCCGCAGCCAACGTCCGTCCGGGGGCGTAGTGTGCTTCGCCGACTCAGGTGCGATGGGAGGCTCAACAACTCGGCGAAGAACCAAAAAACCGACACAAGCCAAGAACAGAACGGTCGCAACCGCCGGGACGGTGATCGGCAGGCCGGCGACTTGGACCCCAAGAATTGCCAAAAAGAGCAGGACAAGAGATAGGGGGAACGACCAAAGGACTCTCCCGCGGGCGCAGAGCGCGCCAGCTAATAGGTAACCGGGCAGGAAATAGCCGAAAAGCGCGCCGAGAATGACGCGGAATATGAATAAAACACTTTGGCCCATTGCGGCAGATTCCCGACATGCTACCGCGCGATTGGGTTGGCCGGCTATGCTTCCGGCGACGATTCGTTTGGCTCCCTGGACCTTTGCGATCTATGTCACAACTATCCAGTTCGGAAAGGACCGACCTGTTGAATGTGGTCGCCAGTGTGCCGGAACCGGCATCTGTTAGCCTTTTGGCAGCGGCGGCGATGGAGCTGTCCTTCCGCCGTCGCAGGCCAGCCGCTAATTCGGTCCATTGAACTGGATAACTATCAATAACTTGCCAAATTTTGCGGGAAGGTTAGTGACCGAAAGTTTTCTATCCGTGATGTGGCGCGATCTTCAAATATAATTTTCTTGACGCCGGACTCTATTCTCTGTTAAGTTATCTACGATTCCCGCCAATGGTGTGCGGGAGATAGGCGGAGTTTTAGTCCCTAATCCAGTTGTGCACCTGAGAGAATGTTGTGCGGTCGTCGGTCTGTATTTGATTCTCATTCGCACTCATATCTCTATTTTGAAAGACTGTGATCCCACGGCGGACTCGCAGGAGCACGACGCAATTGAAAGGAGCTTCGTATGAAGCACCAACGTCCATCGCGTCGGCTGCGCGCGCCAGGGCAAGCCCTCCCAAGTGGGTTTACCCTCGTCGAGCTGCTCGTCGTCATCGGGATCATCGCGTTGCTGATCTCGATCCTGCTGCCCAGCTTGAACCGAGCCCGTGAAACGGCCAACCGCGTCAAGTGTGCCAGCAATCTTCGCCAGATCGGTCTGGCGATCATGCAATACTCCAATGACAACAAGGGGCCGTTCCCACGCACCTTGTATTCGTACGGCATCTCCAGCTTTGCCGTAGGTCAACAGTATACGATTCATGACGGGTCGCTGGCGGGCCCAATAAGCGGCCCTGGATTGAGCGGCATGACCGATCCGTTTTTCAATGTCGATGCTTCTCAGCCCGCCAGCACCCAGGCTTGGGATAATGTGACGATGAGCATATTCCTGTTGCTCCGCACCGAGGACCTCAACTCGGCCGTGTTCAACTGCCCCAGCGCTAACACCTCCCCCGATGGGTATGGTGGCGGCACTAATACCTCCCTGAACCAGGTCACTTTCACCAACAACGAGCAAAACCTGAGCTACAGCTATGCCAACCCAATGGCGGATGGCAACGCAGCCGGCGCAGGCTTCAAGATGGTGCAGGGCATGGAGCCGACCTTCGCCCTGATGGCTGACATCAACTGTGGCACCACAGGCGGCGGCGGCAATGACAACGTCATGGCGCCGACCACCAGCAGCTCCCCCCAACAAATGGCCATGGGCAACAGCGACAACCACTCCAAGGCCGGCCAGAATGTCCTTTACGCCGACTTCCACGTGGATTGGGAAGTCAACTGCTTCTGCGGCTGCAATGGTGATAACATCTACACCCGCGGCGGCCCGCTGTTTGGCACGAACGTGGGACAAGCCGTCGAAGATTCACCCTACACGGTGAACGATTCGGTCCTGCTTCCCACCGACACCGATCAATAATCGTCGCCTGATTTGTCTGGACTAAAGCAACGCAACTGGGGCCCGCTGCAACGCGGGCCCCTTTCCTTTTTTGGATAGGCTCTTATGGGATTCATGCGTCATGGCGGGTAAGCTCCATGGCATGGAAGAACTTCTGCCACCGCAGACTGCGGAGGGCGCCGGATTCGAGCCGCCGCGCGTCCGGCAGTTCACCATCTTTCTGGAAAATCGCGTGGGACGCCTGCAATCGCTTTTGCGGGCGCTGGAGGAAGAGGGACATCCCATCCGCGCTCTTTCCGTAGAGGAATCCGCCGATACCGCGCTGGTCCGACTCATCTGCGGCAACGCCGACGCCGCGCGCCAGACGCTTAAGAACGCAAATTTCTCCTTCAGCGAGTCGGAATTGCTGGGCGTAGGGCTGCCCAAAAAGCAATCCCAGCCGCTCATTTCCATTTGCTCCGCCTTGTTGGCCGCTGAGATCAACATCCATTATGCCTATCCATTTCTGGTAGGTCCAAAGGGTCCGGCGCTGGCGCTCTATGTGGACGATCCAACGCTGGCGGCCCAATTGCTGATTCGCAAGGGATTCGTCCTGATCGGGGACAGCGATCTGAAAAAATAGATATCGGTCCTGCCGTTGCACCTTACAAAAGGCTCTGACGAGAACTTGTAGCCGGGAATACCTTCCGGCCGATAGTCGTCTGGTCCATGTCGATGTCGCCGGAACATCAGAACTACATTGTCCATGGTGCGCCGATTCGGCTGCAGGCCATGGTCGATCCATTTGCCGGTGAATTGCAGGCGATGCTGGGGGATTTTGCGGATGGAGATTCCGACATGTCCGCCACATTGGCGACCGGCTCGGTTCGGCCTTTCGACGCTGAAGAAGTCTCTCGTTGCGTTTCATCCGAAGCTCAGCCCGTTCCCGGATTGGATGATCTGATCGAACTGTATGTCCACGGCGAGCGATATTGGCTCGTCGACGACCGCTGGGGAATCTGCGAGGTCAACCTGCTCAAACGCCAATGGCGAAGCTGGATTCTTCCATCGATCATGCTGGAGCCAATTCATCTGCTGGAGGCCGCGGTGCTTTGGCCGATGGCCCAGCTTCTGCGCGGCAGAGGCCTGGAATTGCTGCCGGCAATCTCGGTCGAAAACAACGGCTGGGGAGCGCTGGTCATCGCCCCATACGGAATCGCCGGCGAACTCGAATGCCTGCTGCGCAGTGGTTATCGCCTGATCGGTCAAAATTGGACCGCCTTGCGCGCGGCGGGAAATCGAGTTTCACTCATGCATTTGCCCGGAAAAGTGCGGATGCCCGCCAAACCCGGAGCACTCATTGATTCATTCCGGCGCAACTCAGTTTGTGGAAATTCCAATTGGCGAGATCTGTCGGTTGATTTCCCAGCCCACATTTCCCATCGCGCCTGGTGCCAGGCGGTATTTGTTGTAGCGCCTGGACGCCGCTCCGTGACGCGCGGCCGAGATGCCGCCGGTTCCGACGCCATCCAATTGCTCCGCCACGCCTGGCCGATCATCGAATTGCCCATCAATCGCCGCCGCCAGAACGACGCGGCATCCTTGCTGGCAAAAAATTCAGTTTGCATGTCAGTCGAATTGTCGCGGAAACCCGACCATCTGGCCCGGATGATGGAAGGCGTTCGACTGCGTCGCCAGTTTGCCAAACCGGATCCAAAGGTCATGGTGTCGATAAACCCGATAATCCGCGGCATAAAAGCCCGTCCGCTGGTGGCGAAATAATGGGCGCCGACGGATATAAGTCGCTTACCGCTAATCCTTTTGACATTCCCCAACCGAATTGCTTTAATGGTTTTGGTGCCAAGGGTTCTTTCGCCACTTTGGGCCTTAAGAGCGAGGAAGACGTGAATATAAAACTGCTGATTTGTGTTCTGGCGGTGATGTCTTTGGGCATGTTGGCGGCTTGCGATCAGGAGACGCCGGCGTATTCCGCTTCCGAGCGGTTCAATCAGGACAGCGAGAACATGCATCTGGATCAGGAAGAATTCAACGACGACGTGGATCACTTCCTGTTGCTGCGTCCGTCGGATTCGCTGACGTGGTGGAATGTCTACCACCGGAATTAACCGGGCCATCTGATGCTCGGATATCCCGTCTGAGAATCCCCAGACACCCAAGCCATCAAATCCGATCGTGCCCCGGTTCAGGAAACCAGGCGCATCTTTGGTTCCCTCTTCACCCAGGTATTGATTCGCGTTTCGTTCCTGCGAGCGCCTTCGAGGTGCTCCAGGTATTGGCTCAGCGCTGACTCGTCGAATTGAGCCAGGAACGCGATGGGGACAGTGGTATTGTATTGACGGATTTCGTCGATCAGTTGACGTTTGCTCATGGCGGGCATACTTTCCTAAAGAGAATGCGGCCGGCTGGGAAGGGCCGGACGGCCGATAACGGCGAACTCCAAGAGGAATCGGAAATCTCCGGCAATTTGCTTGAATCAGAGTGACATGACGCAAACTACGACCGAGCCGAACCCCGATCCCACCGTTGCCAGCGAGCATTTGCTCCATTTGCATAAGATGTCCACCACCGCGGGTTTGGGCAGTGGGGAATATGTGGCCGTCAATGTCACGGCTGTTCTGGCGATCATTTGCGGTTTGGCCAGCGTTCTGGCGATTTTGGGCAACCTTCTGCTGGTCATCCCCGCGGTCGGCACGGTGCTCGGCATCTGTGCCATCGTTCAGATATCCCGCAGCAATGGGACGCAAACGGGACGGCTTCTCGCATGGACGGGATTGATTCTGTCCGTTCTGATCGGCGGCGGACTCGTGACGACGCAAATGGTCCAGGCGGCGGAGCGCGCCCAGGACGAAAAGGATATCGCGGCCCTTGCCCACCAATTCGGTCAATTGATTAACGAGGACAAGTACGACGACGCTTATGATCTGTTTGATTCCTCTTTTCACAGCCGCTGGACGTTGCAGCAATTTGAATCGCGCCTGGCGGCATACCAACATAGCACGGCAATGCCGCATGTGACCGCGGTGGAATGGAATTTGATTCCGCCGATGTTCGACACCAGCCCGGAAGGCGATGAAATTGCTCGCGTGGTGTTTAAAGTTTATTACACCAACATGCCCGAAGCGGATCGTGAAGATGCGCGAATGGTTCGAGCCGATGGGGTTTGGCGTTTTGATGAGTTCTCCAAGTTTTTCACCGTCAACCAAAAACTCGACACGCCTCCGCCGTAACTCCGCACATTGCGGCACAATCCAGTCAAGCGAATCCTGCAAACCGTCCGATAAATTCCACAGCCCCCGCAGGACGTGGTGCAGGACGCAGTGCTTACGCCTTGCCCCGATCCTGCCGATACCGCCGAAGGGACGTTGCGACGGCGACCTCGCACGCCGTACATCCGTTGCAAATGTTCCCCAAAGGCGAGGGTTTTTTATGAGAAAATTGCACGGGAGTTTCACTCGTATTTCCTTGGCGCGAAGCGCACTGCTTTCGGGGGCCACATTTCTGGCGATGCTGGGGATTACCGGATGTTCGCAGAGCATGCGGTCAACCCCTTCAGCGCAATCCGCCTCGAGCAATGTTTTCCCGCAGTCCACGGCGCAATCCTCCGATCAGGAAACTGATCCGACTGTTCTCGCCGCGACCGATAACGGAACCGATGCGCCGTCCACGATTAATGTCTTTGGCGAGTTGAACGGTGTCGAACAAAGCGGATCCAAGCCGGCCGGCAACGGTGGATTTCAACAACACACCTTCATCGACGAAGGTTACGACAGCGACGTCAATCTTGATCCCACCGGAAAATGGATGGTGTTCACCTCCACCCGGCACAGCGAACATCCGGAAATTTATCTCCAGCGCGTCGATGGAATGTCCGTCATCCAGTTGACCAACGACGACGCCGACTACGCCTATCCCAGCTTCAGCGCGGATGGGAAACAGATCGCGTTCTGTTCCACGCGCGGCGGCAACTGGGATATTTATGTCATGGACGCCGACGGCAAGAACGTAGTGCAAATTACCAGTGGCCCGCAACAAAATGTGCATCCCAGCTTCAGCCCAGATGGCACTCGCCTGGCGTACAGCAGCCTCGGCGGCAAGAGCGATCAATGGGAACTTTGGGTGGCTGATCTGACTACCGGCGAAAAACGGCAAATTGGATTTGGCTTGTTTCCGACCTGGTGCCCGATCAAGACCGAGGATCGCATCGCCTTCCAGCGCGCCCGGCAGCGCGGCGGACGGTGGTTCAGCCTTTGGACACTTGATCTGGTGAACGGCGAAGCGCGGCGAGTGACCGAAGTTGCGGCCAGTTCCAATGCTGCCATTGTAGCGCCGACGTGGAGTCCCGATGGTGAGCAGTTGGCATTTGCCACGATTGCCGAACCCGCCGACAGCACCGGTGACAAGCCGCGCGGTCAGCAGGACATCTGGACCATCCGCGTCGATGGGACCGATCGGCATCGATTGACCGACGGCGTGGGAATGAATCTCTGTCCGAGCTGGTCGCCTGACAATCGAGTTTACTTCGTCAGCGATCGCAGCGGCGCCGAGTCTATCTGGTCGGTGAATGCCCAAACGGTTCCGGGCACCAAGATCGCGCAGAACGCCTCGCCGGATCAATCCGGAACGACCGGCTCGACGCAGGAACCGTGAATGGGCTGAGCAGGGATGAAGCGAGCCTTCAAGGATGAAGCGATGAAGAAAAACCGAATGGTTGCCCGGGTCGTGGCGGTTTTCGCCATCATCGGGTCGATGTGTGGAGGATGCTCGCTCCACAATCCCAAGCCCTACGGCGATGAACGGCAATTGTTTCTTCCGGGCCAAAGGGAATTGGTCTTTGCGGTGGCGCCGACAGAGAACGTGAGCGGCGAATCGCAGGTCGATCCGCTGCTGAACAGCGATCTGGTGTTCGCGGAATTGCAACGCGTTCATGGACTGACGGTGATTCCAGTCGATCGCGTCGCCGAGGTGTACGCCAGCCTCAAGATCGACAAGGTGGAAACCGAGGCGCAGGCATTTGAGATCTGCGATGATCTCGGCTGCGACGGGCTGATTATCCCAACGGTGACGGCGTACGACCCGTACGATCCGCCGAAGGTTGGTGGATCGCTGCAGCTTTTCCTGAAACCAGGAAGCGGTTGGCAGCAACCGCGGCTTGATCCGCACGAGCTGGATCGCGCCCCGCGTCCGACGGCCGACACGCCGATGACGCCGCAGTGGCTGGTGCAGGTCGTCGGGATGTTTGATGCCAATGACGGAACGGTGCGCGATCGCATCCACGCTTACGAAGCGGGGCGATACGATCCGAACGGTCCGCTGGGCGACAAGGAGATGTACGTGAGCATGGATCGCTATTGCTCGTTTGTGTATCACGAGCTGATAGCGCAACTGCTCGAACAGATTCGCCCGGCCCTGAACCCGCCGCCCGCCGTCGCGGGGACGTGAATTGGCAGAGGAATTTGCAGGAGACTGTATGCCGCAGGACAAAGCAGCGCCGAAAATGGACTCGATGAAAACCATCAGCCTCCTCAAAGGGCACCATCAATTCTTTCTCCGGTACGAAGCCGGACAGGAAGCTAAAGTGTTGGAATCACTGGTAGATATGGTGAATCGGCGCGACCTTTGCTTCGATTGGTTTGACGCCGCCGTGCTTTCCCACCAACTTGGCCAACATTTAGCAAAAGAATTGAAGGCCTTTCTGCCGAAAAAAGTAGCATAGAAGTTATCGGGTCGATCAATGCCGGGAAACCTGGCCCTGATATCCGACCCACCCGTGAGACGGTTAGTCTCACAGTGAGACGGGGACCGTCTCACCAGCGGGCCGCCCAGATGCCGGTGGGCGGCAAATGTTTTCGAGCCTGTCACTCGCCCCAAGCGACCGGTTTTATGAATCCCACCAATGCCTCGCAATTGTCTGCCGCTGCGCCCTACGCTTCTGAAACCTTCACGGGAATGGTTTCGGCTTCTGTTGGCTCCAGCGGCGGATCGCGTCCGGTTGAGAAAAATTTCTCGCCTTTGGTCAGACAGTTTCTCGACTACCTCAAGCTCGAAAAACATTTCAGCGATTACACCGTTAAGAGCTACGGCGCCGATCTGATTCAGTTCGGGCAGTTCCTCAGCGGTGAAATCGGCCATCATGGCGCGGAGTCCGCCACCGTCACCAACGGCGGGCAGACCCTCGACGAGCGGCAGATCAAGTGCGATCCGCTGGCCATTCGAGAGTTTCTCAACTACCTCTACGCCCAGAACTACACCAAGAGCACGACGGCTCGCAAACTGGCGACGCTGCGGAGCTTCTACAAGTTCCTCATCAAGCGCACGTTGCTCAGCGTCAACCCGCTCTCGACCATCCGCACGCCCAAGCAGGAAAAGCGCCTGCCCAAGTGCCTCGATCTGGAGCAGGTGCAAAAGCTGCTGGATGCACCGGGCGATTCTGATCTGCTCAGCGCGCGCGACAAGGCGATGCTCGAGGTGCTCTACAGCTCCGGCATTCGTGTGAGCGAACTGGTCGAACTGGAAATGGCCGACCTCGATCTGCAGGAAGGAGTCCTGCGAGTTCGCGGCAAGGGACGCAAGGATCGCCTGACGCCCATCGGCAGTCAGGCCATCAAGGCGCTGCAGCGATATTTCGAGCTGCGCTCCGTCGATGCCAAGAGCCAGGGCGCATCGGCCAATCGCGTGTTCCTCAACAAACATGGCGAAGCGCTCAGCACGCGCTCGGTGCGTCGCAAGCTGGACAAATATCTTTTGTCCGCCGGCCTCGATCCGGGAATCAGCCCGCACACATTGCGTCATAGTTTTGCGACCCACTTGCTCAACAACGGCGCCGATCTTCGCAGCGTGCAGGAATTGCTTGGCCATCAGAGCCTCAGCACCACGCAGGTTTACACGCATCTGACCACCCAGCGGATCAAGGAAGTGTACGATTCCAGCCATCCGCGATCCGGAAGCATTCCGCATCCCAACAGCCCTTCGACGATTTATCCCGCGAAAGTTGGATAAAGAAAATGCGATTAAACCGCCAAGACGCCAAGAGCGCCAAGTTAGGAAAACACGCGGAGAATAAAAACGAATTTGTTTGTGTATTTTAAATAATGAATTTTGATTCTTAGCGTATTTTCCTAACTTGGCGTTCTTGGCGTCTTTGCGGTTAATCCGCATTTGCATTTCCGCCGACTATTCCGTCACCTGCTCCGGACCGGCGAACGGTCCGATCGAGAGCGGATTTCTCGCGCGCACCCAGTAGTAATATGTGGTGCCAGTCACGGCGGTCGTGTCGAGATAATTCAGATCCGTGATCGCGCCGACGATCTTCACGGCAGTGTTGATGTTATTGGTCGTGCTGCGAAATACCTGATACACCGATGCCTCAGGCACCAAATCCCACGTTAATTCAACGCCGCCGGCATTTTCATCGGATACCGCCTGGAGATTTCCCGGCGCGTCCAGCGGCTGGTAACCGGATGCGGGCCCGGCATTAGGGCCCGCGAGCCCGCCGTCGTTAGCGACAACCCAGTAGTAATAAAGTTGGCTCGCATTGACGGTTGTGTCGGTGTACTGCAGTCCGGAGTAAGCCGACTTTATCTCCGTCGCGTCGCCAAAGAAACTGTCAGCGCTGCGCCAGATTTGATACGACGGGGCGTAGTACACGGCAGTCCAGGAGACGAGAATTCCATCCGCAATTGTGCCGTTGGATGCGCTCACCGACGCAGGAGCGCCAACTGTGGCGACTGCGCTGGCGAAACCACTGTATAAACCGATTGCCGTCGGACTGCGGCCGCGCACCCAATAGTAATACGTTTGGCCCGGCACGGCGGACGAGTCGTTATACATGGTGCCTGTAACTCCGCCGGCGATTTTGGTTGCGGTGCTTAAGTCATCGGTCGTATTGCGGAAGATTTGATAGACGGTGGCGCCGGAAACGCTGGTCCAATTGACGCGCACGCCGCCGGCTGGCTTGCCATTCGTTGCCGACAGAGTGGGCGCCGCCAGCGGCGTGGAGGAGATAATGGCAATTGGGCCGCTAGCCAATTCGTCGTTGCTTGTGTTCGACTCGGGGATCGAATCCAGCGCATTAATTCGCACAACCAGATATTCAGTTCCCAGCGTCATGTTCGAGGGAATCGTCAGAGTGGGCGTCTCCGCATAGGTTCCACCTTCGGCAAGCGACAAGCTTTCATCCACAGTGTCCAGGAGTGTGGTGGTTCCGGTCAGGTCGGGGGTTGTCGAGAGATAATAGCGTGTGACTTCCGTGCCGTTGACTGAGCCGTTGTTGGAGGTGATGACCACGTTGGCTGCGAAGGATTGCCCCTGATTGAGCTGTGTAGGCACGGCTGCGCCGAATGCGGCCGTCAGGTCGGCTTCAGTATTCACCTGAATCTCGTTGCTGGGGGTCAAGGATCCCTGCTGCGCGCCGGCGATGGCGCCGTTCACGTTCATTTCCACCACGATGTAATATGTGCCGGATGGAACGCTGGTTGGCACCGTCACCGACACGTGCTCGGTGTAACTGCTTTCATCGGTAATGAAAATGTTTTCGGTGCTGCTGCCAATCTGACTGACGACTCCGGACAAATCCCGCGTGGTGGAGAGGAAATAATCGGTCAGTTCAGTGCCTTGCGCGCTTCCGCCAACGGAGGTAATGCTGAATTCGGTTCCGACAGGTTGCCCCGATTGAATCGTGCTCGGCAGGGTGGCTACAAACTGTCCGGTCAGCACCGAGGTGGAAAGCAGTTGCCGGGATTCCAACGGCTCGATTGCCGGCAAATGATTGGATTGTTCCGAATTTCGCCGCCCTTTTTTCGTTGTGATTTGATGATGCATGAGTCCGCCTATGAAAAATTATTTACGGCCTCGTTCTCCTTCGATGCTAACCGTGCCGACGTAGCCCGACAAGCGTGAAAAAGTGCTCGAAAAAGCCAGTAAATCCGCCCCATTAGAGAATAAATTTCTCCACCGCGAGGGCAAAACCCTCCGCGTCATTGCCGGCCGTCACGAATTTGGCCTGGGCCTTCACCTGCGGGGAGGCGTTGCCCATCGCGATGCTGACTCCACTAACATTGAACATCAGCACATCCGTTGGCATGTCGCCGATGGTGGCGATCTGCTCGATGGGGATTTTCAGCATCTCGGACAATCGCCGCACCACGAAACCCTTGTTGGCGTCGGGATGAGTGACATCCAGGTAATACGGCTGAGAGCGGCCGGCCGAAACGACTTTGCCAAAATCCCGGCGGATGTCTGTCTCAGCGCGTTCGACGGCTGCAAGATCGTCGCTCACGCCAACGATTTTCACCGCTCGATCCAATTCCGGAATCAGGGATGTCACAACCGTCGGGGGGAATTGCACGGTCTGTTGTTCGCGGTCGACATGCGGGGCTTTGGGATCGCGCAAATACCATCCCTGATCGCAATAGACCCAGGCATCGAGATTGTGCGCCAGCACGGTGTCGAATACAGGCTTGGAAGCGGCGCGGTCGATCTCATGCCTTTCCAGCGGAGACATGTCCGGGTTCACAAACGCGCCGCCATTGAATCCCGCGATGGGTATTTTGATTCCCAGCGGCTGGACGAGCATCAGCATCCCGCGCGGCGGCCGGCCGCTGGTGACGGTGAAGAGGATTCCCGCATCCGAAAGTTTCTTCACCACTTCGATGGATCGCTGGGTCAGTTGCTTGCGCTGGTCGACCAGGGTTCCATCCACATCAGCAATCAGCAAACGCACATCGGACATCTGTTCCTCTCAATTCTCTTTCCCCCATTTTGCCTATTGGCCGCGATTTCCCAAGGGGGAGTTAGGGGGTAGGGGGGGGTAACTGTTTCATTCTGTTTCATTTTGTTGCATGGCCACAAAAAACCGACATTTTTTCGGCATGGCAGTTGCTGCAAAAAAGACGGCATTTCGCTTCGCTCGATCTATGACAGGTTTGAGTTCTTCGCATCCTAACATACTCCTAATTTTGTCGGAGTTGTCAAGTAAAAAAATTCTAAATTGCCGAGGACGGCTGCGGGGCACGAACGCGCTCCCCTTCGGGTCGCGGCTAAACGAATCGCCTGACCGCCAACATTTTTCACGCCTGTCGATTTTTTGATTTTATATGAGTCCGCCATTCACTATCATCACGCCCGGCCGGGAGGTAGGTGTTGGGCGCCTCCATGGGGAGAATGGAGAAAACGATGCGGGCTGTACGCCGACGGCGTTTTGTGTTTGCCGGAATCGGTTTGGCGGCGATTCTATCGGGCGCGGCTCTGGCGAAGGCGGAAACGATCACGGTCAGCGGCGACACCTCGGCCGCAATCAATGCCGCGATTTCCTCCGCATCCAGCGGCGACACCGTTTTTATCCCCGCCGGAACGTACGACATCACAGCATCCATCACGCCCAAATCAGGCGTTGCGCTTTCCGGCGATGGAAGCAGCCAGACCATTCTCGACTACACCGGCTCATCGCTGAACCCCATCGTCAATTGCAACAACTCATCGAACCTCGCCATCAGCAACCTGACCATCAACGGCAATAACAACGCCGATGCCGAGGATGGCGTTCTCGCTTCCAATTCATCGGGGCTGAATATCTCCGGTGTGAATTTTGAGAATTTTGTCAGCACCAGCGCCTTCGGCCCGCTCGGTGTTTATTGTTCGCAGGATGTCACCAACTCCTCCATCGACAACTGCTCGTTCTCCAACATCGGCACCAGCGCCCACTACGGCGGGGCGATCCGATTCTCCGATGGCTCCTCCAACAACTCCGCCATTGGAAACACGATCGCCAACACCGGCCGCGGCGGAATCTTTGGCGATGACGGCGGCGGCAGCAATCCATCCACCAATCTCACCATCGAGAACAATACCATCACCGGCTCCGGCGGCGTCGGCCTGGGCATCGAAGTGCAGGATTGCCCCGATGCTCTGATCCAGGGCAACACGGTCGATCACTACATCAGCGTGGATACTTCCAGCGGATCGGCCGTTCGCAACAACATCATTTCCGACACTTCGGGAACGTACAAATTCGCAGGCCTGGAACTGGTGAATTCGCAAAACGTCGTATTCGCCGGCAACACGGTCAACGGCGGGGCGCAGCTGGGAATTTCCGAAAGCAATGGAGTCGCCGGGCAATCGTCATCGCACATCTATGTCGCCAACAACACGATCACGAATCCGAGCACGTGGGGAATCCAGGTGCAGGGCGGAACGGGCGGGATTTCGGATGAATACTTCTACTCCAACACATTCCAGACGGCCCAGGCCGCCAATGCCAATTCGTTCGCCATGCCGTCGGGGACGGGGTTCCGATTCAACGGCAACACCCAGAACATCGTGCTGGATTCCAACACCATCTCGGGAAACGCCGGCGATGGAATTGATGTGAACGGCTCGGGCGTGGACAACCTCTCATTCATCAACAACACGATCACCAATAACGGCGGATCGGCTGTCACGATGCAGGGCGGCGCCAATCCATCATTGGTGCAATGGAGCGGCAACAGCGTCAGCGGCAACGCATCCAACACCGGCATGACCGCCACAGTGTCATCCGACGATGAACCGACGATCTCGCTGAATCTTCTCAACACCCCCGTGCTTGGCCAGCCGCTGGATTTCTCGATCACCCTCAATTCCGATTCCGAGCATTTGGACGAAGTCCTGTGGGATTTCGGCGACGGGCTGCCCTACGCCACCAACGGTTTTCTGGCCAGCCACGAATACGACACGCCCGGCACATACGAGATCGGCGTCGTTGCCTGGGACACTGCCGGCAACGCCGCCCATCTCCAGGCCGAGCTAACCTTCCCCATCAACACCCCCGAACCTGCGGCGCTGGGAGTAATGGCCATGGGCATGCTCGCGCTGCGGCGTCGGCCACGAACAGCAAGGTCGTAACGACACTGTCAATTCGCAGCTCCGGATGTACATCCGGGGCTTCTCTGTTGGTACAATTCCCGCGCGGAGAGATCAGGTCCGAATTGCATCGCTTCCACCCCGGCATGTCTCGCCGGAAGGACCAACCATGTTTCGCACCACGGCCAAAGTCGGCGCGCGGATTTTCTGCGCGCTACTCGTGCTTGGATTTGTTTCGATTGTAAAGGCTGCGGATTCGCCGGTTACGCTCTCGCAGGATGATGCCTGCTACACGCTCTCCAACGGCATCATCACCGCAATGGTCGCCAAGGCATCCGGCGATCTTGTCTCATTCAAATTCAACGGCGCCGAAATGCTGGCGACCATCGAGGATGCCGATGGCAAGCCCGATCTGGCCAAAGATCCTCCCGGCGAAAATCTCAATGGCCTGAATCGCGGGATGACCGATCACCAATACGGCTTCTGGTCTCATGATGCGATGGGTCCCAAGGGCACCGGCGATGCCGTCGCGCGCATCACGATTGATCCCAGCACCAACGGCGGCGAGCGCGCGGAGGTTTCCGTCAAGGGAATCTCGAAGGGCCGGCTCATGGGAACCGGTCCGGGGGCGCGCTACGCCGACCAGGGCGATTTCGCGGCGAACATCGAAATCCGCTGGACGCTGGATCGCGGCGCGGCCGGCGTTTACACCTATTGCACTTTCGAGCATCAACCCGATTACCCCACCACGAGTATCACCGAAGCGCGATTCTGCGTGAAACTCAATTCATTTTTTGACTGGCTTTGTGCCGGCGACAAATACAACCGCCTCTACCCAAAATCGCAGGAGCACGGCGAAGACAAATATGTTTACACCAATATTCAATCCAAGAATCCGGCCTTCGGTTGGGTGAGCACGACCAACAACGTCGGATTTTTCTGCATTAACCCGAGCATGGAATACATGAGCGGCGGCCCGACCAAACCGGAGTTTCTTGGCCATCGTGACACCAACGCCGTGGCCGCGCCGTGCGTGTTGAACTACTGGCGATCCAGCCATTACGGCGGGGCGGATGTGAGCGTTGCCGCCGGCGAACATTGGATCAAAACCGTCGGCCCGTTCATGCTTTGGGCCACCAGCGGCAAAAACCCGGCGGACATTTACGCCAGCGCCGTCGCCCAGGCCGCCAAGCAGCAGAAGATGTGGCCATTCGATTGGGTGAACGGCGTGGATTATCCGCACAAGGATCAGCGCTCGACCGTTTCTGGGCATTTGATTTTGACCGATTCGCAAGCACCCAAGGCGAAGTTGCCGCATCTGGAAGTCGGGCTGACCGCGGCGGCGTATGCGGTGCCATACGTGCCTCCGGCGCCGACGGCGGGCGGAATCAACGGACGTCGCGGCAGAGGCGCGACGCGCCCCGCCAATCTCGATGCGCCGCCTGCCGCGCGTCCCGCCTTTGTCATGGGAAACAGACAAATCGACTGGCAGACCGATGCCAAGCACTACGAATTCTGGACCGCCGGCGATGAGGACGGAAAATTCTCCATCCCCAACGTCCGCCCGGGAACGTACACGTTGCATGCGTTTGCCGACGGCGTGCTCGGTGAATATGCCCAGGCCAACGTAACTGTCGAGGAAGGCAAATCGCTGGATTTGGGCAAAATCGTCTGGACGCCCGAGCGCGATGGCAAGCAAATTTGGGATGTCGGTATCCCCAACCGCAACGGCTCGGAATTTCTGGGCGGCGATAAATATTGGGATTTGAACGCGCCGCTGACATACACGACATTGTTTCCCAACGATGTTCATTACGTGATCGGCAGCAGCGATTACCACAAGGATTGGTATTTCGAGCAGGTGCCGCACAACATCGATCCCGATGCCAAAGCCGTGCCGTTTGTTGGCATTCGCAGCGGCGCGGTTCCCGGCCAATTTTTCAGCGGGCAAGCGACGATTGGAAATCCCACGCCGTTCTCGATCAGTTTTGATATGCCCGATGCTCCCCATGGATTGGCGACATTGCGTCTGGCCATCTGCGGCGGCGGACCGCGCGAATTGGATGTGACCGTGAATGGCCAACTTGCCGGCACAGTCACCCGACTCGTCGGCGACGGCGTGATCACCCGCCATCAGATCGCCGGCATCTGGTACGAACGCAAGGTGCAGTTCGACGCGTCCCTGATGAAACAGGGCGCCAACGATCTGACCATCACCGTTCCCAAAGGCCCGGTGGATAACGGCGTGATCTACGATTACCTCCGCCTGGAGCTGGACGAAAACGGCACGGCCAAGGCTTCGACGAACTGAAGATCAAATGCAACCGCCGAGGCGCCGAGAGCGCCGAGGCAGACGCAGAGAAATACATAATTGCCACAGATAAAAAATCAGATGGACACAGATAAAGCAAATTTTAGTCTCCGCATTTATCTGTGTTCATCTGATTTCCATCTGTGGCAATATCGAACTTGCATTTTCTCGGCGTCTGTCTCGGCGTTCTCTGCGCCTCGGCGGTTGCGTTGGTTTTATTCTTAATCTCAAGGATCTACACCTATGAGAAAAGCCATCGTTCTTGCGGCGCTTCTGCTTCTAATCTCCGCGCCGGCGCATGCCATGACCGATCAGGATCGGCAGGCATATTTGGACAATCTGCTCAAGACGCTGCCCAAGGTGCCGTCGTTTCAGGCGTGGCTGGACAAGACGCATGAGCTGCCGCCGGATTTTGATGCGCTGCCGCGGCGTAATGAGAATCCCGATCCGTTGCAGTTTGTGGATGGGCACATGGTGAGCTCGGCCGATGGGTGGGGAGCGCGGCGGGATGAGATCATCACGCTGGAGCAGAAATATGATCTGGGCACTTTTCCGCCGAAGGCCACGATAGACAAAGTGGTGCAAACCGGCGACGACCAAAAAGGAAATGGTTATGTCGTCCGCACCCTGCAATTGATTTTTGGCCCGGATGACAAGGGAAGCCTGCGCGTTCGGCTCACGATTCCGGATGGACCTGGGCCATTTCCGGTGCTGATTACACCGGGATTCGTGGGATTCGGCGGAGGCGGGTGGGCATCGAATTTGATCCGGCGTGGATACATCGCGGCGGATTATGCGGGTAACGACAGTGCGGATGATATGCTGAATGTCGCGCCGCTTTACACGGGCTACGATTTTGCGACGTTACCGCATCGCGCCTGGGCCGCCCAGTTGGTGGTGGATTATCTTCTGACGCTTCCTCAAACGGATGCCAAGCACATCGCCATGACCGGCTATTCTCGCGACGGGAAGATGGCGATTATCGCCGCCGCGCTGGACACGCGCATATCCGCAGTGATCGCCGGCAGTACTGGCGTGGGCGGAATCTATTCCTGGCGTGACGGCGGGGAACGCGATTTCTCCGAGAGCATCGAAACGACCACCCGCAATTTTCCCACCTGGTTCGTTCCGCGCCTCCGGTTCTTCGTGGGCCGGGAAGATCGCCTGCCCATCGACGGAAATCTACTGGTCGCACTCGTCGCTCCCCGCGCTTGCCTCATTGAATACGGCAACAACGACGAAGTCTCGCAATCCTGGGGCATGGAGCATTCGTATTATTCGGCCAAGAAAGTCTACGATCTGCTGGGAGTTCCCGATTCCGTCGGCGTGATGCACCTGCCTGGCTCACATGGGGCGGACGATCACGAGCGCGATCTGGATTGGCTGGACATTCAGTTCGGCCGGTCATCAGCAAAGTGGGTGAATGAACTGGAATATCCCTGGGATTATAACGCCTGGAAAACAGCCAGCGGGGAAAGCGTTGATCTCACCAAGTATCCCGACAATGCGGATGCGCTGGCCAACGTAACGACCAAAGAGGATTGGGAAAGCAAGGCGGATGGAATTCGCAAATCGGTGCAGTGGATGCTCGGCGATGAGCCGCCCATGATGCCGCCGGCGGCGCGAGGAGGATTCGGATTCGGCGGGCGCGGGGGCCGTGGAGGCACTACCACCGGCCCCGCCGGGCGCGGATTTGCGGCGCGCGGAGGCGGTGCATTTGGCGGAGGAATCACACTTTCCTACACGCCGCCGATTGTCGCCTGGGTCACGCAGCGAACGGATGCGAATGCCTTCGGCTGGCTCGCGCCGGAGAAAGACGAGGTCACATCACGCTCGATCCAATTCGGATACGGCGTCACCGGCGATTTGTATTATCCGACCAACACGCCGACCGGCACGAAATTGCCGACGGTGATCTGGCTGCACGGTTACAGCGCGTCGCTGGGGTACATGTGGGTGTATCACTTCGATCTGCATCCGATCCTCGCATTAGTCCATGCGGGGTATGCGGTGCTGGCGTTCGATCAATCCGGATTCGGCACGCGCATCGCCGAAGCCGGGCCGTTTTACCAACGGTATCCTCACTGGTCGCGCATGGGCCGAATGGTGGAGGATGTGAAATCGGCCGTCGATGCGCTGCAGAAGGATTCGCTGGTAGATGGCTCGAAGATTTATGTCTTCGGATATTCGATGGGCGCGATGGTCGGCCTGCACGCGGCGGCGCTGGACCCGCGCATTGGGGGCGTGGTAAGCATTTGCGGATTCACGCCGATGCGCACCGATTCAGCCGACAAAGGTGATGGCGGATTGGATCGGTATGTCAACGAGCATCCGCTGATGCCGCGATTGGGATTTTTCATTGGAAATGAAGCCAAGGTACCGTATGACTACGACGAACTGATCGCGACGATCGCCCCACGCCCGGTGTATGTGATGGCCCCGCAACTCGATCGGGACGCCAACTCCGCGGATGTGCAGTCGGCCGTCGATCAAGCGAGGAAGGTTTACACGCTCTACAACGCCTCGGATGATTTGCAGTTGGATTCGCCATGGGATTACAACCGTTTGACGGCCGACGAGCAGAATCGAATCATCGCGTGGATGGGGAAGAAGATGAAGTGAAAATCCCTCGGAGCCGCAGATGTTTGACACAATCCGCAAGCTCTCTTTTCCCCTCCCCTGGTACTCCGGGGGAGGGCCAGGGTGGGGGTCACGCAGGCCGATACGCGTTCGACCCCCACCCCAAACCACCCCCCGGGTACCAGGAGAGGGGGGGATTCGTTGACGCCGCGATAAATTCTCGGATGTCGA
>Ga0302326_10004113_pt1 | contig 33859 bp, 35 predicted proteins | sample Palsa_T0_3_FD_202264 | JGI IMG/M metagenome (GOLD analysis project Ga0302326, IMG submission 202264) | Peat permafrost microbial communities from Stordalen Mire near Abisko, Sweden - Palsa_T0_3 | ecosystem: Environmental > Terrestrial > Soil > Palsa > Peat permafrost | place: Sweden: Abisko...
CCAGGGTGATCGAACTCCGGCTCGCGAATATGGCGGCTTCGGTTGCATTGAAGGCAAATTCAGTGACCACCTTGGCCTGGAGGTAGTTCATCCAACTAGTCGTGAGCGGAGAGGTCCAATCCTAAGTGCCAGGTGGAACTTCCGACATGAAAGTCTGGCTGAGCATGCAGTCTGGTTCTAACTTTTCTCCGCGGGAATTCCCTGCTAAAAGGGAAAAATACATGGAATTTCTCTATCGCCCGACGGTTAGTGCACGGGTGCCGGCTGAGGAGTCGCCTGCGGAGCCGCTGCTCCCGGACTTGAAAAGTTTACCTTCGGAACTTCGCGCGATCCTGGCGAAGCTTCGAAGTAAGCTTCGTTCGATTTGAATCCGGCAATTCCCGCGAAAAAGCTGTTGGGGAATTGCTGCACGTACGTGTTGTAGTCGCGCAGAGTATCGTTGTAGCGTTTGCGCTCGACCGCAATACGATTCTCCGTGCCCGCAAGTTCATCCTGCAAGCGCAGAAAATTCTCATTGGATTTCAACTGGGGATAGTTCTCGACAACCAGCAGCAGGCGGCCAATCGCTCCATCGAGCTGCCCGTTGGCCGCGATCTTCTCTTGGGGCGAGCCAGCGGAAAGCAGGGCGGAGCGCGCTTTGGCGATGTCGCCGAACACTGTCACTTCCTGCTGCGCATAACCCTTCACCGTCTCCACCAAATTGGGGATCAGGTCGGCGCGCCGTTGCAGCACAATGTCCACTTGCGACCAGGCTGCCTTTACCGTCTCATTTTTGCTGACCAGCGTGTTCTTCACGCTCACGTACTGGCCAAAAGCAAACAGGACAACCAACAATAGAATAGCCACTATGACGAAGACCACGATCAGTGCTTTGCTCATGAGATTCTCCTGAAAAGCGACATCCGCAAAACTCTACGACGAGCTCATGGTACCGGAGTCCAGCATTTTATCAACTGCGGCGGTGACCTGCTGCACCGCTGCCAGATATCCCGAAAAAACATTCGCCGCATCGTAAGTCTTACGGTCGGATTTCCGCTCTCTCACGTCCAGTACCTGCAGAAAGCCCGAGGCGTCGAACCCAATCCGTTTTGACAATGCCTGCACCGCTTCCCGCTTTCCAACCGGCGCATCGTGACCCAGCACAATCAGCGCGTGGCGAAAGAGCGTGGTGAACGACGAGACCGATCGCAACAGCAACTCCCACAAGCGTGAGTCGCTGCCCGAGGCGAGCAGCAGGTGCTGGCGCAACAGCGCTAATTTTTCCCGCAACTCGTATTCCACCTGGACGCGGTGCAGGTTCGCCGGAATCGACAACCCCTGAATAACATCTTCGCCGAAAAGAACGCGGTGATGCTGTTGCATGTCGATCAACTCAATCGTAAACACATCAACCGAGCGTTCGATTTCGTCACGCGTCATGAACAAAGGTGGCGGCTGCTTCTGCGCGTCCCACCATTTCAACGCAGGGGCCAAGGCCCGCAATGCGGCGAATGAGCTGTCGCGAATCACACAGAAAAGATTCACATTCGAGAACTCGGGATGAAAATCTCCCGCGACCGCCGATCCGAACAGGATCACACTCTCCAGGTTCGCTCCCGCCGCCGCTCGCAGCCGGCTCACAAAGTCGCTAATCTTTTTCTCCGGAACCATTTGCTCCCTCGCTGACTACCAACTGCTGCTAGCTCCGCCGCCACCGGAACTACCACCGCCGAATCCGCCAAACCCACCCCCGCCGCCAAACCCGCCCCCGCCCCAGCCTCCTCCTCCCCTGGATCCACCTCCACCGCCAAACATTCCAGAAAGGAGAATCCCGAAAACTAAGCTGCGAAGCGGAGTAAAGAGAACGATGAGTACGACGACAATCAGCAGAATAATTCCGCCAGCCGATATCCCCCTGCCCGCCTGCTCCGTCGGCTCCGCCGGAGTCGGTGGGAGTTGCGGTGTAGTGAGTTGAACACCTGCGTCCTGAGCAATGACCTGCGCAACGCGCGAGGTGACCAGCAGCAGCGCCTGGCTATAGTTAGCATTCCGCATGAGCGGGACGGCTTCCCGCTGAAATCCGCCCACCTTCCCATCGGGCAGGATAGGTTCCAGCCCATATCCAACCTCAATCCGGGCGCGGTGGTCGTCAATGGCATACAGAATCAGTACTCCGCGGTTGGTGGCCTTGCGCCCCACGCCCCACTGATGGAAGAGATCGACCGCGTAACTCTCGATATCGGAGCCATCGAGCGACCGGACGGTCACCACCGCGATCTGAGCATGTGCCTTCCCGTCAATCTGCCGGCAGATCTCGTCCATCTGCGCGATCGTGTTCTGGTCCAGAACGTGGGCAAAGTCGTTGACGTAGTCGGTGGCTTTGAGCTGGGCGACCGGTTCGGCCTGCGCCGCCAGAACCAGCAGCAGAGCACCAGCAACGCCTAGGCACCATTTTGCGTACGAACTCATCGGAAGCAAAATTGTACAGGACACTGTCGCAACGGGAGAGCTAGTTCGGCAGCGGTGTAAGCAATCCACCGTAGCAACTCAGGCGAAGCGATTATCGATTTTCTTCCATCTTCGCGGCGTCTACGACTCGATGGCCTTCAAGGCCGAAAAGGACCAACCTAACCTCCGTTCGCTAAGAACATGCGGTGTCGGAAATCAAGGCACATCGCTCACAGGATAACGAGTTCGTACTGAGATCGCTCATCCTGTTGATCTTTGGCTGCGGTTTCTCGAATTGGCACGGAAAACGAAGTGCATCTTCGTGGACTCGCCGGATGACTCTGCCGCGCCTCCGCGCTACCTGGCCGTGGGCGCGCTGGTGCTGATGCTCACCGCGCCCTTCGCTTAGCAAGTTCAACTTACTTGCTTTCCCCATCTCGCCATTCCTGCGCGCCTTGGGTGGGATCACAAGTATAAATCTCAGGAATGAGACCTGTTGCGCTCCAGTACGCCTGCGCAATATGTTCCTTGAACGAAGCGGAGGCGGCTGCCTTTAACAGATTGATCGTGCATCCGCCGAAGCCGCCACCTGTCATGCGAGCGCCACAAACGCCAGGACTGCATGAAGCCAGCTCGACCAGCAGATCCAGTTCCTGACAACTTACCTGGTAGTCGTCGCGCAGGCTGGCGTGCGACTGGTACATCAAATGGCCAAACCGGTCAGCATCGCCGGACTGAAAGGCCGTTGCGCCCGCGAGAACGCGTTGATTTTCGGTGACAATGTGACGGCAACGACGATAGACCGTCGCCGGCAATATTTGCTTAAAGGCTTCGAGATCTGCGACCCCAACGTCTCGTAGTGCGCGGATTCCCGGCAGATGGGGCCGCAGGAGATTCACCCCCTCTTCGCAATCGGCCCGGCGACGGTTGTATTCCCCCGAAGCTAGTTCGTGTCTGACCATGCTGTTACATACCACCAGATGGACATCTTGCGGTATCGGCAGCAGTTGATATTCGAGGGAGCGGCAATCAAGCATCAGCGCATGTCCGGCAGCGCCGAAGACGGCGATGAATTGATCCATGATCCCGCAGAGCGTACCGACGTATTCGTGTTCAGCTTTCTGACACAGCCTCGCCAATTCCAGACGAGGAACATCGATTCCGGAAAGCGAGCTCAGGGCGAGCGCGGTCGCGACTTCCAGAGAGGCCGAAGAACTGAGCCCCGCGCCGAGAGGGACATCGCCGTGAATGTACAGGTTGGCCCCGGGCAACTTGTATCCGGCATTTTGCAAAACAGCCGCGACACCCCGAATGAAATCGCTCCAATGCCTTCGAGGCGGACCAGCCAGAGCATCGAGAGACAGGCTGATTCTTTCGCTGAAGAGCTCGGAGTAGGCTTCCAGGACCCGATCGTCACGCCTAGCCGCTGCAACCGAGGTAGAGAACTGAATGGCTGCGGGCATGACGAAGCCGTCGTTGTAGTCGGTGTGCTCGCCGATAACATTAACGCGACCGGGCGCGCGGAAAATACGTGGGTTAGCCCCGAACATTGCCCGAAAGCAGGCCGCCAACACCTCGCCGGCAGACGCGGAGCCCAACCGATGGGACCTCATCGCCACTTACCAGCTGGGCGACCGGCGACGCCTGCGGACGATCCAGCGTCCGGACGAATCGCGCTCGGGCGTCCTCCAAGTATCAACCTAATTGCCTCAAAGACCAGCAACACTGCTCCCGTAGGTTCACATTCAGGCAAGCGAATGGCGGTAAATCCCTGTCACTGAAAGAGTCAAATGCCCAGCCGAATCCAATCCCGCTGACGAGCAGACCGATCGGGAAAGGGATATCCAGTCCCATGGCATTCCTAAAAGTTGATCGAATCGTTTCGCCGTTCACACCTTGGCCGCTATCATCGCACGAGCTGCTTGAAGAACCCCTCCGGTCGCATAAGTTCAGAAGCTCCGCGGCGCAGGGGTTGTGGCTGGTGCGGATGGCATTGCAGCCCATTTCCTTTAGAGTTTCCAGTCTCCGCTCCCAAACCTCTCTGGAACCGCGGCGCCGACACAAGTCACCAGATGTGCGCCTTGGGCTCGAACGAATCCACGCTTTCCCCCTGGCGCGTCGAGGAGGAACGAGACGTGCGCAGGCGATTGGGCGAGCACCGCCTTGCGGTGGTCCATTGTGAACGGGTGAAGCCGGACCTCCTCTTGCGCAAACAGTGACGTCGCGGAAAGCAACAGCCACATAGCTGTTCTGATTGAGGAAGGATGCATAGCTACACAGCCTCGGAGGGCGTTACGGCAATCTCAAAATCCACCTGCCTCTTGCCCAGAGTGGGATGTGTCGCCGTCAATCGCACCCTTCCCGGTTGTTCTTTTGCTCGCAGCCACACTGCTCCGGTCCCGCCTACCAACGCAAAAGGATTGTCCCCGATAATTTCGGCGGGGCCCTCGACGTGAAGTTGGACAGCATCGTTGGCCAACGAACGGATCGCGCCGAATTCGTCGCTAACCCGCAGCACTACCCGGGTGGCGTCGGCCCCATCGGCTATCAGGCTAGTGTCATCCGCCGAAACGGAGAATCGTTGGTCAATCCCTTTGCCCGAGTATCGCTTCACGATCACCTGCTTGCCGTCAATGTAGCCCTCGATCCGCAGGTCACCCCAGGCATCGCGGAATGGCTGCAGGTGGAGAACGAAGGGCGGATGGCGGAGATTGCCAAACTCGCTCCGGTCGGGATCAACCTCCGCTATCAACGTGTCATCGACATAGAACTTGAGATGGTCGCAGTTGGAGCAGACTACAGCGGTGCTGAGTCCGATCGATTCGTCCCCGCGCGCCCAGCGGAACGCGGGCTCCAGCACGACCTCATCCTCCGGCTCGCATTGCGATTTGTAAAAGCCAGCGGCGGGCTTGGGCTCGCGAAAAATGTCGGCCACACCATGGTAACAAATCCGGTCGCCGGAGCCGAAGTCGAAATGTGTGTTGTAGTCGAAGGCGCACCAGCCGATGCCGCCGGCGTACTGCGGATTCGACGCGAGTTGATTGTGGATGCGAGCGTGACGCAGAGTGTGTTCCGTAAGGCGTTCCGTATTGTCGAAGCTCTTGGTCGGATACGTGTGCCCAACGAATTCCGTATTCAGGTACAGAGGATGATTGGGCGCTCTGAGCGGGAATCCGAAGTCGTTGACGGTAAACACGTCTTCGAGAAGTTCCGATTTCTCGAAATTTCGGATGCCCCCGGTTTGCCGCGTCGGGTCAAGTTGATGAGCCAGGGCATTGGTACGAGTGTAAAAGTTGTGATCGTCGCTGGATTCGTTGATGCGGACTCCCCAGAGAATGATCGACGGATGGTTCCAGTCGCGCCGAATCATGCGGCGAACGTTGTCCACTGCCAGATCCTTCCAGGCTGCGTCGCCGATGTGCTGCCAACCCGGAATTTCCTCCAGAACCAGAAGGCCGAGTTCGTCGCAGGCATCCAGGAAATGCCGCGATTGAGGATAGTGCGAGGTGCGCACGATGTTGCATTTGAAATTGTTGCGAAGAATTTGTGCGTCGTGCCGCTGCACGCGTCCCGGCATGGCTTGACCCACAAAGGGGAAGGTTTGATGACGGTCGAGCCCGCGCAACTTGACCACTTTGCCGTTCAGCTCGAAGCCGTGTTCGGCAAACCGCGCCTGGCGAAACCCGACGGTGTGGGAATCCTCATCGATCAGATGCGATCCATTCAGCAGCCGGACCTGGACGGAATAGAGCTTTGGCCGCGCCAGATCCCATAGCGCCACGGGACCAAACTTCTCCAGGCGCACGGTGTGCGGCACTGGATCGTTTGCCGCGATGACCGCTGCAACTCGTTGCGAACTTGTGGCAAGCACACCGTCCCCGTCGCGTAGCGTGACCTCCAGCGACAAGTCTTCGCGTGAACCTTCCAGATGCTGTAAGAAGCAATCCACCTCAAGGCTTGGATTCGAAGTGAGCACATCTTGCGGCCTGGCGAAGATGTTTTCGACAAAAGTTGAGGCAACAATGCGCAACGCGACTTCACGGTAGATGCCGCCGAAAGTGAGGTAGTCGATTTGATGCCCGAAAGGCGGAATATCCGCCCGTTCGGTGGAGTCAACCTCAACGGCGAGCACGTTGTCGGAACCAAAGTCGAGATGCGAAGTAAGTTCAAAAGAGAAAGGCGTATATCCGCCCTTGTATTCGCCGATCCGAATTCCATTCAGCCAAACCGTTGAAGCCGTCATCACCCCTTCGAAATCGACGAAGACACGTCGGCCACGGGTTCCGGGGGGAAGCTTGAAGTGACGGCGATACACCGACACGAATTCGTAGTCCTTATCGTCAAAACTGTGCCACGGCAAGAGAGTGTTGGTGTGCGGAATCACCACCCGCTCGAACCTAGAGTCGTCAAAGTCTTTCGCGCGGGCGTCGGCAACCGCGGAACGGCTGAATCGCCAGTTCCGGTTCATCGGAAGGACAAGGCGCCCACCCGCAACGGGAAGCGGAGACGGACTGGAAGTCTCCGCGAAAGCGCTCTCCGCGAGCATCGCGGCGACCAGAGCGCTGGTTTTCTTGATGAAGTCTCTTCTTTGCATGGTTGTACGCCAGTCTCGGACTACGGCTCGCAGTTGCTCATTGCGCGCGGCTTCACGAACTTGTGCTTTGCCCCTGAATGGTCAGCGATTTGCGCAGCCATGTCGCAATCAAAGCTGTTAATTCTAATTCAAGGCGGCGATCCGGTCTCGCAGTTGCGCGCCGCGCGCGATTTAGCCCTGCGGGCGGGCATGAGCGTTAGTCAAAAGAACAATTCCCGCTTGATAGGCATGCGCCAATCGCTGCGGAAGCCGGAGAGGGCGGCGAGCGCGCAACTCTTTCAGATCCCTCGCCGAGCCCTTGAGACATCCGATCTTCGGGGACGCCGTGAACGTAAAGCTGGAGTGTTGTCTTCACCTCGAGTGACGGAGGACAGTCTGCACGGTCTTCGGTCGGTATTTGTGCCAAGAGGAACGAAGCGAGACTGTGGCGCAGGTTGTGAAAATCAAACCGATGAGATCATCCTTCGGCAAGGCTGAGCACGACGGCAATCGGTGGAGAGCACTCGCGTGATTGCCGCTAAACCTAGGAAAAGAAAAGAATGGTAGGCACGAGGAGACTCGAACTCCTGACCTCTACCGTGTCAAGGTAGCGCTCTAACCAACTGAGCTACGCGCCTAGTGCTCGTAAGTGCATCCTATCACACGACTTCCCTCTCCGTTTCGATTCCTGCTGCACCGTCTCGGCCGCCCGCTTTTGGCACCGTTCGCTTTGCGGCAAGAGCCACTCTATGAACAGCGCCTCAGCGTTTCGGCGCTTTTGGGTGATGGCTTTTCTGCCCCATCCGTGTGAACACCGTGCGGAGGGACTGGGTCGGGCACACGGCGGCCTCGAGGGTGATCCGGGATTGCTAGTTGCAAAGCCCGCAGGCGGCAGCGACAATCGTTTCATGCAAAAAGAATCTCAACGGGAAGGTGCCAGTTGTGCCGCGCTCGTGCCTGCACCCGATCCTTTCTTACCTGGTTCGATGGTCGTGGTGACACTGAGCAATCCCCGCGACAAATTTTGGGGCGTGCTCCTGGCGCTCGCTACTCAGGGGTTGAGCATCAGTGGTATCGAGCTGGCCTCTTTTGAAGATTCGGTCGCTATGGTGAAAACTGGCGAATCGTTCAGCTCCGCTGTCGTGTTCTTCCCGATGCACCGGATTGAACGTGTCGAGCTCGACTTGCCCGATGGCAACTTGCCTTCCCTTGCGCAGCGCTTTTCGGCGAAGACTGGCCTCGATCCAACCGTGAGCATGAGGTCTCACCCTGCCAACGGCATGGACGATCACTACGCCGGTGCACTGCTTTCCGCCGTCAATCCGAATAAGGAACCAGCATGAGCCTTTCTCAAATCTTCACGGCGCCCAACCAACTCACTCTGCTGCGGATGGTTTTTGTTCCGTTTATTGTGATCGAACTCGTCGAAGGCCGCTATTTGTGGGCCTTGGTTCTCTTCGTGATCGCCGGCTTCAGTGATGGCCTGGATGGACTGTTGGCCCGCCAGTTGCACCAGCAGACTATACTCGGCCAATATCTCGACCCCATCGCGGACAAGCTACTATTGAGCACAATGTTTCTGGTGCTCTCCATCCTGCACAAGATTCCGTGGAAATTTACCGTGCTGGTCTTCAGCCGTGATATCTCCATCCTGGCTGCCAGTGCCGTGCTGTTTGCCATCGCGGGACTGCGCAATTTCCGGCCCAGCATTTTCGGAAAGGCAAATACATTTTCGCAGATCGCCGCCGTTTTCTTCGTGCTGCTGTTTTGCCTGCGGCCAGAACGCTGGGTCTGGATTACCCGCACCGTTTTCTTGCGCGCCACGTTTGCTTTCACCATTATCTCGGCGCTGCATTATGTTTTTCTGGTGCAACACCGGCTTCGGACGCACCATCAGGCGCTGCCGCCGCATTCTTCCGCCGACCTGCGCGCGAGTTGACCCCATTTCTCCCGTGCCCCTAAAATTAAAGGTTCGTCTCTAAAGCACAGTCACCCTATGGCCCTACGCCTTTACAACACCATGTCCTCGCAGATCGAGGAATTCCAGCCGCTGCGCGACAATGAAGTTCGCATGTATGCCTGCGGCCCAACCGTCTACGATTACGGACACATCGGCAACTTCCGGACCTTCATCGCCGTCGACATGTTGCGCCGGTTCCTGCGGCAGTCTGGTTGCAGGGTGCATCACGTGATGAACATCACGGATCTGGACGACAAGATCATTCAGAACGCGGCGCGCGACGGAGTCAGCGTTCAGCAATACACCGCGAAGTACGAAAAAGCGTTTCTCGAAGACTCTGCCCTGATTGGCATCGAGCAACCGACGCTGGTGCGCGCCACCGAGCACATCGCAGCGATGGCGGGCTTCGTGGCCAAACTGGTGGACAAGGGAATCGCGTATCGAACCGACGATGGGTCGTATTACTTCCGCATCGCAAGCTTTCCTCGCTACGGCAAACTCTCGAAGAAGGATTTCGCCGGAATGATCGACGGAGCTCGCGTAGAGGTTGACGAATATGACAAAGACAACGCCCGCGACTTTGCGCTGTGGAAGGCGCCCAAGCCGGGCGAGGCTTCCTGGGAGACCTCGATTGGGCCAGGAAGGCCTGGCTGGCACCTGGAGTGCTCGGTCATGTCGATGAACGAACTGGGTGAGAGTTTCGATCTGCACGCCGGCGGAGAAGACCTCATCTTTCCCCATCACGAGAACGAGATCGCGCAATCCGAGTCACTCACGGGGAAAACCTTCGCTCGATTCTGGTTTCACGTGCGTTTTCTGCTGGTCGAGGGCGAGAAGATGTCGAAGAGCCTGGGGAACTACTTCACCCTGCGCGATCTCGTGCTGAAAGGCCATAGACCGTCGTCGATCCGGTATCTGCTCATGTCGGTTCCCTACCGGCATCAGCTCAACTTTACGCTCGACGGCCTCCGACAAGCCGCGTCTTCCGTGGAACGCATTCGAGGTCTGAAGGCTAGAGTTGTCGAGGGTGGAGGAATGCTTGCAGGGCCAATGGAATCGCTCACGTCATCACTCGCGCCTCTGGCCCAGGCGACACGAAAACAGTTCAAGGCAGCGCTCGAAAATGATCTCAACAGCGCTGAGGCCATAGCAGCAGTGCTCGAAATGGTACGTAAAGCTAACACCGCAATGGATGCTGGCATGTGGCGGCCCGACAAAGACACAGCTGAGATACTCGAGACGCTGCGGTTGTTTGACGAAATTTTTGCCGTCCTCGACGAGGACGACGGCCCCAAGATGAAGCAAGTCTGCGATTGGGCGAGGGCGGAAGGCCGCGACCAGGACATCAGCGAGGAATGTCGCAAGGTGGGCCAGTCTTCCCAACTCTCTGATGCGAATGTCGAAACGAAAGTCGCAGAGATGGAAGCAGCCCGCCGTGGCCGCAATTTCGAGGCTTCCGACGCCCTGCGCTCGGAACTTGCCGCTGCCGGCGTCGTCATCGAAAACACGAAGGATGGCGTGCGCTGGCGCAGGAAGTAGCTTCTTCGGGTGTTAAGCTGAACGCTGACACCAGTTCAATGACAGCTGGCATCTCCTATGAAATCCTTCGACGAATACCTCTGCGATGCCGAACAAGCTCACGGACATCTTTGCGCCGGGCAGGTCCTCGGTGTGCGGCTGGCGATGCTGGGTCTCATTAAACTCGGCATCGAAGATCCGCGCGGCAAAGACCGCAAGCGGCTCGTCACTTTCGTCGAAATCGACCGCTGCGCCACCGATGCGGTCGCCGTAGTCACCGGTTGCCGTTTGGGAAAACGCGCTTTGAAGTTCCGCGACTGGGGAAAAGTTGCTGCGACATTTGTGGATATAGGCTCTGGCAAAGCGATCCGCATCGCCGCGAAAGAATCTTCGAAGGCGCTCGCTCGTCAAATGCACCCCGAAATCGCGGATAAAAATCAGCAGCAGATGCTCGCCTATCGCGAAATCGCCGATGACGATCTCTTCACATTGCAGTGGGTGAAAATAAATTTACCGCCCGAAGAGTTTCCCGGATACAAAGGCGAGCGTGTGGTTTGTGAATTGTGCGGCGAAGGCATCAACTTCCGCAGGGAAGTCCGCCGCGAAGAAAAAATCCTTTGCCGCGCGTGCGCTGGAGAACGATACTACGATCCGATTTGAGCCGCGCGCTCATACGCATACGCCACGCGCAAGATCGTGGCCTCATCAAAGTGCTTCCCGAGAATCTGCAGACCGATCGGCAGCTTTTCTGTCGTTTCGCCGCAGGGCACGGAAATTCCCGGAATCCCCGCCAGATCTGCCGTGACCGTGTAGATGTCAGCCAGATACATGGCCAGCGGATCGTTCGACTTCTCACCCAGCCGAAAGGCCGCCGTCGGACTCGTCGGCGTCACGATCGCATCCACTTTGCGGAAAGCTTCCTCGAAGTCGCGCGTCAACAACGCGCGTACTTTCTGAGCCTTGAGGTAGCAGGCATCGTAATAACCCGCGCTCAGCGCGTAAGTGCCGAGCATGATTCGGCGCTTCACTTCAGCGCCGAAACCCTCGTCGCGGCTGCGGCGGTACATCTCGGAGAGCGACGTGACTCCCGCGGCGCGATAGCCGTAGCGCACACCGTCATAGCGGGCGAGGTTCGAGGACGCTTCCGCGGTCGCGATCAGGTAATAAGTTGGAATCGCATACGCAGTGTGCGGCAACGAAACCGGCACAACCTCGCAACCCAAGCTCTTCAATTTGTCGATGGCCGACTCCACCGCCTGACGCACTTCAGCGTCGAGTCCGTCGCCGAAATATTCTTTGGCTATGCCCAATCGCAGGCCACGCACGGGCTTTTCGAGTTCGGCAACGTAATTTGGCACCGGCAGGTCGGCCGATGTCGAATCCATCGGGTCGCGTCCGGCGATTGTGCTCAGCACAATCACCGCGTCCTTCACCGATCTGGCGAGCGGGCCGATGTGATCGAGCGAAGACGCGAAAGCGATCAGCCCGTAGCGCGAAACACGTCCGTAGGTGGGCATCAGTCCGACCACACCGCAAAACGATGCCGGCTGCCGGATCGATCCTCCCGTGTCCGAACCGAGCGCGACTACGGCCATATCCGCCGCAACGGCTGCCGCGGAACCGCCTGAAGATCCGCCGGGTACGCGGCTCAAGTCGCGCGGATTGCGCACAGGATGAAACGCCGAATTTTCGTTCGACGAGCCCATCGCGAACTCGTCGCAGTTCGTTTTGCCTAGGATCACCGCGCCCGCCGCTTCCATGCGCGCTACCGCCGTGCAATCGTAAGGCGGAATATAGTTGCCCAGAATCTTCGATCCCGCGGTGGTGCGCACGCCGCGCGTGTTCATCACATCCTTGATCGCGACCGGCACACCACCCAGCGGCGGCAGCGGCTTGCCCTCGGCGGCCATGCGGTCGATGCGGTCAGCCTGTTCCAATGCACGTTCTTTGCAGAGAGTGAGAAATGCACCGATCTGTCCATCTTCCTGCTGGATGTGCGCGTAGTGCGCCTCCGCCAGCGCAAATGCGGTCGTCTGGTGCTCCTGCACGGCGGTACGGGCGGCGTCGATGGTCAGGAGATCTAGATTCACTTGCTGTCTCTAGGCTCGAAGCACCTTTCTTTAGGATCCCAGAACACCTGACCTCTGTACTTGTCCCAGAGCCGCCGCCACTTGACCTGGAGAACGCCAATGCCATGCTTTTTGACAAAGACATGCAATTGGTCCGACGCAGGGAGGTTGTCGTTTCTCCCGAGGATGCCGTTCCAGTCTGCGCCCGGCACCGTTGTCTTCCTGTTCGAGTCCGTAAAAAGATCGGTAAGCAAGCAGAAAGCAATATCGCCAATCGTCATTTCTCCCCAATAGCAAATGATCGGCTCTTTTGTCTTAGCGATCCGATCATCGGCGAGCATGCCTATCAAAATCGGTACCGCCTTCGGCCCAGCCTCAGTAATCTGATCCATCGTTTTTGACGGGAAATCCTGTAGCCGGTTCCCGGTGTCATTGCACACTTGTTTCCCGTCGACCACCATACCAATTCTTGAAAGGTCGAAACGGAGTGGCGTGTGAGTCGCTGACTGAGCGTTAGACAAGCCGCCGGTGAGCAAGCACAACGCAATGAGATAAGTTTTATTCACGTCCGGGACCTATCTCTCAATCACTTTCGGCACTCGGAAGAAAGTCCCGTCCGCATCAGGCGCGTTCGCCAGCGCCGACTCCGGGGACAAGGACTTGCGCAATCCCTCAGGCACATCTTCGCGGCTGGCGTACCCAAATCGCTCACTACCTTGCTTGGATTCGTCGACACCGTAGCGGTCCGATACCTGCGCCATGGGTTCGACGTTCGACGTGTCCAGTTCGTTGAGCTTCTCGATGTAATCGAGAATTGAGTTCAGATCGCGCACCATGCCAGTGCGCTCCTCCCCGGAAAGCTCCAGGTTGGCCAGATCGGCGACGTAGGCGACGTCCTTTTCAGTGACTTTCATTTTATGTGGCTTAATTGTGCTGGAAAATCGTACGTGAACAACTCATCCCGTTTAGCCCAGCCGAATCACAAACTCGATTCTCTCGACCTTTTGCCCCGCGTAACGATTCAGTTGCGCGAGATAACGCGAAGCCAGGTTCTGCATCTCGTGCTTCCACGCAGCATCGGGAACCTCGACGCGCAACACGGCGCCGACAAAATCCAAAGCTCGGGTGCGTTCGGCCACCTTCGATCCGCAAACCAGCGGCCAAGCGAGCAGCGGCGCTTCGCGCTGCGGCACGCGCCGCAGGGAGCCCAACACAATCTTTTCCAATCCCGCGCCTGCCTGTTCCAAATGAAGTTCCTCGTGCTGGATAGAAACTCAGCTCATTGGCGCAACCAGAGATTCCGATTCTAGCACTCCGGTGGGAACGCGCTCTTTACGAATTGGAGTGCCGCGTCAGGCGAGCTTAACCGCCCTTCCAGCTGAGCATCTTCCACCGCGTCCAGAATCTCGCGGAATCGGGGCCCCGGCGCGTATCCGGCGGCAATCAAGTCGTCACCGGTGACCAACGCCACCGGGTGAATCTTCTCCGGAGGAATCTCGGCAAGTTTTTCCCGGATGAGATCATAGGTGCTCAGATTGCCGTGGCTGGCCAGGCTGTCGGCTCGGTGCAGCGCGAGATGTTCATGGAAGGAGGGAAGACGGAGAAACTTTTTCAGCGTCGACTCCTTCATGCGCCCGACGTGACCAAAGCGCATGTGATTGTCGACCAAGGCGAGAACCTGGGCCGTATCAGAGTTCGAGAAGCGCAAGCGCCCGCAGATGTCGTCCGCGATCTTGACGCCTACCTCCACGTGCGAGTCGAAACGGATGCGATCGGGCGCTCGGCGAAATGTCGCGGGCTTGCCCACATCATGCAGCAGCGCACCCCAGGCAAGCGTGGGTGGGCAAGGATGCGGCAAATTCTCAAGCAGCAGCAGCGTGTGCACAAACACGTCGCCCTCGGGATGAAACTCGGGCGGCTGCTCGACGCCCTTCATGGCGGAGATCTCCGGCAGCACTTCTTTCAGCAGACCGCACTCATCCAGCAGCAGAAAAGCGCGTCGAGCATAGCCTTCCGTGAGCATCTTTGTGAGTTCATCGCGAACTCGTTCGCGCGAGACCACCTGAATTTCTTGCGCCCGGCGTTGGATCGCAGCCAGCGTCTCCGCTTCGATTTCGTACTCAAAGCGCGCCGCAAACCGGACCGCGCGCAGCATGCGCAATTTATCTTCCGCAAAGCGCCGCTCCGGATCGCCGATGGTACGAATGATGCCGGCTTCGAGGTCTTTCCGCCCGTCCACAAAATCGAGCACATCGCCGCTCACCGGATCGAGCATCATGCCATTGATCGTGAAGTCGCGCCGCGCCACATCCTCGCGTGGATCCTGGCTGAACCGCACTTCATCAGGACGGCGTCCATCGGAGTAACCGAGATCGCTGCGGAAGGTTGCCACCTCGACGGCGCGGGTTTTCGGCAACGCGGTAGCGTCTTCGTTCATGCGCTGCTTTTCAGGCAGCGGAATCAGGACCACGCCAAACTGCGCGCCCACCGCGTAGGTTTCAGGAAGGATTTCCATCACTTGCGCAGGCGTTGCGCTGGTCGCTACGTCGTAGTCCGCGGGCTCGCGCTGCAGCAGAAGATCGCGCACGCATCCGCCAGCCAGGTAGGCTTGAAAGCCGCGCTGGCGCAGGGTTGTGATGATCGAGATGGCAAACTCTTTCGGCATTTGGCGACTGCCTCGGCAATCGAGCGGTGGCACAAGGTTTTGGATTAAGCTAGAAGCGAGAATCCTGAAGCCCGAACCGATTATGCCAGACGCCTACATCCTCGGCATCGAAAGTTCTTGCGACGAGACCGCGGCTGCGGTGGTGCGCTCAGGCGAGCAGGTTGTCTCGAACATCGTGGCGTCGCAGATCGCGACGCATCAGCCTTACGGTGGCGTCGTCCCCGAACTGGCATCGCGCGAGCACCTGCGGGCAATCGTTCCCGTGGTCCGGCAAGCGCTAGCTGAGGCCAATCAGACTTATAACTCCGTCGACGCGATCGCGGTCACGCAGGGACCCGGCCTCGCGGGGGCGCTGCTGGTCGGCATCAGCTATGCGAAGGCGCTGGCATTCGCCCTCGATAAGCCGCTGATTGCGGTCAACCATCTCGAAGGCCACATCCATGCGGTTCTGCTGGAGGAACGACACAAGGGCAATCACGAGGTGCAATTTCCCGTGCTGGCACTGGTTGTGTCGGGAGGACACACGCACCTTTATCTGGCAGCGCAAAAGGGTCAGGGCTGGACGTACGAAAATATTGGGCACACCCGCGACGACGCCGCTGGCGAAGCCTTCGACAAAGTCGCAAAGCTGCTCGGGCTGGGCTATCCCGGAGGCCCGATCATTGATCGACTCGCACCGCATGGCGACGCAAGTGCTGTGAAGTTTTTCCCCGCGCAAATCAAGCACCGCGATCGCCGGGACCGGAAGGGACCGAAAGAAACGGAGTCCGATCGCCCGCACTTTGACTTTTCCTATAGCGGCATTAAGACTGCCGTGCTGCGTTACGTTGAGGTTCACGACATGCGGGATTCCGTCGAGGTCCGCCGCAAGGCTTTGGCGAACATTTCGAAGCCGAAACTCGAAGACTGCCTGGCGAGTTGCGATGAGAAGACTCTCGATCTGGTGGCTTCGTTCCAGCGGGCGATGGCTGAAGATCTGGTGGGCAAGACCCTGGCGGCGGCACGCGCCTACGACGTGGCAACCCTTTTCGTCACGGGGGGGGTGGCGGCGAATAACGAGTTGCGGAAAACATTCGAACGGAGAGGCGCTCAGGAAGGCCTCCCAGTGTATTTCCCTTCGCGGCCGCTTTCCACCGACAACGCCGCCATGATTGCGGCCGCGGCCTATCCCAAATTTCTGGCGGAGGATTTTGCTGCGATGGATTTTTCCGCCGAAGCAAATCTTCTCTTGCGCTAGTCCGCGTTTAGGCCGCAAGCTGAAGGCAAAAAAATCGGAGCTAAAGCTTACTTCCCGCTCCTTGCCCATGGCTTTTTCTCATCACCGCATCGAGCGCCTTATCAAGCTGGCCTTCGATGTCGATGTCCTTGTAAATGGCGAAGTCGGCGCGCCTTTCCTTTTCGTCAAAGCCGCTGGCGCGGCCGGCGACGATAATGATGGGAATGCCGGCGGTCTCCGGGTTTTTCTTCAGCGCAGTAATCAGTTCGCTGCCTGACATCTTTGGCATTTGCATGTCAGTAACGATCACATCAGGGCGCACCCGCGCAAGAATCTGCAAAGCCTCCTCGCCGTTCGTGGCTGACTCCACCGCAAAGCCGCGGTCTTCCAGCGAGCGGCATACGGTGTAGCGAATCAGCATGGAGTCGTCGACCACGAGCGCTACAGCAGGCATGAGTTTGCAACGTGCGGAATGCACGCCCCCGGCACGCAGACTAGCAGAGCCCATCCGCCGGGAACAAGCGGGAAGCGCGCGCGCGTGGTTACTATGGTGACCAAATAAAAGCTTGTCGTTACGATTCCTGAACTTCGTCTGCGGCGCTCTCCTCGATGCTCATGTCTTTGAGTTCGCTGGACTCGAAGACTTCGCGGCACTCGATACATTCCAAGAACTCCGCGTCTTCTTCGCGGCTTACGATCTGCACACGCGGGTGTTTGCACGGTTGTTTCCGCGAACTTTGAGGATGCGAGAACGGCTTTGAGCTCATAAATCCGGAAGCGTCGCCCTCACGGAACGAGCGGAGGGACAGATTCGCGGGAATTTCCGGTATTTTAGACCCGCTTCTGCGCTTGTCAACCCCCTGGGCGTTACTCGCGGGGAATTTCTTTGCTGGAACCACTCGCCAGCCCCGGTCTGTACGCGTAAGACTTACCCAAATTCCGACCAAAATGATCGCCAGCACCTAAACCGATCAATCGTCAGTGAACGCCATGTCAGGGTCAATTTCTTTGCTGCTGTCTGGGTAGTGGCTGAATTAAGCCGCTACCCTGCTGTCTGCAAAGACTTGCCTAATCTCGAGGATGGACGTAGAATTGAATTGCGACGAAAAAGGTCGTAATTATATCCGGCTGTATTGGTCGGATTTTTGAGTTCTCCGCGAGTCGAAAACTGGGAAGGAATGCTCAAACTAACCAAGAAGGCGGACTACGCGTTGATGGCCATGAAACATCTGGCCGACCACGCTCACGAGGGAACTCAGAGCGCCAGTGCGAAGGACGTTGCGGATTCCTTTGGCATACCGCCAGAGGCGCTCGCCAAGATTTTGCAGCGGCTGGCGAAGGCTGGCCTGCTGCATTCGCAGCACGGTACCAACGGAGGGTACAGGCTGGCGCGCGCCGCACACACGATCTCAGCTTTCGAAGTGATTCGAGCGATCGACGGCCCATTGTTCATCACGTCCTGTGTCACCGTTCGCGGGGAGTGCGGCCAGAGCGGCCGTTGCAACATTCGCGAACCGTTGCGCAAGGTGAATGAGAGCATCGAAGGCGTGCTGAAGCGCATCAAGATTTCACACATGCGGGAAGAGCCGGAAGCGACCGAGAGTGCCGCCGCCAAACCGGCCGAACTGGTGACGATTATCTAATCGGGCGGTTTGCAGACGAAAGCGCAAACCGGACGTACGGCATTCAACAAGGTAGGAGAAGCAATTATGAGCACGGATGTAAGAGTCCCCCAGCAACTCGCCGTTACACAGCACGCCGCTCCTGAGGGAGTGAAGCTGCCAATTTATATGGATAACCACGCCACCACCCCCATGGATCCGCGGGTGCTGGAGGAGATGCTGCCCTACTTCATGGAGAAGTTTGGCAACGCCGCCAGCCGCAATCACTCCTTCGGCTGGGCGGGTGAAGAGGGAGTCGAAACAGCGCGTGAGCGCATCGCGAAGCTGATCGGCGCCACCACCAAGGAAATCATCTTCACCTCGGGCGCCACCGAGAGCGACAACCTCGCGATCAAGGGCGTAGCCGAGATGTACCGCGAGAAGGGCAACCACATCATCACCGCGGTCACCGAGCACAAAGCAGTGCTCGATACCTGCAAGCGCCTGGAGAAATACGGCTATCGTGTCACCTACCTGCCCGTGCAGAAAGATGGCCTGGTCGACCTCGAGGATCTCAAGCGCGCCATGGATGACAAAACCATCCTGGTCACCATCATGTTCGCGAACAACGAGATTGGCGTAGTACAGCCCATCGCGGAGATTGGCAAGCTGTGTCGTGAGCGCGGCATCATCTTCCACACCGACGCCACGCAAGCGGTCGGCAAGATCCCGATCGATGTGAATAAGCAGAACATCGACCTGATGTCGATCTCCGGACACAAGATGTACGGTCCCAAGGGCGTGGGCGCGTTGTACGTTCGCCGCAAGAATCCGCGCGTGCAGATTTCCGCCATTATCGATGGCGGCGGCCACGAACGGGGCATGCGCTCGGGCACGCTCAACGTCGCCGGCATCGTCGGCCTGGGCAAAGCTTGCGCCATCGCTTCGGAAGAAATGTCGCGCGAGGCGGTCCAGTTGAGCGGGCTTCGCGATCGTCTGCGCGAGCGCATCATGAGCCGTCTGGATGAAACTTACATCAACGGCTCCACGGAGCACCGCTTGCCCGGCAACTTGAACATCAGCTTTGCGTACGTGGAAGGCGAATCGTTGCTGATGGGTATCAACGACATCGCGGTTTCGAGCGGTTCGGCTTGCACGTCCGCGACTCTGGAGCCATCTTATGTATTGAAGGCTCTCGGCACCGGCGACGACTTGGCGCATAGTTCGATCCGCTTCGGCATCGGCCGCTTCAACACGGCAGCCGAGGTCGATTACGTGGCCGACCGCGTCATCGAAACCGTCGAGCGCCTGCGCGAACTTTCGCCGCTCTACGAGATGGCGAAGGAAGGCATCAATCTGAAGGATGTGAAGTGGGCGGGCGAGTAACGAGACTTCAAGTTTTCTGTTTCAAGTTCGAGTTCAGTGAGGAGAAACTCAAAATGTCATACAGCGATAAAGTAATCGATCACTATAACAATCCCCGAAACGTCGGCTCGATGGACAAGAGCAGCGCTGATGTGGGCACCGGTCTGGTCGGCGCGCCCGAATGCGGCGACGTCATGAAATTGCAGATCAAGGTCAACCGCGATACGAACGTTATTGAGGAAGCTAAGTTCAAGACTTTCGGTTGCGGCTCTGCGATCGCCTCGTCCTCATTGGCCACCGAGTGGGTCAAAGGAAAGACGGTGGATGAAGCCCTCACCATCAAGAATATGGACATCGTGAAGGAGCTGTCGCTTCCTCCCGTGAAGATCCATTGTTCCGTGCTGGCTGAGGACGCCATCCGCGCCGCCATCGGCGATTGGAAGAAAAAGCAGGAGAGCGCGAAGCCGGTTGCCTCGGCGGTAGCGCAGTAAACGCTTTGCATGCACGTGGAGGCGCGGCGGGAAAGCCGCGACTTCACAGCTTGGAAAAGCTCGATGTTGCACTTAATTTTGGGTGGCGCACCTCCAGCGGTGCGATCACTGTCCTATTCCAACACCGGCTTCAGCCGCTGAGGGCCTGCGTCAGGAATGCTAATGAATACGGCAACCGAACAACCCGCGCAACCTGCGCAAGCCGCACCGGCCAAGGGCATTCAGGTCACGGACAAAGCCCTGGTCAAGGTGCGCGGCGCGATGGCCAAGGAAGGCATCTCGCCCGAACAGGGGGGACTGCGTCTTGGCGTGCAGGGCGGCGGCTGTTCCGGTCTTAGCTACAACATCCGCTTCGACACCCAGCCGCGCGAACGTGACCGCATCTTCCAATACGGCGATGTGCGTGTTTTCGTCGATCCGAAGTCGTTTATCTACCTGCACGGCATGATCCTGGATTACCAGGAAACGCTGATGCAGCAGGGATTCGTCTTCGTGAATCCCCAGGCCACGAAGTCGTGCGGCTGCGGGACTTCGTTCTCGGCTTGATTTCGGGTGGCGCGGGCGCCCCCGCCCGCGAACGTCGCGCCACCGTCCTCGCCCGGTACAACGGTTGCGCTGGGTTCGCCGCGTTGATACATGATTGGGAAGCGCAGACAGGCAATGACTAATTCGTCTTTCACCACAATTACCGCGAAGCCCGCACCTGAGGGCACTCAGTCCTGCTGGTCGTGCGGAACCATGCGCGCCGTCCACTTCTGCCAGGCCTGCGGCAAGGTGCAGCCACCGGCGCCTGTTGACTACTTCACGTTCTTCGGCCTTCCGCGCAAGCTGAATCTCGATGTTGCCGCGTTGGAGAAAGATTTTTACGAACTGAGCCGCAAGCTGCATCCCGATCTCAACGCCCGCGCCGGCAGCCAGGAGCAGGAGTGGAGCCTGCAGCAAAGCTCTCTGCTCAACGACGCACACCGCACATTGAAAGACCCGATCAAGCGCACTCAGTATCTTTTGCAGCTGGAAGGCGTGGAACTGGAAGAGCAGTCGAAGACCGCGACGGAGCAGGCGCGCTCCACCGGACAGCTTAAGAAACAGATCGTCCCCCCCGATCTGCTGCAGGAAGTCTTCGAGTTGAACATGCAGCTCGAAGAACTTCGCATGCAGAAGAAGATGGGCGAGGACGATCCCGCGCTGATCGAAGAAATTGGCCGGCAGAAGCTCGAACTGGAAGAAAAACAGGAATCGCTTCTGCGCGAGTTAGAGTATCGCTGGAAGATGTGGGACGGAATGATCCAGCGTGAGCAGAACGGTCAACCCGTCTCGGAAGAGGAGCGCAAGCAGGAGCGCGACAAGATGGTGGACGTGCTGAACCGCCGCAACTACATCCGGAACTTGGTTCGGGATGTGAGCGAAGTACTTGAGAATTGAGTAATTGGGAAATTTGGTAATTGAGTAATTTTGGAATCCGAACGGTTTTCAATTACCCAATTACCAAATTACTAAATTACCAAATGTCCTCTGATCGCATCGTCGGCATCGACCTGGGCACCACGAATTCTCTCGTGGCCTTTATGCAAGGGGAGAGCCCTGTCGTGATCCCCGGCGACGATGGTTCGAATCTTGTCCCTTCGGTCGTCGCGCTAGACGAGAACAACCAGCCCGTAATCGGCAATGCCGCGCGCCAATACCTGGCCGAGACGCCGGAGCGCGCCGTCTACTCGATCAAACGCCTCATGGGACGCGGCATTGACGACGTTCGGGAAGAATTGAGATTCTTTCCTTTCCGCCTTGCCGAAGACCTGCAAGCCGGCGAAGTCTTGCGCATCAAGCTCGGCGAAAAGACCTTTACGCCGCCGGAAATCTCGGCTCTCATTCTCCGCCAGCTCAAGCGCAATGCCGAGCGTTTCTTCGGAGCGCAGGTTACGAAGGCCGTCATCACCGTGCCCGCGTATTTCAACGACGCGCAGCGCCAGGCTACAAAAGATGCGGGGCGCATCGCCGGCCTTGAAGTCCTGCGCCTGGTCAACGAACCCACGGCTGCATCGCTCGCCTACGGCCTGGACAAAAAGCAGAACGGAATCGTCGCCGTTTACGACCTCGGCGGCGGCACTTTCGACGTCTCCATTCTCAAGCTGCACGACGGAATCTTCGAAGTCATCGCCACCAACGGCGACACGCATCTCGGCGGCGACGACATTGACAATCTTCTGATCACGATTGCTCTCGACGACACTCTAGGCGACCTGGGCCTCGACCTCCGCCGCAACCCCGAAGCCGTGCAGGCCATTCGCAAGGCCGTGATCGAGGCCAAGATCGCGCTCTCGTCGCAGCCTTCCGTGAAGCTCGATGTTGAGCTTCCCGGCGGCAAGCGTTACCTGCGCGAGATCACACGCGAGCAGTTCGAACAACTCATTCAGCCGATCGTCGATCGCACCGTCGGCCCCTGCCGGCAAGCCCTGAAAGACGCTGGCCTCAAGCCGGAACAAATCGACGAAGCCGTTCTCGTCGGCGGATCCACACGCATCCCAAAAGTTCGCGCCCTGGTCAAAGAACTATTTCACCGCGAGCCTCACACGGATTTGAACCCCGACGAAGTTGTGGCCTTAGGCGCTGCCGTGCAAGCCAACATTCTCGGCGGCGGCTCCGAAGCCACCGAGAACATGCTGCTGCTCGACGTCACGCCCCTGTCGCTGGGCATCGAAGTGGCAGGCGGGGTCACGGACAAAATCATTCTGCGCAACTCAACCATTCCAGCGTCGGCCACACAGCACTACACCACGCAAGTCGACGGGCAGGCCAACGTCGCCATTCACGTGCTGCAAGGCGAGCGCGAGTTGGCAAAGGATTGCCGGTCGCTGGCCCGTTTCGATCTCAAAGGCATCCCTGCGATGGCCGCGGGTATGGCACGCATCGAGGTGAAATTCCTGATCGACGCCAACGGCATCCTGCATGTCTCCGCGCGCGAACAGCGCAGCGGTAAGGAATCCGAAATTCGGGTCCAACCTAGCTACGGCCTCACCGATGAGCAGGTCGAAGGCATGATCCTCGACTCTTTCGACAGCGCCGAAGAAGATTTCCGGCAGCGTCAGGTCATCGAAGCCCGCAACGAAGCCGCGACCATCCTGGCAGCGCTCGACAAGGGCAAGAAAAGTGCAGCCTGGGGTCACCTGACCACCGATGAAAAGAAAAAAATTGCGAAGATGGAGAAGGCCTTGATCGCGGTGAAGTCCGAAGACGATTACCAGGCCATCCGCAAAGCCATTGATGCGCTCAACCAGGGCACAACACGTTTGGCCGAGTTGATGATGGACAGCGCCGTCTCCACCGTCCTAAAGGGCAAGACCATGGACGAAGCCGATATGGGCGAAGGCCCCACGGCTCCGCATCCCATGGCGAAAGCAGAATTTGAGTAGCGCCGGCGTCCCGCCGGCCTCGGGCAGCGCGGGCGGGACGCCCGCGCGACAGCCGCCGGGGACGGCGGCGCTACAATTTCAAAGAGGAGTAGTGATGGCAGAAGAAAAAAACCAAGGCGCCGGCACAGCCACCGAAGAGGCACCCGGCGAAAACATGATCGGCGAAAACACGGTACAGATCACGTTCCTGCCCGAAGGCAAGACGGTGCAGTTTGAGCACGGCAAGCTGCCTTACGAAGATCATGGCAAGGAAGAGTCGATTCTCGACATCGCGCTCAACTACGGAGTCACGCTCGACCACGCCTGCGGCGGCAATTGCGCCTGCACCACCTGCCACGTCTGGATCAAAGAGGGCGCCGAAAATCTTTCTCCTATGGACGACGATGAAGCCGACCGTCTCGACATGGCCGCCGACTTGCAGTTAAACTCACGTCTTGGATGCCAGGTGCAGATCGCGAAGCCGGGCAAAGTCGTGGTTGAGATTCCCGCCTGGAACCGGAATTATATTTCGGAAGAACATCACTAGGAACAGGTTTCCAAAGTTTCAAGGTTTCGAGAGTCAAACCCGGCCGCGCAAAGTACCCGCTGGAGATTTTGAACTCTGAAACCTCTCAACCTCGCACTTGAGGAACTCTTGATGCCTAAATCTCTCACCTGGGACGATGCCGAAGACATCGGCATTCTGCTCTCGGAAATCCATCCCGAACTCGATCCGCTCACCGTCCGCTTCACCGACCTGCACCAGTACGTCACCCAACTGCCTGCCTTCAAGGGCGATCCCGCAGCCTCCAACGAAGGCAAGCTCGAAGCCATCCAGATGGCCTGGCACGAAGAATTCCAGGACCGCACCCAGGGATAAGCGCAGACCAACTGGTCTATCCATCGGCCGCGGCCAGCCTCCTGCAAATCCTTCCTTCCCAGTTCCATCTGCGATCTTTTTACATTCCCTCGACAATTCGCTCCCCTGCTCAAATTAACCTCGCTTCGCTGCTGTTGCTGCGACGACTCGCACGACAAGCGCTCGTCGCAGCCATCGGCATCTCTCTCCGTCCAACTGCAAAGGGCACGGCGCTTTAGCCGTGCCCTATTTCTCGTCTAGATTTCGGACTTCTTGTTTCAGGTCGCCGATCTTCACTACCCCAACGTAGCCGGAACCGGCTCTTCCACGCTGGCTTCGCGCAGAAACTTCGCCGCTTCCTCGGGCGGCGTCGGATTGATGTAGAAACCCGTGCCCCACTCGAATCCCGCAGTCTTGGTCAGCTTCGGCATGAACTCCATATGCCAGTGATAGTAATCGTTGGTCGAATCTTGCGCCGGCGATGTGTGAACCACCAAGTTGTACGGCGGATTGTCCAGCACGCGATCGGCTTTGATCAGCAACGTCTTCAGCGCCTTCGCCAGGTTCTCGAACATGTGCGACGACGAGTTCTCGAACGCCGATTCATGCTGCTTCGGCAGAATCCACGTCTCGAACGGGAAGCGCGGCGCATAAGGCGCAATGGTCAGGAAGTTCTCGTTCTCGGCCACCACGCGGCTTCCGTTTTCCGTCTCCTGCCGGATGATGTCGCAGAACACGCAGCGCTCTTTATACAGGTAATACTGCTTCGCGCCTTCCAATTCCTGCACCACGTTGATCGGCAAAATCGGCAGCGCGATCAGCTGCGAATGCGCATGCTCCAGCGACGCTCCCGCCGCCTCGCCATGATTCTTAAAGAGCAAAATGTATTTGAACCGCCGGTCTTTCTTCAGATCGAGGATCCGGTCGCGAAACGTCCACAGCACGTCCTCAATCCGCTTCGGAGGCAGCGTCGCTAGGCTGGCATTGTGGTCCGGCGTCTCAATAATCACTTCGTGCGCCCCAATGCCGTTCATCTTGTCGAACATGCCCTCGGCCTGGCGGCTCAGCGTGCCTTCAATCCCCAGGGCTGGAAACTTGTTGGCCACTACGCGCACCGTCCATCCCGGTGTGTCCCGTTGCGACGTCTGCCCGCCATTCGCTCCCGGACGGTACGCTTGAATCTCCGGCGGCGTCTTGTTCTCGTTCCCGTAACAGAACGGGCAGAACCCGCCCTTGATCTTCACGTTTTCGCGGGCAAAATCCGTGGGACGCTTCGCCCGGTCCGTGGAAATAATCACCCAGCGCCCTACAATTGGATCTTTTCTCAGCTCAGGCACTTACCAACCTCTTGGAGTCGCATCGACCAATCTTTCATCTTAACCCGACAGGGAGGAATTGCGAAACACTTCGATCTGCGGCCGGCTGGCCTTCGACTGCCCATAGTATACGCTGACCACATCGAACCGCCACTGGCACCAGGGTGGAAGTCGCTTCACGTACTCCCGTACCACCGCCCTCACCTCGTGCCGTTTATGCCGGTCCACTGCCGCTTCCCCCGGCTTCACATCGCGCGTGCTCCGCGTCTTCACCTCCACAAAACACAGAATGTCCTTCTCCCAACCGATCAAATCGATCTCTCCCCGGCAGCGCGGCGAACGATAGTTCCGCGCCACCATCACGTAGCCCATCTTTCTCAGATGAAAATAAGCCGCCTCCTCGCCCCGCCGCCCCATACGCAGGTGCGCAGGCCTCTCCTCCGCCGGCAATGTGTGCTCCGCCAGCCAGTCCAAAACCCGAATCACCGCCCGCGTGGGCACTCCGGCAAAAACGTGCCTGGAAAGCACAAAGAGATCCCCACACTTACGGTAACCATCTCGCCACCAGACTGCCTGTGACCTCTGTCACCCTCCTCGACCTGGAACTCCTGTTTCCTCCCATTCCGGGAACCCGCAGCTCCATTCATTTTCCCATTGTGCCCATTTTGGGCACATGCTACCATAAACTCATGACGGATGGTTTTCGCTTGTGCGGATCATCGCCCGTAAGACGTTAAGGGACTTCGTCGAATCGCTGCGCAGCAGCAATGACCATAAAGCCGTCAAGGCGGCGCTCGATTCCTGGTTCCACGAAGCACAAGGCGCGGGTTGGCGTACCCCCGCCGACCTAACCAGGAGCTACGCGAACGCCAGCGTCGTGGGCAATGACCGCATCGTATTCAACATCAAGGGCAATGCCTACAGGCTCGTTGTCGCGGTCGATTATCGCCGGCAGATCGTTTTCATCAAATGGCTGGGCACACATGCGCAATACGACAAGATTGGGTAGTGGTGCAGTTTGCTTGTCATCCTGAGCAAGCGTCCTTTGCGCTGCGAAGGATCTGGGCGAGCTGCGCGATGCGTCGCGCTTTTTGCGACACGATAGTCGCGCGTTTAGCTCGCTTCTTTGTCAAACTGCACCACCACCCAAGATTGATGTAAAAAAGGTGAAGTATGGAGATTAGCCCCATCAGGACCGAATCCGACTATGCAGCCGCCATGCGCCGCATTGAAGCCGTCTGGGGCGCCGCCCCGCGAACTCCGGAAGGCGACGAACTGGAGGTGCTCGTCACGCTGGCAGAAGCCTATGAGCGCCAGCATCATCCCATCGACCTTCCCGACCCGGTAGAAGCCATCAAGTTCCGGCTGGAACAAGAAGGCAAAGACTACCGCGCCTTAATCGGAATAATCGGCCAGCGCACCCGCGTCTACGAAGTGATGCGCCGCGCCCGTCCCCTATCCCTCAACATGATTCGCAAGCTCCACAGCCAACTCGAAATCCCCGCCGAGGTACTGATCCAGCCAGCCCGAAAACCCGCGCGCCGCACACTGCCCGCCTCACGCCCAACCCGCAATCGCTCGCCCCGCTCCGCCCGTCGCTCTGCCTGAGGCTTCCGCAATCCGGTCCGCACTATCCCCTTGAAACCCGTATCACATCCCAATCTTCGCTGCTATACTCGCCCAGTTCATCGTTCTCCCGGGCCCCGGACGTTATTCGAGGCAAGCCGTGAAGAAGTGGATCATCACAATTCTGGCCGCCCTGGCCTTCCTGGCGCTGGCGCTCACCGTACACGCATGGGTCCCGTGGCTCGTCTCGTTCGCGGCCAAGTACTACGAGCCGGTCGAACATCTCAATACTCTCGCCGAACTAATCTCCAAGCTGGTGACGTGGACGGCCACAGTCTTTCTCTCCATCAGAGGTCTATGGCTAAGAAAAAGGGACTCGGACGCGACGCGTGCGTCGCAAATCAAAATTCAAACTGGAGGCATCGCTGCCCTAGGCGACATCGATGTAACCGGCGACATGGTAGGCGGCAACAAGACCGTTTCCACCCATGGTGACACTGTCTCCGGAGACAAAAAGACTGTCCAAAACGGAGACCTGATTGAAGGCGATAAGGTCGGAGGCGACAAGTTCGCAGGCGACAAAGTTGGCGGCGACAAGATCATCAACTACCAGCCCCAACTTCCGCAGCCCGTCCTAACCTCACCCTTCCAACTCCGCTCTCCCCGCAAAGATTTCACTGGACGCATCAAAGAACTAAACGACCTCCGCGCCGCCGTCCTCGCCGGAGGAGTCAGCCTGCAAGGCCAGGGAGGCGTGGGCAAGACCGAGCTGGCATACAAACTGGCCGAAGAGTCCGCCTCCAACTTCCCCGACGCGCAAATCTACCTCGACCTCAAAGGCGTCAGCGAAAAACCCCTCACCGCCGCCGAAGCCATGTCCCACGTCCTCCGCACTTTCCATCCCGAAGCCAAGCTTCCCGAAACAGAGGAAGAACTCAGCCCGTTGTACCTCAATCTCCTGAAAACCAAGCGCGCCCTGCTTCTGATGGATAACGCCAAAGACGCGGCTCAGGTGAAGCCGCTCATCCCTCCCGCGGGATGCACCCTGCTCGTCACCTCCCGCCATCACTTTCTAGTGCCCGGCCTTCCCCAGAAAAATCTCGAAACCCTCCCGCCGGAAGATGCGACCGAACTCCTGCTCAAGATTGCGCCCCGCATCGGCAGCGATGCCGAGGCCATCGCGAAATTGTGCGGCTATCTGCCCCAGGCACTCCGATTGGCGGCGTCGGCCATCGCCGTCCGCGTCAACCTCGATCCCCACGACTACGCCACCCAGCTTGCGGACGAGAAGAAACGTCTGGAATTGCTGGTCGCCGACGATGAGAGCGTCAAGGCCTCCATCACGCTGAGCTACAACCTGCTCCATGCCAAAACCCAAAAACGCTGGCGCATGTTAGCCGTCTTCCCGGATACATTTGACGCCGACGCGGCCGCAGCAGTCTGGGAGATGGAGGCAGGCGCGGCCAACAAATCGCTCGGCGACCTCCTGCAATACTCCATGCTCGAATGGAACTCCTCAACCAAACGCTACCGCCTGCACGACCTCATGCGCGCCTTCGCCCACCAACGATGGACAGAGACCGAATCTTACGCCGCAGCCCTACGCCATGCCACACGCTACGGGACGGTACTCGCGGCAGCCGCCGATCTCTACCTGAAGGGCGGCGACTCAATCATGCGCGGCCTCGCCCTCTTCGATCTCGAATGGGGAAACATCCAGGCCGGCCAGGCGTGGGCGGCGGCCCATGCGGAGGAAGACGGCACTGCCGCAAAGCTATGCAGCGCCTACCCTGACCGCGGTGCGTACATCCTTAGTCTGCGGCAACATCCCCGGGAGAGCATCCGGTGGCGCGAAGCGGCGTTGGCCGCCGCGCGTAAACTGAAGGACATGGCCGCCGAGGGCCGGCACCTCGGAATGCTGGGCTACTCCTACGACGACCTGGGCGAGTACCGCCGCGCCATCGAGTACTGCGAGCAACAGTTGGCCATTGCCCGCGAAACAGGCGACCGCGGCGGCGAGAGCGCTGCGCTGGGCAACCTGGGCGTCGCGTATTACTCTTTGGGCGAGCACCGCCGCGCCATCGAGTACTACGAGCAGACCATGACAATCAAACGCGACGTCGGCGACCGGAGGGGCGAAAGCGCCGCGCTGGGCAACCTGGGCGCCACGTATTACTCTTTGGGCGAGCACCGCCGCGCCATCGAGTACCACGAGCAGAGCATGACAATCAAACGCGACATCGGCGACCGGAGGGGCGAAAGCGCTGCGCTGGGCAACCTGGGCCTCGCGTATTACTCTTTGGGTGAGCACCGCCGCGCCACCGAGTACTACGAGCAGCAGTTGGCCATTACGCGCGAGATCGGCGACCGGCGCGGCCAAGGTAACGCGCTGTGGAACATGAGCCTGGCGCTAGACAAACTCGGCGAGCGCAAGAAGGCCGTGGAACACGCCGAGGCCGCGCTCAAGATATACGAACAAATCGAAAGCCCCAACACCGCGATGGTCAGACAGCAACTAGACATCTGGAGAAACGGCTGACCAGCCAGCCCCAGCCGGATCGCCACGCCCGATGCGTGCGCGAGAACCGAATTCTTGGGGAAGAGGCGGAACGGAATCATCGGACTCCAGTCGCGCCAGCGACGGCATTCGTTAGCCCCGGACATAAGTCCGGGGTCCAGTGTGATCGCCCAGCGAGTTCGAAGGGACGGCACCGGCGCTCGACTGATGCTTATTCCACGGATGTCCAGGGAAATCCCGAATACCCTTTGTCCTTCGTTCCTGTCTTTCTCTGTGTCTCCGTGCCTCCGTGGTGAAAAACGCCCCTACTTGGCAATCCCCGGCTTCGGCACGTCTATACCCAGCGCGGTCGCCAGGGCGATCTGGTGATCTTGTTCGTCGATCAGGATCTGGCGAATCTGTTCGCTCATGGCGTATTCGCCCAGCGCCTCGCATTGCCGGATCCGCTCGCGATAATTTCGAATCGTTTTCGTCTCGTTGTCCAGATCGAACTGCAACATCTCCTTGGCTTTGTCCGACGTCTTCACCGTCTTCGCTTCAACCGTCGGCATGCCGCCCAGATAATCGATCTGCTGGGAAATGATGAGCGCGTGGCTCAATTCTTGCGCCGCATGCTTTTCCAGTTCGCCCGCAATGTTCATGTACTCGGCGCCCTTCAGCACCTGCGAATAAACCACGTAAGCGATGATCGCCTGATATTCGCGCGACAGATCCTCATTCAATAACCCAATGAGTTCGTCGCGCGACACTTTCTTAAACCCTCCAGAAGCCGTTTCATTTTTCAAGGTCGTTCTCCTCCAGCGTAAGTTTTGGGACCGATGTTATTCCGAAACCAACTCTCCGGCTCTAATGTGCTACTCGAATAACTTTACAACGAATGCTCCACCTTTGCCCCACGACAACTGAGGCTGCCCCACCCGTCGTGGTTTTCGACGGGTGGGAATTTACGCCGATAGCAGCGGATCTGCCTAAGTACCGCCAGATTTAGCGCGCCCCAAGCAGCAATCCCCGCACACCAGTGCTCGGCTCGGCACACCCTGGCTCGACCGCCCGCTAACTCTAGAAGGTGGTTCCACTTAGAGGCGTTATACGTATTCAACGGTACGTACACTATTGCAGACACAAAATGTTCCGGTAGGAACATATCTCGCGAATGTTCCTGCCGGAACATAATACCGGAAACTACTTGCCCACTTCCTGGATGCACTCTTCCAGCACGTCCATGGCGACGTCCGCTTCTTCTTTGGTCACCACCAGCGGCGGGCACAACCGGATCGTGCTTGGCCCGCAGCCCAAAAACAGCACGCCACGCTCGAACGCCTTCTCGATAATCAGGTCGCGCTCCGCGGCGCCATACTCCTTGGTCGCCTTGTCCTTAACAATGTCCACGCCGATCATCAGCCCGCGCCCGCGCACCTCGCCCACCAGCTTCAGCTTCGCCGGCCACGTGGACATGCGCTTCATCATGCGCGCTCCCACGTCACTCGTGTGCTCGAGCAGCTTTTCTTTTTCGATCACGTCGAGCGTAGCCAGCGCCGCCGCCACGCACACCGGATTGCCGCCAAATGTAGACGCGTGCGACCCCGGCACCCAGTCCATGATTTCAGCGCGCGTCATCGTGATGCCAAGTGGCATGCCTGACGCAATGCCTTTCGCGATGCAAACCATGTCCGGCTCCACGCCCGTGTGCTCAACCGCCCACCACTTGCCAGTGCGCCCCACGCCGCTCTGCACCTCATCCAGCACCAAAAGAATTCCATGACGATCGCAGATGCGGCGCAGCTCTTGCATGAAAATTGTTGGCGCAACCACGTAACCGCCCTCGCCCTGCACCGGCTCGATGAAGATCGCGGCCACTTCCTCAGGAGGCAGCGTCGTCTTGAACAATTTCTCTTCGATGAAGCGCGCGCAGCTCAGCGCGAACGCGTCAGGATCTTGCGTGGCCTCTTTGCGTCCGCGATATAGGTCGGGATATGGCACATGCGTAACGCCCGGCATGAGCGGCGAGAAACGCCGCCGTTGCTGGGGTTTCGACGCGGTCAGCGACAGCGCGCCCATGGTGCGTCCATGAAATGCGCCGAAGAACGCGATGATGTTCTGGCGCTTGGTGTGATAGCGCGCCAGTTTCAGCGCGCACTCGATCGCTTCCGCGCCCGAGTTGCCATAGTAGAACTTGTGCGGGCCGGGCATGGGCGCGATCTTCGACAGGCGCTCCGCCAGCTCGACCATGTTCTCGTAATAAAAATCCGTGCCCGACATGTGGATCAACTCGCCAGTCTGCTTCTGCATGGCGGAGACTACATCAGGATGGCAGTGACCCGTCGAGGTCACGGCGATGCCGGCGGAAAAATCGTAGAACTCGTTGCCGTCGACGTCAGTGACGACGATGCCGCGGCCGCTCTTGGCCACGAGTGGATACGAGCGCGTGTACGAAGGCGAAATATATTGCTCATCGCGCGCGAGCACGCGTTTGGCGTTGGGCCCGGGCAGGGCGGTCTTGATTTTCGGACCGATCTTTTTTTCGGCAGCGGTGGCGGTCATGGTCTGAGTGATCATGGTTTGGGTGGTCATGGGAATCCTCCGAGCAGTCGTTGGTCGTTCGTCGTTGGTCGTTGGCCTACGCCCGCATATACCGCGCACAGGTAGGCGAACGAACGGACTGGAGTTAGGAGGATGGGAAACTAGTCGCTGCCGAAGAGGCTGGGGCGCAGGCGCGAAGGCAGATTAGCCCGGTAACGGCGCGGACACACCAGGCAGTGGAGCCAGCACTCGGGCAAATGCGAATTGGGAACGTTGCGCAACATCGGTGGACATTGTCTTCCAAAACATTATACGTGGCGAGGGCGCGCGGCGTAACCCCCATTTTCATTGGGGGTTTCGTAGTAATTCGCGTTTTGTTCGCCCTATAGAATTCCGCATTCGAGCGCACATGGGCCAGCGGAAATCCCAGGTCTCGCAAATGCGGCGAGACCTGGGGCTGCTGCGTTACGCGCGCCAGATCCCTCGCCCCGCTGGTGAAGGCGCGGGGCTTCGGGATGACGCCCCCCCTGAACGGTAGCTTTGGAATCCAACTGGGCGCAGAGTGCGTCTGATATCCTTTAACTTCTTTCTAGATTTCTTCGCCCCCAATGTCCCAAGCGCGCCCAAGCCGGTTTGCGGTGATTCTTGCATTCGGACTCGTGTACCTGTTTTGGGGATCGACGTATCTGGCCATCGACATTGCGGTGCAGACGATTCCTCCGGCGCTGATGTGTGGGGTGAGGTTTTCGATTGCCGGAGTGGTGATGCTGGCGGTGTGCGCCGCGACCGGGCGCAGGATATGGTATTCGGCGCGGCAGATTGCGCTGGCAGCGGTGGTGGGACTTCTGCTGCTGATGGGCGGGAACCTGACGCTGTCGTGGGCGGAGCTTTCGGTGCCCTCGGGGCTGGCGGCGCTGATCATCGCGATCACGCCGTTGTGGTTTCTGGTGCTGGATTCGCTGCTGCTCGGCCACCATCGCATTTCGTGGCGGGGGAAAGCTGGTCTGGCGCTGGGAATGGTGGGGCTGCTGGTTTTGTTCTGGCCGGAGTTGCACTCGACTTCGGCGCTGGGGCGGCGCGAGCTGTGGGCTTCGCTCGGGCTGATTGGCGGATCGTTTTTGTGGGCGCTGGGCTCGGTGCTCTCGAAGCGCTGGCAGTCGGGCATGGACGTGTTCAGCGCCACCGGATGGCAGATGGCGGCGGCGGGCGTAGGGAACTTTCTATTTGCACTGTTGGTGGGAGATCTTTCTCGCGTGGCGTGGACGACACGCGGGGTAAGCGCGACGCTGTACCTGGTGGTGTGCGGCTCGTGGATCGGTTACACGGCCTACATCTGGCTGCTGGAGCATGTGCCTACATCGAAAGTATCGACCTATGCGTATGTAAATCCGGTGGTCGCGGTGTTTTTGGGCTGGCTGATTCTGCACGAGCGCGTCGACCGCTTCATCGTGATGGGGAGCGTGATCGTGGTGTTGTCGGTGATTCTGGTGACGAGCGCGAAGGTGAGCGAGAAGACGGTGGCGGAGGAGTTGCCGGCGGTGGAAGCGGCGGGGTAGTGGCTGTGACCGATGAACATGCCAGGGTGAGTTCGCCGCAGCCCACCCTTCGGCTCCGCTCAGGGCAAGCTCCGTGAAACTGCCACGGGTGGGGCATCCCGTGCCGTGGGACGGACGGCTGGGCCAGCTGTGATCCGTCAAGACGTTGTTCCCACCGGAGCAGCCCGGCTGATGGGCGGAGCGTAACCGAGACTACCATGGGGGCGGCGGAAGTTGTAATGCTCGAGCCAGGGGGAGAGCTGCTGATCGCGTT
>Ga0302326_10004115_pt1 | contig 33854 bp, 25 predicted proteins | sample Palsa_T0_3_FD_202264 | JGI IMG/M metagenome (GOLD analysis project Ga0302326, IMG submission 202264) | Peat permafrost microbial communities from Stordalen Mire near Abisko, Sweden - Palsa_T0_3 | ecosystem: Environmental > Terrestrial > Soil > Palsa > Peat permafrost | place: Sweden: Abisko...
TCTTCGCGGTTGGCGACGATGCGCAAGAGGTAATTGTAGACGCGCCTCTCCCATCGGGAAATGAGCAGGTTATAGGCCTCGACATCTCCCCGGCACGCCTTACGAATCAGGTCGGCATCCTCGACCGCCCGAAAGATCAAAGCTCCGGCTCCATGTGAAAAGACGCCTGGGTGGCGGAAAAAGTCTGACGTTATTAGTTTAGCGGGCGGGGGTGGGGGTTGGGGCGGCGCCGGAAGTAAAATGGAGAATATGCTGACGCTGGACACATTGCGGCGGGAAAAGAGGGCGGAGATCCTGCGCCGGGCGGAGATGCACGGCTGCCGCAATGTCCGCGTGTTCGGCTCGGTGGCCACGGGCGAAAGCCGGGCGGACAGCGATGTCGACCTCCTGGTGGACCTGGACCAGGGGCGCGGGTTGATGGATCTTGGCGGGTTGCTGTCGGCTCTTCAGGATTTGTTAGGTGTCGAGGTGGATCTAGTGGAGAGCGGAAGCGTGCATCCGTATATTCGGGAACGGGTTCTCGCAGAGGCCGTGCCACTATAATGCCTGCCAAGGACCCGCTGGTCTACTTGATGCACATCCGGGACCGTTGCCGGCGCGGTACTCGCCCGCCGAAGTTGCCAGCGTGGAGGTGGTCCCAGTTATGGGGCGCCCCGACCCAGAACGCATTTGCACTTCGATTGTGGAACCCCAGAACCTTAGCGTCAGAATGGGAACGCACCGGTTCACTCGACTGACCAATGCGTACTCAAAACAGTGGGAGAATCACTGGCTGCTACCGTGCTGTGGATGACCTTCTATAACTTCTGCCGTGTGCATCGCTCAATCCGTATGCCTCCGGCTATGGCAGCGGGAATCACCGGGCGGATTTGGAGCGTTCGGGATTTCTTAGATGCAGCGTGATGGCGAGCAATTCACTTCATGGGGCAAATGGTTCGTGGCAACCGGGTAGCCCCTTAAAGGTTTTGTTTTCCTTCTGTCCAGGTCCATTCAACTTAATTGCCTCACTCCATAATCCGTCACTGCATTGCGCAATGTCTAGTTGTTCTGAAATTCTCTGGTTCTTGGTAACCACGGTGATAAGATACCGGCCACGCGCAACTGGCGCATCTATTCGATGTGTGCCCGGAAGAAACTCGCCATTACCTAGCGGCAGGCGAATCTTTGATCGTAGTTGCTGGATAAGCCAATCTTGGTTTTTGCGATCTTGTACTGTGTACATTTCAGCCGATGCATTATGGACCCCGTGCTTTCCTTTGACTACCACCAATAGCTGAAACGGCGGATGTTCACCCATCAAAGCAGCTATGAACGCGTATGAATCGCCGCCCGTGGTATCGTCTAGGCTTTCTTTGGAAAGGCCCAGCAACTTATCAGACCTCGCCATTGTCTCGTCAAAGTGCTTTTGGGCATCCTGGATCGTAGCACTAATCCCATGTGCAATTTGGCTAAAGTGTTTCTCCTCCGCTAAGCGAGTTGAAGCAAATCTCGCCTCCTGTTCTTCTCTATCCCTGTAGAGCGTGCGCACCTCTACGAAGAACAGCAGAAATGCAACGCAGGTCCAGCCGATCTTTTCCCATTTCGTTAGGGCATCCGTCCTAACGGCCACAACGACCGCCCCAGCCCCAAGCAATCCGATTGCTAGACCTGGAAGCTGTAAAGGCAGATCTTGCAATAAGCAAAGCCCAGATACAATGAATGCCGCTACCGTGTACGCACCTACTCGGCTGATCGGTAGCGGCGCGGCTGCTTTGGCGCGGACCCAACGCCAAACATGCATGCTGATATCCAGCCCGCGCGATGCCCACTGCGTCATGGCGTGGCGCACAACGGAGCCGATGCCCACCGTTTTCATGCCCTACCCCTTGGCATCTCCCCAGCCTACCACCTACCGCCTGGACAGAACCGACAACGCGATCTTGATGGGCATTCATATGAACTTCTGGTATCCTATGCGGCATGAAGATCACGCTCCGGCTCTGCGGCGCGCTAACGCTCGCCGTACTTGTGGTCGGTCAATCGCCACCACCACCCCCAGTTCCAGACAAAACCAGTCAACCCCAGCAGAACCACAGAGGCGACGTAACTGGCAAACAGGGAACCGATACCAATGCTCCTCAAGCGTCGCTTCTATCTTCGCCCACGCCGCCACAAATCAGAGTCGCACAACAAATAACAGGCAACTCCGCTGATAAGGCCGGAGAGAAATCTGCGTCCGATTGGTGGGTTGCCGGCTTCACGGGATGCCTCGTAGTCGTCGCCGTTTTGCAGTTCATAGCGATGTGCCGCCAATCGGCTCATATGCGCAGGGGCTTGAAGATCTCCATGCGGCAAGCACATATCGCATCTCGAAATGCTCTGGCCGCGAAAGCAAACGCAGAAGCGGCAGAAAAGAGCGTTACTACGATGGCCGACCAAGCGCACGTCATGCAAGGGCAATGGAGGACGATGAAGGATTCGCTCCATGAAACGCGGCGAGCCGCTGATGCTGCACACGTTAGCGCGCAAGCAGCGAAGGTGAGCGCGGATGCCCTGATGGGGATAGAACGGCCATGGTTGCTTATCCAAATCCCTGAGGCGGCTACAATACACGGATTCAACTTCACTCTCGTTCACTACGGACGGACGCCCGCATGGATCACTGAATTCAAGTACGAATTTCGTAGGTCCGCTGCTGGAGTGCGGAGCGGGATAGACTACACACGGATCGGGAACCGGATTCAGGGCGGAAATAGCGTGCTCGTGGCGCCAAATCAAACCATAAGCCCGTTCACCGTCGAATTTGAATCCAATCAACCCGTGAGCGCGGCGGACACTTCGGCATGGATCAATGGTAGGCTTCCGGCCGATTTTTTCGGCATCGTCAGATACCGAGACATTTTCAATAAGGAACGTGAAACCCGATTCTCCTATAGATGCATGCCGAAACTGGGCTTGATCTTGGCAGGACCGCCCGAATGCAACCAATGGACGTGAGCCGAAGTAGCAGCATGCCAATAGCACCGCACCCGCCACGCCGTTCATTCAGCAACCACCTTGCTGGAGCCAGGGACACACAAATGGCGGAATACCAGGCTGCGCGCAGGCTGGACGAGCCATTCCGCACGGCCCACCCCGAGATTCCCAGGCCGAGCTTGGTTGGCGCCCGGAACGTTGTGATGCACGACTACGAATATCTGCGGCCGGAGCGTATCCGAGAAATGGCGGAGAAGGACGTGCCGGAATTGCTCTCGCATTGCCTTCGTCTGCTTGGGGGCGCCCGCTAACCCGCCACGCCGAAAGCTGAAGAATTGAGGCCATGGTAACGCTGGACACACTTCGCGGGAAAAAGGCCGAGATTCTCCGTCTGGCCGAAATGCACGGTGGGCGTAATGTTCGCGTCTTCGGCTCCGTAGCACGTGGTGACAACGGCCAGGACAGCGATGTTGATTTTCTGGTTGAGTTCGAAAAGGGCAAGACGCTGCTCGACCTCATCGGCCTCAAACTGGACCTCCAAGACTTACTCGGCGCTACCGTTGACGTGGTGACGCCGAACAGCTTGCGCAGTGTTCGGGAGCACGTGCTCGCGGAAGCTCGACCTCATTGATCCCATGAGTTCATCCGACGGCGCGGCAGAAGAGCGCGGCTGCTCCGGCTCAACAGCCCAGTCTCTACCCGCAGCGCCGCGCAGGAGAGGGGCGGCGGTCTTCGGTCTGGCGCGCCGCGTCCTTCCTTCAGCCGGCGGGCTACACGGTGGCCGATTTCGGCCCATCTCCTCAAGGAGTCGGTTGCCTTCGTGGATAGTAAATGTGCCCGACGTTGTAGTCTATCGACACGTTCCGCCACTTCCGGCTTTGAAAGAGAACTGAAGAAACATCCGGAATGGAAATCAGAATCCTGTTGTTGCCTAAGGGCTGAATCGACGGCGTGTCCAACCTGTACGCCCCCCCTGGATCGTAAGCAAATATTAGCGTTTTTCGATTGAAGAATCTGGCAAGTAATGGCTCTCCGGCACGGCTGCTCTCGAAATGTAGACGCTCACCCACTCCTCCTTCGCTATCGTATCGAAGTTTGTATAAGTAACCTCAAACTTCATGCCCGACAAATTCGGTATGGTCTTCAACTCTTCTATTATAGACGCGCCCGGCCAGGGAATCATTTCCAGTAGCCACCAAAATCACATACACCATCCCCAGCGCCGCGCCAGTGCCCGCGCAGTAAGCCAGCGCCTTCTTTATCGCCTTCCTTTTAGACATATGCCCTCTGCCCAGACTGGCGCGAGTCCGAAAGCCCACGCTCATGAATTGAGGACCGTTACCGACTGGGTGAAGGCGTGCAGGATTCGTCGCGGCCCATCAATGGCCTCCGTCTTCAGAGTAACCGATCAGAAACCACCCGACGGAACCTTCTGCTGGCTCACCGCAACCGCCGGATGCGATACAAGCTGCCCGCCGGCCGGATATACACCGAACCGTCCGCCGATGCCAGCGACGCGAAGACCGACTCGCCCAGTGAGTTAGTCGCCAGCACTTCGAAGTCCGGCCCGCCTTTCACGACACCCGCAGCCGGAAATGACCTTGCCATCTCCCTTTGGGCGCCTTCAGTTCGCCCTCCCCACTGTCAGCGAACCGGGTGAGGGCATGAAGAATGCGCACCGCTGTCTCCCTGTCGACGCTACGCAACTCGGATCGCGCAGAGTCCGCCCAAATGAACTTCATCCAAGCCCGAATTCCCGCAAGATGTCTTCGTGCGCGACGACTTTGCCGGCCCGGATCTCGCCGGTCGTTTCTTCGATGGCCCGGGCGTCGCCGTCGGTAACAGGCTCGTCATCCGGCGGCGCGGCTAGCGCAGCGCGGTAGGCAGGGCTGGCTGCCAGGTACTCGAGATATCGCTGTGCGGCTGTCAAGTCATACTCGGGGATCCGATCCACCAACTCGTGTAACGCGTCGCGGCTCATTGATGACCTCTATCCTCAGGGTAACCGATCGGAACGCCGCGCGGCGGGTTCCCCTACCGGCTCACCGGAGCCTGCCGGATGCGAAACAAGCTGCCCGCCGATCGGATATACACCGAACCGCCCGCCAAAGCCAGCGACGCGAAGACCGGCTCACCCAGTGAGTTAGTCGCCAGCACCTCGAAATCGGGGCCGGCTTTCACCACATAAGTGTCGCCATCGTTGCTGGTGACAATCAGTTTCCCGTCCACGGCCACCGGCGCGCCAGTGAATTGGCCCGGCTGCGGGAAACGCTTTCCTTCATACTTCACCTCGCCCGAGACGGCATCCAGGCAAGTCAGCAGTCCGGCGCCGGTCATCACATAGAGATAGTCGCCATAAAGGATCGCCGAGGGAATGTATCCGGTGCCTTTTTCATATTTCCAGGCGACTCGGGGCTGGTCCTTGGCGGGGTCCAGGCGAATCGCCATCACGATCTTCTTCGGGAAACCGCTGGACACGTACACCATGCCGTGGCCGAAGACCGGCGTGTGCACGGAATTGCTTCCCAGGCCTTCCGTGCGCCAGAGTTCCTTGCCGGTGCGCGGATCGTAGGCCACCACGTCCTGCGTGGCCGGAACAATCAGCGCCGGCTGGTGGCCCGATTCCACGATCACGGGCGTGGTCCAGTTGACCTCCTCATTGCGCTTCACTTTCCAGGCGATCTTGCCGTCGGCGGTGGATACGGCAGCCAGGAAAGACGCATCGCCTTCATCCTGATCGGCCAGAATCAGGATCTTGTCTTCGAACAGGACCGGCGAGACGCCCGTTCCCACGCCGAGCGTGGCGATGCCGCCCAGTGACATCTTCCACAGCAGATTGCCGTCGAAGTCGTACTTATAGAGACCTTGCGATTCGAAGTAGGCATACACGTACTTACCGTCGGTGACGGGGGTGGGCGAGGCATAGGTGTTGAATTTGTGGACATCGTCGTAGACTGCGCCTTCGTACGCGGTGCGCTCCCAAAGCTGCTTGCCGGCGGCTGCATCGAAGCAGAAGACCTTGAGCGTGTGCTTGTGGGTTCCGCCGACGCTATCGGGATGGAGGAAGAGGTGCCCTTCCACCTTATGCTTCGGGGGCGCGGCGCCGGGTATCACGTCGCCTTCGATATCCGTGGTGAGGAAGATGCGATTCCCCCAGACGACGGGCGAGGCGTGGCCGCGTCCGGGGACGGCGGTCTTCCATGCGACGTTTTGGTCGTGACTCCAGGAGGACGGGAGGTTCTTCAGCGGCGAGACGCCGTTCGAGGACGGGCCGCGCCAGCCGGGCCAATCGTCGGGACCGGCGATCGAGGGGGTAACGGCGGTTAGCGTCAGGAGTGCGAGTATGATAGGGCGCAAGCGGAGCCTCATGGCAAGTTTAACAGGTTGGACGTGGGGGGGAGATGTTTCGGTAGGTCGACAACGGCCGCGCACGGCGCAGCCCCACGCGCAGCCCTACTGGCATGCATGGGGAGACGGAATGGTTTGCTCCTTGTTTTCGGAATAGCACCATTGGACCAGCGAATCGGGCGTTTTGCCCGCGTTGGCCAGTCGCAGGTCGTCGAGAGTGGTTTCGTGGAAATCGAAATGCACGGACCCATCGGTCAGGACGGTGGCTAACAGGTAGCCATAGACATCCGTGCGGGCGATCGAGGAACCGGTCTGCCCTGGAGGGAGGCGGTAGCGGACGGCGCCGGCGGTACCCACGATCCATCCGGGCAGGACTTGGTCCTTCCAGTATGGAGTACGATAAACATCGTCCATCAGATAGTGGGAGTGGCTGGCGAGCAGGTAGACCTTCTTGCCGGCGGCTTGCAGGTCCCACAGAAGCTGGTAGACTTCGCGTCCGCTTTGGATGCCGGCGGGCGCGTCGCACATGCTGTGGCTCATGCCCTTGCTGCCCGGCAGGGCTTCGTGCATTCCCACCACGATGGTGGAGATGGCGGTGGACTTGCGATCTTCCGCCAGGCGGGCGCGGACCCAGGCCATCTGGTCGCTGTCGAAGGCGTTGCCGGAGGCGTTATCGAGCGAGATGAAATCGACGGCGCCGTTCATGACCCAGTGACAGTAAGCGCGGAAGCCGCCGGTATCTTGGTCCTGATCGCGCTGGGCGCGCAGGCGCGGGCTGTTCAGATAGCTTTCGAATTGCGCGATGTAGGCCGCACGGGTCTGCGGGAAAATCGTTTCGTGGTTGCCGGGGCCAAGAAAGATCTCTAGGGAATTGAAGGGCCGCAGTTGGTGGTCGATGAAGTCCGGCCAGGCGGTCTTCAGGTAGGAAACGATGGTGAGGTGCGGATAGGACAAGTGCAGCGAGGCGGGGGGCGCCATGTCTTCGTCGAAATCGTAGATGGCGCGAAAATCGCCCAAGTGCCAATAGAACTTGGCGCCGGATTTCAGGACGCTGGCGGCGATGGCGGGCATCACGATGTCGCCGCAGTTGCGCGAGTCGCCGGAAACGGCGAATTGCCAGGCGGGGGTGGGGGGAGTTTGCGCTAGGGCGGCGGCGCACGCGGTGAGGAATATGGATATCGGTTTACGCATTGCTGTGTATGCATCCTAACCCGGATCGCCCTCGCGGCGCATGGCGCCACCATACGCTACAGTGAAACCAGGGCATGCGAATTCTGGGAATCGAAAGCTCTTGTGATGAAACCGCCGCCGCGGTGGTGGAAGATGGCGTCGCGATTCTTTCGTCGGTGGTCGCTTCGCAGTTGGATACCCACGGTCGCTACGGCGGCGTAGTGCCGGAGCTGGCTTCGCGCGAGCACCTGCGCGCCATCGTGCCCGTCACGCGCGAAGCGCTCACCCGCGCCGGAACCACGCTCGGGGACCTTTCCGCCATCGCCGTCACCGCCGGGCCCGGATTGATCGGCTCGCTGCTGGTGGGCATCACCTACGCCAAAGCCCTTTCGTTCGCCCGCGGCATCCCGCTGATCGGCGTCAACCACATCGAAGGGCATATTCATTCGGTGGTGCTCGAATCCGCGCGCGACGGCCATCCGGTGGAGTATCCGGCGCTGGCGCTGGTGGTCAGCGGCGGCCACACGCACTTGTTCGAAGTGCGCGCGGGATTTCACTACCGCCTGCTGGGCAAGACCCGCGACGATGCCGCCGGCGAGGCCTTCGACAAGGTTGGCAAGTTGCTCGGCTTCGGCTATCCGGGCGGGCCTGTGATCGACCGGCTCGCGCCTTACGGCAATCCGCGCGCGGTGCGCTTCACGCTGGCCCGCATGAAGGGCAACGCGCTCGATTTCAGTTTCAGCGGCCTGAAGACGGCCGTGCTGCGGTGGGTCGAAAGCCGCGATCTGACCGCCGAGATCGAGACGCGGCGCGACATACTGCGCGCGACGCCCTACCCGTCCCTCGACCAATGGCTGGCGGTCACTCCGCAGACCACGCGCGACCTGTTGGCGTCTTTCCAGCGCACCGTCATCGAAGAGTTGCTGCGCCGCGCCACGGCTTCGGCCGAAAGCATCGGCGCCCGCACCCTGATCGTTTCGGGCGGAGTGGCTTGCAACTCAGGCTTGCGCGCCGCCGCGCGGGACGCCCGGCTTCCCTGCCCCGTGCTGTTTCCCTCGCCCGGACTCTCCACCGATAACGCCGCCATGATCGCCGCCGCCGCGTTCCCGCGACTGGCGCGAGGAGAGTTCGACGATTTCACGCTCCCGGCGCGCGCTAACCTGGCATTGGCGTAACAGCAAAGCCCGCGGCGGCGCATGGCGCCACCCTACTGCTGCCTGCGCGCGCCAATCTGGCGCTCGCATAACTGCACGTATATGCACATAGGCCTGCCGATTGCTGGAACGATACCGGCACCATGAACGTCGCCCCAAATAGGTGGAACTCCAAGAATGCCGCGTTCTAACTTCAAGCTCGCCACGATAACCCTTGCGCTCACGCTGCTCACGAGCGCCGGAACGGCCCATGCGGCAGCCGCCCTATTCATGGAGGAGCCGTTCGGCGCGTTTGGGCACGTGACTCCTACCGGCCATGCGGCGGTCTATCTGTCGGGCGTCTGCGCCGCATCTCCCACCGTCTTGCGCGCCTGCGAGCCCGGAGAAACGGGTGTAGTCATCAGCCGGTATCATCGCGTGGGCGGTTTCGATTGGGTCGCCATTCCGCTAATCCCCTATCTTTACGCCGTGGAAGAGCCTGCACAGGCGCCGCTGTATGTGAACGCACAGATGGTGGCCGGTTTGCGGGATAGCTACCGCCGCAGCCATCTGGAAGAGCTTGCGCCCGACACCCCGGGAGGTAAGGCGCCGGACGGAGACTGGGTCCAACTGGTGGGCGCCGCATACGACCGGAAGATTTACAGTTTTGAGATTGAGACGACCGAAGCGCAGGATCGCCTGCTCATCGAGAAGCTGAACTCGGAGCAGAACAAGACTCACTTCAATCTGTTTCTTTATAACTGCGCGGATTTCGCGCGCGGCGTTATCAATACTTATTACCCGCATGCCACTCATCGCAGCCTGTTTGCCGACCAGGGGATCACTACGCCGAAGCAGATCGCCAAGTCGCTGGTGAGTTACGGTAAGCGTCACTCCGATCTCCGGTTTTCGTGCTTCGTCATCGCCCAGGTGCCGGGCACGCTGCCGCGGAGCGGAGCGGTTCGGGGCGTGTTCGAGGCCTTCCTGAAGAAGAAGTATGTGCTACCAGTGGCGGTGCTGCATCCGGTGGTCGCCGGCGGCATGGCGGTGGCCTATGTGACCATGGCCTGTTGCGACCGGCGGCGCAACTTCGCCAGCCACTTGGATTTCGAATCGCAGCCCGCGGCGGTGGTCGCCCAATTGCAATGGAACGTGGGGGGCGGGCTTTAGGGCCGCCTAAAGAGCGGGTTCTGGAGAACCCGCGCACGGTCGAAAACCCAGGTAACTGCTGCAAGCGGGGATAAATCCCCGCGCCGGCTAAAGCCCGCCCTCCAATGCGCTTGCACCCCCCACTATAATCGGTGCATGGCACCGGGCCCGTCCAGCAAGCGCCTCCTACCTTGGCTTGTCGCCGTGGCATTCTTCATGGAGTCGCTCGACACCACCATTCTGAACACAGCCGTGCCCGCCATCGCCAAGGCCCTGCATGTGGCGCCGCTGAGCATGAAGGCGGTGCTATCGAGTTACACATTAAGCCTTGCGGTATTCATCCCGATCAGCGGATGGATGGCGGACCGATTCGGAACGCGCCGGGTGTTCGCGTCCGCCATCGCGATCTTCACCGTGGGCTCGTTTCTCTGCGGCATATCGAGCAACATCCACATACTGGTCGCCTGCCGCGTCCTGCAAGGCTGCGGCGGAGCCATGATGGTTCCGGTGGGGCGGCTCACCATGGTGCGGACGTTTGCCAAATCCGAGCTCATCCGCGCCATGAGCTTCGTCGCCATCCCCGGCCTGATTGGTCCCATGCTCGGACCCATAGCGGGCGGCCTGATCGTCGGTTATTTTCACTGGAGGGTCATCTTCTTCGTAAACCTTCCGATCGGCTTGATCGGTTTGTGCATGGTGTATTTGCATCTTCCCGATTACCGCGAGAAGTCCGATCCTCTGGATATCGTCGGACTTATCCTTTTTGGCTCCGGTATCGCGTTGCTGTCGTATGTGCTGGAGGTCTTCGGCGAACATACACTGAGCGCGGGCGAGATCCCGGGCCTGCTGGCGATTTCCGTAATGCTGTTGGTAGGCTATGGCCGGCATGCGGTGGAGGCCAAGTTTCCATTGCTGCGGCTCAGCCTGTTCCGCATCCGCACATTCCGCGCGGCGGTTAGCGGCAGCTTCTTCACCCGCCTGGGTATCGGCGGAATTCCATTCATCCTTCCGCTGCTTTACCAGGTTGGCATGGGGTTCAGTCCGATACAATCCGGTCTGCTGATGATGCCGCAGGCGATTGCCGCCATGAGCCTGAAGCCGGCCATGCCGCGTATACTGGCGCGCTTTGGCTACCGCGCCGTATTGGTTTCCAATACCGCTATCCTGGGTCTGCTGATCGCGCTGTTCGCTACCATAGGCGTGGGCACGCCGGTGTGGCTGATCGCGGCGCAGACATTCTGCTTCGGTTTCTTCAGCTCGCTGCAATATACCAGCATGAACACGCTGGTGTATGCCGACGTTACCGAGGTGGAAACCAGCATGGCGAGTTCCATAGCCAGCACCATGCAGCAGATGTCCATCAGTTTCGGTGTGGCCACCGCGTCGCTGGCCGCCGCATTCTTCATTCCCGATCGATTTCATTCGAGCGCGCCGCAAATGATTCGCGGCATCCACCATGCGTTTTTCGTGCTGGGTGGATTGACCGTCTTATCCACCATCGTGTTTCGCGAATTGAAAGGCGACGATGGCGACACCGTGAGTCAACATAAGCTGCTTCAGCACGGCGGGTGAAGGCTTGGCAAGGCTTCGGTTTGATCCGATGCGGATGGAAGTCAGGAGTCGGAAGACAGAAGTCAGAATGGCAGCGCCCCGGCGCGAGAGTGCGGCACTCCCCCGCCTGTGTTACTCTCTTATCCTTGGACGACTCCCCCAAAAACCTCCCGCATCTGCGCACGCGTGTGCGACACAATCGCTGCGACGCCGAATCTTTGCACACCTTAGGGGTGATGCTGGCAGTGCGCGGCGAATACCGCCGGAGTTTTATCTGTCATCGTGCCGCGGCGGCAAGCCGCCCCGCGGGCGCGAAGTATCTCTATTATGCCGGGAGCGCCGCACTCACCCTGGGCCGGGCTGAAGACGCCGCTGGCTATCTCGACAAAGCGCTCAGTATCGACCCGGGTCATTCCGCGGCATGGCACACGCGCGGCCAATTGTACGCCGACCATTTCCAGCAACCGGATGAAGCCCTGCGCAGCTACCTCCGGGCGATCGAGTTTGCGCCGGAGGACCTCCTCATTTATCAGGCCGCGGCCCGCTCCTTGTTCAACGGTGATGGTCACCGCGCGGCCTTGACCCGTCTGCGCGATGCGCTGCCGCCAGGCGTGGACCCACTGCATGCGGACCGTGGATTCGCGATGGCCCTGGCCGAGCATGGCTGTTACGAAGAGGCCATCCCGGTCCTATGCGGCATTCTGCGCGAGCGGCCCGCCGACCAGATGCCGATGCGGCTGTTGGCGGAGTTGTGTACGGGGCAGCGCGACTGGCGCGGCGCGCAGTCCTGGTATGAGCGGGCGATGGCCGCCGGGGGCGATCGTTTGACCGCGGTCGGCTACGTGATACATCTTTCGAGACTGGGGGATTTCGACCATGCGCGGCAGCTTTATCATGCGCACGGGCTGGGCGAGCCCTGCGACGATCCCGTGGGGCCACCCGTCCGCCGCTGGCAAGGCCAGGACATTCGCGGGAAAACGTTGCGCCTGATCGGGGGCGACCGCTATTTCGGAGACCCGCTGCAATTCGTCCGTTTCGCGCGCGAAGCAAAAGCGACTGGCGCACACGTAATCCTACAAGCCCCCAAGCGCCTGCAATCCCTGTTGCGTACGGTGGACGGCGTAGACGCAGTGGTGGCGCCGTACGATCCGACTCCAGCGCTCGATTATGAAGTAGTGGCTTTCTGGCTGTTGTGGGAGATGTCCGTTCCCGCCGCGGATATGATCTGCCGAGCGCCCTACTTGCAGGCGCCCGCGGATTTGCGCGCGCAATGGAGGAAGTACATCCCGCCCACGGCCGGGATCAACGTGGGCATCGTGTGGCGTGGGTCACCGCAGCTTAAATACGACCGCTTCCGCAACCGGTCGATGAGCATCGAGAATCTTCGCCCGCTCGCCGCGATCCCGGGCGTCACGCTATACAGCCTGCAGGTCGGCGCGGGGCGAACCGAACTGTTGGAAGCGAATCCTCCGTTCCCCGCCATCGACCTGGCGCCCGACTTTCCAGCCACCGCCGCTGCCATGGAAGCAGTGGATGTGGTGGTGACGGTCGACACCTCGCTCGCCCATCTGGCAGGCGGGTTGGGCAAACGCACTTTTTTGATGTTGCCGTACCATGCCGATTTCCGATGGATGGCGGATCGCGACGACACACCCTGGTATCCGGCGATGCGGCTGTTCCGCCAGACCAGACCCGGCGAATGGTCCGATGTAGTGACGGCCGTGGCACGGGCGCTGCGGCAATGAAAGGCTTCGCGGTGATCGTGCCGATCGGGCCGGGCGCCGCCGAGTTGCGGCGATTCCGCCTCCTGATCGAGAGCTTATGGAGCTACGAAACGGGAGCGCGGCTGTGCGTCGCGATCGACAGTTCCCCTTATGCCCGGAGTGTGGCGCCGCGCGGCAAACGCACATGCAGGTTTATGACGTTGCACGCTCCTTTTCGCGGGAAAGGCGAGCCTCTGCTGGGGCGTTTGTCGGCGAGCCTGCTGGTTGGGTTTGATCTCATTCGCCGCGCGGGACCGTTCGACTTCGTGCTCCGCGCGGATACCGACGCGCTGATCACGGGCAGGTTCCGCGAGACCGTGAGCCGGTTCCTGGCGCAGCATCCGCAAACGGGAATGCTGGGCACGCTGGGGCTCACGTGCTACCGGGAATCGCCGCACTACGGCCGCGACAAGAAGGCGGTATCCGAGGTGGTGGCCGCGCTCGCCGCGATGCCGGCACACGCGCCGGCGTTCGCGCGCATCGATGCCCATCTGCGCGCCGCTTGCCGGAATGGATATGCGGGCAGAGAGTACTGCCAGGGCGGCATCTATGTGCTGCCGTTCCGGACGCTGCAGAGGATGTACTCTCTGGGATGCTTCGACTATCCCGAAGACTGGCTGCCCACGGCCGTTCCCGAAGACGTGATGATGGGGATGTTCACCAGAACGGCGGGATTCGAGTGTACCGATTTCTCGCTGCCCGGAGAGCCTTTCGGCAGTAATTATGGCGGCCTGGACTACGACCCGCGCGAGATGCGGCGGCGCAGGCATGCGCTGATCCACAGCGTTAAGGGGCATCCGCAGTATTCCGAACGCGCATTGCGCCGGTACTTCACGGGTGCTTAACCGGTTTGGGAAACCGCTCCCTGACGGTCGCGGCTCGGTAACGGTCGGTTTCTCCCAGTAGAAATCCCCGGCGATAGTAGGCGACCAGCGCTTTTTCCGTGAGCGCTTCCGTATAACGCCGGGCGGTGGCCTGCCCGCCGCGCCGCATCCCGCCTAATTCCCGTTTTCTCGCGTCCCACGCGGCCATCAGTTCCAGCGTACGCTCGACAAGCGGATAGGCGTGGTGGGTGGGCAAGACGCACGCATTTTCGCCGTCGCGCAGGTAATCCTTTCCGCCGAAGGCCTCATAGCAGACGGGAATGCAACCTGCCGCCATGGCCTCCGGAACGGTGGCGTTGAACGACTCCTGGCAGTTCACATTCACGTGGATCGCCGCTTGCCGGAAGACCCGCGCCACGTACCGGTGCGGCTTGTCTTTCAGTTCCACTACCCGCCAGCCGAGCGCGCCGGCGCGCGCATGCAGCATTTGGCGGACGATGGGGAAATCCCGGCACCCCGCCTTGGGGCAGAGCACGACTTGGCGCTTGCGCACACGCGGCGCGCCGTTCCCGAAAAAATAGGTCGCCACGCACGGGGGAATCACGGGCGATTCGATGCCGTAATGCCGCTCCACAATCTCGCGCACGTGCGGCATGATGGCGATGGCGCTCCGATATCCCAGTTCGCGGTAGCCTTTTGCGTTTCCCAAGCCGGATGCGATATATGAGCTGGCCTGCACAAAGACAATGCGACGGTTGGTCAGGTTCAGAGCATCCTGTTCGGCGGCGTGAACTTCGGGGACCACCAGCAGATCGTCCGGGCGGATGCGGAAGGCGGCATCGCGACGATACAGACGGGGCGCATCGAAACCCATCCAGGCCGGGCGGAACCCAGACTGATTATGCAGCACCGCGGCGTCGATTCCGTTGGCGCACAAGAGCCGGACGTGGGTGTATATCATCCCGATCCCCCAACTGGGAACATTCGTATCGGAAACGTAATAGAGCACCCGCATCTGTCGTCGCAGTTTAACATGGTAAGGATCATCCCATGCTTCTTACCGAGTTGCCGGACCCCGGCGAAACCCAAATGCTCGCGGCGGGTCTCATACGAGACCATGCCGCGTCTATCCGGACAGCGCCGCGCGGCGCATATTCGTTGGGGGAGCTGGCTCGAAATTCCGAAGCCGTCCTGGTGTTCGACGAGCGCTTCGCCCGGGACATCGACGATTCCATCGCCGCTCTTTGGGAGGAAATACCATCTGGTGAAACCGCGTTCATCGCGCTGGTTCCGCGCATGGAATCGCCGCGAATCGATTCAAAGTATTGCGAGCCGATTGCATCATTCCTCTGCAGCTCCGGCGTGCTCGCCCGTTTCCTGGATGCGGGCGTCGATTGCCGGGCCAGTTCGCTTTGCTTCGCGGTGCTGCGGGCGATTGCGGACGGAGCTCCGGAGGTCGACCGTCTGCTGGTGCGGCAGATCCCGTTCTTGAAGCCGCGCGTGTATCGGCCGGAGACCGCGGCCAAAGCGCTCGTTCTGCCGCATCGCGGCGATCCGGCGTTGCTGCGGGCCGCCCTGAAATACAGCGGAAAATCGGCAGGCGGCTCGCCGGCGATCCGGGTGGGATTGGATGGCGGAGACCAAGCGGAGTACGCCGCATTTCCCGGCGAATATCCCGGCGTGGAGTTTTTCGATTTCAGCCCGGCGCCGGTGGGCCCGTATGTGATTCGCCAGGAATTAGCGGAAAGGTCGCCGGAGCCGCTGCTGGCCTTGCAGGATTCCGACGATCTATCGTGTTACGACCGCTTCGCCGCGCTGGGCGGCGCGCTGGCGGAAACCGGTTGCGGCATCGTGGGGTCGCAGGAGCTCTGCCTCGACGAAATCCGCTGGCTGGTGCAGCCGGTGCGGTTTCCCCTGGATTGCAGCGCCGCTCTTGCAATGTGCGCCAACCACGCGCTGCTGCACGCCACGCTCATGGCGCGCCGCAGCGCCTTCTTCGACGCGGGCGGGCTTTCCACGCACTTAATCATCGCCAATGATACGCAGTTCCTGTTGCGCGCATTTTTTTTTACGAGCATTCGGAATGTGGATGAGTTCCTGTACATCCGGAGGCGGCATGCGGTGTCGCTGACCAATTCGCCCGAAACGGTTGTCGATAATCCGTTGCGCCGCCGCCTGAACGGCGAATGGACGGGCGATTTCGATGCCATCAAACGGGGCGAGATGGAGATCGAGAATTCGTCGCTGCGTCCCATGCGCCGCGCGGACGACTGGAAGTGCCGGCGTCTAAGGCCGGCGCGGAACGGGCTTGGCGCGCTCGTCGGAGGCCCACCGGCAATCCCGTGATTCCGCGCGCGCGGAAGGCGAGCTACGCTCGCTAAGGCCGATTGGCAATCGGCCTTGCAGGTTGCCAACCTGCCCCTCAAGCGATCCCGAAGGTCTGGTATAAGTCGACGGTTGGTGCCGGAGTGCCCCAAACGCGGTTCGATAGATTCCTCCCGTGGACCACCTGTAGCCATGCGGCGGGCTCCGCTATCTGGGTGACCAGGCCCTGCTGGTCCAAATCCATGTGGTTGCCGCAGTACACGGTGGAATAATCCGCCGCGCGTTCCACCAGGCTGATAAATGCGTTGCTCGAGTGCCGGCCCAACCAGATGCGGCCGACGGCGTTGGTATCCAGAATGTAGCCGTTGGTGAAGTTGAGGAACTCGAAAGCTTGGCCGCGAAAATGACGCTGTATGGACTCGACGAAGGTGCGGCAGATGGCGTCGTCGTTATCCAGCCTGGAAGTGATCAGGTGTGAGTGGCCGCGCGCGAGGTCCGCGACCGCGGCTTGCGCCATGCCCTGGTCGAAAACATTTCTGAAGAAAATCGGGCGCAACGCTTTCCACTCCGCGTAAGCGCCGATGCGGTCGAGGAAGGGCTGCGGAATATCTGGGTCGCAAAAGACTATCCAGACGAAATTGCCGCACGTCTGCGCTTGCACCGAAGGCAGACAGAATCGCTCGAACAGCGAAAACCGGTGTTCCAACCAATCGGAGCCCGGCCGATCGGATTGCTCGACTGCGACGTTGAAGCGAGTCAGTATGACGTGACGGAAAGTGTCCATCTGTCGTTTATCGCCTGAATGTTTTAGAATAGCTCTTGCCGCAGTGGATACCGGAAGAAATTCGCGAGATTGAGGGAGTGGCGGCGGCGATCGCAAATTGCGGGCTGCCGCGCCGGCGTCAGCCATTGACGTCGCGCCTGGATCTCAGGTTATCGGAAGGGCTGAGGCTCGCCGAAGGTCTGGGCGGAAACCGGCGGGCGCTGCCCGTCAGGCAGCTTTTGCGGGCGCTGGGCTTTTCCGAGGGGCGCCATCTGCAATGGCGGATGGAGCACAAACTCGTACAGGCTCTGGTGCTTCGGCGGTGGGTGCCCGATCTGATCCCGGTGACTTGTGGGCTGGGTTCTCTGGCCCGCGCACATGGCCCACGCGGGGTTCGGCAATTCCTGGACCACGATTTTCCGGACGGCTACGTTCTGAAAGCCGCGCTGGGAGACTCCTCGGGAGAATCGGAAATTCCGGACTATGACGTCCTGGGCGCGCTGGAGTCCGGCGACGCGCCGCCGGCGTGCGTCATAACAGATGAAAAATTCGTCGCGCAGCAACGAATTGCGATCGCCATGGAGTACCGCGTACACAGCCTCGAAGAAGATGTCATCGCGGATCTTACTTTTCGCCGCTACGATGCCGGCAGCCTGGCCGGCGAGCGCGATGCGCCGAACGCATTTGTAACATCGGTCCTGCGCCGCCTTCCCGACGGTCTGGTGGGCGGATCTCTGCTGGCGTGGGATATTGCGTCGCAACCGTCGGGCGAATATAAAATCGTCGAAGTCAATTTCAGCGGCTTTCACCCGGTGTTCAAGCGCGGATTCCATTGCAGCGGATATTTCCAAGACAAAGAGTGGGGCGCTTGCGACACGGCGCGGCTGCTGAACCACGTGGCCCGCAAGAACGGCATTGAAGTAGCGGCCGAACCGGACGCGCCGGATTTTGCAGCCGAGAACCTTTTTTATCGGGAAGTCGCGAACTGGCAGGCGCGGCATCGCGGCCTGGCCGTCACCCGCCCGCAAGCGCCTATCGATACGCGCACCGAGGCCGATCTCGCGGAACCGTTCATCAGCCGGATCGACGAGTTTGCCGGCCCGCGGCGGCGTGGGCCCGTGGACGGCGATCTCGAACTGCGGCTTTCGGACGCGATTCCGCTGCTGCCGCAGCTCGCAGCCACCACGCGGGCCTTGCCGATGAGACAAGTTCTGCTGGCGTTGGGATTCGACGAGCGCCGCTTGGCCGCCTGGCGGCTGGAACATAAGCTGGTGCAGGCGCTGGTTTTCCGGCACTATTGCCCGAACAGTCTGCCGGCGACGCGGGGCCTGGACCGGCTGGCTCAAGGCGTGAATCCCGGCGAGTTGCGAAGTACCCTGCGTGAAACGTTTCCGCGCGGTTTTGTGATCAAGCCGGCTCTGGGCGACTGCTCGGGCAACGACTGCGATTCCTCTACCGAAGCGGTGCTTTCCCGGATCGAGAGAGGCGGCAGGCACCTGCCCGGCGCGGGGAGCTTGACGGACGAAGAATTCATCGTTCAGGAGCGCAAGAATATCCGGAGCGAATACCGCGTGCACACTATTGAAGACCGCGTCATCGAGGATCTCACCATACACCGGCACCGGGGCTCGCTACGGCCGGGCGAGCGGCAAGGCCCCAACCGTTACGTCCAGAAGATGCTTGACGCGCTGCCCGCCGGGATCACATCGGGTTCGCATCTGGGGTGGGATATTGCACTGCTCGACGACGGCGGTTTCGCGGTTATAGAAGTGAATGTCGGCGGAATCCACACCGTGTACAACCCTGGTTTTCACGCGAGCGGGTTCTATCATCACCATGAATACGGGGCAATTTATTCGGCGCGCCTCTTGTTGTTTCTCGAAAGGACTTACGGATGCCGCATTGCCGTTAGCGCGGACGCCCCCGAACGTCCCCACGAACATTACTTTTATTCCGAAGTTGCGGACTGGAAAAAACGCTTTTAATCCCGCGGCTGTGGCTTCACCTCACGCATTTTCCCCCTAACAAGTCGCGCCTGCCGAAGATTTTCGTCGACAGGAGGATGCTAAGTTTGCCGGAAATCGCGCACGAGATATCCGCCGCAATCCAATGTAAGTTAATTAGTTGCGATTCGGTAGAATTCTGCTTGACATGTATGCAAAGATCCGTTACGATCTACCCTAACGAATCCGAAAGGAGCACCAATGGGCAAACCTAAGAAGGGCGGTTACCCTCCCCCTCAGGGGAGCACTCGATACGTCCACATCCAGGGCGGCCAAATCGAAGATAAGACCATAGCGTGGGGCGATTGGGTGGTCTGGATGAACCTAGACCGCGCTAGATACACGCTGGTCCTTTCGGAAATCAATGGCAAGCCCGTCCAGCCTCCGGCGCCCGTGTGGGCCACGCTGACCGAGGTGGGCACTCCCGACGCGAATTCCTCCCCCAGACAGTTCTACTGGCCGGGCGCTCCTCCGAAAGATCCGTATGTTTATACGTACGCGATGCAGCAACCTCCTAATTCCAAGGGAGTTTTGACTGTACAGATCAATGTTCCACCCGAGCCTGCTCCGTCCGTTTGACCGGCTCACTATAGGAAAACCATCATGAATGAAATCGCGACTGTCAAAGAGAACGTAGCCGCTCCGGAGGCTCCTTCGCGGCGGCGATTTTTCGCCTCCGCGCTGGCGGCGGCGCTGGGCGTGTCTCTAGCGGATGTTATGGGTTCGGGCGAACTGGACGCAGCCCAAGCGGGTCCGTCGTCTTGCCCGTCGACTTGCCCCACAACGCCCCCAGCGGGTCAGCCCTTCGTCCCGGTCGCCGAGTTAGTCCGCCGCCCGGCGGCCAATCCGTCGGACGTGAATCTGGACGTCGAGATGACGGTCAAGGCGGGGTGCAAGTACGTCACCACGATCGGGGGCCAGGGACCGCAGTGCCGGCCTATGGGATTGCGCTATTACGAGGGGCGCTACAGGGGCGGTTCCACGCCGATATGGCCCGTGAATCCCGAGTTGCCGGGACCGGGACCCACCATGCGCGTGCGCGTCGGAGACCGTGTCCGGATTCACCTGTCGAATAAGATCAACCCGAACGTCCTTCCCAAGACCACCACGGTGGAGACGAAGGAGCCCGACCCGATGGCCTGTGATATCCAATTAGGAACCGATCCCACGACCGGCCACGACATCGATCTCTATCCGCACGGCGAAACAATGCCTTCCTGCCTGCATGGAGACAATACTACGAATCTGCACTTTCACGGAACCCATGTCACGCCGGACGGTCGCGGCGACAACGTGATGATCGACGTTTATCCGGAGGGGCACGTGCCTCCCCCGGCTCCGGGCAAACCTCCAAACTTCTCTGAATTTACAAACGATTTCAGGATTCCGTTGCCGCCGCCCGCGCCAAACCCGGTGAACCCTTCGCAAAAGATGCTGATGGGGCAGGCCCCCGGCACACATTGGTATCACGCGCATAAGCACGGCTCCGTCGCGTTGCAGCTTCTGAATGGAATGGCGGGCGCATTTATCATTGAGGGCGATTTCGACGAGGAGTTGGAAAGACTGATGCGGGGCCTCCGCCGGACCGAGAAAGTTCTGGTCATTCAACAGATCGGCGACCAAATCATGATTCAGCGCCAGCCGCCGCCTTCGGTCGAGCCTGGCGACCCGCTTAATACCTGCGCGAGCGGCGATCCGCGGACGCTGGTCAACGGCCAACTGCAGCCCACCATCACCATGCAGCCTGGCGAGATTCAGCGCTGGCGCATCATCAACGCCACCATGCAGCAGGTTTCTTATCTCAGGTACCGCTTTACCGGAAAGAACGGTTCCACGTACGTGCCCGCGATCCGGCAGATCGCGTACGACGGCATTCAGATCGCGCCCGAACGATACAACGACCCGGACTTTGGCCTGAACCAGCGGTTTACTCTCGCGCCCGCCAATCGCATCGACATTCTGGTCCAGGCTCCCGCGACCGAAGGGGAATCTCTGCTCAGCTTTGAGCCGGTCCACGACCTGCCGCAGGCCGGTTGCAAGTCGACAACTACAATCGACCCCTATCTGGTGCAATTAAGCGTCAAGGGATCGCCCACCAGCCCCGCCATGAGCTTCCCAACCGCCCAAAACTTCCCGCGCCTGCCGGCGTGGCTGCAGTGGAACGAGAACGATCCGATAAAGGAAGCCCGCACACTGAAATTCAACTGGTACCAATACCCTGACGGCGACACTCGCCCTCACAACGGCCAACCGGCAATCAACGGAAGGATTTACGACGGCACGCTCAACACGGCGCAGGTCGTGGATATCGACACACGGGAGGAATGGACACTCCAAAACTACTGGAACAGCTCCATCCACCCGTTTCACATTCATGTGAATCCGTTCCAGATATTGGAAGTCTTCGATCCCAATAACCCGCCGGAGACGCAGCTCACGAAGATGAAGGCGCCGTATGTCTGGCACGACACGATCGCGATTCCCGCATCGACCGGCACCATTGGGGCACCCAATGTAGGCTACGTGAAAATTCGCAGCCGGTTCGTCGATTTCCCGGGAACGTTCGTCTTGCATTGCCACATTCTCGATCACGAAGACCGGGGCATGATGCAGATGGTCAAGATCTGCCCGAAACCGAATGCGTGTCCTAGTTTGCCGGAGCATCACTAACCCGCACAGCGCCTGCGTCGAACCTATAAGTCTACTCGCGGGAATCTTCTCGGGTTGTTACAAACCGCTGCGGTTGTTGCGGGTGTAAAAAGTTACAGCGCGGCATGCGGTCGTGCGCCACCGGCCGCGCCGTTCGCCCACTTACATCCGAAGTGCAATTCCGTTTGATAAACCCGCTGTTACATAAGACAATTCAAAGGCAATTCGCTTGACATCGGTTTCAACGATCAGTTACGATTTACGCTAACGAATCCAAAGGGAACGCCATGGGCAAACCTAAGAAGAGCGGATACGCTGCACTTGTGCCGAGGGTGCGCGGGATCGAGATCCGCTAACGATGCACCGCTAACTCGTACGTGCGCCAAAACCTATGCGTATACTACCGGCAATCTTACTCTTATACAGCGCCAGCGCCGCATTCGCGCAGGTCGCTTCCAGCAGTCTTCTTGGGGTTGTTACAGACCCATCCGCCGCCGTCATTCAGGATGTGAAAGTCACGGCGCGGCACGAGGCCACCGGTTTTTCGCGCACCGCGCTGACCGGAACCACCGGACAATATCGCATCGACGATCTGATTCCGGGATCCTATACCTTGACCGCGGAAAAGCCGGGTTTCAAAACCGAGCTGACCAGCGCGGTGGTTCTTGAAGTCAATCAGAAGGGCCGCGTCGATCTCCAGCTCCAGCTCGGGGTGTCCGGCGAAGCCGTTACCGTACAGGCCAGCGCTTCGCTGGTGGCTTCCGACGACGCATCCATGGGGAACGTGCTGGACTCTTCCACCGTGCTGAGCCTGCCCCTATCCACGCGCGACGTAGCTTCTCTGATCACTCTCGATGCCGCCGCGGTCCCGCGGCAACTCGGCGGATTCACCAACGACGTGGTGAGCGATTATCAGGGCGCGCGCGGGCTGGTGCAGCAAAACAATCCCGTGAATGGCGCACGCGCCACCCAGAATGTGTATACCCTCGACGGCGCGCTCGACACCGACCGCCTGGTATTCGCGATGTCCATCGAACCGCCGCTGGAAAGCGTGCAGGAATTTCGCATTCTGACGTCGCAGGCCTCGGCGGAATTCTCGCAGGGTGGCGGCGCGGTGGTGGATGTGGTCACCAAGTCGGGCCAAAAGCAAATCCACGGCACCGCATTCGACTATCTCCAGAACGACGCTACCGACGCGCGGGGTTATTTCGAAGACCCCACGCTGCCGCGTGCCATTCTGCGCCAAAATCAATTCGGAGCTTCGGTCGGCGGTCCGTTGTGGCTGAAGAATACGTTTTTTTTCACGACCTACGAGGGCGTGCGGGGATCGAACGCGGAGGCGGCCGTGGCGGAGGTCCCGACCGCGCTCACGCGCAGCGGCGACTTCGGTTCCGGCAGCGAGATATTCGATCCTTTGTCGCTCAATTCAAGCGACAATCAGCGCACGCCGTTTCCGAACAATACCGTTCCCCAGTATCGGATCGACCCCATCGCGGCGAAATACCTGCAGGAATACGAGCCGCTGCCCAACGCCAACGAACTGTCCGGCAACTACCTGGACACCACTCCGAATGTCACTACGCACGACTTCGGTTCCATGCGCATCGACCATCAGTTCGCCAATCAGGGCCAGTTGTTCGGACGCTACACGATTAACGATCAGCGCGACCAGGTGAACAGTTCGTTCCCGCTGCGCCCCACCGCGGAGGACACGCGCGGCCAGCAGGCGGTGCTCGGCTATACGCGCTCCTGGAACAACCTGCTGAACGAGGCGCGCTTCTCGTTCACCCGGCTGCGCGTGTTCGACGTTCCGTTGAGCGCGTTCGGCGCCAACGTGGCCGCGGATCTGGGCGTCACCGGCGTTTCGAACGATCCGTTTACATTCGGGTTGCCGTATTTTCTGGTCGGCGACTATTCCACCCTCACGGACGATCCCACGCTCCCGAAAGTGCAGCGCGACAATTCCTGGAACTTATCGGACGGGTTCGCCATCATGCACGGAGCGCACACCATCAAGATGGGATTGCAGGGCATCCGCTTTCAACTAAACTATCTTCGCGATCAGGATCAACGCGGCCAGTTCACTTACACCGGCGCCTATACCGAGGACCTGAATAATCCGAATACCACCGGCGACGCCTTCGCCGATTTTCTGCTCGGTTATCCGCAGAACACCCTCCGCAACGTCGGCAACACGCAAGCCTATCTGCGGCAGACGGTGCTGGGCGCATACGTGCAGGACGATTGGCGCGCGGCGCCCCGGCTGACTTTGAATTTCGGATTGCGCTACGAGTACACTTCGCCCTGGTCGGCTACCCGCGACAATCTGCTCAATCTGAATTTCTCGGACCTTCCGGCCGCCCCCACTCTGGAGCGCGAGAGCACCGCCACCGAGCCGGATTGGAAGAATTTCGGTCCCCGCGTGGGCCTTGCCTGGCGCTTGCCCGGCAGCTTTTTCGATCGGTTTTCCACTACCTTCAGAGCCGGATACGGAATCTATTTCAGCCCAGAGATCGCCGTGGAAATATACGACCTGGTGCTCAATGGAATTGAGAGCCAGCAGAATCAGGCCAATGGCATCACCCCGGTTCTAACCACCGCGAACGGATTTCCGCAAACCTCCTCCACCGGCTTGCCCGCTTACTACGGCATCGATCCGCATGCCCGGACGCCATACGTGCAACAGTGGCAGGCCGGATTCCAGAACGAACTCCCCGGCCGCGTTTTATTTGAATTAGCCTATGCCGGGACCAAAGGAACCCGCCTGGGCCGCTACGACCAGGACAACACTGCTTACCACACGGTGGATGGCGAGAACCTGCCGCCCCGGCCCGGCGATCTGCAGTCGCTGCTGGAGTTCCCCACGCTGGGCCCGATCGTGGAACGCAAGAATATCGCGAATTCGACTTACAATTCGCTGCAGGTCAAAGTGGAAAAACGGCTCTCCAGCCGCCTTTCCGTGCTGGCCAGCTTCGTGTGGTCGAAATCCATCGACGATGCGGATTCGCCGATTGTCGGCACCTACGATTCGGTGGGCGCGGAGGATGAACGCAATTTGCATCTGGAGAAAGGTGTATCGTTCGCCAATGTCCCGCGGCGCCTCGCGGCGAACGCCACTTATAGCCTGCCGAGCGCGCCATTTCTGAAGCCCGTGTTCTCCAACTGGCAACTCGCCACCGTGCTGACCGTCCAGGACGGAACGCCGGTGGATCCGTTCTACTATTTCACCGACTATTCCAATACCGGAACCCCCAATCGGCCGGACCTGGTTCCCGGCCAGTCGATTTCTCTGCCTAAGTCGCAGCGTTCGGTGGCGGAATACTTCAACATCAATGCGTTTACCGCCCCGGCGCCCTACACGTTGGGCAACGCCGGGCGGGACATCATTCCGGGCCCCGGCACTGCCATCGTGGACCTGTCGGTTCAGCGGCGCTTCCCGATCCGCGACCTGGTAGCGTTGAATTTCCGTGTGGAAGCTTTCAACACGCTCAATCATCCGAATTTCGGGATTCCGCTCCCGTACCCCGATTTTACCGGGCTCTTTGGCGAAATCTTTGGAGTTGGAAATCCGCGTCAGCTCCAATTTGCATTGCGGCTTGAGTTCTAGTGATCCCTGCGACTCCGGAAACGGAACCCGGCGCATCGGGCATTGCCAGCTTCACCAAACATTACTGGACGTTTCTGTTTGCCGAAAACCTCTACGATATCGGCCTCTATATCTTCGTCCTGCTGTATAACCTTTACCTGCTGGATCTGGGCTACCGCGAGGACTTTCTCGGTTGGGTGACCAGCGCCATGAGCGTGGGGGGCATCGCGGGCACTCTCCCGGCGGCGGGCATCGTGCGCCGGGCGGGATTGAAGCGCACCGTGATCTGCGGATCGGCCGGTGTCGCCATCCTGTGCGCTCTGCGCACCGCTCCCCTGGGCCGGCCGTGGCTGATCGGAACCGCCTTCCTGGCGGGCGCTATTTCATCGATATGGGCGGTGTCGCTAGTGCCTATGGTGGCCGCTCTCACGAACGATCGGAATCGCGCGATGGGATACAGCATTTGGTCGGGCTGGGGCATCGCGCTCGGTGTCATAGTAGGCGTGGTGGCCGGTTCCATGACGGGTTGGATCCGGAAGTCGGGCCTGGCCGCGGGCGATCTGCCGGCGCGGCAAATCGCATTATTGCTGGGCAGTGGAACGGCGTTACTGTCGCCGTTATTGCTGGTCCGCTTGCCACTTCCCCGCGCGGCGAAATCCGAGGCGAACGTTTTCCCGCGGAGCCCTTTCGTCTGGCGGTTCCTGTTGGCTTTCTCGGTTTGGAATCTCGGCATTGGCGCGTTCAATCCATTTTTCACGGCCTATTTTTCGCGCCAATTGCACATGTCGGTGCCCCGCATCGGGTTTGTCTTTTCCGCCACTCAATTCGTGGAGCTGGGCGGGCTGCTGGCTGCGCCTTTCGTACTGCGGCGATTCGGGATTGTGCCGGGTATTGCGATCATCGAGGCCGGTGCGGCGCTGGGGCTGGCGATACTCGCAACGGGACCGTCGGCGCTAGGGGCGGGCATCGCGTACGCCATGTACGGAGCGTTTACGGTAATGGGCGAACCGGCCACCTTCACGTTGCTGATGTCCCGTGTGGACAGCGAGCACCGGGCCGGCGCTTCGTCGCTGAGTTTCTTTGTCACATCGGCGTCGCAGGCGGCTTCTTCGGCGGTGGCCGGCGTGTCGATCGTGCGCTTCGGCTATCGTCCGCTGCTGATATTCGCGTCGCTGACAATCGCGCTTGCGGCATGGCTGTTCGTTCGGCTGCTGGGAGAGTCGCGTGGGTAGCAATTCCGCCGGCCCCACTGGCGCGGCCCCACGGGCGCGGTAGAATCAATAGACCATGGCCGCCTGGACCGCCGGAAATCCGCTGGGCCCGTACGTGCTGCTTGCGCCGATCGGCGCCGGCGGCATGGGCGAAGTGTGGAAAGCCCGCGACACCCGCCTTGATCGCATGGTAGCGGTGAAGCGCCTGAAAGGCCAGCATAGCGCCCGATTCGAACAGGAGGCGCGCGCGATTGCCGCCTTGAATCATCCGCATATCTGCCAGATCTTCGACATCGGGCCGGATTACCTGGTGTTCGAATACATCGAAGGGCGCCCGCTGCTCTCCGATGCACAGCCGGGACCACTGCCCGTGAACGAGGCCGTGCGGCTGGCCGCGCAAATCGCGGAAGCTCTGGATGCCGCGCACCGCAAGGGCGTGGTGCATCGCGATCTGAAACCCGCCAATATCATGGTGACCGCGGAAGGCTCGGTGAAGCTGCTCGATTTCGGACTGGCCAAGCAGGTGGCCCCGTTGAACGAAGCCGGAACCCTCGAAACCGGAACCATCGAGGGCACCATAATGGGAACGCCTGCGTACATGTCTCCGGAGCAGGCCGAGGGCCAGCCTCTGGATGCGCGGTCCGACATATTTAGTTTTGGCGTGGTGTTGTACGAGCTGCTGAGCGGGCGGCAGGCGTTCCGCGGGCAGAACTCGATCGCCACCATGGCGGCGATTCTGCACACCGAGCCTGCGCCGCTCGATGCCCCCGCCGCGCTGCGGCAGATCGTCAAGCGCTGTCTGGCGAAGCCGCCCGTCGAGCGCTACCAAACCGTCGCCGAGTTGCGCGAAGCGCTGCGGGAGGCGCTGCGGGAAGCGCCGGGAAACGCGCCGCAGGCGGAAATGCCCGCGCAACCGCAGCCTTCCATCGCCGTGCTGCCCTTCGCCAACATGGGCGCGGACAAGGAAAATGAATACTTCAGCGAGGGGCTGGCCGAGGAGATCATCAATTTTCTGGCGCAGATTCCCGGGCTGAAGGTGACCGCGCGCACGTCGGCGTTTGCGTTCCGCGGCAAGCAGCAGGATATTCGCCAGATTGCCGGAATTCTGGGCGTCGCCACCGTTCTCGAAGGCAGCGTACGGCGATCCGGGAATCGCATCCGCGTCACGGCTCAACTCATCAACGCCGCGGACGGATATCATCTCTGGTCGCAGCGCTATGACCGGGAGATGGCCGACCTGTTCGACCTGCAGGACGAAATCGCGCAGGCCATCGCGGCCGCGCTACGCGTGAAGCTTTCCCCCACGTCCGCGGCGTTCGAGCAGCACAAGCCGAACCTGCCCGCGTATGAGGCTCTGTTGAAGGCGCGGCACTATCTCGGAACTTTTCGTCCGGACCTGCTGCCGCGCGTCAAGGAATTCTTCGAGCAAGCCATTGCGCTCGATCCGAAATTCGCGCTGGCCCACTGCGAGTACGGAAGTTATTTCGGGGGCATGGCGCTGGTGGGGGCGCTGCCGGCTAACCAAGCCCTGCCCATGATGCGCTCCCTCGCGCAAAAGGCGCTAGATCTGGATCCGTCCCTAGCCGAAGGGCAGGCGATGCTGGGTTACGTGGCGGCCTTTCTCGAATACGATTGGAAAGAAGCCGAGCGGCGTTTTGGCCTGGCGTTGGCGCGGGATCCCGTTCCGGTGTTTGTGCGCCTCTATTACGCCATGGGTTGCCTGCTGCCGACCGGCCGCGCGGCCGAAGCGCTGCGGCAGATCGATCTGGGACTGCAAGAAGACCCGCTCAATGGCACGCTACGCATGAACCGTGTGGCCTGCCTGGCCGCCGCCGGCCGCGACGAGGAAGCTGCCGAGGGGTTGCGCGCTGTTCTAGACTTCAATCCGGCCGTGGCGTTCGCGCAAGGGTCTCTGGCCGCGCACCATACGTCGCGGGGGGAACTGGCCCTGGCGCTCGAGCGCTGCGAAACGTCGTACGCCCTGGCGCAGGTTCCGCAAGCGATCGGGTTGCTGGCCGGGCTGCTGAAGCGCACCGGAGATACGCGCCGGGCGGAAGAACTGCTCCGCATGCTGCAGCCCGGCGATGCGTTCGGCGCTCCCCGCGGGCTGGCGTTTTACCACTGGGCGCTGGGGGAATTCGACGCGGAAGCGGATTGGCTGGAGAAGGCCATCGACCAGCACGATCCATACGGCGCACTATATCCGCGGATCTGGTATGGCAGGGAACTGCGCGCCACGCCGCGCTGGGCGGGGTTGATGCGGAAGCTCAATCTGCCGGAATCGTGATGACGGCCCCACTGGCGCGATGCTTTCACTTCCAGGCCCGGTAAGTTGCGGCCCGTCCCGGTTTTCCATCCCTAAAGGTAGACCAGGTGTCGAACACCAGGCTCACCGCGGATACAACTGCGCAGCCGCTCTTCAATGCCGCTATCGGCCCGCGTGATGCGGTCATGCTGGCGCAGGTGTTCGGCCCACGAACTCACGATGAAGGTTTCAACGTAACGATCCGGAATTTCGAGATCGCGGCAAATTCCCCAGCGCGACGCTCCGTCGCGGCGCCGCACACGCCCGTATTCGCGCATGGCCTCGAGGAACTCTGCCGCCCGCTCGAAAACTACGTCGTATTCCACGGTCACCAGAATCGGACCGCCCAAATCGGCGTCCGCGCCAACCGCGGGAGCGCGCCAGTGGTTCCAGGGCGTCAAATCCACCATGGCATCTGAAAGGCGGAAAAAGAATCCCAGCGCCACCGATAAGATACCGCCCACGCCAGCCCAAACCAGCGCCCTGCTCAAGCCCGCATGCGCCGCCACGGCGCCCCACGTGGCGCTTCCCCCCGCCACGGCGCCCTGAAACACCAACAAGGAAACGCCCAGCACGCGGGCGCGTACCCAATCGGGCGCCTGGCTCAGAACCTGAACATTGAACAGCGAGATGAAAGAGACCCACGCCGCCCCTCCCACTACCATGACCGCGCCCAGCGGCAACACGGCGCGCAGCGTTCCCGCGGCGACTGTGGCTAAGCCGAAAATCGCGATGCCGCTCGATACCACCACATCCGCGGACCAGCGGGCCCGCGCGCGCTGCATCGCCAGTGCGCCCAGCACCGCCCCACAGCCGAAGCCCCCGAGCAGCACTCCGTATCCTACTGGGCTCCCGTTGATGCGGTGCGCGACGGAGGGCAGCAGAGCCAATAGCCCGCTGGCGAAGAACATCGCGGTTCCCGCCCGCACCAGGACTTTCAGAACTCCCGGCGAATAGCGCACGTATCGGATCGCGGCGAGTGTCGCGCCCGCCACAGTCTCCGGCGGAGTTGCGCGTTTCGTAGTCGGCCGCCTCCAGCGGGCCACCACCACGATCACGCCCAGGAACGAAAGCGTATTGATCAGGAACGCCGTTCCCACTCCTGCGAATGCCACCACCGTGCCGGCCAGCGCGGGTCCCACCGCCCGCGCGAAATTGAACTCAATGCCGTTCAGGGCCGATGCCGCGGCGAGGTCCTCCTTTTCAACCAGCTCCGGCAAGACAGCCCGCCAGGTGGGCGATTCGAATGCGTCTCCAGCCGATAAGGCAAAGGTCAGAATCAGCAGCAGCACCGGGGACATTAGGCCCCCGATCGTAATCGCGGAAATCACCAGCGCCACGGCTGCCATCCATATCTCGGTGGATAGGATGATTCTGCGGCGATCCACGATGTCTCCAATCGCCCCTGCCGGCAGCGCCAGGAGGAAGAACGGCAGGGCGGACGCGGTCTGCGTCAGTGCCACGTACATCGGCCCAGCCTTGAGCGACACCATCAGCCACGCGGCGCCCACGCTTTGCATAAATGTGCCGATATCCGAGACCACGTTCGCCGTCAGCAGATTGCGGAAGGTCGACGATTTTAGCGGCCGCCAGAGACTGGTCGATACGGGACTAGACTCTTCCATTCTTCAGGTTAGCAGCAGTGGGGCGGGCCTCCAGGCCTGCGCGGGTTCTCAAGAACCCGCTCTTCCCGCGACGGCGCATGGCGCCACCCTACCGGCCGAAAGATACAATAAACCCATGCCCCGTTTCGCCGCCGTTTTGCTGCTGTCCATCTGCGCAGCCGTCTGCTTCGCCGAGTCCGAGCAGCCCCTGCTATTGCAGAAACCCACCTTCAATCGCACGCACATCGTGTTCACCTACGCCGGGGACTTGTGGAGCGTCAGCCGCGAGGGCGGCGATGCCGTCCGGCTCACCGCTGGCCCCGGCGTCGAGACCGATCCGCATTTTTCGCCGGACGGCGCCGAGATCGCATTTACCGGCGAGTACGACGGCAACGTGGACGTCTACGTCATGCCGGCCACCGGTGGACAGCCCCGGAGGCTGACTTACCACCCGTCTCCCGATGCCGTTTGCGGATGGACTCCCGACGGCAAACAGATCCTGTTCCGTTCCACGCGCAACAGCTACTCCCGCTTTGCGCGCCTGTTCACCCTCCCGGTCGCGGGCGGCGGCTTGCCCGGTGAATTGCCGCTCCCCATGGCCCAGGAAGGCTCCTATTCCGCGGACGCATCGCACCTCGCCTATGTCCCGCTCAGCCGCGCGTTTCTCATCTGGAAACATTATCGGGGCGGACAGACATCGCCCATCTGGATCGCCGACCTGGCCGACTCCCACATCGAAAAGCTGCCGCGCCAGAATTCCAACGATTTCGCTCCCATGTGGATCGGCAACCGGATCTACTTCCTCTCCGATCGCAACGGCCCCATCACGCTGTTTGCCTACGATACCGGCTCGAAGAAGGTCACGGAGCTCATCCATAACACCGGCTTCGACATGAAGAACGCCTCCGCCGGCCCCGGCGCCATCGTCTACGAGCAATTCGGCGGCATCCATCTTTACGACCTGAAGACCGGCAAGGAACACGCCGTCGATATCCGGGTCAGTGGCGACCTGCCGGAAGTGCGGCCGCATTTTGAAAAGGTAGGAACGCATATCTCGAACGCCAGTCTCTCGCCCACCGGCGCGCGCGCCGTGTTTGAGGCCCACGGCGAGATCCTGACCGTACCGGCCGAGAAGGGCGCTATCCGCAATCTGACGAACACGCCGGGAGCCGCCGAGCGCGACCCCGCCTGGTCGCCGGACGGCAAGCAGATCGCATATTTCTCGGACGAATCCGGCGAATACCAACTGGCCATCCGCGATCAGAACGGCATGGGCGAAGTGCGCACCTTCAAGCTGGGCGACCGGCCTGCCTTTTACTACGGTCCGGTCTGGTCGCCCGACGGCAAGAAGATCGCTTACACTACGCGCCTGACGCTCTGGTATATCGATTTCGAACAGAAGACGCCCGTACAGGTGGATGCCGACACTTACGATTCGCCATTTCACTATCTGAGCCCGGTGTGGTCGCCCGATAGTAAGTGGCTGGCTTACACCCGCTTATTGAAAAACCATCTGCGCGCCGCGTATCTGTATTCGATCGACGAGGGCCGCTCCCACCAGATATCCGACGGCATGAGCGACGCCGAGTATGCGGCCTTCGACAAGAATGGCAAGTATCTCTATTTCACGGCCAGCACCGATCTGGGCTTATCGACCGCGTGGCTGGATATGTCCGGTCTCGGCCGGCAGGTTACGCGCAGCGTCTACCTGGCGGTGCTGAGCAAAGACGATCCATCGCCACTCGCACCGGAAAGCGACGACGAAAAAGAAGATAAGAAGGCGGACGCCGACGCCAAGGACAAGGCCGGTGACAAAGACGCCGGGGACAAAGACAAAGACAAGGACAAACCCAAAGAGCCGGTGAAGGTAAAGATCGACATCGAGAACATCGGCCAGCGCATTGTAGCTATGCCCATTCCGGCCCACGACTATGTCGCCATGCTGGCGGGCAAAGAGGGTACGCTGATTCTGCTGGAGAATCCGCCCGGCGCCAATGGACCATCCCAATTGATCGTCCACAAGTTCGAGCTGAAGACCCGCAAGACCGAAAAGCTGCTCGACGGAGTGCGCGATTTCGATATCTCCCGCGACGGCGAGAAGATGCTGTTCCGGCAGGGCGATAAGTGGACCATCGCCGCCACTTCCGGCGTGCCCAAAGCGGGCGAAGGCGTCCTGAAAATGGACGACCTCGAAGTACGTGTGGACCCCCGCGCCGAATGGAAGCAAATGTACCACGAAGTCTGGCGCATCGAACGCGATTTCTTCTACGACCCCGGCATGCACGGCCTCAACCTGCAGGCCGCCGAAGCCAAATACGCGCCCTACCTGGATCGCGTGGCCAGCCGCGGCGATCTCACTTACTTGTTCCAGGAGATGTTAGGTGAAATAACCGTGGGCCACATGTTTGTGGGCGGCGGCACGGAGCCTCCTGTGAAGCACGTCAAGGGTGGCCTGTTAGGTGCGGATTATCGCGTCGAGAACGGCCGTTACCGCGCAGCCCGCGTCTACTCTGGCGAGAATTGGAATCCGGATCTGATTGCGCCACTGACTCAGCCCGGAATCAACATGGCCGCGGGTGAATATCTGCTGGCCGTAAATGGACGCGAACTGCGCGCGCACGATAACCTTTATAGCTTCTTCGAAGAGACCGCGGGTAAGCCGGTGGTGCTGAGAGTCGGGACGGATCCAACCGGCGCCGGCGCGCGTGAAGTGACTGTGACGCCCATCGAAAGCGAGTTTGCGCTGCGCAACCGCGCCTGGATGGACGAGAACCGCAAGAAGGTCGACCAACTAAGCGGCGGCCGCCTGGCCTACGTCTACCTTCCGAACACGGCCGAAGCGGGCTACACGAATTTCAATCGCTACTATTTCGCGCAGGTCGGCAAGGAAGGCGCGGTGATCGATGAACGGTTCAATGGCGGCGGCGATGTGGCGGATTACATCGTCGACAACCTGAGCCGCCCGCTGATGAGCTTGTGGGCTACGCGCGAGGGCGCCGATTTCAGCACGCCGCAGAACCAGATTTTCGGCCCGAAGGCCATGATTATCAATGAATACGCCGGCTCCGGCGGCGACGCCCTGCCGTGGATGTTCCGCGAGCGGCACGTAGGCACGCTGGTGGGCAAACGCACTTGGGGCGGCCTGGTGGGCATCTTCAACTTCCCGCAGTTGATGGATGGAGGCTTCGTCACCGCGCCGAACCTGGCTTTCTACAACCTGACCGGCGAGTGGGAGGTGGAGAACCATGGCGTGCCACCCGATATCGAAGTCGAGTACGATCCCGCCGCCGTGCGCGCCGGGCACGACCCGCAGCTCGACAAAGCCGTCACCGTGCTGCTGGAAGATTTGGAGAAGCATCCGCTGCCGCCGCATAAGCGGCCCAAGTATCCGAACTACCATGCGGAGTAGATCGTGGCGCAGGCACCCTGCCCAATGCCACTTACTTTTCGAGCATGTATTGCAAGTCATTGATTTCATTAGTGCGCCTAAATGTTGGCGCACTGCGGGATACTGG
>Ga0302326_10004119_pt1 | contig 33827 bp, 29 predicted proteins | sample Palsa_T0_3_FD_202264 | JGI IMG/M metagenome (GOLD analysis project Ga0302326, IMG submission 202264) | Peat permafrost microbial communities from Stordalen Mire near Abisko, Sweden - Palsa_T0_3 | ecosystem: Environmental > Terrestrial > Soil > Palsa > Peat permafrost | place: Sweden: Abisko...
TCCTGCAAGAAACCGAAAGGGGGAGCCGGCATCCGGTCTCCCCCTTTTCGAAGCCCATTTGGGCCCGCCGGTTCGACTGAACGCCGGCGGACTCCGATAATCCACCGTATTTACTGGGCCGCGGCCTCCGTTGCCGGAAGTACCGACACGAACACGCGGCCCTTGGTTTTGGTACGAAACTCGACCCGACCCTTGACCAGCGCGAACAGTGTGTGGTCGCGGCCGACACCCACATTGCGGCCGGGATGCCACTTGGTGCCGCGCTGGCGCGCAATGATCTTGCCGGCGGTCACTTCCTCGCCGCCAAAAATCTTAATTCCGAGCCGTTGACCGGCGGAATCGCGGCCGTTGCGTGAGGAGCCGCCTGCTTTCTTGTGAGCCATCGCTCAAACCTTTCTGATCCGCTACCTATACCCGATTCATGACGAAAGCATCACCGCTTTTGCTCATTTCTTTGCCTTCGGCCGCGGCCTCTTCGCTTTGCCCGTCTTCGCCGCACGTTTCTTTCCCTTGGCCGCCGATCCTGCGGCCTTTGCCTTGGTCGCGGCCTTGGCTCGCGCTTCGCCTGGCTTTTCTGCAGCAGGCGACGCCGCTTCGGTCGAAGCTCCAGGATCTGCGGATTCCGCAGGAGCCGGTGCTGGCGCGCGGCGTGGCCGCGGCGGAGCCGTTTTGTTCGGCTTGCGCCCCTCGGTGAGAATCTCGGTGATGCGGATCAGCGTGAATTCCTGGCGATGACCGCGCTTGCGCCGCGAATTTTTGCGTCGCCGTTTCTTAAACGCGATGACCTTCGGACCGCGTGACTGATCGAGCACCTCGGCCGCAACCGTCGCCCCGGCGACAGTGGGAGCACCGAGAGTCACAGTCTCGCCGCCGACGAGTAAAACCTCGCCGAATTCCACGATTTCGCCCCGGTCGCCCTTGACCTTCTCGACCTGGAGTACATCTTCAGCGGCAACCCGATATTGCTTGCCACCCGTTTTGAAGACCGCGAACATCTTTGTCCTCGTGTTCATTTCCGGTGCTCGGAAAGCTCTTCCGGACCGGCTTCTTTGCAGTCAGTTCTGCTGGTTGAGGCGCGCCGGAATGGCTCTCCCGAGCATCGCCCGCGTCCTTATGACGGGGCGGTAAATCCCTGTCAAGAAATGCAAAGCTGCCGCGCAAACAGCCTTTGCTCCGCTGTGCTAAGACACGCCCATAACAGGGAGGTAACATGCCGACAAACGGAAAGAACCAGAAGATTGGCTGGATTGGCGCCGGCCGCATGGGCATTCCCATGGCTGAGCGCCTGATCAAAGCCGGATACGACGTAAGTATCTGGAACCGCACCCGCGCCAAAGCTGAACCGCTGGAAAAGGTCGGCGGCAAGTTGGTCGACCACCTTTCCGATCTGAAAGGCGTCGACGTGCTGTTCTCGATTGTCGCTACCGGCAAGGACGTGCAGGAGGTCCTGTACGGAAAGAACGGCGTTTGCAGCCAGGGCGGCAGGATACCTCCCACGGTGGTCGATTGCTCGACCATAGCGGTCGAGGAATCGGCGGCGGTCCGCGATCGGCTCAAACAACTCGGCGCTGATTTCGTCGCCGCGCCGGTGAGCGGCAACGCCAAAGTCATCAAGGCCGGAAAGCTCTCAGCCGTCGTTTCCGGCGACGAGAAAGCCTGCAAAGCGGTGATCCCGCTCATCGAGGTGTTCGCCCCGCGCGGCGTCTCCTATGTCGGCGACGGCGAACTCGCGCGCGTGTGCAAGATCGCCCATAACGTCATGCTTGGCGTGATCATCGAGAACCTGATCGAGATGACGCTCTTGACCAATAAAATGGGCGTGCCCCGTCACGCGTGGCTTGCGTTCTTCAACAACAGCGCCATGGGCTCGATGTTTACGCGCTACAAGTCGCCGGCGCTGGTCAATCTGGACTGGACCACGACATTTACGCCGGAGCTTCTGCGCAAGGATTTGGATCTCGGTCTTGAACTCGGCCGCGAAATTGATGTACCGCTCCCGGTAACGGCGGCGGCGCGCGAAGTTCTACAAACCCATTTCGGCGCAGCTATGCTGCAAAAGAATCCGCACGAATATTTGCAAAAAGATTTTGCCGCGCTCGCCGAAACCATGGCGCTCGCCGCCGGGATGAAGCTCGAAAGCGAAAACCAGAACGTTCCAACGGGTCTGGAAACCTAAAGCCGCAGGGTCTCAAATCCCCTACGGCCGCGGGAAGCGGATCGTTCGCCGAAAGCGGCTCGATCCGGAATTATCGGTGATGATAATAGCGACGATGGTAGGCGCCGCCGCCGCCGTGCCCACGCGCCATGGCCTGGCGGCATTCCAAGCTCAACCGTCGATAATTGCGTTTCATGCACACCGTGATCTTGGGGACATCAGGAATGAAATCCGAGCATAGTTGCATCGCGTCCCCTGAGCAGGCTTGGCGAACTTCGTCGCTTTGAGCGCGGGCGCTTCCGGCCGCAACCAATAAAAGACCGGTGGGCAGCGCCAGCCAGCCAGCAAGATATAGAATACGCAGCATATTTTGTTCCCTAAGGTTCCGCGTGGGCCTCTTTCGCGGCGGCACCCTAGAGCATCATGCGAAAAAGGGGAAACGGGTTTTCCAGAAGATACGTGAATAAACCATTTCGCCGCGACCCCGCCGGACCCTGTGCGGAGGGGGGATTATCGCCCAAGGCATTTCAACGCTAATGCTTGAAAAGCTGACTCGAGGCGAGGCGTCGCGCGCCGCGGCCGCAAGGCTTGCTTTGAGTTACTGCGTCGGCCGCGAGAAAGGCCGCGCGCTTTCGTCGAAGTGTACCCGGCACAAAAACGGGAAGCTCGCCCGCCGCCGTAACAAAGCAGGGCCGCTCGCGAGCAAATAGGATGCAAAAGCTTTCGATCTTCGCCGGCGATGCTATGAAAAGGCCATGCGCACCCAAGTCGTCATTATCGGCGCCGGGCCGGCAGGGCTGTTGCTCGGTCAGCTCCTGCACAAACACGGTATCGATAACATCATTCTTGAACGTCAGACTGCGGACTACGTTCTTGGCCGCGTGCGCGCCGGCGTAATCGAACAAGTCACCATGGACCTTTTGGACGAAGCCGGCGTCGGCAGCCGCATGCATGCCGACGGACAGGTGCACGAAGGCGTCCAGATCTGTGTGGATGGCGTACGCCATCGCCTTTCGTTCAAGGACATGACCGGCAAGGTGGTGATGGTGTACGGGCAAACCGAGATCACCAAGGACCTGATGGACGGCCGGGCGTCCATCGGCGCGCCGACGATCTACGCCGCTCATGACGTGCGCCCGCACGATATATCCAGCGGTAAACCGCGAGTGAGCTACCGCGCGGGCAGCGAGATGAGCGAGATTGAATGCGACTTCATCGCCGGCTGCGACGGGTTTCATGGCATTTGTCGTACGAGCGTCCCGCCAAGCGCGATCACGACATACGAACGTGTCTATCCGTTCGGCTGGCTCGGCGTCCTTTCCGAAACGCCGCCGGTTTCCGATGAGCTGATCTATGTTCGCCACCCTTCAGGCTTCGCGCTCTGCTCGATGCGCTCGCCGACGCGCAGCCGCTACTATCTCCAATGCGATCTGACCGACAACATCGAGGCTTGGCCGGATGATCGGTTCTGGCAGGAGCTCAAGGGCCGGCTCGATGCCGACGCGCGCGAGCATCTGGTGACGGGCCCTTCGATCGAAAAGAGCATTGCCCCGCTGCGCAGCTTCGTCGCCGAGCCGATGCGCTTCGGCCGTTTGTTCCTCGCCGGCGATGCCGCCCATATCGTGCCGCCGACCGGCGCCAAGGGACTTAATCTTGCTGCAAGCGACGTCCGCTATCTGGCGCAGGCATTGGTCGAGCATTATGCGGAAAATTCGGACGCCGGACTTGAGCACTATTCGAGCCGTGCACTGGCCCGAGTCTGGAAGGCCGAGCGTTTCTCATGGTGGATGACAACGATGCTTCACAGGATTTCGGAAAATCCGTTCGACCATAAACTCCAGCTTGCCGAACTGGCTTATTTGTTTCGGTCAAAGGCGGCCGCGACAATGTTCGCCGAGAATTACGTGGGGTTGCCGTATTAAAGCGATGGCTTCGTAGCGCCATCTGGCGGCAAACCGGGATAAGGGAACCGAGGCGTCTTACGAGCGTTGTCACGGGGAGAAAACGATCTACAAAAGGAGCGAGTCGTGCCCATGCTGATGTGGATCGCGCTGTGGTCAAGTTTGTTGGGGGTGGCGAGCGGCTGGCAGGAGACGGCGTCTCCCGTCCGTGTTTGGGCGAAAGACCGGCGTGATCACCGGCCAAATTAATTCTCACCAATATTCCAGTCGATGTAAAACGCGCCCATATCGAGGCGCGTTTAACGTTTTGCGCGGCAGCCACAGCTCAAGACGGCATTGGCCGTTCCGGTTAAGCAAGATTATACGCCGAAGCGGCAGCAACTGACGTCAGGTTGCAGGAAGCCCATCGCGCCGTTATCAATACGCGCCTTTCCGCCCGGCCGATGCGGCCGGCGCGATTGCCTGAAAAAGCGCAGACGACGACCATGGCCCGTCTTGTCATGAAATTCGGCGGGACCTCGGTCGCAACAATCGAGCGCATCCGCAACGTTGCCCGCCACGTCAAGCGCGAGGTCGACGCCGGCCACGAGGTCGCCGTCGTGGTCTCCGCCATGTCCGGAACGACGGATCAACTCGTCGCCTGGTGCGAAGAGGCCCTGGCGCAGCGCAAAATCTTCGACGCCCGCGAATACGACGCCGTTGTCGCGAGCGGCGAGCAAGTCACCGCCGGCCTGCTCGCCATCACACTCCAGGATATGGACATCAACGCGCGCTCCTGGCTCGGCTGGCAGCTGCCGATTGAGACCTCCAACGTCCACGCCTCGGCGCGCATTCTGGAAATCGACGGCGCCGAACTGATCCGCCGTTTCGACGAACGTAAGGAAGTCGCCGTCATCGCCGGCTTCCAGGGCCTGCACAAGGAAACGGGACGCATTACCACGCTCGGACGCGGCGGCTCCGATACTTCGGCGGTGGCGATTGCGGCGGCGATCGGGGCTGAGCGCTGCGACATCTATACCGACGTTGACGGCGTCTACACTTCCGACCCGCGCGTCGTGCCGCGTGCCCGACGGCTCGCAAAGATCGCATTCGAAGAGATGCTGGAGCTTGCTTCGCTCGGCGCCAAGGTGATGCAGGTGCGCTCGGTCGAGCTCGGCATGGTGCACAACGTGCGCATTTTCGTCCGCTCAAGCTTTGACCGGCCGGAGGATATCGATCCGCACCGCAATCCGCCCGGAACGCTGATTTGCGACGAGGAGGAGATCATGGAACAGCAAGTGGTCACCGGCATCGCCTTCTCTCGCGACGAGGCGCAAATTTCCATCCGCGAAGTCGCCGACAAGCCGGGAGTAGCCGCGGCAATTTTCATTCCGTTGGCGGAAGCCAACGTCAACGTCGACATGATCGTGCAAAACGTCTCCGCCGACGGAAAAACCACCGATCTGACTTTCACCGTCCCGGCCGCGGACTATCAGCGCGCCCTCGACGTGATCACCAAGGCGAAGAAGGCAATCGGCTTTAAGCGTCTCGATAGCGCCACCGATGTCGCCAAGATTTCGGTTATCGGGATCGGCATGCGCAGCCATGCCGGCGTGGCCGCGGAAGCGTTTCGCGCGCTGGCCGAGCGCGCCGTCAATATCCGGGCGATCACCACCTCGGAGATCAAGTTTTCGCTGTTGATTGACGCCGCCTTCACCGAGCTCGCCGTGCGTACGCTGCACTCGCTCTACGGCCTCGATCGGACCGGTGCCTAGCGATCCGCCGGCTTTTTGTTCGACGCGGCGAAGTTCGCGAGCGTCGCTGCGGCGCACAATTCGCCGTCACGCGAATGTCTTTGGCTTGCGGTTTGCATAGGGCATTCGATATAGCGTGAAGGTGCTCGCCACTGGCCGGGCCTGGGCGATTCTATTTTTGCCGCCGGCCGGCGCGGCGCAGGCTTTGCGTCCGGTCCAATTAAGACGTCCGAGGAGTTTACGCCATGCGTGGCGCGCTCGGCGGGCCTCGTGTGCTGTTACGCCGACTCCGCGAAGTGATGGCGGAGCCGGTCAGCGCGCAGGAACGCCTTGACAAGATCGTGGTGCTGATCGCCGCGAACATGGTGGCGGAGGTTTGCTCCGTCTACGTGCTGCGCGTCGATTCCACCCTCGAACTCTACGCCACCGAAGGCCTCAACCGCGATGCCGTGCATCACACGGTGCTGCGGGCCGATGAAGGCCTGGTCGGCCTGGTCGCGAGTCAGGCAAGCGCCATCAATCTGTCGAACGCGCAGGCTCACCCGGCCTTCTCGTATCGGCCGGAAACCGGCGAAGAAAATTATAACGCTTTCCTTGGCGTGCCGGTGCTGCGGGCCGGCAACACGCTGGGCGTCCTGGTGGTGCAGAACCGCGCGCGCCGGACCTATTCCGAGGAAGAGGTCGAGGCGCTCCAAACGACGGCGATGGTGCTCGCCGAGATGATCGCCTCCGGCGAGCTATCGGCGCTGGCGCCTCCCGGCGCGGAGCCCGCCGCTCGTCGCTCGTTGCACCTGGCGGGCAGGACACTGGCGGACGGAATCGCGCTTGGGCATGTCGTGCTGCATGAGCCGCGCGTCGTTGTCACCAACTACATCGCCGACGATATCCCGAAGGAATTGAAACATCTCGAGTCGGCGGTCGAGGCGCTCCGCGCCCAACTCGACGAGCTCCTTGAGCACGGCGACGTCGTCGACGGCGGCGAGCATCGCGATGTGCTCGAGGCTTATCGTATGTTCGCCCACGACCGCGGCTGGGTGCACAGGCTCGAGGAAGCGGTGATGACCGGGCTCACCGCAGAAGCCGCGGTCGAGCGGGTGCAGTCCGACACTCGGGCGCGCATGCTACGCCAGACCGATCCCTATCTGCGCGAGCGGCTGCACGATCTCGACGATCTCGCCAATCGTTTGATGCGGCAGCTCACCGGCCGGGATCACGCGCCCTCGCGCGAGAACCTGCCGGAGAACGCCATCCTCGTCGCGCGTTCCATGGGACCGGCAGCGCTGCTCGATTATGACCGAAAACGTTTGCGCGGACTGGTGCTCGAGGAAGGCGGACCGCACTCGCACGTCGCGATCGTGGCGCGCGCTCTCGGCATCGCGGCCGTCGGCGACATCGACAACGCAACCGGCATCGCCGACCCGGGCGACGCCATCATTGTCGACGGTGCAGCAGGCGACGTGCAGCTGCGGCCGCTGCCCGACATGGAGGCGGCCTACGCCGAGCGGGTGCGACTGCGGGCACGGCGTCAACAACAATATCAGGCGTTACGCGACCTGCCATGCGTGACCAAAGACGGCCAGCAAATTGCGCTGTTGATCAATGCAGGCCTGACCGTCGACCTGCCGCACATCGCCGATACCGGCGCTGCCGGAATCGGACTGTTCCGGACCGAATTGCAGTTCATGGTGGCGCCGAACTTCCCGCGCGCTACCGAGCAGTTCGCGCTCTATCGGGCTGTCCTCGACGCCGCCGGCGAGAGACCCGTGACTTTCCGCACGCTCGATATCGGCGGCGACAAAGTGCTGCCATACATGCGCAACATCGAAGAGGAGAATCCGGCGCTTGGCTGGCGCGCGATCCGGCTCGGGCTCGACCGGCCGGCGTTGTTGCGCACGCAATTACGGGCGCTGTTGCGCGCCGGAGGCGGACGGGCGTTGAAAATAATGTTCCCGATGATCGCGACTGTTGCCGAATTCGACCAGGCCAAGGAACTGGTCGAGCTCGAACTGACGCATTTGCGCCGCCACGGTCACAAGCTGCCCGATGAAGTCGAAGTCGGCAGCATGGTGGAAGTCCCTTCGCTGTTATATCAGCTCGACGAACTCCTCAGCCGGGTCGATTTCCTCTCGGTCGGCTCCAACGATCTTGTTCAATTCCTCTACGCGGTCGATCGCGGCAACCCCCGTGTTGCCGGCCGTTTCGACCCGCTGTCGTCGCCGGTTTTGCGCGCGCTCAAAGATGTCGCCGACAAGTGCCTGGAGCACGGCAAGCCGGTGACGGTGTGCGGTGAGCTCGCCTCGCAGCCGCTTGGGGCATTGGCGCTCATTGCGATCGGCTATCGCTCGCTTTCGCTTACCCCATCGGCCATGGGCCCGATCAAGGCGATGCTGATCGAACTCGACAGCGGCAAAGCCGCCGGCTTCCTGTCCCCGCTGATCGAAAAATCGACCGGCGCGACATCTATTCGCGAGCAGCTGGAAAAGTTCGCCGCAGCTGAATCGCTGCAGATCTAGCGAGGCGTTTTAGACGGCGGCGACGGCCGGACTTGTCGCTGCCATCGGCGTCCTCTACTTAACCGAACATCATGTTGCCGGAACAAAAACTCGACGCGCTTATCGCCCGCCACGCCGCGCTTGAGCGTGACCTCGCTGCCGCCATGCCGGCCGAAACCTACGTCAAGCTGTCGCGCGAATTTGCCGAACTCGACCCGGTCGTTGAAGCGGTAAAATCCTATCGGGCGGCGCAGCACGAGCTCGAAGGCGTCGAGAGCATGATCGAAGATCCTTCGATCGACGCGGAAATGCGCGCCATCGCCGCGGCGGAACGGCCGGAACTTGAAGCCCGCCGCGCATCGCTCGAACGAGAATTACGGCTCGCGCTCATTCCCAAGGACGCGATGGATGAGCGCAACGTCATTCTCGAAATTCGTGCCGGTACCGGCGGCGACGAAGCCTCGTTGTTCGCCGGCAATCTGTTCCGCATGTACGAGCGCTACGCGGCCGGCCAGGGATGGAAGATCGAAATCATGACCGCGAGCGAAGGCTCGATGGGCGGTTACAAGGAAATTATCGCCGAGATCCGCGGCCGCGGCGCCTTCGCCAAACTGAAATTCGAATCCGGGGTGCATCGCGTCCAGCGCGTGCCCGACACCGAAGGGTCGGGGCGTATCCACACCTCGACCGCAACCGTCGCCGTATTGCCGGAGGCCCAGGACCTCGACCTGGCGATCAACGAGTCGGACCTCCGGATTGATACGTTGCGCTCGGGGGGCGCCGGCGGACAACACGTCAACAAGACGGAATCGGCGGTGCGGGTCACTCACATCCCCTCCGGAATCGTCGTCATGATGCAGGAGGACCGTTCACAGCACCGCAATCGCGCCAAGGCGATGGCTGTGCTGCGCACGCGCCTCTACGATTTCGAGCGCCGCAAACAGGACGCCGCGAGAGCCGCGGAACGCCGCGGCCAGGTCGGCACCGGAGATCGATCCGAGCGCATCCGCACCTATAATTACCCGCAAGGCCGCGTATCGGATCATCGCATCAATCTGACGCTCTATAAGCTGCCGCAGATCTTGGAAGGCGAAGCCCTGGATGAAATCGTTGATGCTCTCGTCGCCGAGCATCAAGCGGCTCAGCTCGCTTCCGAGGAGGCCTGATGTCGGCCACCGAAATGCTCGTGCCCGCAGAGCGCGGCGTCGCGGCGGCTTTCACGGCCGACGGCATGCGACAAGCGCTGGCGCAGCGCTTCCACGATGCCGGTCTCGAGTCACCGAGCGCCGACGCCCGCATTCTCGTCGGTCACGCGCTCGGTCTTGATCACACAGCATTGGCGGCTGCCGGCGACCGTCCCATTAGCGTAAAAGAGAGCGAGGCCATTGCCGCCCTAGCGCGGCGTCGGCTGGCGCGCGAACCGGTAGCGCGCATTGTCGGCAGCAAGGAATTTTGGAGTCTGACGCTCTCGATTAACGCATCGACGCTGGTGCCTCGTCCGGAAACCGAGACCGTCGTCGAAGTCGCGCTCGCGGCCGCCGATGTGAACGATCAGCGGACGCAGGCGCTCCGCATTGCAGATCTCGGCACCGGGTCGGGTGCGCTTCTCCTTGCGTTGCTCAGCGAATTGCCCAGCGCCTACGGCATTGGCACGGATATCAGCATCGAAGCGTTGATGATGGCGCGGGCGAACGCTCGCCAGCTTGGCATTACCAGAGCCGCATTTGTGGCCTGCGACGTTGCGTCTCCGCTGCGCTCCTCGTTCGACTTGATTGTATCCAATCCGCCTTACATCGCTTCCGGAGAATTCGCCGCCCTCGCTCCCGAAGTGCGCACGTTCGACCCGCGATCGGCGCTCGACGGCGGACCGGACGGACTTGATTGCTACCGCTCGTTGACCGCATCGGTGCCGGCGCTGCTAAGGCCCGGCGGCGCTCTCGTGGTCGAGATCGGCGCCGGCCAATCGGAGGATGTCGCCAAATTGTTCGCAGCCGCAGGGCTTGCGGTGGCCGCCCCGCATCCCGACCTTAACGGTATACCGCGGGTGCTGCTGGCTCGGAAAGCTACCGGCGGGCCATGACCAACGCGCATTGACCTTCGGCAAAAAGTCAGCAAAAAACCGCTTGGAATATTGCTCTGAACCGACTAGTTTGCGGCTACGGAATCGGCCCGAGATGAAGTGCCGCGCCGCCTCAAATGCTCAGAGCATTGCTTTTTAGAGGCTTGGCCGCGCAGGCCAGTTGAAACGAAAGCCGGAACAGCGAAGCCGGATCGGACGGCAAACGGGATCGCAAGATTTCAGACCGGGAGCTAAGTCGGTTCGGCGCGCATTTGCGAGATGTCGCGCTTGGCTAGAGGTTCGCAACGCCACAGTCCGGGGCTGGGGTTGCGCATGTGCGTGACGTTGGCAAGGCCATACGGCATCGGTACGGCGTGAACGATTGCTTACAGAGATGCGCCCGGTTTGACGTGACGATAGTTGAGTGAAATCACGGCGGAGCAGCCGTTGCAAACGAGGGGGTTGGCGAACAGCGAACCATGAGAAACGGTCAGAACAAGCGCATGCGGGGTCGTAATCGTAAAGGCGGCGGCCACCACCACAATCAGAATCCATTGTCCCGGGTTTTTGAGTCGAACGGACCGGACGTAAAAATTCGTGGGCCGGCGTCGCATGTCGCCGAAAAGTATCTTCAGCTCGCGCGCGATGCGCAGAGTTCGGGTGATCCGGTTGCGGCGGAAAACTATTATCAGCACGCGGAGCATTACTTTCGTCTGATCGCGGCGGCTCAGGAGCAGTTCCGTCAGAGCCAGCCGTATTATCAGCAGCAGCCCGGCGACACCCGCATCAATGCTTCCGAAGAGAGTTACGAAGACGGCGACAACGAGCAAAATGTTGGCGAGGGCGAGCCGTTCGCTCCGCGCGACACGCAGCAGCCGTTCTACCCGCGCGACCAGCACCACCAACAGGGCCAGCCGCAACATTCCCAACCGCGGCCGCAATTTCAGTCCCCGAATAATTCCGGGAACAATAATCCCGAGAACAATAATGAAGACGACGTCGATCGGTTACCGTCGTTCATTACCGGCGGCGGTCAGCCGCAGGGGGCGCCCCCGCAACAGGGCCACGGATCGAACAATTCCAATGGCCAAAATGGCTATGACGGCTCGCCCGACCGCTTTCCGTTGCACCGGCGGCGGCGGCGGCATCGGGGCGGCGGCCCGCGCGACCACTCCGCGGGCGGCGAAGGCGGCGACACGTCCTCTGGTCCGCGCCAAAGCGACGACTGACCGTCAGGCCAACGCGGCAGCATCAAAGCCGGATATTCGGGTTCTGGTCATTCTTTGAGCGGCCCATCGGGCGCCGAAGTGACCGTTGCCTCGGCTTCGCAAGTGGCGTTAAGTTGCGCCGCGCCCGCGATTATCCGGGCCCTCAAAAGGATTTTCCATGTCCACGATCGAGGACCGCGCACCCGCCGCCAAGACAACCCTCAACGACGATATTGGTGAGGACAAGCGCCTCGCGATGTACCGCACGCAAGTCGTTATCCGCGAAGCCGAACAGCGCGCCTATGATCTGTTTCTGCAGAACCTGGTGAAGGGCACGAGCCATCTTTCGCTCGGCCAGGAAGCGGTCGCCGCCGGCTTTGCCGTGGCAATGCAACCCGACGATCTGTCCTTCTGTACTTATCGTGGCCACGCGCACACGCTGGCCCGCGGCGTACCGGTCACCAAGGTGCTCGGCGAATTGATGCAACGCGATATCGGACTGATGCGCGGCAAGGGCGGCTCGATGCATCTCACCTCGGTCGATCATGGGGTGATGGGCTCTTATGCGATTATCGGGGCGCATCTGCCGATTGCCTGCGGCGCAGCATGGCGCGCGCAATACAAGGGGCAGAAGGACGTTTCGATCTGCTTCTTCGGTGACGGCACGACCAACATCGGCGCCTTTCACGAGGCGCTGAACTTCGCCGCCGTCTGGAAGCTTCCGGTGGTCTTTGTCTGCGAAAACAACCTGTACATGGAATACACGCCGATCGGCGACGTGACCGCCGTGCCGCATCCGGCCGCCGACCGCGCGGCCAGCTATGGATTGCCGCGCATCATTGTCGACGGCAACGACGCCGACGAAGTGTATCGTGCCGCGCGCTCGGCTTATGACAAGGCGCGCGCCGGCGACGGCCCGTCGCTGATCGAGTGCATGACTTACCGTTACAGCGGCCACTCGCGTGCCGATCCGGCCAAATATCGCCCCGAAGGCGAGCTGGAAAAATGGAAAGAGCGCGATCCGATCAAAATTTATCGCGAGCGGCTCAAACAATTCGGCATCGGCGAAGACGCCATTCTTCGCATCGACAGCGAGGTAAAGCGCGAAGTCGACGAAGCGACCGAAGAGTGCAAGGCGGCGCCGCCGCCGGCGCTCGATATCCTCACCACTGACGTCTATGCGGACGGGGGCTTCGCATGGCGGAACTGACCTACCGCGATGCCGTGATCCGCGGCATCGCTCAGGAAATGTCGCGCGATCCCGACGTAGTGTTCATCGGCGAAGACATTGGCAAGGCAGGCGGCGTGTTCAAGGCGACGGTCGGCCTCTACGACCAGTTCGGCCCCCTGCGGGTGCGCGATACACCGATCTCCGAGCAGGCAATCCTCGGCGCCGCCATGGGCGCGGCGATGACCGGATTAAAGCCGATCGCCGAGATCATGTTCTCGGACTTCTTCGCGGTGTGCTTCGACTACATCGCCAACGAATTCCCCAAGAGCCGCTACATGTCGAACGGGCAAGTCAAATGCCCGCTGGTCGTGCGCACCGGCAACGGCGGCGGGGCGCGGTTCGGCGCCCAGCATTCGCAGAGCGTCGAGAACTGGTGCATGATGATCCCGGGACTGAAGGTGGTGGCGCCGTCGTCGCCGACCGATGTGATCGGGTTGTTGGCAGCCGCGGTGCGCGACCCCGATCCGGTGATCTTCCTCGAGCACAAGTCGCTCTATGCAACCAAAGGCGAGGTGCGTGACGGCGAAATTGTCGACACGCTCGGGACCGCGAAGATCGTGCGCCCCGGCAAAGACGCCACCATCCTCGCGCTCGCCTTGATGGTGCCGCGAGCCGTTGCGGCTGCGGAAAAGCTCAAGAGCGAGCACGGCATCGACTGCGAAGTGATCGACGTCCGCTCGCTGGTGCCGCTCGACACCCAGACCATTCTCGGCTCGGTCGCCCGCACCCACCGCCTCTTCACGGTCGAGGAAAATCCGCGGCTGTGCGGCTGGGGCGCCGAGCTGGTTTCGATCGCCGCCGATGAGGCATTTTACGATCTCGACGGCCCGCCGGTGCGGATCACTACACCGCACATTCCGCTACCGGCCGCCGACATTCTCGAAGACCTGGCGCTACCTAGCGTCGATCGCATCGCCGAACGCGTGCAGCGCAGCCTCAATTCCTGACGGAGACGGACCATGGCAGAACAAGACCTCAAAGAGCGCACGACGACAACCGAACCGACGCGCGAAAATCCAAGCGGCCCGATCGGAACCGAAGTTATTTTTGAGAACGACCAGGTACGCGTTTGGGACATGAAGGTGCCGGCCGGCGGCAAGAAGGCCTGGCACCATCACACCATGGATTACGTGATTATCAACGTCACCGGCGGCCGGATCGAGCTCGAGAATGTCGATGGTCACACCATCATTGCGGACGACAAGGTCGGCGGCGTGATCTGGAACGACGCCGGTCAGAAACACGAGCTGCGCAACCTCTCGGGCGGCCTCTATCAGAACATCCTGGTCGAGCTGAAGAACGGCAAACACAATCTCAAGTGAGCGTTCAACAATGACTGCCCGATACGACAACCTCCTGGCCAACGTCCCGACCGATCTTTGGATCGGCGGCAAGTGGCGCAAGTCCTCAGACGGCGGGCGTTTTGACGTCATTGATCCGGCAACCGAGAACAAGGTCGCCTCCGTTGCCAGCGCGACCGTCGAGGATGCGAAAGCTGCATTGGACGCCGCAAGCGCCGCGTTTCCGGCCTGGGCGGCGAAGAAGCCGCGCGAGCGCGGCGAGATTTTGCGCAAGGCCTTCGAACTGATCATGCGCGACGCCGAGCGGCTGGCGAAGCTGATCACCATCGAGAACGGCAAGGCACTTTCAGACTCGCGCGGCGAAGTCGCCTACTCGGCCGAATTCTTCCGCTGGTTCGCCGAGGAGGCGGTCCGCAATGTTGGACAGAATTCGGTGGCACCGTCGACCGGCGCGCGCATCCTTGTGCATCATAAGCCGGCCGGCATTGCCGTGCTGGTGACGCCATGGAATTTTCCCGCGGCGATGGCGACGCGCAAGATTGGTCCGGCGCTCGCGGCCGGTTGTTCGGTCGTGCTCAAGCCCGCCTCCGATACGCCGCTGACCATGCTGGCGCTAATGCCGATACTCGAGGAAGCCGGTGTCCCAGCCGGCGTCGTCAATGTCATTCCGTCGCGCTCTTCCGGCAAAGTCGTCGGCGCAATGCTTCATGACCCGCGCGTGCGGGTGGTGTCGTTCACCGGCTCGACCGAAGTCGGAAGGAAGTTGTTGCACGAAGCCGCGGACAACATCATCCGCCCGGCGATGGAGCTCGGCGGCAACGCGCCGTTCATTGTGTTCGACGATGCCGACATCGATGCGGCCATCGATGGCGCCATGATCGCCAAGATGCGCAACATGGGGGAAGCCTGCACGGCCGCTAACCGCTTCTACGTACATGAAAAAGTGCACGACGAATTCGCCAAGAAGCTTACCGCCAAGATGTCCGGCTTGAAGATGGGCAATGGCCTCGACGACGGCGTGGCGCTTGGCCCGCTCGTCAACAAAGAAGGTCTCGACAAAGTGGTTGAACTGGTCGACGACGCCGTGAAGAAAGGCGCCAAAGTGTTGACCGGCGGCAAGGCGCCGGGGGGACCCGGATTTTTCTATCCGGCGACCGTGCTGTCGAACGTGTCGAACGACGCCAAAATGCTCAACGAGGAGATTTTCGGCCCGGTCGCGTCGCTGCAAACGTTCAAATCCGACGACGAGGTCGTTACCCGCGCCAACGACACCGAATATGGCCTCGTCGCTTACCTCTACACCAACGATTTGAAACGCGGCTTGCGTGTCTCGGAGAAGCTCGATTTCGGCATGGTCGGATTGAACCGCGGCATTGTCTCCGATCCGGCGGCGCCGTTCGGCGGCATGAAGCAATCGGGCCTCGGCCGCGAAGGTGGCCACGAAGGACTGATGGAATTCCTGGATACCCAATACATATCGGTAGCGTGGTGACGCCGGCGGCGATGGCGGGCGGGGAAGCGGCAAAGCAGCTGATCGGCGCCTGGCGCTATGCGGGTACGCGGGTCAACGGCGAGAAATTCGATCGCGGCCCCAACCCGAAGGGCATGATCTATTATGGCCCCCACGGCGAAATGTCGGTACAGGTTGCGCCCGATGTCAGACGCCAACGCGCCGGACCGGTGATGACGCCGGAAGAAGCCAAGATCGCGGTGACCGATTACATCGCCTATTTCGGCACCTATACCGTCGACGGAGCGGCCGGCACCGTGACGCATCATCGTCACGGCACAATCCAGCCGGGCGACGCCGGCGACTTGGTGCGCCGCTACGAGTTCAATGGTGACCGTCTCATTCTGCGCGCTCTCGATGCGCCACTCGAAGTCACCTGGGAACGCATCAAATGAACCGTGCGCGCGAGCTAATGCCATGGACATCCTGATGCCGCAGCTCGGCGAGACCGTCGCCGAGGGCAAAATCACAAAATGGTTCAAGTCGGCCGGCGATACGGTCAAGCCGGGCGACAATCTGTTCGAGATCGAAACCGATAAGGTCTCGATGGAAGTGCCGGCGATCGAAGCCGGCGTGCTCAGCGAAATTCGCGTCACGGAGGGCGAGGTTGCGCCAGTCGGCGCAGTCGTTGGTGTCATTGGCGCTGCGGGAAGCGCCGTCGCCAGCGCGCCTGTTAAATCTGCAGCCCCAACATCTGCGCCGTCCGCATCTGCGCCCGCACCTAAGGCAGCGGCCGCGTCGCCGCCGTCCGGATACGAAAACATTCCCGAGAACCCGGCGCACACCGCCGCCGGGCCAATCAAGCTCGATCCGTTCTTCGAAGTGCGCACACCCGCCCGCAATTTCGGGCCGGCGCGGCTTTCCGGCGGCACTTCGGTCACGCCGCTGGCGCGCCGGCTGGCAAGCGAAGCCGGCATCGATCTTTCCCGCCTGCGTGGCTCCGGCCCGCACGGCCGCATCGTTGCGCGCGACATCGAAGCCGCGCCCCGGCCGGCCGCCCGCGCGCCGCTCGCGGAAGGCTTGGGCGTCGATCAGGTCAAGGCGCTGTACGATCCGGCGGGCTTCGAAGAAGTGCCGCTCGATGGCATGCGCAAGACCATTGCGGCGCGGCTACAGCAAGCCAAGCAGACCATTCCGCATTTCTATCTGACAACCGACATTGCGATCGATCGCTTGATCACGCTGCGCGAAGAGGCCAACGCCGGCGCCCCGAAGGATCGCGACGGCGAGGCGGCGTTCAAGCTCTCGCTCAACGATTTCATCATCCGCGCGCTGGCGCAGGCGCTGCAGCAGGTGCCGGCAGCGAATGCGGCCTGGGCCGGCGACCGAATCTTGCGCTTCAAGCATTCCGACATCGGCGTGGCGGTGGCGCTTGAGGGCGGATTGATCGCGCCGATCATCCGCAGCGCTGAGGCGAAATCATTGTCCGCGCTTTCCGCCGAAATGAAAGGCCTGGCCGCCCGCGCGCGGGACAAAAAGCTGAAGCCCGCGGAATATCAAGGCGGCTCGTCGGCGATTTCCAATCTGGGCATGTACGGCATCCGCGAGTTTGCCGCCATTATCAATCCGCCGCAGGCGACCATCCTCGCAATCGGCGCATCGCGGCGCCAGGCGATAGAGCGCCCGGATGGGGGCGTGGCATTCGCGAGTATGCTCACGGCAACGCTGTCCTGCGATCACCGCGTCGTCGATGGCGCGCTCGGCGCCCAGCTTTTGGCTGCGATCAAGGCGCTGTTGGAAACGCCTGTCGCGATGCTGGTGTAATATTCGGAGCGCGCGTGCTCTCTTCGGTTCATGGCGTGCCGTTCGCCATTCTCTGGCTGGTGTGGCTCGCCTATTGGTTTTTTGCGGCGCTCAACGTCAAAAGAACGCAACGCCGGGAGCGCATCGGTTCGCTCTTCCTCAACCGCGGCCCGCTCGTGATCGGTGCACTTTTGCTGGCGTTTGAGCGGCAACCGCTGCCCTGGCTCTCCGAACGCTTTCTGCCGTTATCGATGGTGTTCTATTGGATCGGTCTTGTGATGCTCGCCACAGGCCTCGCCTTGGCCGTTTGGGCGCGCCGCCATCTCGGCCGCAATTGGAGCGGCATTGTCACCGTCAAGCAGGATCACGAACTCATCCGCTCCGGGCCTTACGGTCTTGTACGCCACCCGATCTACACCGGGTTGCTTCTGGCAATCCTCGGTACGACGGTTGCAATTGGCGAATGGCGCGGCCTCCTTGCCTTTGCTCTGATTGCGGCAGGCTTCGTGCTGAAGTTCAAGACGGAAGAACGGTTCATGAGCGAAACCTTCGGCGAGCAATACGCGCGCTATCGCGCCGAGGTGCGCTCGCTCGTTCCGTTTGTTATCTGAAGGACGCCAACGCGTTTTAAGGAGCCGCTTTGTCGCCAAAACCAACGGACCTCGTGCTGATCGGGCCGTTCCGTCCGGTCCTCGCCAAAGGCTTGGCGGATTTCACCGTGCATCAGCTCGCAGCGGCGACCGATCGCCAAGCGTTCTGGAAGTCGATCGCCGACGTGCGCGCCATGGCGGTCAGCGCGCCGATCGAACCGGTCAACGAGGCCTTGTACGCGCGCCTGCCCGATCTCGAAATCATTGCCAGTTTCGGCGTCGGCTACGACCACATCGACGCGGCCGCGGCAGCGGAGCGCGGCATCGTCGTTACCCACACACCCAACGTACTGACCGAGGAGGTCGCCGATACGGCGGTCGGGCTTCTCATCTGCACCGTGCGCGAACTTCCGCAGGCTGAGCGCTATTTGCGCGCGGGCAAATGGCCGAAGGCCAACTATCCGTTGAGCCGGGCGACGTTGCGCAATCGCACCGTCGGCCTGGTGGGCATCGGACGCATCGGACAAGCCATTGCGCGGCGGCTCGAGGCTTTTGGCGTGCCGATCGTTTATCATAGCCGCCAGCCGCGCGCCGACCTTCCCTACCGTCACTATGCGCAGCTGATCGACATGGCGAAAGAGGTCGATACCCTGATCGCGATCGTGCCCGGCGGGGCGGCGACGCGAAATATGATCGACGCCAAAGTGCTGGGAGCGCTCGGCCCCGACGGCATTCTGATCAACGTTGCGCGTGGCTCGGTGGTCGATGAGGGCGCTTTGATCGAGGCGCTCAAGGAGCGCAAGATTTTGGCTGCCGGGCTTGATGTATTCGTCAATGAGCCAGAGGTGCCGACGAAGTTGCTGGCGCTTGATAACGTGGTGTTGTTGCCGCATCTCGGCTCGGCATCGGTGTATACCCGCGAGAAGATGGACCAATTGCTGGTCGATAATCTGCTCGCCTGGTCACGCGGGGAAGCTCCGCCGACGCCGGTGCCGGAAACGCCGTGGCAAGCGTGGCGCTAGAGCATGATCCCGAAAAGGACACCGGTTTTCGGAAAAGATCGTGCTCCATCAATAAGCTAGAGCGCGATGACGATTCGAAGAGAAGTCATCGCGCTCTAGTGCCTCACTCGGCGGCGAGGCGTACTTCCGGCGCGGCCGCGCGCACGTCGGCTTCGACGTAATCTTCGAACTGCACGAAGTTTTTCTGGAACATGCCGACCAGCTTGCGCGCGGTCTGGTCGAATTCAAGTTTGTTCTGCCAGGTCTTTTGCGGACAGAGCAGATGCGGCTCGACGCCCGGGAGCTGAGTCGGCACCGAGAACCCGAAATACGGATCGGTGCGGAATTTTACGTTCTTGAGAGAGCCGTCGAGCGCGGCGGTCAACAGCGTGCGGGTCACTTTGATCGGCATGCGCCGCCCGACGCCATAAATGCCGCCGGTCCAGCCGGTATTGACCAGCCAGCAATCGACGTCGTGGGCGCTGATGAGCTCACGCAAGAGATTGCCGTAGACAGAGGGATGCCGGGGCAGGAACGGCGCACCGAAGCAGGTGGAGAATTCAGGCTGCACACCTACCAGTCCTTTTTCGGTGCCCGCGACCTTGGCGGTATAGCCCGAGAGGAAGTGATACATCGCCTGCGCCGGCCTCAACTTCGCGATTGGCGGCATGACGCCGAAAGCGTCCGCAGTAAGCAGCACAATGTTCTTCGGCATTCCGGCGCGGCCGGTCCGCGAAGCGTTGGGAATGAAGTCGAGCGGATATGCAGCGCGAGTGTTTTCGGTCTTCGATTCGTCGTCGAAGTCGCAGATGCGGGTGTCCGGATCAAACACCACATTTTCCAGAACCGTGCCGAAACGTTTGGTGGTGGCGTAGATTTCCGGCTCGGCTTCCGCGGAAAGCCGGATGCATTTGGCGTAACAGCCGCCTTCGAAATTGAACACGCCCTGCGGACCCCAGCCGTGCTCATCGTCGCCGATCAAGGTGCGGTTGGAATCCGCCGACAGTGTCGTCTTGCCGGTTCCGGAAAGGCCGAAGAACAGCGCAACATCGCCGCTTGATCCGACATTGGCCGAGCAGTGCATCGGCATCACGCTCTCGGCCGGCAAGTAATAGTTGAGCGTGGTGAATACGGATTTCTTCATTTCGCCGGCATAGGACGTGCCGCCGATAAGGATGATGCGTCGCGTGAAATCCAGCGCGATGATGGTTTCGCTGCGCACGCCGTGACGCTTCGGATCGGCCTTGAATGACGGCAACGACAGAATGGTAAAGTCGGGTACGTAATGCGACAGCTCGGCGCGCTCCGGCCGGATCAGAAGCGCGCGAATAAACATGGAATGCCAGGCCAGCTCGTTATAGACCCGAGTCTTGATCCGATAGCGCGGGTCGGCGCCGCCGTAGAGATCCTGAGCAAATAAGGTCTTGCCTTTGGCGTGGGCGATGAAGTCGTCGAACAGGAGCTGAAATTGCTCGGCGGAAAGCCGTCCGTTCTTCTCCCACCACACTGACTTCTCGGTCTGAGAGTCGGCGACGACGAACTTGTCTTTCGGACTACGGCCGGTGTGGACCCCCGTCTCTGCGCAAAACGCGCCGCCCTCGACCAGAAAGCCTTCGCCATTGGCGATTGCGTGTTCGACGAGGGCGGTGTCGGACAAATTCCAATGAACGGCTGCGAGATCTTTGAGGCCGAATTTTTCGACCCCGTGAGCGCGATTGCGTAGACCGGTTTCGTTCACGCCTACCTCCGCAATCCGTCCAGCTTCGCCGAAAGCTAGTTGTATCCGGCTGCCCCGCCGGAGCTCCGGCGCGCCTTCTATATCACCATCTTAGCATGTGCCAAGGCAGACCCCATCGCAACCCTAACTGGCGAGTTAAGCCGCCCGTTCCACGCTGCAATGCGAAAGCATCGCACCGTTAAACGCTTTTGCACATGCTCGGGCACTTAAGCGGACCGTGCCGCCGCCGCCAGTGCGACCGCCGTTTTCCGCAAGGCCTCCGCACTGGTGACGCGCTCCGGGAACGGCAAGCGCAAAGTGGCGTCGCCGAGCGCAAGGTCGAGGCCGTCGGGATCGAGCCCGGTCAGCCGCCACGGACCGTCCTCGGCCCCGAGAAGCTTCGTTACATAGAGCCGGACGGTGGCGGCGTGTTCATCGTTCATGTGCGCGACGGCACCCTCTTCTGCGGCGAGCAATCCCTCCGCGCCGGAAAGATCGGTCGTGATCTCCTCTCCTTTGAGGTCGACGGCGCGAGCAAAGCCGGCATTGAGATGAGCGGAGACAAGCGGCATTCGCCAGAACGAAAAATCGGCAAAGCCCGCGTAAAGCTCGGATTTGGGATGACGTGCGAGAAAGCGCCTGCGGATCGATGGTTCGGCGTCCGCTGAACGGGCAATTGGCGCGAACGTGCCCAGCACGGTTAATCGCGGATGAGCAACTGGATCGCCACGGCCGCTCGTGGCCAGAAGAAGCGAAGCGCGGCCATCGCGTTCGAGGTTCGCCGTATGCGTCGAGAGCCGCGAAACCAGAATTAAGGGCGAGCCGTCAGCATCGGTTGCGACATTAACCAACGACGCGAAGGGATGACCGGTGTTGCGGTCGATTGTCGCGAGTGTCCCCGCCCGCGTCGCGCGCAACAATGTTTTGGCAATGGATTGGGCGTCGAATTCCACGGCCGGGGCGCCTTCCGGCAAACGGTGAGGCATAAAGCCGGGCAATGGGTCAGCTTTCGACGATTGGACCATGTTACCCCCTCCGCTCCGCCCTCGTCCCAGCAATTGCCCCGATTTTGCCTTGTCTCGTCACACTTCCGCCCCTACATGAGTCTTCAAAGGCTTATGGGGCCGAGGCGGTTAATGCTTGCGGCCGACTGATTGCAGAAGGCCGCCATGCCGACCATCGCCCTCGTCGATGACGACCGCAACATCCTGACCTCGGTGTCAATCGCACTCGAGGCCGAGGGATATCGGATCACCACCTACACCGATGGCGCTTCGGCACTGGACGGCTTCAAGTCCGCGCCGCCCGATCTTGCCATTCTCGATATCAAAATGCCGCGCATGGATGGCATGGAAACGCTGCGCCGGCTGCGACAGAAATCCGACGTGCCGGTGATTTTCCTCACCTCCAAAGACGAAGAAATTGACGAATTGTTCGGCCTGAAAATGGGGGCCGACGATTTCATCCGCAAACCGTTTTCGCAGCGGCTTCTGGTCGAACGGGTTAAGGCGGTGCTGCGGCGCGCATCACCGAAGGACGGGACGGCTCCGAAGGAAACGGACAGCAAGGTATTGGAGCGCGGGCTCCTGCGCATGGATCCCGAGCGTCATACCTGTACCTGGAAGAACGAGCCGGTCACCCTCACGGTAACCGAGTTTCTCATCCTGCAGGCCCTGGCGAGCCGCCCGGGCGTGGTGAAAAGCCGCAACGCGTTAATGGACGCGGCTTACGATGATCAGGTGTATGTCGACGACCGCACCATCGATAGCCACATCAAGCGCTTGCGCAAGAAGTTCAAGGCAAGCGACGTTGAATTCGATATGATCGAAACGCTTTATGGCGTCGGCTATCGCTTCAAAGAAGATTAACGCTGTAGGACGCCGGGCGGGCGTTTTCGTGCGCCCGGAATTAACGCCCGGAATGGCCCTGACGAGGGCCACCGACGTGCGCTATTAATGGCGTTTGCGCACCCCGCCGATCGGCAGGATGCAGGCTGATCGAACCCCGGCAGACGACGTGCTCGATCGAACCGCAGAAAGCGCAGGGGCCGGTAACGACACCAACGCACCGACTCCGGCTGACGCTCAAACAGGGGCGGCGCTCGACGAGCGTGGCGCCAACGGCAGCCGATATGGTATCGCCCGGATTGGCGGCTTGCTGCTGCGCATCTGGCAATTCTTCATCGTTCAAAGCTTCTCGAGCCTCACGCGGCGGATCGTATTTCTCAACGTCGCCGGCTTGCTCGCCCTCTCGATCGGCATCACGTTTCTTTCCCAATTTCGCGCCGGCTTGATCGATGCGCGGGTGCAGAGCCTTTTGGTGCAAGGTCAGATCATCGCCGGCGCAATCGCCGCCTCGGCGACAGTTGAGACAGACTCGTCGATCACCATCGATCCGGACAAATTGCTCGAACTGCATCCCGGCGAAAGTTACGGACCTTCAGAGGACGCGCTTTACGGTTTTGATTTTCCAATCAATCCCGAGCGGGTCGCCCCCGTGCTGCGCCGATTGGTCTCTCCGACCAAGACACGTGCGCGCATCTACGATCGCGACGGTGTTCTCTTAGTTGACAGCCGCAGTTTGTTCGGCCGTGGCGACGTCTTGCGTTTCGATTTGCCGGCGCCCAACGCCGAAAAACCGGGCTTGCTCGAACGCGTCTTCATCGCCGCGCGCCGCTGGCTTGGGCGCGGCGACCTACCGCTCTATCGAGAACTCGGTCCCGCTAACGGCCGCGGCTATCCTGAAGTAGGTCAAGCGTTGAATGGCCAGAATGCCAGCATGGTCCGCATCGACGACCGGGGCGATGTGATCGTCTCTGTTGCGGTGCCGGTGCAGCGTTTCCGCGCTGTACGCGGTGCGCTGATGCTGTCTACACAGGGCGCGGACATCGACGACATGGTCGAAGCCGAAAGGCTAGCGATTCTGAAAGTCTTTTTGGTCGCCGCCGGCGTGATGGTCGTACTGTCCATCCTTTTGGCGGGGACCATTGCCGAGCCGGTCCGCCGGCTGGCGGACGCGGCGGAAAGCGTGCGCCGCCGCATTCGGTCGCGCGTGGAAATCCCCGATTTCACCCGCCGCCGCGACGAGATCGGACATCTGTCGGGCACTCTTCGCGACATGACCAACGCGATGTATAGCAGGATTGAAGCCATTGAGAGCTTTGCCGCCGACGTCGCGCACGAACTTAAAAACCCGCTCACCTCGCTGCGTTCGGCGGTGGAGACGTTGCCGCTTGCCCGAAGCGATGAGAGCCGCGGCCGCCTTCTCAGCATCATCCAACACGACGTCAAGCGGCTCGATCGATTGATCTCCGATATTTCCGACGCCAGCCGTTTGGACGCAGAATTGCAGCGCGAGGAAGCGGCGCCGGTCGACTTCGCGAAATTGCTTAGTACGCTCGTTACCGTCGCCAACGAAGTGAAGCGCGACGATGGCGTCAGCGTTAAACTCCGGTTTGAGGGCGTCGGCTCCCGCGCCTTCCTTGTCCCAGGCCATGATTCCCGTCTTGGCCAGGTTGTCGACAATCTGATCGAGAACGCGCGCTCATTCTCACCGCCCGGAGGTACGGTGCGCATAACCTGCCGCCGCCTCAAGAACATCGTCGAGATTATCGTCGATGATGACGGGCCGGGCGTGCGGCCCGATGCGCTCGATAAAGTTTTCGAGCGTTTCTACACCGACCGGCCGCACCAGGGATTTGGCCAGAATTCCGGCCTGGGATTGTCCATCTCGAAACAAATCGTCGAGGCCCATGGCGGCGCCATTTGGGTGGAGAACCGCGCGGGTCCGCTTGACGCGGACGGGGCACCCACCGTCGTCGGCGCCCGCTTCGTCGTGCGTCTGCCCGCATCGTGATGGATAAGCTATCGGCTAGCGTGCACGCTTCGTGTGTGCTTGTCGGTGCGCGCGCCCTGCTCATCCGTGGACCGTCGGCTTCCGGCAAGTCACAGCTTGCGCTCGAGCTCATCCACGCCGCCGACACCGGTGGTCTCCGCTTTGCCCGGCTTGTAGCCGACGACCGCGTTCATCTCACAGCCGCCGGCGGGCGTCTTTTGGCGCGTCCAGCCGCGTCATTGGCAGGCCTGATTGAAGTTCGCGGAATAGGGCTCCTGCGGCTTCCTTACGAACCGTGCGCCGTTATAGGCCTCGTCGTCGACCTCGGTGAAGACAGCAACCGCCTTCCTGCTCCGGAACAGCGTCAGGCGCTTATCGATGGTATTTCGCTACCGCGACTTGCCGTCGCATCGGGCGTCGGGCCCTTGCCTGCCGTTATGGCCCTCCTCACTTCCCCGAAGGATGGCTGGCTTTGACCGCCTTCAACGCCGGTTGGCGATTGGTTAACCATACGGCTTATAAACTTCCCGGAGAGGCATAGACGGCGCGATCCGGTCTCCGGTCTGCGGATTTTCGCTTGCCCTATTGCAATGCAGCAGCGCTTGGATTTAGCCAAAAATGCCTCTTGCGCCGGGGCTTTGGATGGTCATGATGAGCGCCCTTTCGTGCGGTGCAAACGGGACGCGCCGACGAGGAGTTCCATGATTGGCCTTGTGCTTGTGACCCACGGGCGGCTGGCTGTTGAGTTCCGCGCGGCCCTCGAGCATGTCGTCGGGCCGCAGAACCAGATCGAAGCCGTCACCATCGGTCCGGACGACGATGTCGAGATACGCCGCAAGGACATCATTGAAGCCGTCAAGCGCGTCGACAGCGGCGATGGCGTGGCTATCCTGACTGATATGTTTGGGGGTACACCGTCGAACCTTGCGATTTCGGTGATGAGCCGGCCCAAAGTCGAGGTTCTCGCCGGAATAAATTTGCCGATGCTGGTCAAGCTCGCCAAAGTTCGCGGCGAGTGTCCGTTGGCGGAAGCCGTAGCCGCCGCGCAAGACGCCGGCCGCAAATATGTGACAATCGCGAGCCGCGTGCTGAGCGGAAAATAAGCGTGGCGGAGGAGCGCGGCAACGAACCCGTGCCGGAAGGCCAATCCTCATCCGAAGGCGCAGTCGTCCGCAAGCTTGTTATCTGCAACCGGAAGGGCCTGCACGCGCGAGCCTCGGCCAAGTTTGTGCAAACCGTGGAAAAATTCGACGCCGACGTACGCGTCACGCGTGGCGGTGAAACCGTGGGCGGCACATCCATCATGGGACTTATGATGCTTGCGGCCGCGTCGGGCAGTGCGATTAGTGTCGAAGCTACCGGCAAACAGGCGGCAGAAGTCATCGACGCGCTAAGCGAACTGATCAATTCGCGTTTCGGCGAAGACGACTGACGTTTTTCAAAACCGCGGAGAAAACCATGACCATCGAGCAGACATCGCCGGGAGCATCGCCGGCGCAGCGCGACCGGCAGGCGGCGACAATCCGACTTGTTGATCGTCCAGACCTCGCCGAGACATTTGTGGATTCGGTGAGCGGCCTCGTTTTCGACGGGCAAACGCTGCGAATTGATTTTGCAGTCACGCGCCTGGATGAAATCAAGCCCAATACACCGATTACCGGTCGCCGTTACCCGGCATGCCGGCTCGTGCTGCCGCCGGCAGCCGCCGCCGATTTGATCAACCGGATGCAGCAGGTCGGAGAAGCGCTGACTCAGGCCGGTCTGGCAACGCGAAATACACCGCGCGGAGCCGCGCAAACACCACCCGCGTAGCGGCTAACGTTAGCTCGCCTTTTTTCGCGCCATTTTCACCGCGCCCGCTGCGGCCTTAAGGTCGGCGACAAAGCTACAGTAAGCCGCGTGGCGTTCGTCGGCGTCTTCGATCCGCAACAGCGCCGAAGGGTGGATGGTGACGACGAGCAGCGTCCCGTCCGCCATGGCGCCCGCCTTGCCGCGCACTTGACTTATTGTGACTGTGCGGCCGGTTAAGCTGCGCGCCGCCGTTACGCCCAGCGCGATGATGGTCGAAGGTTTGACCAGATTGCGCTCCCAATCGAGCCAAATCTTGCAGCGCTCGACCTCATAGTTGTTAGGACGCTTGTGCAGCCGCCGTTTGCCGCGCATCTCGTGTTTGAAATGCTTGACCGCATTGGTGACGTAAGTTTCTTCGCGCGCGATCCCCGCGTCGCGCAGAGCGTCATCGAGCATCCGGCCCGCCGGACCGACAAAGGGCTTGCCGGCGAGGTCCTCCTTGTCCCCGGGTTGCTCCCCGACCAGCATGAAGGCGGCGCGATACGGCCCCTCGCCCGGCACCGCCTGGGTAGCATCCTTGTAAAGCGGACAGCGGGTACAATTCTCCTCGGCTAAGGAGAGTTGGCGCAGGGATTTGAACGTTCTATCCGGCTCGTCCGGCATATTGGCAGAACGCCTTCGTCACAGTTGCGGTTCAAGCATAGACATAAAGGGATCTTTATGTCTTTAGTGCCGCCGCGCCGACCGCGTGCCGGTGAGCGCAACCGGCCACTGGCGGCGCACCCATCAACTGTGCGATCTGCCTAACGCTTGAAAAGATCAACAGAGAGCGCCCGAAGGATTTGTCATGAGCACGTCGACCAAGGCTAAACCCGCGCCCACGCACGATTACGTCGTCAAGGATATCGAGCTTGCCGAATGGGGGCGTAAGGAACTCGCTATCGCCGAGACGGAAATGCCCGGGCTGATGGCGACCCGCGCGGAATACGGGCCCGAGCAGCCGTTGCGCGGCGCACGGATTGCCGGTTCGCTGCACATGACCATTCAGACCGCAGTGCTGATTGACACCCTCACGGCCCTCGGGGCCGACGTCCGCTGGGCCTCCTGCAACATCTATTCGACGCAAGATCACGCCGCTGCCGCTGTGGCCGCCGGCGGCACGCCGGTCTTTGCCGTCAAAGGCGAGTCGCTCAAGGAATACTGGGAATACACCCATCGGATTTTCGAATGGTCCGATGGCGGCGCGCCCAACATGATTCTCGACGATGGCGGCGATGCTACGCTGCTGATGCATCTCGGCTCGCAAGCGGAGCGCACGCCGAACGTGCTGCATCACCCCGGCAACGAGGAAGAAGAAGTACTCTTCGCCACCATCAAGGAGCGGATGGTGAAGCAGCCCGGCTGGTACACCAAGACCGCGAGCGCAATCCGGGGCGTCACCGAAGAGACAACAACGGGCGTGCACCGCCTTTATCAGATGGAGAAGGAGGGTAAGCTTCTCTTCCCTGCGATCAACGTCAACGACAGCGTAACCAAGTCGAAATTCGACAATCTCTATGGCTGCCGCGAATCGCTGGTCGACGGCATCCGCCGCGGCACCGACGTGATGATGGCGGGAAAGGTGGCGATGGTCGCGGGCTTCGGCGACGTCGGCAAAGGTTCAGCTGCTTCGTTGCGCCAGGCCGGTTGCCGGGTCCTAGTCTCGGAGATCGACCCGATTTGTGCGCTGCAAGCGGCCATGGAAGGCTACGAAGTCGTGACCATGGAGGACGCAGCGCCGCGCGCCGACATCTTCGTCACCGCGACGGGCAATCTCGACGTCATCACCATCGATCACATGCGCGAGATGAAGCACCGCGCCATTGTCTGCAACATCGGGCACTTCGACAGCGAGATCCAGGTTGCGGCCTTGAAAAATCTGAAATGGTCCAACGTCAAGCCGCAGGTCGATGAAATCGAATTCCCGGACGGCAAGCGCATCATCCTTTTGTCGGAAGGCCGCCTGGTCAATCTGGGCAATGCCATGGGACATCCAAGTTTCGTGATGTCGTCGTCGTTCACCAACCAGACGCTGGCGCAAATCGAGCTGTGGGCCAATCCGGGCAAATATCAAAAGAAGGTCTACACGCTGCCGAAGCAACTCGACGAGAAAGTCGCGCGCCTGCACCTCGACAAGATAGGGGTGAGGCTAACGCAGCTGTCTCAGAAGCAATCGACCTATATCGGCATCCCGGTCGAAGGACCGTTCAAGACCGATCAGTACCGCTACTGAGCGGCGGCCGGCACGACCGTGACGTGAGCTTTGGTCGCCGGTCCGGTGAAGCCCAAAAAGGTGTGGCGGATGACAATATCATCCGACCGCCGTTCCGCATCGCCGCCGGCTAACGCGGCAACGCTCGCTCGGCACCGCGCGTCGACGTCCAGGCAAACAAGCAAAAGTCCTTCGCGCTTGCTGGCTGCGCGGCCCATCGGGGACGACGGATCCACATTGAGCGGATGCACACCCGGTAAATAGAACGGCAGGCCATTGGCCAACGCCGCGGAACCCCAAAACAGTCGAACCGGCGCACCGCCGGCGATACGCGCGGCCGCGATCGCCACCGGCTGTGCGTCCGGCCGGTTGGGATCGGGACCAGCCTGAAGCTTTTCATAGGCGACCACGGGCGAGGCGATAAGGGCGACGAGGGCCATCGCCGTGGCAACCAGTCCCGCCACGGCCGTCGCCGTCGCATTGATAACCAGTTGGCGCGAGCCGTAGAGCACCACCGGCAAGAGCGCCCAATTGGGGTACGTCCACACAGCCGTCAGCCGATGCGGCAATACGAGGTTGACCAGCGCCGGCAGTACCATCGGCACAACGAACAAAATCAGAGCCTGTCGGCGCTCGGCGTCGGCGGGCCACGCAATGTCGCGCAGCACAGCCGAACTCGGCCGCAATGCCGCCAGCAGTACAAGCGGCCCGACCGCGTAAGCGATCACGCCGAGGAGATAACGCAGCGAACCCGCGAGCGTCGCGCCGAACGACGCCTGGTTCATGACGCTCTCGCGCATGAACTCATAATTGGACCCGCCGGTTTGCGAGACGTACCAGTAAAGGTGTGGAGCAATAACGACCGCCGCGCCGACGGCCACCAAGTATGGTGCGGGCGAGCGCCAAAAGCGCCGCGCATCGGCGCCCGCCACTGCCGCCACCGCCATGCCAGCGAACAGATAAATCGCCCAATACTTGCCCAGCATGGTGAGGCTCGCGAATGCTCCGGCAAGGAGGGCGTTCCACGCGCCGAGCCCGCGGCGCGCACGCAGATAAAACAGCAAAGCCGCCGCCCAAAACGGCATCATTACCGTGCCGGCGTTCAATTCGGTGGCCTTGAAGGTGAGGAGCGGTATTAAAGAGAGCGCGGCAAGTCCGAACAGGGCCTTGTATTTGTCGAGATGGTCGCGGGACAGTCGCCAACTCACGGCAAGCGTGACGGCGGCGATAACGACTGCGAAGAGATGCGCCGCCCAATCGGCGCGCGGGAATACTGCGAACCACAGGGTGAACAGCCAGGCTGTCATCGGCGGGTGTTTATAGCCAAACGCAAAATGCTGCGCCCATAGGGCCGCTTCGCTGGCGTCCCAGTGAAGAGCCACTGGCCAAAGCGACACCGTGTCATAGATCATCCAAACGGCAATGAAGCCGACGATGCCCCAGGAAACGATGCGCCCTTCCGCGCGCGCCGCAACAAATTGCGCCGCCGAACGGATCAACTGCGAGCCAAATTTTGCGTCCTGCGGACGCAGACTGCCGACCGGATCAGGATGAGAGATGGTCACGCGGCATTTTGCCGATATTCGCGCGGCGTCACAAGCAAGTCTGCATTGCGTTAGCCCGCGCGATGGCGTTATTGCAGGCAGGCATGGACGACATAATGCCGCTGACTTCTTCGGCGACACCGGCACGGCCGATGGCCGCTGTTCGGCCGGCGCCGGAACTCAGCATCTCGTCCCGACTTCAAATGAGCGCACTAACGTGCCGTTCTTGGTCGAGGGGCTGGAACGCCTGCACATCGAATGCGACTGGGAGTCGTGTTCGTCGACGACAACTCGCCCGACGGCACCGCCGCCGCCGCGCGAGCGATCGGCGAAGGCGACAGCCGCGTCCTCTGCATTCGCTCAGCGCTAGGGATTAGCTTGAGCGCGCGCTGCTAGCTCCGCCGGGCGTGAGGCGCGGAGAAGCTCGGCCACCGCCGCAAAGACTTCATCTACCGTAATCGCCCGCATGCACACGTTGTCGGTACAGGCCGTTTGCCGGTGATTGTGCGCGCTGACACACGGCGAGCAGGCAAGACCGGCATAAATGGCGCGTGACGGACCAAGCGGCAGGTACAGCTTCGGCGTTTCCGGGCCAAACAGCACGATGGTCGGCAGGCCGGCCGCCGCGGAAAAGTGGGCCGGACCTGAATCATTGCTCACCATGAGCGCGGCCTCAGCATAGAGCGCAGGCAAATCCGTCAATGCCGAATGCCCGGCGAACGAAATCGAACGCGGATTTGCGGTGGCAAGCCGTTCGGCGCCGGCGCGCTCCTCCGGGCCGCCAGTAATCAGCACAACGACATCCTCAAAAGTCCCCAGAATTCGGCCGATCAGTTCGGCATAGCGGCTCGCCGCCCAGCGCCGATGCGGCAGCAATTCGCTTGCATTCGGGTTGATCAGGACAAGGCGATTTTTGTCCGGGTCAAACGGCGTGAGCGACCCGATGCGAGCGAGTATCCGCGTGCGCTCTTCCGCGCTCGCCGATTTGATCTTCACGTTGATCTGATCGTCGCCAATAAAGGTCTTGGCGTATGGCACCGTCGGCGATTGCGCGAGCAGCGCATCGACCAGCGCAATGAAATTTTTGGCGATGTGGATGTGGGCGTTGTATGCGACGCGATGGGTGAGCATTTCGCCGCGATAGAGGCCTTCGCCGTGAAAGCGATAAAAACCAACGCGCCTGTCCGCCCCGCACAATCCAGCCAACAGCGCGGTAAATCGCGAAAAAAGCTCCAAATCGATTACGGTGTCGATGTCCATCCGCCGCGCCCACCGCAAAAAGCCGAGCGTGTCACGCGTAAGCGTGAACATCGATTCGTCAGAGATGGTGTAGACGTGGTCCCGTGGGAATGTGCCCAAGAGCTCCACCGAACCGGCATTGCGGGCAAACACGACGAAAAATAGTTCGGCGTTCAGCCGCTCGCGCGCCTTGCGCATGGCCGGCTCGGCAAGCACGGTGCTGCCCATCTCGGAAAGTTCGATGAACAATATGCGGCGCAGCGGGCGCGCCGATTTGCGCCGAAGCCATGCCTGCAGACGCGAAAGTCCGGTGGCCGCCGCACAAAGCGGCACACCGGCCTGCCGGTCAATGCGGCGCATGGTGTCGATCTTCATTGGCTTCCTCGCCAACGTCCGGACCCTCCGTGCCGGGGAGACGCGGCGCAGCACCGGACACCTGTCGCGTGAGGTTTGCGAACTCGAGCCGGCAGCCCACGCGATGAACTAAGCAACGAAACCAACGGGGAACCCGCGCGCGGCACGCTTGCCGCTCCTTAACGCTGATGTTATCTGCGCCACATGTCCACAACGCCGATCGACAGCATACGCAACTTCGCGATTATAGCTCATATCGACCACGGCAAGTCCACGCTGGCCGACCGCCTCATTCAACTCACCGGCGGCCTGACCCAGCGTGAGATGGTCGATCAGGTGCTCGATTCCATGGAGATCGAGCGCGAGCGGGGAATCACCATAAAGGCACAAACGGTCCGTCTGAACTATCGTGCCCGCGATGGCAAGGATTACGTCCTCAACCTCATCGACACCCCCGGGCACGTCGATTTCGCATACGAGGTCAACAGGAGCCTGGCCGCCTGCGAGGGCTCGCTCCTGGTGGTCGACGCGAGCCAGGGCGTGGAGGCGCAAACGCTCGCCAATGTTTATCAGGCAATCGACAATAACCACGAGATCGTGCCGGTGCTCAATAAAGTCGACCTGCCGGCCGCCGAGCCTGAGAAGGTGAAACAGCAGATCGAGGACGTAATCGGCCTCGACGCCTCCAATGCGGTGCTGATTTCGGCGAAAACCGGCGACAATGTCGCGGAGGTCCTCGAAGCTATTGTGCATCGCCTGCCACCGCCCAAGGGTGATGCTGCGGCACCGCTCAAGGCGCTCCTCGTCGACTCCTGGTACGACACATATCTCGGCGTCGTCGTTCTTTTCCGCGTCGTCGACGGTGTGCTGAAAAAAGGCGAGCGCATCCGCATGATAGGGACGGACGCCGCCTACGACGTCGACCGCGTCGGCGTGTTTACCCCCAAGCGCGTCGAACTCGACGAGCTCGGACCCGGCGAGATCGGATTTTTAACGGCCTCAATCAAGGAGGTCGCCGACACGCGTGTCGGCGACACCATCACCGACGATCGAAACCCGGTCGCGGCTCCCCTGCCCGGCTTTCGCCCGGCGATCCCGGTGGTATTCTGCGGGCTTTTCCCGGTCGACGCGGCGGATTTCGAAAATCTTCGCGCCGCGATGGGGAGGCTTCGCCTTAACGATGCGAGCTTCACCTACGAGATGGAGACTTCCGCCGCACTCGGCTTCGGTTTCCGCTGCGGCTTTCTCGGCCTTCTCCATCTCGAGATCATCCAGGAACGGCTGCACCGCGAATTCAATCTCGATCTGATCGCGACCGCCCCGTCGGTGATCTACAAGATCAAACTGCGTAACGGCCAGGAGCTGGAGATCCACAATCCGGTCGACATGCCGGATCCGAACCACATCGAGGAGATGCGCGAGCCGTGGATCGAGGCGACGATCCTGACGCCCGACGAATATCTCGGCGCGGTACTCAAATTGTGCCAGGACCGGCGCGGCGAGCAGAAGGAGCTGACCTATGTCGGCAACCGCGCGCTTTTAAAATACAATTTGCCGCTTAACGAGGTGGTGTTCGATTTCTACGATCGGCTCAAATCGGTATCGCGCGGCTACGCCTCGTTCGACTATCACCTCACCGATTATCGGCCGGCCGACTTGGTCAAGCTGCAAATGCTGGTCAACGCCGAGCCAGTCGACGCGCTCGCCATGCTGGTGCACAGAACGCGCGCCGAGCAGCGCGGCCGTGCCATGGCGGAAAAGCTGAAGGAGCTCATTCCACCGCACATGTTCCAGGTGCCGATCCAAGCAGCGATCGGCGGCAAGATCATCGCCCGCGAAACAGTGCGCGCCTTCCGCAAGGATGTCACCGCCAAATGCTACGGCGGCGACGTGACACGCAAGCGCAAGCTCCTGGAGAAACAAAAAGAGGGCAAGAAGCGCATGCGCCAGTTCGGCAAAGTCGACATCCCGCAAGAGGCCTTCATCGCCGCGCTGAAAGTGGATGTGTAAAGGGCGCGATCGGCGCACCCGCGATGTCATTTGACGTCTTCACCATCGGCCATTCCAACGTTCCGATCGACCGCTTCGTTGCCCTACTCCGGCAAGCCGGAGTAACCGCCGTCGCCGACGTTCGCAGCGTCCCAACGGCCTCGCGGCGGTTTCTGTGGTTCTC
>Ga0302326_10004120_pt1 | contig 33826 bp, 29 predicted proteins | sample Palsa_T0_3_FD_202264 | JGI IMG/M metagenome (GOLD analysis project Ga0302326, IMG submission 202264) | Peat permafrost microbial communities from Stordalen Mire near Abisko, Sweden - Palsa_T0_3 | ecosystem: Environmental > Terrestrial > Soil > Palsa > Peat permafrost | place: Sweden: Abisko...
TTCCGACTCCCAGGGGCTTACCGAGCACGATTAAATCGCCGGCTTGAGCGTCACAATTACGCTTGACGTGCTGCGGATGCACCATCCCCAAGGCGGCCAATCCGTAGATCGGTTCGACCGAGTCGATACTGTGCCCGCCCGCAATCGGAATACCTGCCTGCGCGCAGATGACCTCACCGCCGTGCAGGATCTCTCGAATCGTCTCCGCGGGCAGCACGTTGATCGGCATCCCTAAGATCGCGAGCGCAAGAATCGGAGTGCCGCCCATTGCGTAGACATCACTGAGGGCGTTGCTGGCCGCAATACGCCCGAAGTCGAACGGGTCATCGACAATCGGCATAAAAAAATCGGTGGTCGCAATTACCGCCTGCTCCTCGTTGAGCTGGTAGACCGCCGCATCGTCGGCGGTCTCCGTGCCCACCAGCATTCCGGGGAAGGCATTAGCGGTGGGGGAACGGCGCAGAAGATCGGCGAGCACTGCGGGGGCGATCTTGCAGCCGCAGCCTCCACCGTGCGAGAGCGAGGTCAGACGGGGCGGGACAAGCGAGGAGGTCATGGTGTCTCGGCATCCTGTGGCTGCATCACGAACGACGTGACCGGACGGACTATTCGCGCGAGAATTATGCTACGCCTCTGGGGAGGGAAATGGGATGAGACGCCGCGACTTCCTCCTAAGTCTGTCAGCCGTGGCGCCCGCCGCAGCCTTCGCGACATGGCCGCGCACGCTACGCGCCACCGAGCCGCCGTTACCGCCTAGGTGGCGCACCTTCGAGATCGTCACCTCGGTGGACGTGGCCGCTCCCTCGGGCCACACGCAGCTGTGGCTCCCGATGCCCGTGAGCGCATCGAGTGAGTATCAGCGCCTCTTGAGTACGACTTGGGAGGCGGCGGCCGCACACGCGGAACTTGCCGTGGTCCCGGGCTACGATGTGCAGCTGCTGCATGTGGAATGGCCGGATGCGGCCGCAGTCCGCCCTGTCACGCTCACCCATCGTGTGGCCACTTGCGACCGGCGGGTGAGCCTCGGCGCCCCGCCCCCGGCGCGGGCTCGCGCGGAATCGGCGAGCAGTCTCAAGGAGTATCTGCGTCCCACGATGCTCTTGCCGACCGATGGAATCGTGCGAGCCACCGCGCAGCGAGTCTGCGAGGGCCGGCGCGGTGAGGTCGACCAGGCGCGTACCCTCTACGAGTGGGTGGTCGAGAACACCATTCGCGATCCCAAGACGCCGGGGTGCGGAATGGGCGATGTCGGATCAATGCTGCGATCGGGTTACCTCGGCGGGAAGTGCGCGGACATCAATGCGCTATTCGTGGCACTGGCCCGTTCGGTCGGTATTCCCGCGCGCGACGCGTACGGTGTGCGGGTGGCGGACTCGCGGCTTGGCTACAAGTGTCTCGGCAGGAGTGGGGACGTCAGTAAGGCGCAGCATTGCCGCGCGGAGTTCTACTCTGGTGACTATGGCTGGATTCCCGTCGATCCGGCGGATGTGCGCAAGGTGATGCTGGAGGAAGTACCCGGCGGGCTGCCGATCAGCGATCCAAAAGTGCAGGCCGCACGCAACGCGCTTTTCGGCTCGTGGGAAATGAACTGGGTGGCCTACAATCACGGCCACGACGTGGCGTTGCCAGGATCGCTCCAAACACCGATCCCGTTCCTCATGTATCCCAACGGGGAGACGGGCGGTGAGCGCATTAACAGCCTCGATCCGGTGACCTTCCGATACGAAATCCACTCGCGCGAAATTCAAAGCTGAGGTGGCGGAAGGCAGCAGGAGTCGAACCTACCAGGAAGCGCTTGGCGCCCCCTCCTGGGTTTGAAGCCCAGCCGCACCTCCGGGTGCGTGTGCCTTCCACGGGCCGTCCCACCCACTGTCGCGGCGCAGAACGTGTGAGTCGCGGATGCGACGCGTATAGCCGATGCGGTCAAAGAATTCCAGAATCTGTACCGTCCGCTTGCGGCCGAGGCCGAGCGCATCCCTGTAGCGGGCGGCGTTCAACGCGCCGTGTTCTTCGGTCAGGCGGCGCGCAATGGCCGCAAGCTCCGCCATGCTCCCCGCATCATAAAAGAGGTCGTGCACTACTTGATAGAGTTCCCCGCGGCGCACCTGTTTGCGCAGTACCTCGCGGACGCGCGCTTCGGGTTCCTCGACGCGAGCGGCCAGGTCGCGCGCCCAGGGTGGATCAAAGCGTCCGGACGCGATCAGGGGAGCGAGCTTACCCAGCAATGTCAGATCGGCGGCTGAGAGCTGTGCGGTATGTTCGGGCAGATGCAGCCAAGGCCCGGACCGTACCAGGGTGCCTTCCACTTCCAAGCTTTCCACGAGTGAGTCCAAGATCGATACCGGAAGTTCCGGGGCCGCCATGCGCCTCAGGCGCCCAAGGTCGAGGCCGGATTCGTCGGGGTGGCGCTGGTGAAACTCAGCCAACACGGCCAGCACGCGCTCACGCAGTTGCCTCCAATGCTCGGGCAGGATGAAGTGGCGGTGCGATCCCCGAACGAGCTGCAGCGCCTCGGGAGGTAGATTTAGGCTCGCGGCCGGCACTCCGGTCAGGCGCACCAGCTCCGCGGTCTCGAGTCCCTGGGGAGCGGCCCGCAGCAGCGGCGCAAGATCACCAGTCACGATCAACTGTTCCAGCGCGTGGAGTGTTTGCAGCCGCTGCGGGCTGCGGCGCCGCCGCGGGGGTGCGTCCGGGTCGAGCACCATTCCGCCGCCGAGCGTCGCGGTCGCCTGCGCGTTGCGCACGATGAAGCGGTCGCCGGGCAGCGCGCAAACGGGAGCATCCAACACCAGCTGCGCACGGCCGACTGCGTCTGATGACAGCGTAGTTGACTCCAGCGGCACGACCCGCGCCATGCGTCGTGCGGTTCCCAGATGCACGTGTACGGCGCCCCCGGGAGCGAGGTGCGTTCTCGCGTCAGGCAACCAGCGCAAGCGGACGTCCAGGCGTCGCGACGGCCACAGCAGTTCAGGCGCTGCGAGCCAGTCGCCGCGCTCGACCGATTCTCGGTCGATCCCGACGAGATTTACCGCGCAGCGCTCGCCGGCACGAGCGCTGCGTGTGGGACGGTTCTGCGCATGCATGCTGCGTACGCGGGCAGACCGGCCGGACGGCATGATCGTGACGATGTCCTGTTCATGAATGATGCCCGATGCGACCGTGCCGGCTACGATCGTGCCGTGTCCGGGTAGTGTGAATACACGATCGATGCTCAGGCGAAAGAGCTGCGCGGAGGCAACTCGCTCATGGCTTCGGGCGCATTCGTGCAGATAGGCTTGCAGAGCCGCCAAGCCAGCGTCCCCTGATTCGGCGGCATGCACCGGAAAGATCGGGGCGCCACGCAACCGGGTGCTCGATAGGAGTGCGACCACCTGCGCTCGAACCTCGCTGAGGCGTGTAGCGTCGGCCCGATCGATCTTGGTCAGGACGATGACGGCCCGGGGTATGCCGAGCAGTTCGAGCACTGCGAGATGTTCGCGCGTTTGCGGCATGACACCGTCGTCCACCGCCACCACGAGAAGCGCCAGGTCGATCCCGCATGCTCCGGCCACCATGGTGGAGACGAAACGCTCATGTCCCGGCACGTCGATGAAGCCTAAAACATAACCGTCCGGAGGATGTACATATGCAAATCCGAGCTCGATGGAAATTCCGCGCAGCTTTTCTTCTTTCAGGCGATCGGTGTCCACACCGGTCAGGGCCTTGACCAGGGTCGTCTTGCCGTGGTCGATATGTCCTGCCGTACCGATGATCACGTGTGCCAGTGCCCCAGCTGCGCAATGAACTGTGGCTCGTCCTCTGGCTCAAGGCAGCGCAGGTCAAGCCACAAGGCATTATCAGCAAGCCGCCCGAGGACGGGCCGGGGGAGGGCTCGCAGTGCGCGCTCCAGGTGGCTGAGGCGGCCACGGCCGCGCCCGCTGCCTGCCTTGCCAATGGCCCGAATATGCAGCGCGTAACTTGGCAAGAGATCCACCGGCAGAGCGCCGCTGCCGATTTGGCTGTTCACTGCTGCGGTCCCCACCTCGCAGGTTTCCCCCAGGGCCTGTTGCACGCTCGCGAGCAGGCGCCGTGCCTGCTCCTCTATCGCCGCCGCCGGGCGCGTCAATAGTCGCAGTGTTGTCAATCGTTCGCCGAGGCGCTCGGGCGTCCGGTACAGCGCCAGGACTGCCTCGAGCGCGGCGATCGGCAGCTTGCCAACGCGCAGCGCCCGTCTCAGCGGGTGCTTCTTCAGGCGTGCGATTAGGTCGACACGACCCACCACGATTCCGGCCTGCGGTCCCCCCAGGAGTTTGTCGCCGCTGAAGCAGACCAGATCCGCTCCGGCGGCGAGCGTCTCGCGGGCGGTCGGTTCGTGGGGGAGAGCCCACTCCTTAAGATCGACCAGCGAGCCGCTGCCGAGGTCGGCCACAAGCGGCAGTCCGCGTCCCCGGGACAGGGGCGCGAGTACCTCCAGCGCAACGCCCTCGGTGAATCCCTGAATCGCATAGTTGCTGGTGTGTACCTTCATCAGAAGTGCCGAGCGCGCAGTGAGCGCCAATTCGTAGTCACTGAGCCGCGTGCGATTGGTGGTGCCCACCTCGATCAGCCGCGCGCCCGCCTGGCGCATAATGTCGGGGATGCGGAACGTGCCGCCGATTTCCACCAGTTCCCCACGCGAAACCAACACTTCCCGCCGCGCGGCGAAGGCGCTCAGTATGAGCAGTACGGCGGCCGCGTTGTTGTTGACTAGCGTGGCGGCCGGGGCGCCGGTCAACTCGCACAAAAGAGCTTCCACGTGAGCATCGCGATCACCGCGGCCTCCGGAGGCGAGATCGTACTCCAGATTGACCGGTGTCCCTGCGCAGCGCAGCAGCGCCTCGAGGGCCGCATCTGGCAACGGGGCACGCCCGAGGTTGGTGTGCAGAACGGTACCGGTTAGATTGAAGACCTCCCGCAGGCTCGGCCGCTGACGCGCGCTCAGCCGTTCCTCGAGTTCCCGGGCAATCGCCGCGGTGGTGAGTTCTGCGCTTGCGGCGGTTACAGCGAGCACCCGCCGCCGCAGCCGTTCGAGTTGCAGCCGCAGGGCGGCGGCCAGCTCGGCGCGACCGAAGTTGGCAAGCAGACCCGCGAGCGCGGGCTCCCGGAGCAGCCGGTCAAGGGAGGGAATATCTGAGGGCTGCACGGGTCGTGCAGGCCGCTGCGAATCGTTCATGACCCCGAGGAGTTTAAGCGTTCGGAGGCGCGCGCGGCGATCCGCCGAAGCTATCGACTCAGGCGGTTGGGGGCTGCCAGAGAAACGGGTTACCGCAGGCCCGCTGATACCGCTCGGCACCCATGAGCAGGTCAAGCGAGAGGCTGGCGAGGTCGTCCGCGACCGGTTCTGCGGCCGGGTCCTTCTCGTGGTAGAGGATCTTGCTGTAAGTTCGGCAGGAATCGCAGCTCTCAGCCCGGACCGCCTCCGAGCCCCCCGCGACATAGTGGTAATGAATGCCCTCGCTCACCAGACAGTGCGTGCACTTGATGCGCACCAGGTGCCACTCCGTGGCACACAGTGCGCAGTGCAGGTACCGATAGCCCTGGTGCTGCGCATCCGCGCGCACCACGCTGGCGACCGGTAGCGTGCCACACACGGGACAGACCCCGGCCATCGCCGTATCGACTGGCCGATTCTGCAGCGAGGTGAGGGTGGCGGTGTCCTTCTCGAGTGTCCGAGCCAGGCCGAGCCAGTAGACCTGCAGCGCCGCCATGACGAGGGGTGCCGCCTGGAAGTCAATGACCCCAGGACCTACACCCAGCAGGCGGTCGGCCTCGGCCTCAAGGCGGGCAGGATCTTCGCTCACCAGGCGCTCGCACACCGAGCGCGTCGGCGCGGCTGCCTGCGTGCGGAGCGATTCGCACAGCTCGCTGAGCACAGCACGCCAGCGCGCATCCCGGGGCCATGCCGATGCCTGCATGACGGGCAGCTCGTGGGCGCGGGCGCGCGCGATCCGGGCCGGCAATTGCTCGGTGTCTGCGCTGGCCGGTTCCGCCAGGCTCGGCCAGCTGCCGCTGGCCCGATGCTGGGCCTCGCATAGCGATGCGATCAACTGCAGGTAATCGCCGATCGCATGGCCGGCGCTCAGCGCGCGCAGCCGCTCGGCGCGCCTGAGGAAGAGAGTCTCGGGGTCGGCAAGTCGCAGACGCGGGATCGAGCGCTCGGCGAACGCCTCAATCTGGGCGGGATCGAGGATTCGTTGCATGACTCATGATCTCGCGGAACCAAGCGCGGTGATGCTTCCACGCCCAGCCGGGCGTAACGGTGCCGCGCGTCATGGCGCGCACGGAGCCTTTAACCCAGATCGCCGCGTAGATGTGCACGATGATGGTACAGATAAGCACTAGAGCTGCAATGGCGTGCAGCACCGAGGCAAGGCGCATAAGGCCGACGGAGAAATATCCTGAGCTGTAGACGCGCCAAATGACGAGACCCGTAAGCAAGAGCAGCGTCAGACACCCCACGACCGCATAGAAGACCAGCTTTTGCCCGGCGTTGTAGCGCCCGACCTCGGGCAGGCGACCCTCGCGGTTCTCGATGACATCGCGGTACTGCCGCAGCCACTGCCAGTCCTGCGGTTGCATGCGGTTGTCGCGCGCAACCCTCGATGCCAGGAAAAGAAACAGCAAGAACATCGTCAGCCCGAGGTAGGGGTGCAGGATGCGCGTCCACGGGCCACCGCCGAGTAGGTTGCTGAGAAAGAAAAGTGCCGGGTGGAACAGCGCCAGGCCGGACAGGGCGGCAAGCATGAAAGCTATGACCACCAGCCAGTGATTGGTGCGCTCAGAGGCGTTGTATCGGACGATCAACGCGCGGCGTGGTGCCGCGGCAGCTGCACCCCGATCGCCTTCGTTGAACTGCGGCGCGCTCACGGAGTTTTCTCCGGGCCTCGGCTGGCCGCAGCCGCGGCAGCCGCTGCCGCCTCGTCCCCCTCATCGGTTTCATCTGGTCCGACGCGAATGTAATGAAAGAAGCCCGCGAGCGCCGTGAATGCCATCAGCGCAATCCCGAGCGGCTTCGCGACCCCTTTCCATAGGCGCACGGTCGGACTGATATGCGGGTCTTGGGGCAGGTCGCTGTAGAGCTGGGGCTGGTCGGCGTGGTGCAGCACGTACATGACGTGCGTGCCCTGAACACCGGCCGGGTCGTAGAGCCCCGCGTGCTCAAAGCCGCGGCTTTTCAGGTCTTCGATGCGCTCCGCGGCATGCTGTTGCATGTCTTCCTTGGTCCCGAACACCAGGGCACCGGTCGGACAGGCCTTGATGCAGGCCGGCTCCAGACCCACCGCCACGCGATCCGAGCACAGCGTGCACTTGTAAGCCTTGTGGTCCTTCTTCGAGATGCGCGGAATGTCGAAGGGGCAGCCGGTGACGCAGTAGCCGCAGCCGATGCAGTTCTCTTCGTGGAAATCCACGATCCCGTTCGCGTACTGCACGATCGCGCCCGGGGAGGGGCAAGCCTTGAGACATCCCGGATCGGCGCAGTGCATGCAGCCGTCCTTGCGGATCAGCCATTCCAGATCGCCCTTGGGGTTCTCGACCTCCGCGAAGCGCATCAGTGTCCAACTGCTCGCACTCAGGTCGTGCGGGTTCTGGTACTGCCCGGTATTGGTGCCAATTTCGTCGCGCAGGTCGTTCCACTCCATGCAGGCCACCTGGCAGGCCTTGCAACCAATGCACTTGGTAGTGTCGATCAGCTTGGCGACGCCGCCGCCTGCTGGGGCCTGGCGGATCTGCGGCGAGCGCGTGGTGGTGGCCGAGCGGCGCACGATGTCGAGGGATTGCAATGCCATGGCCGTCCGTCCCCTAAACTTTCTCGACCTTGACCAAGAACGATTTGAACTCAGGTGTCTGCGAGTTGCCATCGCCCACGACCGGAGTAAGCGTGTTCGCCAGATACCCCGGCTTGGCGAGGCCCTTGAAGCCCCAGTGGATGGGTATGCCGACGTGGTGCAGCGGCTTGCCCTCGATCTCGAGCACCTTCAGGCGTTTGGTGACCACCGCGATGGCCTTGATGTAGCCGCGGTTGGAGCTGACCTTTACCGTATCCCCGCTCGAGATACCGAGCTCTTTGCCGAGTGCGTCGCCGATCTCTACAAACTGCTCGGGCTGGATGATGGCGTTCAGGCGCACGTGCTTGGTCCAGTAATGGAAGTGCTCGGTGAGGCGATAGGTGGTCGCCGCGTGCGGAAACTCCTCAGCCTTGCCGAACGCCTTACGATCATCCGCGAACACCCGCGCCGCGGGGTTGCTGAGCGCGCGTGGCTCGTTGGGGCTCAACGGGTTTTTCGCCAATGGCGTCTCGAAGGGCTCATAGTGCTCGGGGAAGGGGCCCTCGGCCATGTTCTTTCTGGCGAAGAAGCGCGCCACGCCTTCCGGGTTCATGATGAACGGGCCCATGCCGTGGGTCGGGTCCTCGTCGGCTTTGAAGTCCGGGATGTCAGCGCCGCCCCAGGCCGTGCCATTCCAAGACACCAGCGCCCGGGCGCCATTGAAGGGCTTGCCGTCGAGATCGCACGAGGCGCGGTTGTAGAGCACGCGGCGGTTGGCGGGCCACGCGAACGCCCAGTTAATCGTCTGGCCGATGCCGGTGGGATCGGAGTTGTCTCGCCGTGCCATGAGGTTACCGTTTGGGCCCCAAGCGCCGCAGAAGATCCAGCAGCCGCTCGCGGTCGTGCCGTCGTTGCGGAGTTCGGCGAAGCCTGCCAGCTGCTCGCCCGCCTTGCGCGTGATCTTGGTGGCGTCCTTGGGATCGGCGAGATCCTTCAATGCCTTACCGGAGTACTCCCGTGCGAGCTCCGCGGGCGTCGGGGTGTCCGGGTGCGCGTACGGCCAGGAGAGCTTCATGATCGGGTCGGGCAGCGCGCCGCCTTCGGACTGATAGAGCGCGCGGATACGGGTGAAGAGCCCGCTCATGATGTCGATATCCGAGCGCGCCTCCCCGGGGGGCTCGGCGCCCTTCCAGTGCCACTGCAGCCAGCGCGAGGAGTTCGTCAGCGCCCCTTCTTCTTCCGCGAAGCAAGAGGTTGGCAGGCGGAACACCTCGGTCTTGATCTGCGCGGGATCGACCTCGTTGTGCTCGCCGAAGTTGCGCCAGAATTCGCTCGTCTCCGTCGCGAGCGGATCCATGATCACGAGGAATTTGAGCTTCGCCAGCGCCCCATTCATCTTGGCCTTGTTGGGCGCGGCGGCGAGCGGGTTAAAGCCCTGACAGATGTACCCGTTCATCTGTCCTTGGTGCATGAGCTCGAAGGCCTGCAGCATGTCGTAGAGCTTGTCGAGCTTGGGGAGGTAGTCGTAGCCCCAGTGGTTTTCGGCGGTGGCGGCCTCGCCCCACCAGGCCTTCATGAGACTCACGAAGAACTTATCGTAGTTCTGCCAGTAAGAGAGCTGGTTGGGCCGCAAGGGCTTAAAGGCCCGGGCCGCGATGTACTGATCGTAGCTCTGCTCGGGCTCTTTCGGCAGCGTGAGATAGCCGGTCAAGAGGTCGGACATGAGTCCCAGATCCGTCAGGCCCTGGATGTTCGAGTGTCCGCGCAGCGCGTTCATGCCACCGCCAGCGATGCCGATGTTGCCGAGCAGCAGCTGCACCATGGCGCCGTGCCGGATCATCTGCGAACCCACCGAGTGCTGCGTCCACCCAAGCGCATACATGATGGTCATGGCGCGCGTCGGGGTTGCGGTCGAGCCGATCATCTCGCAGATCTGCAGGAACTTCTCCTGCGGGGTGCCACACACGCGCGCCACCATCTCCGGCGTGTAGCGGGCGTAGTGCTGCTTCATCAACTGATAGACGCAGCGTGGGTGCGCGAGCGTGGGATCCGACTTCACGTAGCCGTCGGCGCCGATCTCGTAGTCCCAGGTGGTCTTGTCGTAGCTGCGCTTCTCGGCGTCGTAGCCAGAATACAGCCCTTCGTTGAAGGCGAAGTCCTCGCGGACGATGAAGGTGAAATCAGTGTAGTTCTTGACGTACTCGTGCTGGATCTGATCCTTAGCGAGGAGATAACTGATGACCCCGCCCAAGAACACCATATCCGTGCCGGTGCGGATGGGCGCGTAAACGTCCGCCACAGAGGCCGAGCGCGTGAAGCGCGGGTCGACGACGATGAGACGCGCTTTGTTGTGGGCCTTAGCTTCAGTTACCCACTTGAAGCCGCACGGGTGCGCCTCGGCGGCGTTGCCACCGATAATGAGGACGATGTCGGCATTTTTGATGTCGACCCAGTGATTTGTCATCGCTCCACGGCCAAACGTCGGGGCAAGACCTGCCACCGTCGGGCCGTGTCACACACGCGCCTGATTGTCGAAGACCAGAAAGCCGAGGCTGCGGGCGATCTTGTGGGTGATATAACCGGTTTCGTTGCTGCTCGCCGAGGCGGCCAGCATCCCCGTCGTCAGCCACCTGTTGACGGTCAATCCTTCGGAAGTCCTCGCGACGAAATTCGCATCGCGATCCTCTTTCATGAGTTTGGCGATGCGATCAAGGGCTTCGTCCCAGGGGATGCGCTGCCATTGGTCGGAGCCGCCGGCCCGATATTCAGGATATTGAAGGCGGGAGGGGCTGTGGACGAAATCCAGAAGGCCTGCGCCCTTCGGACACAAGGTGCCGCGGTTCACCGGGTGATCAGGATCGCCCTCGATGTGGATGATGCTCGCCTTGGCATTTTTGGCCCCATCGCCGAGTCCGTACATGAGGATGCCGCAGGCGACGGCACAGTAAGGGCAGGTGTTGCGGGTCTCGGTCGCGCGGGTGAGCTTGAACTCGCGTACTTCAGCGAGTGCCTTGGAGGGCGAGAAGCCCATCAAGGCTAAGCTGGATCCCGCAAGAGAAGCGCCCGTGACCGTGAAGAACTGGCGCCGGGTCATGTCTACCATAGAGTTCCCCTGTGGCTTGCCCGCGGACGTTGAAAGTCTACCGCAAAATCATTGCCCGCACCGCCCAGCCCTCGGCGGGCGGCGTCGGGTCGCGCTGCCTGCCGACGCTCGCGATGCGCTCGCCCGTGATCACGATCTGCGGCCGCTCGACCTCACGTCTGGTGAGCACGTCTACCATGCGCAGCCGTCAGTACCAGCGTATCTGCCCGTGCGGCGGTCGCGGCGGCCATGATGAGGGTAATCAGCAACGCCCGAGGTCCTAAAGCCATGTTCCCAACTCCCCCTTTGGATGCGGCAGGCGGACGCCGCGGTGCGATCAGAGTGCTGCGCAACAATCACTCGGCGCGCTGCACCCTGTAGCGTACCCTGCCGCGTATTCCTATGAAGTGGTCGGGGATTTGGCCCGCCTCTTCGGAGAGATTGTCATGGTGAAGCGAATGGTCCTGGTTCTCGTCGCTTTTAGCGCGCTGTCGGCCTGTGCTCATGCCCAGCCGCCCGAGCTCAGGCTTCCCACGTTCGATCACCTGCGGGCGCAGGCGACCGAGTCGGTCGACTTCTCGCTGAGTCCGCTGCCACTGAAGCTCGCGGGCTGGTTCATCCACGATGACGACGCCAACAGCGCCGCGGTGAAGAGCATTTTCAACGGTCTCCACGGGCTGCACGTGATGCACTACGAGTTCGCCGCTGACGATGTCTATTCGCACGCGGATATCGATGCGGTGCGTGCGCAGCTCGAGCAGCGCGGCTGGACCTCGATCGCCCGGGTGCGCGATCAGAAGAAGTCGCAGGATGTGGACGTCTATCTCGCCTACGAGAGCAACCGCATCACCGGGCTTGCCATCGTGGCGAGCGAGCCGCGGCAGTTCACCATCGTGCATGCGAGCGGCTCGCTCGACATGAAGCAGGTGGATGCCCTGCGCATGCATCTCGACCTCGACCGGCACAACCCCTCGGGCACGCAAGGGTCATACCCGCTGCTGTGACTGCGTGCCGTGGCGGACAAGGAGGGCGCGCAATGCGATGCACTTTCCCGGGCCCGCTCCGGAGATGCTGCGGCTTTCTCAGCGCTCGTACGCCGTCACCAGCGCCGGGTCTACAGTCTCGCGTTGCGTATGGTGTGGGACCGGCACGCAGCCGAGGATCTGGCGCAGGAGGTATTCATGCAACTGTATCGGCGCCTCGCGCGGGTGCAGTCCGATACGCACCTCGTCTTCTGGCTGCGGCAGGTGACGCTGCGTCTCGCCATCGACCGGCTGCGCCGGGAGGCGACGCACCGGGTTGTGCCGCTCGAGGAGGGGCTGGACGTGGCGGCGGAGCCGAGCGAGTCAGATCCGCTGCTGCGACGGCGCTTGCACGCCCTCGTCGCCCAGCTCCCGGCGGCCGCACGCGCCGTGGTGCTGCTGCGCTATCAGGAAGATCTCGACCCCATCGAAATTGCCGCGACGCTCGACATGCCGGTGAATACCGTAAAGAGTCATCTGAAGCGCTCGCTCGAGGAGCTGCGGACGCAGCTCGCATCCGGCGGCGGCTCAACCGATGCGTCCCCGGCCGGGGCCACCCGCCCTTGAGGGACTCAACTCCATGACGGACGACGATCTCGAAGCGCAACTGCGCGCCGCCTTGCGGCCGATCGAGCCCGAGGAGGGGTTCGCGGCACGCCTCGGCGCACGCATCGCGCGCGAGCGCGCACTGCGGCCGCCTTTGGCGTTGCGGTTCCTATGGGTACCGGCGGCGCTCGCCGCGACGGTGGTGGTGGCCCTGCTGGTCGCCCACGAGCGGGAACTGCAGGTCGAGCGCGCCGGGCTCGCGGCGCGCCAGCAGCTGATCGAGGCGCTGCGCGTCACGGACGAGAAGCTGGACCTGGCCTACCGCGGCGTGAACGATGCGGCGCGGCGGCGGGCCGCGGGCGATACCGGTGTCTGACGGATGCGCACCGTGAAGCTCACCGCTCTGCTGGTGCCGGCCTTGCTGGCGGCACTCCTCGCCCCGGCGGCGCAGGCAGCGGATGCGCGTCTGGCGCTGCCCGACTTCAAGGCGCTGGAGGCCAAGGCCAGCGACAGCGTCAGTGTGACCCTCGACTCCTCTCTCATTGGTCTTGCTGCGCGCTTTCTGGATCCCAACAAGCCCGAGGATGCCGCGGCGCGCCAGGTGATCGCCGGCATCAGCGGGATCTACGTGCGCAGCTTCACCTTCGACGCCGATTTCGCCTATCCGCGGGAGCAGGTGGAGCGTCTGCGCCAGCAGCTCTCCCCGCCGCGCTGGCAGCCGCTGGTGCAGGTGCATAACCGCAAGGACCGTAACGACGTCGACGTGTACGTGGCGGTGGAGGGCAGCCGCACCACGGGACTCACCATCATCGCGAGCGAGCCGCGCGAGTTCACGGTGGTGAACATCGTCGGCTCCGTTGATCTGGAGAAGCTGCATCAGCTCGAAGGCCACTTCGGCATCCCGAAGCTGAATCTCAACGAACAGCAACAGAAATAGGGGCTAGCCCGCGCACTTGGGCATCCCACCATCTACCCGGTGGACCAGGAAGGGGACTTTCCCTACGGGCGGGTAGCCAATTTCGCCAAAGCCAACGGCCGCGCGCAGGCCTTTGCAGCGCTCGCCGCCGCCACCGAGCGGCGCGTGCATGTTCGAGTGCCCGCAATCGGGTGCAAGCAGCGCTGGGTGTTCTACGATGAAACAGGCGAGCCTGACAAATCGGGTCGCGGCAGCGGCTGAATGGCCCGCACCACTTTTTTCCCAATCTTACGACTCGCAATCTCCAGATCGTATTGCGCCTGCAAGTTCTGCCACAGCTGTGCAGTCGTTCCAAAATAGCGGGAGAAGCGTAGTGCCATCTCCGCAGTCACCGCACGCCGTCGCCGCACAATCTCATTGACCGTCGGTGCTGCGACACCGAGCTCCTTCGCGAGCTTGTACGAGCTCAGCCTTAGCGGCTGCATGAAGTCGTGCAGCAAGATATCGCCGGGGTGCACCGGGCGCAGCCTTTTCGTTGCCATAGTACCTACTCTCCGTGAGCTGCCTTCAGTGGTAGTCCACGATCTCCACTTCGAATGCGTCACCGTCTTTCCACTTGAAGCAAACCCGCCATTGCTTGTTGATCCGGATGCTGTATTGCCCTCCGCGATCACCCTTGAGGGACTCGAGCTGATTCGCGGGCGGAATCATGAGATCCCGCAGCTCCGTCGCGCTATCCAGGTATTTCAGTTTCTCGCGAGCTCTTTGCTGGATCTGACCGTCCAAGCCCTTTACGAACTGCCCACTGAAGACTGCCTGCGTATCCTTGTCCTTGAACGAACGGATCACGTTTTAATAGTAAATCCATACGTTATTAACGTCAAGCGTTAATACTTCGGCATGAGAGGAGCGATATGCCGGTAACAGCGAAAATGGCTATTGAGCTCGCCGGCGCGCCGAACAGCGGCAACGCGAACAGCGGGGCGGGAATGGGGATAGGAATGGGCGGGATGAGAAGCCAGCTGCGCATGAAATATACGACCGAGGCGAACAACACCGGTAGATAGGCGCCACGCAGGTCGCACGCTAGCCAGGGCATTCGGCGGGTGAGAACCTTGTACTATCTGTGCAAATGTAACTCCAGGGGCCTCCGTGGAGACGATAGGCGAAGACCTGCGCCAGATGATACGGACACCACTTGCCTCCTCGCACGTGGAGGCCTTGCGGGCGGCGGGCAAAGTGGTGACATATCCCAAGGGCACGATCATGGCGCAGCCGGGCGAAAAGGCGAACCGCTTCGTGTACGTCGAGGAAGGCGAGATTGAAGTAGTCAATCCGTTCACTGGTGAACGACATTATCCGTCGACCATTGGGCCAACGCAGTTTATGGGGGAGATCAGCCTCCTGTACGGCGGTACCGCCTCCCTGCCCCTGCGCACGGTAGTGGATACGCGAGTGATTGAGGTACCGCGCGAGATCTTCCTTACGCTCATGTCTCAGATCCCCGAGATGTCGGACATCATCATCACTGTGTTCGCTGCCCGACGCCGCCGGCAACTCGAAGACCGCCGCAGCGGCCTTTACCTGATCGGCGAGGAGGCCGATCGCAATGTGCGTCGCATCGCCGAGTTCGCGAGTCGCAATAGGTTGCCTTACGTGTCGGTCCCCCTTCACAGCGCGGAAGCCGTGGCATCGGCCAAGAGTTGCGCAATTGATGCCAGAACCCCGGCAGTCATTTTCGGCAGCAAAATACCGATCACGGATGCAACGCCGGATAAGATAGCGCGGCTCCTCGGGCTCAACATCGACTTCAGCGGCGATGAGCATTTCGATGTGCTGATCGTCGGTGGGGGTCCGGCCGGCGTGGCGGCAGCCGTCTACGCTGGCGCCGAAGGTTTGCGCGCGCTGGTCGTCGAGGACATCGCTTTGGGAGGTCAGGCGGGAACGTCGAGCCGAATCGAGAACTACATGGGTTTTCCAACCGGCATCTCGGGCGCGGACCTCTTATGGCGCGGTGAGGTACAGGCCATGAAGTTCGGCGCCCGATTTGCGATCCCGCGCCGAGTCACGGCACTCGAGGTGCAAGAGAACGGCGCCTTCTGCGCAGTCTTCGAGAATGGCCAGCGTATCCGTGCCGGTGCAGTCGTGGTGGCGAGCGGCGTGCAGTATCGGCGACTTCCCTTGGAGCGGCTCGCCGATTTCGAGGGCTCGGGAGCGTACTATTCGGCCACCGAGATGGAGGCTCGCTATTGCAAGGACACCGAGGCCGTGATCATTGGCGGCGGCAATTCTGCCGGCCAGGCTGCCATGTTCCTGTGCCGCTACGCGCGGTGCGTCCGTGTGCTGGTCCGGGGTGCCTCGCTCGCCGCTTCGATGTCGAGCTATCTCACCAGCCGGCTAGAGGCTTATCCAGGTATCACGATCGAGTACAACTGCGAGGTCACGGCACTGGAGGGTGGCGAGCACCTGGAAAACGTCGCGATCCGCAATGCTAAAAGCGGGCAGTCGCGGAAGGTTGCGACGCGCGCGCTCTTCATCATGGTGGGTGCCGCGCCTAACACCGAATGGCTTTCTGGTTTGGTGAAGCTCGATGACAAAGGGTTCGTCATCACCGGCGTCGGCTCACCGACTTCGCCGTTTGCGACGTCCTGCCCCGGCGTTTTCGCTGTCGGGGACGTGCGGGCCGGGTCTGTCAAGCGGGTAGCCTCGGCAGTGGGCGAAGGCTCCGTAGTGATCTCCAAGGTCTGGGAGCACATCAATCAGAGGACTACCTGAGAAGTACGTTGACTTGCTGGCCAATGTCCAAGCAGCTCGACTTGATGACTGCCGTCGATTGCAACTTGGATGTCATCCCTTTTCCAGCTTTTATCCTTGAGCCCGATAGCGGTAAACCAGTAGTGATTCCCAACGGTCTGAAGATTTGGCTCGGCTTTAAGCCAGCGCGGGCTGGGAGCGGCCATCAGCAGGCACCCCAAACCGGCAGCGGCTTCCAGGATCAGCGCAGTGATTTCATCCCTTGACGACCCTGGCAGTCACCGACGCGATGCTGCACGCGCAAGGCCACGTCATTTGCCATGTCCGGCTTGCTGGCCGGTTGGCATCGTCAACGGGTTAGTCATCTACCTAGAGATCGATAACCGTGTCCCTCGGTGCGCGCCGTTTCCCTGGCGCAGGACTCCATATAGAGAAAGGGCGCGGGGAGGAGGATTTGCATCTCCTTATCCTTTCTCTTGGACCGTCGCGATGTCAGTCAGTGCGATTTCTCTCGTCCGGATTGGAAGTGTCCTAACTAGGCCCGCAGAAACGCCACTCCAAACCACACGCAAGAATGAAGAACGAGTGAGTTGTTCATGACCACCTCCGCGACTGGCGTGCGGGTAAGGCCACGCTCGTCAAAGAGCTTACGCGGGCGGTCGGACGGCTTTTCCTTGCGGAGGGCGACGTCGCTCAGCATTTGGGGGTAACTCGATTCCGAGATGCGAGGGCCGTTCTGGCCCCAATGCTGATGGACGACGACGGCGACATCCCAATTTCACTGAGGCACTCACGCGCCGCATCGAGTACACCGGTGCTAGCAATTTGGCATTTAAGAGTAGTTCGATAGCGCTCAGGACGCGGGGTTGAAACTCGAAGGAATACAAGCCGCCGCTGCATTGCAATACATTCTGCGCGCGCTTCTTTTCCGCTGCATGCATGTCCGATTCATTTTAGCTACTGTATGGCGGAGCGCCATGAAGATCCTGTACCTAGTCGAGAAGGCCTCTGCGGCCTCGTTGCGAGCCGTCCTAGTCACTGCCGTGCTCGCAGCCGCGCCCGCGCACCCGGCGTCCCTTGAGACCTACGGTCGGCTGCCAGCGCTTGAGGACGTCGTCATCTCTCCCGATGGGACCCGTGTTGCCTTTGTGCGAACCGTGGGCGCCGACCGCGTCGTGGCCGTGAGCTCGCTAGCCACCGGAAAGAAGCTAGGCCTAATGACCGTCGGGGCTGTCAAGTTGCGGGGCATTGCCTGGGCTGACAATCGATGGCTGATGATTGAGAGCTCAACCACCGGGACCCCGTACGGTTGGAAGAACTGGTACCGGGAGTGGTACCAGCTCAACGTGTATGAGCCCGAGAGCAACACCGCGTACGCAGTCCCAAGCAAGAGATTCGCCGACCGGGAGCACCTGTTGCCAGTTGTTACCGGAAGGGTAATGGTTCGGTCAGTGAGTGGCCGCACGATGCTCTTCGTTCCGGGGCTGACCGTCGCAGGCACGGCGCGAGCAGCTCTGTTACGGGTTGACCTTCAGGGCGACGGCGAGAAGCTGGTTGTACAAAGTGCCCCCAGTCAGTACGGCACACACACTTGGCTGGTGGATGCCGACGGAGACGTAGCTGCCGAGCAGGATTACGAGGAGGGACCGCAGCGCTGGGCAACCAGCACGTCGCGCGCGGGGACACTGCATGAAGTTGCCTCGGGGCACGAGGCCTTCTCGCCGCCGCAGCTGTTGGGCTTCGGTCCCGAGCCCGACACGCTGCTCATTCAGTTCAGCGAGGGCGGGGACCAAGTATGGCGACTGCTGTCGATGCGGGACGGCACCATAGGTCCGCCGATGGCGGAGCGCCGCCAACTCGAAGCACCGATCGAGGATCAGGACCATCGGATGATCGGTGGCGCGCACCTGGCTGACGATATCCAGTACGTGTTCTTTGACCCGAAGATGCAAGAACGCTGGGATGCGATTGTACGAGCGTTCCCGGGTGAGCATTTGCGGCTAACCTCCTGGACGGCCTCGCTCACCGAAGCCGTAGTACTTGTTGAGGGTGCCCGGGACGGGTACGGCTACGAGCTGGTCGACATGAGCACCCACACCGCAACTCCGCTAGGTGAGTTGTACGAGGGGCTGGGAGCTCCGCTCGCTGTTCGTAGGTTTACCTACACGGCAGCGGATGGCCTGACGGTGCCGGCCTACCTCACCCTCCCGCAAAACGCCAACCTCAAGAATCTGCCGCTCATCGTCCTCCCCCACGGCGGCCCGGCTCTGCGCGACACGGCACTGTTCGACTGGTGGTCGCAGGCGCTGGCAGCTCAGGGATACGCGGTGCTCCGTCCCAATTACCGTGGTTCCACCGTGTCGGCCCGCTATGTTGCTCAAGGCTATGGCCAGTGGGGTCGCAAAATGCAGAGCGATCTATCCGATGGCGTCAGATATCTGGCTAAAACGGGAATAGTGGATCCGCAGCGGGTCTGCATCGTGGGCGGAAGCTATGGCGGCTATGCCGCGCTCGCCGGCGTCACGTTGGAGCAGGGAGTGTATCGATGTGCGGTTTCGGTGGCGGGCTTTTCGGATCTGCATCTCATGCTGCAGCGGGTGAACGAGAAACACGGAGCGAGTGAGAGGCGCGGCGGCGATGTGCTTGAGCAGCGTGACTGGGACCGCTTCCTCGGCGTCAACGGCCCAAGCGATCCGGCGCTTGATTCAATTTCGCCGATCAGACACGTCGATGCGGTCACCGTACCAGTCCTGCTAATCCACGGGCGCGACGATACTGTCGTGCCGTTCGAACAAAGTGAGCGCATGTACGACGCTTTGCGGAAAGCCAGCAAACAGGTCGAGCTGGTCGCGCTCAAGAACGAAGACCACTGGCTCTCTCGGAGTGACACTCGATTGCAGATGCTGCAGGCCTGCGTTACGTTTTTGCGCGCTCATAATCCGCCCGACTGATCGGCCGTGACGGCCCGTGCAGGCGACGCCTATCGGCTGCTGACTATCGGAAACGGCTGGCCGGTATTATTCAGAACGGGGAACTGCTCGCGCCGGAAGACCTGCTGGGCAACCTTTGGCACCTGATCAGCTACGAACTCGGCGAGATCCAGCGTGCTAACGTAACCGTTGCGCTGCAGATCGGCTTTGCCATCAAGCCCTTGGAGCACCACCCAGGTGAAAACACCGTGCCCATCCTTCCCCTCAAGCGCTTGCTCGTGATTCGTCGCCGCGGAAAGGATCGTTGCACCAATTGCCTGCGACAGGATGTTGACAGCCCGTTGCTCGTCGATGCCTCGAGGTGTAAGGCTCAGCGCCTCGCCCAGTGCTCCAGCCTGGCAGGTATCCAATAATAGAACCTTCTTGGTGGCCGGAATATTGGCGACGAGTTGCTTCAGCTCGTCCTGACTGATCGCATCACGGCGCAGCGCCTCAGTACTGGTCAACCCCACGTTGGATGGAATCAGATAGTATTCGCGCCTCGCCGCGTCACTCTCGTCAACGGTCCCGTGACTGGCGACGTAGAACAAGAACACGTCTTCTGGGGCAATACCGCGATAAGCTGCAATTGCGCTCAGCAGTGCCTCGCGTGTGGTGCTCTCGGGACTCACCCGCAACTCCACATTGACTTGGCCGAAAAGTGGCGCCGCTTTCTTCTGCAGCATGTGCGCGACCGCAGTGGCGTCCGAGACGGAATATCTCAGGTCGAGGGCGGAATTTCTGAACCGCTCAATGCCGACCACCAAGGCATCCAGTTGCAGACGCCGAGTTGGCTGGTAGGTGGCGAGCACGCTCGCCGTCGCTGGCTCGGAAAGCATCGAGCCATCGCCGTTGTACGCCACAACGCTGACACGGTTCACGCCCGGCACCAGCTGCAGCTCAAGGAGCTTCGAAACCGTACCGTGAGCGGCCGTAATTTCCAGGCCGCGATTGTCGGATTGGGACACCGCCGTGCCGTTAATGTCCACGCGTACTTTGCCAATGCCGCCGCCCCGGTCCGTTAACGCGATCTGCAGATGCAGCGAGGCGCTATCGATCGTGCCCGGTACGTTAACGAGGGAGACCTCCGGAGCTGGCCGAACCGTGCTGATGGTAGCTAGGTTAGCCGGCAACCCCTGCGCTCCGAGAGACTGACGCACGAGGTCAGGTCTATAGAACTTCTCGCGAAAGGCTGCGATGTCGGTGATCTCGAACAGTCGTGTGCCAGTGCGCACCAGCAGATTCTGTTCGGCGGTGGCACGCTGGTAGTCGTAGAATCCCTCGGGCGTAATCGAAACGACGCTGCCATCGTCGAAGGCAATATCGCTCAACTGCTCACGACCATCGGCTGCACTCCATAGCTTGACGGTGTGGTCGGCGCTGCCCGAAGCGAGCATGTGGCCGTCGTGAGAAAATGCCACCGACCATACCGCGCCGGTATGGCCGTGCAGCACGCGTAGCTGCTGTCCGGTAGCCGGGTCCCACAGGTGTATATCTCGGTCCGCTCCTGCGGAGGCTACCGTGCGACCGTCCGGAGAGTAGGCTGCGGAGAGGACGACGCCGAATTGGCCTGCGAAGTTTCGCAGTTCCATGCCGCTGTCGACACTCCACAGCTTGACACTGTTATCGGTACTCCCGGAGATGAGGTTACGGCCGTCCGGAGAGAACGCAATCGATGAAACGAAGTGTGAATGCCCCCTCAGGGTGCGCAGCTCCCGGCCTGTCGCGACATCCCAGAGCTTGATATTGAAGTCTGCACTGCCGGACGCCAGCGTGCGGCCGTCGGGCGAAAACGCCACGGCGTACACTGCGTCGGAGTGACCACTGAGCATACGCACCTCCCGCCCGGTGGCCACCTCCCAGATCCTAATCGTGCGGTCCTGTCCTCCCGAAGCGAGAGTTCGCCCATCGGGGGCGAAGGAGACGCTGTAGACCCAATTGTCCTGCCCGGCGAGCGTGCGGACCTGGCTCGCGCCCGCTACATTCCACAGCCTGATGCCATCATGACTGGCCGAGGCTAGCATGCGGCCGTCCGGTGCGAAGGCGAGTGCCAGGATGGTGTCCGAGTGTCCGCTGAGCGTGTGAAGCTGCTGGCCGCTCGCTATATCCCAGAGAGCAACACTGCGGCTGGCTCCTGCCGATGCCAGCAGACTTCCATCAGGCGAGAAGGCAATCGCGCGCACCAGGTTCGAGTGCCCGCTGAGTGTCTGCAGCGGCCGCCCGTCAGCCACGGCCAATAGACGAATCGAGCCGTCCCCGATCCCCACACCCAGCGTCATCTCGGACGGAGCGAAAGCTACGCAGTAGACCGATGCCGGCAGTGCCTGCACGGTACGTAGCTGCTGTCCAGTGGCCGCGTCCCATATCCTGATGCTGCGGTCCTGGCTGCCGGAAACAAGTGCGTGTCCATCGGCGGAAAACGCAACGGAAGATACCCGCTGCGTGTGTCCGGTCAGAGCGTGCAGCTCCCGGCCGCTTTCAACATCCCAGGTCCTGACGCTTCGGTCCTGGCTGCCTGAGGCCAGCGTGTGACCATCCGGCGAAAAAGCCACGGAAAATACTGCCTGGGTATGACCACTCAGCGTCCGTACGAGTCGTCCGCTTGCGACATTCCACAGCTTGATGTTGTGATCGACCCCGCCGGCTGCCAAGGTGCCACCGTCGGGAGAAAACGCGACCGAAGCGATCGCCAGATGACCGCCGAGCGTCAGTAGCACACGTCCACTCGTGACCTGCCAGAGTTTTACGCTGCCATCGTCACTACCGGAGGCCAGCGTGTGGCCATCGGGTGCAAAGGCGACGGAAAACACAGCCTGCGAATGACCGCTCAGAGTACGCACCAAGCGTCCGCTGCTGACCTCCCAGACCTTGACAGTGCGGTCCAAGCCGCCCGAGGCCAGTAAAGTGCCGTCGGGAGAGAAGGTAACCGACGTGACAACCGCCAGATGCCCCGCGAGCGTTCGGAGTTCACGACCACTGCTCAAATCCCAGAATTTGATGGTGCCGTCGGCGCTGCATGAGGCGAGCAAGCGGTTGTCCGGGGAGAAAGCGACAGACAGCACTCTCTGGGAGTGCCCAAGTTGGACATAGACCTGCGGGCCGTCGGCCACCGCGACCGACACCAGCAAGAACCAGGCCATGAGTGAGGCAAGACAGGGCAGCCACCACACGCGAGCTCGTTCCACCGTGTTATCTCCCGCAGTCAGCATGTTTTTCGCATCAGAGCATGCTTCGCAATTTGGATTGACGCGGGTGCACACGATGGCGGCAGCGGTCCGGAGTGCGATGAAAAAGCCGACGAAAACGCTGGCGATACAATACAAATAGCGCATCGCCCAAGAGGAATGCATATACTAGTGCAGCTTGGCGTAATGAAGAGCAGGGGAGACGCCTTTTAATCCGCTGGTCGACGGTTCGATTCCGTCACGCCCCACTTAAAAGCACTTTAAATCAGCTATTTAAGCGCCGCGCCTGAGCTTTACCTCACTGTGTGCTCGGTGCAGACTCAGTGCAGTGGAATTACTTCACGCTGCGCATCACGGCACGCCACGGCTTCGATACAGCCGAATCGTACGAGCTTCGAGTACGCTGGGCCACCTAGGGGCTGTAACAGGTAACAGCCGGATAGAGGGTGGGGTTGACTCCTCACTGCAGAATGACCGCACACCCCGACAGACGGAGGCTTCTTTGAAAACCGATGAAAGTGAGACTGGACAAAGGGCGGCATCGAAGGGGCGCACGGCAATACACGGCGCACACCTTAGGACGCTCGAAGCTCTGTTTCGGCATCCCGCGGCGCACAATCTCGAATGGATGGATGTCGTCGCGCTGATCGAGAAAATAGGGGCCGTGCAGGAGAAGGGCAACAACAAGTTCAGCTTCGACGTTGGCGGAGAACATTACCTGATGCATAAGCCGCACACCAAGGACCTCACCAGTCCTGAGGTGGTCGACTTGCGACATTTCCTACAACGCGTGGGCTGGTCGCCTGAAGCGCCATCCCAGGCGTCGGCTCGTCCCGAGCCGGCGCCGCCCACTCTCATGGTGGTGGTGGATCATCATGGCGCGAAGATCTACCGCATCGACTCGGCATCCGACGACGCTTCGCAGCGGGAAATCACCCCCTACGACCCGCATCATTTCCTGCATCACCTCACGCACAAGGATCAATCACGAGAGCAGGGCCAGCGCGCTCCGGAGGACGCTGACTTCTACAAGCGAATCGGCGATGCTCTCGCTGCCGGCGGCAGAATTGTCGTGGTCGGCCACGGAACGGGCAAGAGCAACGCGGCCGAGCACCTGACGGAATATCTGCGCACGCACCACCGGGAAACGTATCAGCGCATCGTGCGAGAGATCGAGGCCGATCTCTCGGCTGCTACGACACCGCAACTGTTGGCACTGGCGGAACAGGCATTAGGTCGAGCGTCCTGAGCGTTCCGGCGGAAAGCGCGTGCCGCTCCCAGGCATAGTCGCGTCGTATGCTCTCTCAGGGCAAAATCGCTGAATCGCCTTCTGCGCAAGACGCACGCCGGTTTGCACCTTTCGCAATAGGAAGTTCCAAGCATTGACATCGGCGTTTGACTGCCGATCGTCGGTCCAGGCGCTGATGATTTCCGTCATTTCATGGAGCAAGTCGTAGAACTCACGATACGCCACACCGATTTATGTGTAGGGAGAATGGAAGAGCAGCCTTTACTAACCCTGATACGGTTGAATTCCGAGAGCTACAGGGCGGACCGAAATCGGTCTTGAGGAGAGCGCAATGTCTATCGATGCAACGGCTGACTCCCGCTGGTCGGACGCCTACCTCGATCAGATGCGCGCGGTCGGTGACCCGCCAGCGGACGAGGTCATCGCGCGACTTTTCAGCAGCCGTGGATTCGATGCGGCTCGGGAGCTGCTCGCGACATTGATCTCCAACAGGCAATCCGTTCCCGCGGAGCTTCCGGCGGACCTAAAGGCCTACCTCGACACAACCACGCGGGTTGCGGCCCTCGAACCGCAGGCAGTGCAGACCGGACAGCTGGTTTTTGCAAAGTACGGCCCGGAGATCCTGCTCCTTTTTGCTTTTTACTCGCTGCCCGCCTCGTATGCCGCCCGCAAGGGCGTGCAGGTCCTCTATCGAACCGGATACCTCAACCACCGCCCAAACCACCGCGTCTTCGAAACCGCACAGATGGTCATCGACATCTTTACCCCGGGTGGTCTCGATCCGCTCGGCCGCGGGGTCCGCAGCGCGCAAAAGGTGCGTCTGATGCACGCCGCGATCCGCTTTCTGCTGCGCCATGACCCGCAAAACCCGTGGCCCGCCGAGCTGGGCACGCCCATCAATCAAGAGGATCTCGCCGGAACGTTGATGGTGTTCGTGCCCCTCGTAATCGAGGGTCTGATACGCATGGGACTCGATGTCACGGCGCAGGAGCAACAGGCCTACTTGGATACCTGGAGCGTCGTCGCTCGAATCATGGGCGTTCGTGATGAGCTGATTCCGACTGATCCGCACGGCGCCGCACTGCTCTGCGGACGCATTCAGCAGCGTCAGATCGAGATCTGCCCCGAGGGCAAGGCGATGGTGGATGCTCTGCTCGAGACTATGATTCGGAAATTTCCCCCCGGCCATTCACGGCGCTGGCCGGCGGCGCTCATGCGTCATTTTCTTCCTGTGGAGGTGGCGGACGGGTTCGGTCTGCCGTCATATCCGGTAATGGAATTCCGTTTGAACCTGCGCGCGGCGCTCACTCGCTGGACGTTCCCGGTACTCGAGCGCTTCGATCAGCGCCCCTGGAGAAGGTTCCTGATGAGGGTGGTGGACTCGGTCATTCTTCAGGAGCTGCACGATCGTCGCCCCGATTTCAAGCTGCCGACGTCGTTGCACGCGAGCTGGCAGCGTGTCGGAGGCTGAGTGATGGGCACGTGCGCTCCGCAGAGCGAATACTCACCGCACCAACCTCGCGAATACTCACCTCTTCTACGCGGACTGATGCTCAAGCGACAAAGCTCTTTGACCGTAAACGCTCCAAATGACCAGCATTACGCCTACCATCAGCAAACTCATGCCTACGATCTCAGCGACGGTTGGCCACCAGTGACGGACGAGTAATCCGAATATCGTCCCGAAGATTGTTTCCGTCGTAATCAATTGCGCTGAAAGGACCACCGGCAGTCGTTGGGCTGCAAACGTCCACGCGAGCGCGCCACCGACTGACGCTCCACATGCCAATGCGGTCCCCCAGATATAGAGTGGGGCAGCAGTCTCCCAGCGCAGGCCTAGTCTGGGAATCTCGAAAACGCCCAACAACGAGCCTACAGGCACGAACACGAGCATCCCCAATCCGGCGCCCGACATGATTAGCGCAGTCCAAACACCTGCATTGATCTGCGGCCGTTTTGCCAGAGCGCTCTGATTCAATATTCCAAACCACGTCCACAAGCCGACGGCAGTGATTGCCAGACAAATCCCGACCACAACCGATCGCATGCTTACCACGCTTGACTGGGTCACGCTTCCGCTGTTAACCAAGAGCAGTCCCACCGCGGAGAGCGTGAGCGGCAGCGTCAAGTCTTTCCATGACACTGCACGCTGCCGCCAATTGCCGCCGATCGCAAGGACGACCGGCACTAATCCCAGAATGGCGGGAGCGATCACGGGCCCAGCATGTGTAGCGGAGCCAACCGCAGCGAGAAAATAACCAAGGAAGCCGATCAGTCCGAGCAAGCAGGCCACGAGCCAGTCCGCAAGGCGCAGTTTACGCACGGCTTGTATATTGCACGCGAGGAAGCTCAGGCCGAGGAGCCCGGAGATTAGAAACCGAAATAATGCGAAATCAAAAACCGAATAGTCGCCAATCACAAATGGAACAATGAAATTCAACGACCATGCGAAAGCCGCGAAGAGAGCGGCTATGACGCCACCGACCATATCGCTTAGCTGCGAGTGCTCGAGCGCTGCTTTCGGAGCTTTTTGTTTGCATTCGTTCCGGACCCAAGCTTCTGGCGGTGAAGAGCGCCTCTTCGGGGCAGGCAGTGCCTCCGCAATGAAACTCGCGGCGGAGCTCGGGATCGCTCAATTGCCCCAGGAAGCCCTCTGGGCGATCAACGGGATCGTCGGGGTTTGCGTCCGGAATCGCGATACTTGTGGCCATGGATCGCTTGATCCAGCACCAGCTCTGCCATGGTACGTGCGGCGGCCACGGCGGCGCTGTTTGTGTCGACGTGGGCTGACACCATCGCGCCGTCGTAGAGGACCCGGAGCTGTTGCGCCACCCGATTCGGATCGGTTGCGCCGGCTTGTTTGGCAAGATCGGCAAACAGGCCGAGGTTCCAGGCCCGCGACTCGTCGCACATGACCTTCACGCTGCTGCCTGGCCGTGCCTCCGCGCTGGCCCTGGCAAAGGCGCAGCCGCGGAAATCCGGTTTCGCCGCGGCCTCCGCCATCGAGTCGAAAACCGCGAGGATCTTTTCTCTGGCGGTGGCATACCGGGCCAGCCGCTCATGCATCCGGGCCTGCCGTGCCTCATGCCGCAATTGCAGGTAGGAGCGGATCAGCTCCTCCTTGCTGCCAAAGCAATCGTAAAGAGAGGCCTTGGCCACCCCGGCACGCTCGATTACTCGGTCGATGCCAACCAGGTTGAATCCTTCTTCATAGAACAGCTCGTCGGCAGCGGCGAGCAATCGCTCTCGTGCTGGGCGGCGATCTTGGGATGAAGACTTCATAGTCATGCGTTTGACTTTAACAGACAGGTCTGTATGATTCAACGTACAGACCGACCTGTCTGCTTATCTCCTGGACAACGAGAACATCGCCCATGACATCGCTTTCTGGTTGTACCGATGGCACGCGGATCTTTGATAGAGAAAGCCGCTTATCTAAAGGCGCCGCTTTCTTTCTGCTCGCTTCGATCACCATATCGTTTCTCGCCAGCTCCAGCGCCCCGACGCCGCTTTATGCGCTCTATCAGGCGCAATGGGGCTTTCCGCCCATCACGGTGACGGTCATTTTCGGCATCTATGCCGTGTCCGTATTGGCAGCCTTGCTCTCGGCCGGAAGGTTGTCCGACCACCTCGGCCGCCGCCCCGTGCTCATTGCCGCGACCGCCGTGCAGGCGGCGACCATGGTGATATTTGCAACGGCGAGCGGGGTCGGAGATCTGGTGCTAGCGCGGATCATCCAGGGGCTGGCCACGGGCGCGGCCCTGGGCGCTGTCGGTGCTGGAATGATCGATTTGAACAAGGAGCGGGGTGCCACCGCCAATGCCGTGGCGCCGGCATTCGGCACGGCGACGGGCGCCGCGCTCTCCGGCTTCCTGGTGCAATACCTGCCGGCGCCGACGCACCTGGTCTACGCCGTGCTCTGCGCAATTCTCCTGTTGCAGGGCGTCGGCGTCGCATTGATGGCGGATACCATCGCGCATGCACCCGGGGCGCTTGCCTCACTCAAGCCACAATTCAATCTCCCCGCGACGGCACGCGGACCGTTGCTGCTGGCGCTGCCAGTACTGGTGGCGTCGTGGGCGCTGGCCGGCCTTTATGGGTCTCTGGGACCAATGCTGGTGCGCGGCATGCTCGGCGTCGATTCGGCGCTTCTTGGCGGCTTGGCCTTATTCGTCCTGGCGGCGAGCGGCGGCCTGGCGGTGCTGGCGCTGCAACACCGCGAGCCGCGCGCCATGATGACATTCGGCGCATCCATGCTGGCCGCGGGCGTCGGCGTTGCCGTCTGGTCGCTACCGCATCACGCAATCGCGGTGTTTTTCGCCGGTACTTCCATCGCGGGCATAGGATTCGGCACCGGCTTCCAAGGCGCCGTGCGCAGCATCGTGCCCTTCGCCGCGCCTCACGAGCGCGGCGGCGTCCTCTCCATAGTGTTCGTCGTTTCCTATCTATCCATGGGCGTGCCGGCGATCGTCGCCGGAGCGCTGGTTGCTCGACACGGAAGCATCCTCGGCACCGCCCAGGAATTCGGCGTCGTGGTCGTGACGCTCGCGCTTGCCGCAGTTCTGGCCGCTGGCCTGCGTTTGGCGACGGGCCGCTCTCATTGAACAGGATTCATGGGAAATCCACATCCGCGCAGACACCGATGAGTAAGTTGCAGGGAAAAACCGCGGTTATTACCGGAGGCAGCACGGGAATTGGTTTGGCAACGCCATGACGATCAACAACTCATCAGGCATCGACACCTCTCACCACATCAGATCCTCTGGCACGTCATCAGTGGTAGCTGCGTCGTGGGCGACGCCGCACCCGATAACCGCGCGCTCATCGCGCTCGCGAATGCGAGCTGCAGTTTCCGCTGGCACGAGCTCATAGCCTCCGTTGCGGCGAACGATCGCAATCTCGCCACGACTGAGCCGTTCGCGCACCGAGTGATCGGCGGGGATGCGATGTATCTTATTGCCATCGACAAAATTGTATCGTTCATCAGTCTGAGCTCGCGGCAAGCGGTTCTGTTCGATTAGTTGCTCGATCTGCGCATTGCGCGCCTTTTTGTCCGCCTGTTCCTTTTGTCGGCGGCTCAGCTCCTGATCGCGAGCGGCTTTGGCTAGCTGCGCCTGCTGCGCAGCGAGTTCCGCGCGGGACGCCATCGCACGCTTGTCCTTCGGTAGTTGCTGCCGCTCCCGCTGCTGTTGCCGCAGTTGCCGTTCGGCTTCCTTGGACTGGCTTTCATTGACCAAGCCCGCCTGCAGCAACTGATCGCGCAATGACGTGCTCATGACAACCCCCTAGGCGTTACGAGAGCCGCCCTCTCACCTATGAAGTGTTTGCCGGGATATAGCTCAGAGTTCATCCACCCCTCCTCGCAATGACCGGGACGGGTTCGTGCTTCGGATACCGCCTCTCCAGTCGCGTGCAGGCTCGTTCAGAGATTTCCGCGTGGAATTATGCCGTACTCCTTGGGTCTTCCAGCACGCTCAGAATCTGAGGCGAGCGCATACGTCCCTTCTCGAGCACCAAGGCCGAAGGTGCGGTTGAAGGTCATTTATCTACGAACCTGATCGCCATTTGCACACAGCCTGGCAGGAGCTTTCCGTCCGCCGTAGTTGCCGCTCGGTAGCTGCCAGACCCCGACCCGGCAATTTTCAGCGCTGCGGCATCGAACTGCGCATCTCCCGAGGAACGCACGAGCTTCGGCTCCTGCGCCAACTTGCCGGTCGCATCCACGCAAACACGCACTTCCGCCGCCGCCGCCGGGGCTAGGATGCCGGCGCGCTCGTACGGATGTGCCCACTTCCACGCCATCTCCTGCCAGGACGCTACCGCCGCTCCGTCCCCAATCTGCGTCGCCGGGAGAAAGTGCAGCTTTAGGACGCAGCTAACCGCCGAGCTGTCAAGTTCCCCAGACTGGGAGGAGGTTGTCACGGACGCCTGTGAGGGAGTTCCGGTGGGACCAACAAGAAAGCGGACCACGGCAAACGTCGTATCCTCGGCAGTTGCCGGTTGCAAATCAGGGCAGCGCTTGCCGGGATCGGATACCGGTGCGATGTGTGCGTGCTGAACATTGTTGGTGCCCGGGTTCTGCGCTGCACCGACATACGCTCCCGCCGCGAGCATCACGCAGGTCGCGGTTGCGTGCCACAAGTCGTGCATCGGACGCCTCCAGGCCAACTGAGGGCTCATAATGCCGGTCTCGAGGGTTCGAGTCCCTACTCCTTCCACCGACACTGCGCAAAAGCCAGCTTATTCAAGCCCTTGTATCCGTCCGGTCCTGAGCGGTGGCACACACCTGTTCCACCAAAAAGAACGAATACCCATGGCCCGCGTACGACGTGTGATGCCGTTCCTTCATTGCCACGTTGCGCCTGAGCGGCGGGCGATACGGCGCGGTGGGCGATCACGAACCCCGCCATGATCGGGCATCAGCAATTGGATGGTGGACTGCAGGCGTTGCCAAATCCGGTTTCACGGCTCTCCAAAGCCCTTACGTCCCACGAACACTCGGAACATCGTGGAAATAGAACGTTCTGCCCCGGCACGCGTGCTGTTCCTCCCCTCAACAGCCCGCTTCATCTCAAATCGATTGCGGCGCACTCATGCGCTGTTAGTTTCGTGTTCATGAAGCTGCTCGACCGCATCGCACAGTATCGAACGCCTTTCATTGTTCATGACCCCAAAACCGGGCTGCCGACGCGTCTCAGCGGCGCCGATGAATTTGCCGGTGAAATTGCGGCGTGCCCGACCCGCTACGTGCTCGGCGATGATGTGGTACGCCTGTGCACCGCGCTGGCCTATTCGAAGGGGGCTCGAACCATTGCGTGCGCAGACCTTCTGCATGTCCCCGCAGAACGGGTCTGGGTCGAGTGGTGCGAAGGCGCCTGGCTTGATGAGCTTCGGCGCTACGGGATGCGCGCGCCGGACGACGGCACTGCAGCGCGCGGCCGCCGCGGAGCGCTGCTCAGATCATCCCCGGATGGGCGACGGGGCTTAATCAGAACATTTTGGTCGGCGCCCGACTCCGATACCGGAGTGCTGGCGAGCAGCATGGAGGCCGTCTTTGACCTGGACGCTTCGGAGGAGTGGGCTATCGCACCATCAGGCGAAAGCGATTGCCGGGCAATCGCAGTGTCGGATGCCGCCGGGGCTGATGCGGACATCTTGCGCAAGTGCTTCCGCTTCAGATATGAGCGTTCCTGGGCGGATTACTACCAGCGCGCCGCACTCTCCCCAGCAGAAAGAGAAGCCATAGCGCGGCACGTTCTAGGTACCATCGCTATCGACGTTCCGATGCTGCTGGCATTTTTCCTACTGCTGGCCACCCGCGCAGGCTTACCGCAGCGGGCGATGCATATGGAACGCCTCAATCACTCGCGTGCGCGGGCCGGCAAGTTTCCATTGTGTGACCATACCGAGGTTTTCGCTCCGCTTTCGGCCTATGAGCCGTCGTCCGCAGAGTCTCATGGGCAGGGCCGCCGCGGACCGCGTTTGCACCACGTCCGAGGACACCTGGTCCGGCGTGGCAATCAGCTCCTGTGGCGCGTTCCCCATCTGCGGGGATCGGCTCGGTGGGGCACGGTGCGCACCCGTACGGTAACCTGGACGTTTGATTCGCCCGTATCAGCCCAGAGCGTTTTGCGAGCCTCGGCAGGGGCGCCTACGGCGCGACTTGGCGCTGCGTCGGCAATGGCCAGCGTGATCGCAGCGAGTTCCCTCCCGGTTTGCGACGACTAGGCGGGGGGGGTAACCCATTGGTGAGACTAAGGAATTGTCCACCCTGAGAACAAGCGCAAAATGCTCTGCGCGAGATCATATCCACTTTCCCGCGCCCAGCGCTCTTAGGGTCTAAAGTGGGACTCGCCCGGAAGATTCGTACCTTGCCCAAAGACTTGAAACACAGCTTCGTCTCATCGCTCGCCACGCGCTACGGCGAGCGCTTGAGGAGCTTTCTGTCCAAACGCCTGCGCAATGACGCGGACGCGCCAGATCTCGCCCAAGAGGTCTTCCTGCGCCTGATGCGTGTGCAGCATCACGAGACAATCCGAAGCCCCGAGGCCTATCTTTTCACTGTCGCAAGCCACGTGCTGCATCAACACACGCTGAAGCAGTCGGCAACGCCTCCATTTCTCGATATCTCGGAGCTCTTCTCGGAGCTAGATCTCACCTCGGGCGATGATCCGGCGTCGAAAGCCGACCTCGCCCAACGCATCGAGCGGCTCGAGCGCTCCCTGAAGGAGTTGCCGCCGAAGGTTTCCACGACGCTAATGCTCCACCGATTCGCGGGTTTCTCGATCGAGGAGATCGGTCAACACTTAGGGGTCGCCCGGCCCACCGCAAAGAAGTACCTGGCGCGCGCGCTCACTCATGTTCGTGATGCACGGGACGGCGCATCGGACAGAGAGTGTTCATGAAAAAGCCCGCAAGTTCCAAGCTCAACCGGCAGATCCTGGATGAGGCCTCGGAGTGGTTCGTTGACTTCCGCGTGGGCGATGTCGATGCGGAAGCGCGGGCGCGGTTTGATGAGTGGTTGCGCCGCTCGCCGGAGCACATCCGTGCGTACTGGGAGATAGCGAAGACCTACGTCGAGCTGCCGCCCCAAAATTCCGTGGGTAAACTCAAGGCTGAAGAACTCATCGCGTACGCGTACTCGGATGCGAACGTCATCCCCTTCGATCCCCGTGCGAGTGAGCCCCAGACGCTGCGTTCTGAAAGTGCCGATGAAGGATCGAAGGAGGGCGGAACACGCCAATCGCGGCCGCGCTTGCGTCGGCCGTTTTTCGCCGCCGCTTCCGTGGCGTTTGCGCTCGTCATCGCCGGCGCGGTGTGGTGGCAGGTGCAACGCTACCCGCTCTACGCCACCGATATTGGCGAGCGCCGCTCGATCACACTTGCCGACGGCTCGACCGTCGATCTCAACGCCTGCTCGCAACTGCGCGTGGAATTTACCAACTCCGAGCGGCGCGTCGAGCTCCTGGACGGCCAGGCGCTCTTCCAAGTCGCCAAGGACAAGGCGCGGCCCTTCATCGTGCACTCCGGCGCGGCCACGGTGCGCGCTGTCGGCACGCAGTTTGATGTCTACCGCAGAGACTCCGGCACTACAATCACCGTGCTCGAAGGTCGTGTCGCGGTGTATTCAGGCGCACGCACAGCTCAGGCTGACAGCGCATCGAAATCCATCGCCCCAGAGTCGAATGTTCCGCCCCAGCCCACCCTCGCGAGGGCTTCGAGGAGGAACTCCCAGTCTGGCTCTCCCGCTCCAGGGGCTTCCGTCGCTTTTCCTTCCGTCTCCGACCCCGGTCTCCCGGATTCTCCCGGCTCCGCTGCGATCTATCTCGATGCCGGCGAGCAAGTGACGGTGTCACCGGACGCGGCCGGCACGTTGCTGCCTCAGCACGCGGATATCACCGCCGCGACGGCGTGGATGCAGAGGAAGCTGATCTTTGAAGGCTCGAAACTTTCGGACGTTGTGAGTGAGTTCAACCGCTACGATCGCCGGCAGATCGTCATCGAGGATCCCAAGCTCGCCGACTTTCAGATCTCTGGCGTTTACTCCTCGACGGATCCCGCTTCGCTGGTACTTTTCATGAGGGATCAGGGTTTGAAAGTGACGGAGGGTAACAACCAAATCCGGATCGGCACCTCGGAACCGCCGCACGAACACTAGAAAGCCGGCGAGGCCCACCGCCAAAGCCGCACCGACGAGGCGGAGGCGGTGGTGGATGCAGAAATCGTGAGGCGAGACGTCTCACGGTGTTTTGGGTCCGAGGCCTTCTTCTCAGGCAGTCGTTGCTATCTGAAGCGTACAAGCGGCCTGTGTCGGAGGTCGAGCTTTGCCGACAGGGGAACCGCGATGCACAGCACCCCGAGCCATCCCCCGGTGAGCTCTAACTGAGCTTGGTGGGTACTCGGCATGCTTCTCCCGCACATTCATTCCGCGCGCAAGAACCGCCGCTCAGCGGGGCATGTCCACTTTGCACACGGGACCGCTCTTAGGCTTTTGAAACCACCGCGTAACGCGGCGGTTGCGAAAAGCCTCTTGGAGGGCGGGAGCGCTTTTATGCGTTTAGGGGTCTTGGCGACTGCGGTCTCATTGTGTCTCGTGGGCCTCTGTACCGCGCAGACATCTGACGCTTCCATCCGAAAGGATCTGAACGTTCCGGCGGAAGAACTCTCGGCCGCGCTCCAGGCTGTGGGAACCACGTACGACTTGCAGGTGCTTTACCCCACCGCGATCGTCAAGGATCTCAAGACTCAGGGCGCTTCCGGGTCACTCACGCCTGAAGAAGCTTTGACCAAAGTCCTCTCCGGAACCGGCCTTTCCTACA
>Ga0302326_10004121_pt1 | contig 33820 bp, 24 predicted proteins | sample Palsa_T0_3_FD_202264 | JGI IMG/M metagenome (GOLD analysis project Ga0302326, IMG submission 202264) | Peat permafrost microbial communities from Stordalen Mire near Abisko, Sweden - Palsa_T0_3 | ecosystem: Environmental > Terrestrial > Soil > Palsa > Peat permafrost | place: Sweden: Abisko...
CGCCGTCGGGTTGAAACTGTACGCCGCCATCGGGAAGGTTGATTCCGCCGTCGGGACGAAAGGCGATGGTCGGGGCCAGTGAGATGTTGTCGACGCGGAAGTGGTAGCACTGGCGGCCCTGCGTATCCACGGGCCCATCGGTCTCGATGAGGTAGCGGTACCCATCGACGGTGACGAACTGGGAATCCGCGACGAGCGGATTCATGTGCAGATGGACCTCGTTCCGGTTGATGATGCCGTCACTGTCCGGGTCCTCGTCCATGTCCGGAGAGGACGGCTGGGTGTGAAACTGCCACTCCACCCCGTCCGGGACTCCGTCTCCGTCCGAATCTTGAAGTTGAGAGTTGGTGCCGATGATTTGCTCGTCGCAGTCGGTGAGCCCATCGCAGTCCGAGTCCACGCCGCGAAGGTTGGGAGGGCATCCTGGGTCCTGGCCGCCGCCATCCGGAAGCGCGAAACCGAGGGGATTGAAGCTCGCCCCGCGCGCAGCGAAGTACACCTCCACGCCGTCGCTATAGCCGTCCCCGTCGGTGTCGGGATTGTTGGGGTCGGTCCCTAAGGCAATCTCCTGAGCGTCGGTCAGTCCGTCTCCGTCCGAATCGGCTGCATCGGTGGGACCGCCGTCCCAGTCGACCGGGGCGGCAGGGCTCTCCACCGGAGCGTTGACGTTGGTGACCATCAAGTCTTTGACCACGTACCCCTGCCGGACAGCACCGAGGTCGAAGCCGAGGAAGTTCACCGGTTCGTGGTTCTCGAAGTCCCGGAAGTTGCCGCCCCCGACGGCGGCCATCTCCTTCAAGAGCTCGGCATCCTGGTTGATGATGAGCAACGGGCAGCCCGACCCCCCGTCCCCGCTCAAGTCGCACAGGCTGCTCGGCGGCTGGATGGGGTCGAAGACGTGGACCGTGTTGAGCTGCACGTTGTCGACCAGGATGGACAACTGACGGATGCTGAGCACCGACGTGCCCGGGGGAAGCAGCTGGGCGTTCTGGTTGAAGGTGGGGGCGCCATCCGAGAGGAAGATGACCGAATACCGACCCGGAGCCGTGCCGCCGACGCCGCCGTCGACGGCCACCTCCGCGGCCGAGATGTCCGTGCTGAGCAACGCATAGACGCTGGCCAGTGCTTTGACGAAGTCGGTGGAGTCGCGGTTGGGGTCGGGGCTCGTGTAGTTGAGGATTTTATCCAAGAGCAGGGTGTAGTCGGCCTGGCTGTAGCTGATGAGTTGCTCGAACTCGGCCAGCCCGCTCTTGGTCAAGAAGGCCGTGGTGCTGCCGGCGAAGAGCATCACCGCGAAATAGATTTCCGGGTCATCCGGCAGGGAGTTCAGCAACTGCACGGTCGCCAGCGCTCGCGTCCCGTCCGGGTCGGTGACGCTCATCGACTGGGAGGCATCGAGCACGAAGAGAATCTTGATGGGGTCGATGACGTCGTTGGAGCCGTAAGTGCAGAAATGGCCGTCGACCACCACCGAGCGGTCGACCGGAACCACGGCCTCCACTCGCTCATCAAAGAGGTAGCTGCTGGTGCAGGCCCCGGCCAGCACCAGCGAGGCGGCGGCCAGGGTAGCGAGGAGGCGACGGCTCCCGCGACTCACGAAGGAGGAATCCCTACGCAGAGGTTGCCCAGGTAGTCACCGGGAAGCACCAGCCGCGGCGGTGCCACGAAATTGGCGTCGTTGACCGGCAGGCTTGGGCCGGCCGGAATCCGGATGCCCGTCGAACCGCCGAGCGCTGGAGCGTACTGAGCCCAGACGCAGGCGACCTTCCAGACGCCATAGTCGCTCGCCACGGCGCTTTCCGGTGCCTCAGCGAACCAGACCTTGAACAAGTTGAAACCCTCAGTGGTGCCGACGTTGTTGGGGGGAGTCACGAGCTCGATGCCGCTCGCCGAATAATTGTAACAGACGCTGTTGTTGGCCTGCGTCGTGGCGACGAAGGTGTACTGGATGGCGCTCGAGTCGTACAAGGCACGGTCGGGTGTGGAAGGGTCGGTTCCACCGCGGACTTCGTCCAGGTCACTGATGCCGTCGGCATCGGTGTCCATGCCGCTGTTGCTGGTGAGCGGGTCGAGGCCATACCGCACCTCGATGCCGTCCGGGATGCCGTCTCCGTCGGAGTCCACCAGGTTGGGGTGGGTCCCCAGGTAGGCCTCCTCCCAGCTGGTCAGCCCATCTCCATCCGAATCCGTGGAATAGACGCATCCCAGCGTCGCGGTGCGCGTGGGGTCACATCCGCGCAGGTCCTTGTTGGGACTGCCCGGGGAGAAGCCCTGGCCGATGTGAAGCACCTCGAAGCGGTCGCTGAAGCCGTCCTGGTTGCTGTCCGTCTCGTAGGGGCTCAGCTCTGAGCCCGGGTAGAGGTACGACTGGTCAGCATCGTCGGTGAGGCCGTCCCCGTCGCTGTCCACCTTGCGCAATGTCACCGCGGGCTCGCTGCGCAGCGACTGCACGATGAGGCTCTTCAGGACATTCCGCGATGCAAGCGAGCTGTAGTCCAGCGCTCCGAGCCCGAGGCTCTGGATATTGCCGTCCAGGAACTCTTGGTAGACGCCGTTGCCCAGGAGCGCGACCTGGGTGAGGAGCCATTCGGCGACGGAGTGGGCTGCTTCCGGGTAGTCCGCGATGGGTGTGTTCGGGTACACGCCATAGATGTCCTCGCAGATGGCGCCGCAGGCCTGGACCGCGGCCTGGTTGAAGAGCAGCACGGTGTGCAGGCGGATGTCCCCGATGTTGTACGTCTGCTTCAGACTCATGATCTGATCGACGTAGCTGAAGATTTGGTAATTCTGATTGCGGTCGGTGCCGACGACGAATCCGTTGATGGGGTCTCCCCCGGCTGCGCCAGCGACGTTGCAGTAGTCCGGAACCGAGTCGGCCCAGATGAGGTAGGGGTGCTGCGGGTCGGCATACACCGGAAGATTGTCGATGGCTGAGCAACGTGGGTACGGCGTTCCATCGGTGAGCCAGACCACGACGTACCGGGTCCGCGGGAGGAGCTGCGGATTGGCGGCCGCGGTCACCGCGATGTCGCCGGCGATGACGCTGTAGGCGTAGGCCAGCGCTCCCTGGTCGTCCGTGCCCTTCCCAAGCTGGCCCTGAAGGGCATTGAGGTAAGCGTCGAGCCCGAAGGGTGTGCCGAAGCCCTGAGCCGAACCCACCGCCGGGTACGGGTTCTGGACGTTGGTTGCGAACGGGACGATGGCGACCGAGATGTTGGCGCCCTGGTTGGTGATCTCATCCTGAAACTGCAAGAGGAGTTGTTCCATCGCTCGGACACGAGCGGGCGTCGTGAGATTCGCCGGGACGATGCCCATCGTCACCAGTTCCTCGCACAGACCGGGTGCTCCCTGGCTTCCCGGAGGATCGGAAATGCACATCGACCCCGATTGGTCGACAAGGAAGAGGACTTTCACCGGAAACCCGCTCGGGTCTGGCGGCTGCGTACAGATGGTGCCGGTCAGGGTCAGATGGTTGTCGAGCGTGGTGTCCGCTGCGGCCGGCTTCTCCAGCGCAGCGTTCGTACAAGACGACAACACCACGGCGACCGCGAGGGTCGCCGTGGCGAGTACAAAGGAGGGTTTCACATTCACGGCTTCATCACGTCCTTCTGGTGTGAAAAGAAACCCCCCCTTTGGCTGTCGTCCGCGACTACTGGCGGCGGCGGCGAGCAAGCAAGCCGAGCGCGACCAACGCCATGCCTGCAACCGGAGCACCGAAGGGGAGTGCCGCACAGCCGGTGGCTGCGCTGGCGCCCTGACCCACGGTCAGCGTGAGCGTGGAGCTCGCGGTGTTGGAGTTGGGGTAGAGGCGGTCGGGGAAGATCAGCGTGGCAGAAACCTGGACGGTGTAGGTGCCGTCCGCATCTGGCACGAAGGTCGGAACCGAGCCGTTCTCGTAGGCGTACTGCCAGTGGCGACTGACGCTGGCGATGCCGCTGGGCTCATTCACCGAGGCCGAGCTGCCACCTGGGCGGGCACTGATGGTCCAGGTGTAGTTCATGGCGGCGTTGTTGCGGTTGGCGAACAGCGGCAGGCGCACCTTCTCACCCGAGTTGAGCGAGATGGAGCCACCGGCGCTCACGCTGAAGGCGCTGTTGGGGTCGAGGCAGGCCGCCTTGTTCGTCGGGTCGGTCACCACGCAGTAGAAGCTGTCGCAGGCGTCGCCGATGCCGTCGCCGTCGCTGTCAGCCTGGTCGGGATTGTAGACCAGCGGGCAGTTGTCCTTGGCGTTCAGCACGCCGTCGTTGTCCTTGTCGGGGTCGCAGGCGTCGCCGAGACCGTCATGGTCCGTGTCCAGCTGATCCGGGTTCGGAACGAGCGGGCAGTTATCGACGCTGTCGTCGATGCCGTCACCGTCGGTGTCGACGCTGCACACCACGCCCGGGGGCAGGTTGCTCGGCGGGTGGGGGTTGGTGGCCTTGTTGCAGCTTCCAGCGTTCGGGTAGAGCGGGCAGTTGTCCTGCGCGTTCGGGCAGCCGTCGCCATCGATGTCGGGGTTGCAAGCGTCGCCCAAGCCGCCAGCGGTGGCCGGGAACGAAATCTTCTGGTCCGGGTTGTAGGTGCGCGGGCAGTTGTCCTGCGCGTTCAGAATGCCGTCACCGTCGATGTCCGGATCGCAGGCATCACCGATGCCGTTGCCGTTCTCGTCCAGCTGGTCCTTGTTCGGGACCGTCGGGCAGTTGTCGCAGGCGTCGCCGATGCCGTCGCCGTCGGTATCCTTCTGGTCCGGGTTGGCAACGAAGGGGCAGTTGTCGTAGCCGTCGGCGATTCCGTCGCCGTCAGCATCGTCGGTGTACGACAGCGTCTTGCCGTCGTCGGTGTAGCTCACCCACACCGAGCAGCCGCAGCTACAACCGCAGCCGCCGCCCTCCTCGGCTGGGGCGCCACATTGCGTCCCGAGACACTCCGGATTGTTCGCATTCTGGGCGAGTGCAGGTACCGCCCAGAACAGCGACGCGCCAAGAACAAAACTCCATGCGATACGTGCGTTCGTCATTGCTGCTCCTTTCGGCAAGGAGCAAAGCAAGATCGGATCCGTCGTCGAGGTCATGTTCTTCTCTAGTGAATTCAAGGTGTTCTCTATCGTGGTTTGCCGGTTAGCAGGCAAGTGAGGGGTTCAGACCCGAGGGCTTGTGGGGGGCAGGCCCCACACCGCCAGGGCCCTTCATTGACCCACCACGTACTCGGTCGGTCCGAAGGAAATGACTCCACTCGGGACCTTCGTGCTGGGGGGATCGAAGTTCACTTCCTGCGTCAGAATCGACGCGATTCCGACGCCGTTCGGGTCGTCGGGGCGGCCTGACTCCAGGTAGAGGTAAATCTCGTTGTTGCCCGCCGGGATGGGCGTCAGTGGCTGGTTGGGCCTGGCCAGGGTCCGCACTACGGAGACGTTGTCCACGCTGACGTTGTAGCAAGCGCGCCCATCCGCCGTGGGCTGGGCAGGAGTGATTTGGTACTGGTAGCCGCGGTCCGCCTGGTACGCCTGGTCTGCGCTCTCCGGATCAGAGTGCATCGTCACCTCGTCGGCGTTGCTGGTTCCGTCCCGGTCATCGTCCTGGAGTGCCTCGGCCACGAGCGGGTTGGTTTGCGACATGAACTCGATGAAGTCGCTCAGGCCGTCCCCATCGGTGTCTGCCACGCAGGCGTCGGTGCCAAGGACGCGCTCCTCGCAGTCGTTGAGCTTGTCCTGGTCCGTGTCGAGGTCGGGGTTGCAGGAGGTAATGACGTTGGGGGTAAGTGGGTCGAGGCCCATCTTGACTTCGACCCCGTCGCCCAGGCCGTCCCCGTCCGTGTCGTAATTGAGCGGGTCGGTTCCGATTTGCTTCTCGTAGTCGTCGGACAGGCCATCGCCGTCCGAATCCACCAGCTCCGCACCGTCCCGGGCCATGGCGTTCCGGTTGAAAGCAAAGAAGCGCTTCAGCGTCAGGTCCCGCTGCAGCGAGGAGAGGTTGACCTGCGACAGCACGGTTCCGATGGTGGCGCTGGTGGCCACCAGTGGCTGGGTGCCACCGACCGCGGCGATGGCCGGGTTGATGATGTTCACCAGGTCGATGTTGGGGTCCGGCTGCCCGGCCGGAATGTCCGTGATGTAAATCGGCTGCACCACCACGTCGCCGGCCGAGTACTGCTGCTGCAGCGCGGTGAGCAGGGTGGTTTCCTCCTGGAGCTGGCAGGCTGCACACTGGGACGCGGTGGGAAGCGCGAGGCATACCGAGTCGATGCCGGCGTAGATGGAGGGGTAGTTGCAGCTCGTGTCGACGGAGGCCTCGAGCAGGATGACGATGTACCGGGTCCGGTTCACCGTCGCGCGACAGGCCGTCTGTGCATCGCCGGAGACGTAGCTGTTCGCCAGGTCGATGGCCGAGGCGATGCTGACCGGTCCGGTTTCCTGAAATGTCGGGTACTGGCTCAACGCGCCCTGGAGGGTTGTTGCATCCGAGAAGCCGCCGACGAAGCCCTGCGCCGTCACGTGGTAGGCGATGAAGGTGAAGGTGGTGCTGCTCGGTTGTAGCTGCGCCACCTGCGCGATGGCGGCCAGCGCGGAGGAGCTCACGGCTTGGGTGACGGTGGTGGTTCCGCCTTCCAGGGCAAAGACGACCTTCACCGGGAATGCCGCGCCTTGCGCCAGCGGCACGCACACCGTGCCCAGAAAGGCTGTCCGGTCCGGCCCGGGAACACCGCCGCCATTCAATGCGTAGACGCCGGCATTGGTGCAACCGACGTCCGAGGCCAGGACGGCGGCTAGCAGCGGAATGAAAGTCAGTCGCATGGTCTTCAAGGGAGTCCGCTGTTCGCCCCGCCCCATCCTCTTGCGGAACTCCGGGCCGGCGTCAGCGCCGCGGCGACATCGCACGAGTCTACAACGTCATCAAGTAGGCAAGGAGGTCGTCCCGCTCCTGCGGGGTGAGCTCGACTCGGGGCGCGGGTGCGTGCTTGTAGTTTTCCACGACTTCGCGAAGCACGAAGCGGTTGGTGACGTGCAATTTTCCATGCTCGTCCGCCCGAAGCCCGGCCGCACCGGTGCTGAGCATGGGGAAGACGTCCCAGGCGCCAATGAGTGCCGGTGGCGCCATTCCGACGTAGGTCCCATCCTGCATCTCGGGACGGAGCGGGAAGAGATGGGGCGTGGTGACGTCGAGGTACTGGCCGCGCGTGTGGACGTTCTGGTCGAGCGTGAAGTACGGCGCCGGGTGGCAGTCGGCACAACGCGCCTTGCCCTCGAAGAGCGCCATTCCTGCGCGCGGGTTTCCGGTCCGCCCGTCGGGAAGGGTGAGGGCCGTGGGAGGGGCCCCATCCGGTCCGACGAAGGGGTTGGGGAGCAAGGAGAGGGTGGCGGTGAAGAGCGCCAGCCGTCCCACCTCCCCTCGGTCGAGGCGCGGGTTGAAGAAGCGGTTGCGGTCCCCGACAGTGATGATTGTCTGCTCGATGGTGAAGGCGCTGGCCGGGGTGAAATAGGGCGGCGTCTCGCGGGTGCCGCGAACCGTGGGATTGCGGTAGATGCGCAGCGGCCGCGTCTTCTCGAAGAGGACCCCGTCGCCGTGTCCCTCGATGTGGCAGGCGTCGCAGGACATGGAGGAGTGTCCCATGTCGGTGAAATAGAGAATCTGCCCGAGCCGGCGCTCGGCTTGGGGCCGCGTATCGAGGAGCGGGACCTGCCGCCGCACGGTGGCCTTTCCTTGACGGGCTCCGGTGACGTCCAGCTCGGCGAGCGTTCCGGTGAAACGGTCCAGCACCCACAGCGTCCCGCCGTCCGGTGAGAGCGCGAGCGCCTGCGGCCCGGAATGCATTTCCAGCCCGGCGCGCCCCTGGACGCCGTAATCCCCAGGCAGCCGTGCGGTGGGGAAGCCTTCGGGGGGCAGGACGGGCGTGGCGAAGAGCGCGGCCTTTCGCGCCGACGCGTCGTCCCGGGAGAGGGCGCGCGCATCGACCCCGCGCACCAGGCCCGTGCCGATGTCGGCCACGTAGAGGACACCGGCCGAGTCGTCGAGCGCCAGGCCCTGCGGCACGCCCCAGCCAAAGCCCAGGTGGCGCTCGAAGACGCCGTGGGCCACGTCCACCACCCCCACGCCTCCATTCATGGAGACTTCCATGCGGTCCGGGTTGGGACCGATGTTCGGGCCGACGGAGGTGACGAAGAGGCGCTGCAAGGAAGGCGACCAGGCGAGCCCGCGCGGCGCCTTTCCGCCCATCGCGTAATTGGCGTACGGCTCGGTGTGGCCGCCGAGAATGGGGGTGCCGGGCCCCGGGGAGATGGGCAATTGCACCTGGCCGGTGTCCAGCGACACGGCTTCCAGTTCTCCTGACAGCTGGCTGCCCACCACCAGCACGTCCCCGGCGAGCGCGAGGGCCTTGGGATTTGGAGCGACGGGTGCGCGCCAACGGACTTGGCCGTCGGCAAGCGACAGGGCGACGACGCTGTCCCGCGCATGTTCCGTCAGAAGCACCAGCCCCCGGCCTGCGTCCACCACCACGCCGGTGGCGTAGGCGGGCGCAGCCAGCGTCCGGACGTGAGCGCCGGTGAGGCCGTCGCACACCCAGAGTTCGGGGGCCCAGGCGTGCGCCACAGCGAGCCACTGCTTTCCACCGGAGCTCCAGGTGGCGAGTGCGGAGGGCCCGTCTCCGCCGGGGACGACGGACACCGTCCCGGTGCTCGGGTCCACCCCCACCAACGCGTCCGTGGTGACGGAGGCGGCCCACACCCGTGCCCCGTCCGGCGTCACCGCCAGGGAAGTCAAATCCGGAAAGCCCGCGTCATTCACCACCAACAGCGTCACCGCCGGCGCCGAGAGCGCGCGCGAGAGGTGGAGCGGGACTGCCACCTGCACCGTGGCCGAAGGCAGCGTGAGGTCCGCCGGCAGCCGGGCGTAGGCATGCCGCGCATCCACCACCGTCACCGGGAGGGTGCGTGCAAAGGGAGGCCCCAGGGACAGCGTCATGCCCTGGTAGAAGTGGTCACCCACCAGTGCCAGCGGTTGGGATGTCTGGTTGCTCAGCTGCCGAGGCCCGACGTCGCGAAGGACCGGCGCCGGGCCGTGCACGTGCATGTACAGCTCGCCTGCGGCGATGGCGGCCGCTGCCACGACGGCCGCCAGGAGCAGCCCCGAGCGACGTGGTCTCATTCCCCGTCGGACTGGACCAAACCGTACTTGTGAAGCAGCGAGTAGAGGTGCTTGCGGTCCAGCTCTGCTTCGCGGGCGGCCTTGGCCACGTTGCCCTTGGCGCGGGCCAAGAGCCGGGTGAGGTACTCCCGCTCGAAGGCGCGCACCAGCTCCTCCTTGGACTCCTTGAAGGGGCCGCCGTACGCGGCGGGGAGCAAGTCGCCGGCCGCTGCCGCCGGCGTTGCAAACTCGCGCAACAGGGAGTTGGAGGTGAGCTCCGGCATCTCCACCATGTGCCGGGCCCGTTCCAGCGCATTGCGGAGCTCGCGGACGTTGCCCGGCCAGGTGTGGGCGGTGAACTGGTCGCGGACGCCCTGGGGAAGCCTCTCCCAGAGCGCCTCTCCGGCGAAGGCGTCCACCAGAAGCGGGATGTCCTCCTTGCGGTCGCGCAACGGGGGGAGGGTGACGGTAAAGACGGAGAGCCGGAAGTAGAGGTCCTCGCGGAAGCGTCCGGCTTGGGTCTCGGCCCAGAGGTCTTTCTTGCTCGCGGCCACAATTCGGGCGTCGAAGGCCACCGGTGTTCCCGAGGCCCCCAAACGACGGAATTCGCGGTCCTCGATGGCCCGCAGCAGCTTCGGCTGGAGGTCCATTCCCAAGTCGTCGATTTCGTCCAGAAACAACGTCCCGTTGTTGGCCCGCTCGAGGCAGCCCACCCGCTGGGCCACGGCGCCGGTGAAGGCGCCCTTCTCGTGACCGAAGAGCTCGCTCTCGATGAGACTGTCGCTCACCGCGGCACAGTCGAAGACGACGAGCGGTCCAGCCTTGCGCGGACTCAGCTGGTGGACGCCCTTGGCCACCACTCCCTTGCCGCTGCCGGTCTCGCCCACCAGAAGAAGGGTGGAGTCGGTGGGGGCGATGCGCTTGAGGAGCGCGAAAATTTGCCGCATGGGAAGGCTCTTGCCGACCAGCTCGCCCAGCCGGTCCTCGTTGATGGGGGCGATGCGTACCGGCTGCAGCGTGGACTGAAAGCGAAGTTGCACGTCGCCGAGCTCGAGCAGCTGCCCGGGCTTGAGGTAAGCCTCGCGCACCTGGGCTCCGTCGATGAACGTGCCGTTGGTGGAGGCCAAGTCCTGCACCAAGAAGCGGTCCCCCTGGCGCCGGATGATGAGGTGGTTGCGGCTGACGGTGGGCGAGTCGATGACCACATCGCTGTCCGGTGCCTTGCCGATTTTCAGCGTCTCGTTGCGGAGCGGAAAGGACTCCCCAGCGTGCTCGGTGTTCACCAGCACGAGGTGAAAGTCCTGAAACCCGAGGCGTTCCCCGAGCGCGGACCGCGTCCCGAGGACGGTGTGGGCTGGGATGGCGGGGTTGGGCGCAGTGGTACTCATTGGGGGGTTGACTCCACATTCTACGGGGTTCGGCGTCGACCGCCACGGCCCGGACGAGGTGCGAGCGGCTCCCACGTCGACTCCACCGCCCCAGCCCCGAGCGTGCTAGGGAGCCGGCGCGAGACGCTTCTATGAAACGCGGAGAAGGTCGCAGAAGAGTGCTTTCGCTGGTGAGCGACGTGGACGCCGATGTCGGGCGCTATGCCGAGCACTTGCCGCCGGCGTCGGGTGAAGTGCTGGTGCTCGGAAGCGCGGATGGCCGCGTGGTGCGGGCCCTCGTGAACCGGGGCGCCCAGGTGACTGCCGTCGACCCCAGCTTGCGGATGGTGGCGCGCGCCGAGGAGGCGAGAAGCGAGCTTCTGCCCGACGCTCAGGGGAGGTGGCAGCTGATGCGCGCCGACCTCCGCTCCCTCCGCCTGCCGAGACGGTTTGGAGCGGTGTTTGCGCCGCAGAATGCCGTGGCGCTGATGGGCAGCAGGATGGACCTAGAAGCGCTCTTCGCCACTGCCGCAGCGCACCTCGGCGCCGAGGCGCCCTTCGTGTTCGACGTGGCCCTGCCGCCGAGGCGTTACCTGGCCGCGGAGGACGAGGAAGGGCCACACGACGCGGTGGCCTCCGAGCGGACGGTCTTCACTCCCCACCTTCGTGAGACACGCCGAGGTGTCAACGCCGCCACCGGCATCCGGCGCCTTCTGCTGCGGCCCTTCACCGCCTGGGAGGTGGACGCCGCGCTGGCGGCCGCCGGGCTGCAAGCCCATACCCGGGACGGCGCCTTCAGTGGGCAGGCATGGAAGCCGGGCGACCCAGCGATGCTGGTGGTCGCCCACCTGCGGCCCTGAACCAGGACTGAACGGCGCTGGGGCGAGCCGTGGCTCAGGGGCCGTGTCCGACGAGCCGGACGGAACGCGGGGGGGGGAGGGGTTACCGCGCCTTGTCGTCCTGGCTGGACTCCATCTCGAAAGCCAGCTCGAGGAGGTCCAGCAGCTGGGCCTTGGCATCGAGGGTGTCTGCGGCGAGCACGGTGACCTCGACCGGCAGTCGGTCCTCGGCCGCGACGGGCTCGGCGTCGATGGGCTTGCCGGAGGGGTCGAGCTCTTCCACCAACAGGTCGCCATCGCGGTGCACAGTGTAGCGGCGGTACATACAAGGTGGTCTTACGTCGCCAGCGCGGGAACTTGAAGCGCTCCGGGCGCTGGCCGATGCTTCGGCGCACCGTGGAGCTCCCCACCGTCTCTCACCTCACCGAGTACGTGCGCCGGTTCGTCGATGGCGAGGACGCGCTCGCTCAGGCGGTCACCACGCCGGTGCTGGTCTGGGAGGCCGGCGTCTTCGATGACGCCGACTGGGCGCACCCTCCAGCGCAAGTCCCCACCGCCGACAACCCGGTGGTGTTTCTCCTGAGGAAGACGGAAGCCCGCCCCAATCCCTTCGAGGGAGGCATTTCGCTCGGCCGCGCCTCGGTGAATGACTTGGTGCTCCCGCACAAGAGCATCAGCCGCTTTCATGCCTACTTCCAGCACGAGGCGACGTCGGCTCGCTGGGCGGTGGCGGACGCTGCCAGCCGCAACGGCACGCAGGCCGACGGAATCTCGCTCAAAGCCAATGTGCCGGCGGTGCTCGCCAGCGCGCATCGACTCCGGGTGGGCGACCTCGACCTCACCTACCTCTCCTCCGAGGCCTTTGTCCGTTGGCTCAAGAAGGTAGTCGAGACCGTCTGAGGCGACGCTTGCCAGCGAGAGCCGCTCACTCCGGCGCGGCGTCGCCTTCGAACCGGTAGCCGAGCCCGCGCGCGGTGACGAAATAGCGCGGCTGGTCCGGGTCGGGCTCGAGCTTCGCCCGGAGCTGACGCATGAAGGTGTCCACCGTGCGGGGCGTCCCCTCGTAGTCCAGGCCCCAGGCCCCAGAGAGCAGCTCCTCGCGGGTGAAGATTCGGCCCGGCTGGGAGAGCAGATGCACCAGAAGCCGGAACTCCTGCGCCGTCATCTCCAGTGGCTTTCCCTGCCGGAGCACCCGCTTGCCGTCCAGCTCCACAGTCACCTCTCCGAAGCGGATGAGCGTGCCTTCCTCGCCGTAGCGGCGTCGGAGCAAGGCCTTCACCCGAGCCAAGAGCTCGGCCACGCCGAAGGGCTTGGCGACATAGTCGTCCGCGCCGAGGTCCAGCCCGGCCACCTTGTCCCGTTCCATCCCCTTGGCCGAGAGCATCAGCACCGGCACGCGCTGACCGCGGCGCCGGAGCTCACTCAGCACCTCGTAGCCGTTCATCTTGGGCAACATGATGTCGAGGATGACCAGGTCCGGCGACTGCTGCACCGCCAGCTCCAGCCCCTGGGCGCCGTCCTGGGCCTGGAGCACCTCATAGCCCTCGAAGCGCAGGTTCATCGAAACGCCGGTGAGGATGGAGAGGTCGTCCTCGACGATGAGGATGCGTCCGGCGTCCTCGCTCATAGGCGCGCGGTGGGCAGATGAAGGGTGAAGGTACTGCCCCGGCCAGGCTCGCTGACCAGCGTCAGGGAGCCCCCGTGGGCCTCGGCGATTCGACGGGAGATGGACAGGCCCAGGCCCGAGCCCTCGGTGTGGCGCGTGAGGAGATTGTCCACCCGGTAGAAGCGTTCGAAGACGCGCTTCCGGTCGCGCTTCGGGATGCCCACGCCGTGGTCCTCCACCTCGATGGCCACACCCTTCTTGTCGCCGTGCGCGCGAAGCGCGATGCGCTTGTCTGACCCACTGTACTTGTAGGCGTTGTGCAAGAGGTTAAGCAGCGCGCCGGCCAGGGCCTCGCGGTCGCCCTCGATGGCCGGCAAGTTCTCCGGTACCTCGGTGGACAGAGCCATCGTGGCCTCCAACCGCTGTGCGCGGAAGGCCTCCAGGGAGGCGTTCACCACTTGCCGGACATCGAGGCGTTCCTTCTTGAATCCCTGCCGACCGCTCTCCAGGCGCGACCAGTCGAGCACGGCCTCAATCATCGCCGAGAGTCGCTCCGTCTCTCGCTTCAGCAGACCGAGCACCTCCTGTGTCTGCCGCTCATCCTTCACCCGACCGAGGGCCAGCGTGTCGATGAACATCCGGATGGAGGTGAGTGGGGTGCGGAGCTCGTGGCTCACCAGGCTCACGAAGTCCGTCTTCAGTCGCGACAACCGGGCGTGCAGGTAGAGCGCCCGGGCGGTGTAGACGACGCCCACCACGAAGGTGACGTAGAAGATGGCGAGGAGTAGCCCGTACACCAACCGGTTCCGGGTGGAGGCCGCGGCCACTGGGTCACCGGACTCGGGGACGACCTGAATCTGAAACTCCTGAAACGGTGGGGAGAGGGGCCGGCTGGCCAACGGGGTGGGAGCGAGCGCGGTCCGCGCCGTGGCCACGCCGGAGATGAGCCGGCCCACCAGACTCGGTGGCGGTCCTTCCCGCTTGATGGGGACAAGCACCAAGTGGACTGGCTCGTCCTTGCCCAGCAGCGAGCGGCCGGTCTCAGCGAGGAGGGATTCGAGCTGGGTCTCGTCCAGCCGGGCGCCCACCACGCCCGACGCCGTGCGCTCGGCGACGATGAGGAATGGGCGGTCCGGCCCGGTGACGGACAGAAAGGACGGCCGACTGGGGAGGAACGCCAGCTGGCTTCGCAGCGGCGTCAAGGCCGCCACCAGGTCGCCGTTCGCCGCGCGCACCGTGTCCCCCTCCAGCTGAAACCCCTCCGTCGTCAGCACCTGGCCAGAAGGCGTGCGGACCTCGAGCGTTCCGTCCGGCCCAGCGGTGACGGTGCAGGCGTCCAGCGTCTGGCGGAGCTGGCCGGCGAGCAGCTCGAGTCGGCTGCGCCACACCGCGCCCAGACGCTGCTCCACCGCGGCGCGCTCGTTGAGGATGGCCACCACCCCCAGCCCGGTGAGGCCTGCTGAAGGCAATGCCACCAGGACCATCAGCAAGGCGAAGGTCCGGCGGAAGCTCAGAAGGTCGTAGATGGGTGAGGGCACGGTGACTGGCGCTTGTTTTCACCGGCCCGCTCCCAAGGCGCAAGGCCCCCCGGGGCTCATCGCCCCTCCCTGGGAGGTCTCTGTCCGTTCCCCGGGCAGCCGGGCTACGCTTCTGAGTCGTGGTGGCCCCTTGGGGAATGGGCGGCCGCCAAGGGGTGCGACTGGATGCGTGCGGCGGTCCTCGGCTCGGGCTCCTTCGGGACGGCGCTGGCCAACACGCTGGCCGTCAACTGCGCGCAGGTCAGGGTGTGGGGGCGGGATGCCGACGCCGTGTCGGCAATCAACAGCCGGCACGAGAACCCGGGCTACCTCCCCGGCATCCGGCTGAGCGAGCGGGTGCAGGCCACGGGCGAGCTCTCCGAAGCGCTCGATGGCGCCGAGCTGGTGGTGCTCGCCATCCCCAGCCAGGCGACGCGCGAGGTGATGAAGCGCACCCTGCCGTGGATTCCGCAGCAGGTACCCATCGTCTGCGTGAGCAAAGGCATCGAGAACGGCACGTTGATGACCATGACGCAGCTCCTCGAGGACTGCCTCCCGGAGAGCGTCCATCCCTACCTGGCCATCCTCTCCGGCCCTTCCTTTGCCAAGGAGCTGGCCCAGCGCATGCCGACCGTGGTGACCATTGCCAGCCGCTGGGACAAGGTTGCCTTCCGCGTCCAGAAGGCGCTCCAGACGGAGAGCTTCCGGGCCTACACCTCGACCGACGTGGTTGGCGTAGAAATGGGCGGAGCGTTGAAGAATTGCATCGCCATCGCCGCCGGTATTTCCGACGGGCTGGGGTTCGGGGACAACGCGCGCGCCGCCCTCATCACCCGGGGGTTGGCCGAAATCACCCGCATCGCCGTGCGCCAGGGCGCAAACCCCCTCACGCTGGCGGGGCTCTCCGGGATGGGCGACCTGGTGCTCACCTGCACCGGTGAGCTTTCCCGAAACCGCCGCGTCGGTGTCGAGCTGGGGAAGGGCCGTCCGCTCAAGGACATCCTCGGCGAGATGCATCAGGTGGCGGAGGGGGTGAAAACCGCCAAGAGCGCGCGGGACCTCTCCGAGAAGGCCGGTGTGGAGCTGCCCATCTGCGCGCAGGTCTACGCCATCATGTACGAGGACAAGGACCCCAAGCGCGCGGTGGTGGAGCTGATGACCCGCGCGCCCAAGGCGGAGAGCTAAAGCAGAGCAGGCAACCAGTCCAGGGCTCGTTCGAATTCTCGCCCGAGCAGCATGGGTGAATTCGCACGCACTCCAGCGGACATTCGCGCGGCCGAGACTGAACTGTAGAGTCTGGTACTCGCTGGGCTTTCTGATTGCAGAAGGCACGTCCGTTGGGGCTTTTCAGAGGGCCTGTTTTTCAGCCACTTTTCGCGTATAGCAACCAGGATGCCGTCCTCTGCCCCACTTAGCTTCGACACCGTCACCTACCCAGAGCCACACCTGGAGCGCACGCGTACGTTGCTGCGGACGCACCCCGAAGTCCGCAAATTGTTTGGGCGGGAGCCCTGGACTGCGGCCTGGGTGGTGGCCTTGGTGGGCGTCCAGGTCCTCGCTTCCTGGGCGCTCCGCGCCCAGCCGGTCTGGCTGCTCCTCGTGGCCGCATGGCTCGGGGGGGCCTTCGTGGTGCACGCCCTGTGGGTGCTCATTCATGACAGCACCCACAACCTCGTCTTCAGGCGGGCCCGCGACAATGCCGTCCTGCAGATTGTTGCCGGGCTTCCCGTCATCTTCCCGGCCGCCATTCCCTTTCGGAAGTACCACCTGCTTCACCACCGGTTTCAGGGTGACCCGGACCTGGACGCGGACCTCGCCGGACCGTTCGAGGCGCGCGTGGTGGGCAACGGAACCCTGCGCAAGGCTCTCTGGCTGCTGACCTTCTTCGCCTGGCAGGCAGGGCGCGTTCCCCGGCTGAAGCGAATCAAAATCTGGGACGCCTGGTACGTGGCCAACGTGGCCGTGCAAGTCGCCTTCGTCGCCGCGGTGCTCGGGGCGTTCGGGTGGCGGTCCTTCCTCTACCTCTTCATGTCCAGTGTCTTCGCCATCGGCCTCCATCCGGTGGGAGCGCGCTGGATTCAGGAGCACTACCTCACCGCGCCGGGCGACCAGGAGACGTTTTCCTATTACGGACCGCTGAACCGCATCGCCTTCAACGTGGGCTACCACAACGAGCACCACGACTTGATGATGGTGCCCTGGTCGCGCCTTCCACGAATCAAGGCCATCGCCCCGGAGTTGTACGAGCCGCTGCACGCCCACCGAAGCTGGACCCGGCTGTGGCTACGCTTCATCTTCGACCCGAGCCTCAGCCTCTACAGCCGACGGCTCCGGGGCACAGGAGCTCCGGTGACGGAGGCGCGGCCAGCGGACAGGGCATTCACCGAGGCCATTACCGTCTCTGCGCGCGAGCAAGTGCAGAGCGCTTGAGCAACCCAAACGACGTCAGGGAGATGCGACGCATGCGGAGGACGCTGGGGACGCTGGGGATGCTGGCAGTGGTCAGCGCAGGAGTGGTTGCCTGTGACGACACTCAGGGAATCACCACCATCCCTCTCGGTTTCACCATCGCCGAGGGCCTCCTTCTGGTCACGGCGAGCGATCCCACCGCTGGGACGGTGGTCTTCGCCGCCAACGCGGGGAACTGTCCAGCCTTCCAGGCTGGGGCGCAGTTCAATCAAATCCTGCTGTCCGATTTTTTGACCTTTGGCTTGGCGGTGCAGGATGGGAGCGGGAACGCCCTTCCGCTGACCGCGGGGACGTACAACATCAGCCCTCCCCCCCTTCCCGCTGGCGCGGGGCTGTTCTCGTTTTCGACAGAGTATGAGACCACCGCGGAATGCGCGTACTCACCGACGGGCGCAAACAGCGGCACCATCACCGTGCAACCGTTCGATCCCAGCGCTAACGGGGGCTCCAACGGGAGCTTTTCGGTGGTCTTCGGCTACGACCAATTCAACGGCGGGTTCGGGCTCTCCACGTGCGTCCTTCCCACACCGGTACCCGTGCTGGGAGCGGACGGCGGTCCTACCTGTCTCTACCCTGGAACGCTGGAGTGACGTCGGGGTCAGAGGTCGCGGCCTGGGACTCGCAACCGAAGCATGCACGCGCTGGAGACTGCCCCTTGTGGCGCGAGCGCTGAGACGCTCTCAACGAAAGAGGATGACGGCATGCGGAGCGTGTGGTGGATGCTTGGAATGCTGGCCGTGACGAGCGCAGGGCTATCCGCCTGCAGCTCGGACAGCGTCGCCAACGGAACGCTTGGCTTCACAGTCGCAGAGAGCCTCCTGGTCCTCTACCCGGAAGACCCCACGTTTGGCGTTGCGTTGCTCTCCGAGGGAACCGGCACCTGCGCGGCGCTGCAGTCCGGTGTCACCATGGGGATAACCCCGAGTGCAGGGGCGGCCGAGGTCGCGGGCCTGGAGTACCTGTACATTCCGATCGAGCAAGTGGACGTGAACAACAATGCCCTGCCGTTGGCGGCGGCGACCTACACCGTCTTCGACCCGACTGTCGGGACGAGTCCTCCCGGATTCTTCGCGCTGGTGGCAGCCATCGTCACCGACGACGCCTGTGACCCCATCGAGGAAGACGCCAACAGCGGCACCCTGACGATTTCTCCGTTCGACACGACTGATGGCGGAAGCTCGAGCCTCAATTACTCGGCGGTCTTCGGCGGTACGACGCAGGTCAGTGGCACCTATACGCTCACCACCTGCTTGGTGAGCCTGGATGCCGGGGTCGCTCCGGGCACCTGCGTCCAGTGCGTCCCTGTAGGGGACGCCGGGGCGTGCGCCATCCAGTGACCTCCAACCGCGCGCTGACTTGGCTCAGCGCTCGCTAGCTCGGGTCGAGCCCGCCTCCCCGAAGGGAGGCATCCAGAATCTCGATGGGATGTGCGGCTTTGAGCCGCTTGCCCTGGTCCCTGAGCAACTTCTGGATTTGGAGGGTGCAGCCGGGGTTGGCGCTCGCCAGCAAGGCGCACTGCGTGCTGAGAACATTCGCCACCTTGCGCTTCCCAATTTCCGCCGCACTGGCAGGTTCCATGAGGTTGTAGGTCCCGGCGCTGCCGCAACACGTGTCGCCGTCGGGAATCTCCACCAGCTCCACGCCGGGGATGGCGCGCAGCAACTTCCGCGGCTCGGCGCGAATGCCCTGGGCGTGCGCCAGGTGGCAGGCGTCGTGGTAGGCCACCCTGGCGTTCAGCGGATGGCGCACGGCGCGCGGTTCGAGGGCTGCGAGAAACTCATTGACGTCGCGAACCTTGGCGCTGAAAGCGCGCGCGCGCTCCGCCCAGGCCAAGTCGCCGGCCAGGAGGTGGCCATATTCCTTGAGCGTGCTGCCGCAGCCCGCGGCATTGACGATGATGGTCTCCACGCCCGACCGCTCGAAGCGCTCGATGAGGGCGCGCGCCATCGCCAGGCCCTCCGAGGCGCGCCCGGTGTGCAGGGAGAGGGCCCCACAGCAGCCCTGGCTCGCAGGCACGCGGACTTCGCAGCCCTCAGCGGCAAGGACCCGCACCGTGGCGTCGTTCACCGAAGGAAAGAAGACGCGTTGCACGCACCCCGCCACCAGCCCGACCGTGGCGCGCTTAACTCCCTGGGCAGGGACGTGAGCGGGCAGCGTCGCGGTGAGGTGTGCCCAGCGCACCTCCGGAAGCATGGCCTCCAGCTGCTGCAGGCGGGGCGGAAGGAGCCGGAGGAGCCCGCTCATCCGCACCAGCCGCTGCAGGCCCGTGATGACGTAGAGCCAGAGCGGTAGCAGCATCGCCTTGAGCCGCGCCGGGTGCGGGAAGAGCGAGAAAACCAGCCCGCGAAATGCACGGTCCGCCAGACCGCGCATGTGGCTCGCCTCCACCCGCGCCCGGGTGTGCTCGATGAGCGTCCCGTACTTCACCCCCGACGGGCAGGCGGTGACGCAGGCCATGCACCCCAGGCAGCGGTCGAAGTAGGCCACCACGTCGGAGGTGAGCGAGACGTCGCCGTTGCGCAATCCCTTCATCAGGTCGATGCGGCCCCGGGGGCTATCCATCTCCTCGCCCCACGACTGGTAGGTGGGGCAGTGCGGGAGACAGAAGCCGCAGTGGACGCAGTCGTCCAGCAATTCGCGCTGCGACATGGCGTCAGAGGCCTCCCACCGTGCGTCCAGAAGCGAGTCGGTGCTCCGGGTCGAGCGCATCCTTCACCCGCTTGAAAAGCAGCTCTCCGGAGGGAGGTGGGCCCCAGACGTCGGTGCGAGCGCGCAGCTCGGCAGGAGCAGCGTGGAGGACGAGGTGTCCACCTCGAACGGCGAGCGCCTCCCGCGCCCGGGCGACGGAGGCGGCCAGGGCACCAGCATCGGTCATGTTGCCGGCGACGAAGGCCAAGCCGAGCGTCGGGTAGAAGACAGCGCGCGGTGTCTGCAATGCCTCGCGCAGAAGCGGCCACACCGCGCCTGCGGCCCGCGGAAGCTCGGTGGGAAACGTGGCCAGCTTGATGCGCACCGTCGCCGGGGACTCGCGCACCGAGGCCTGGCGGCTCCAGAAGCCATCCGCCGCCGAGCCGTCGAGGACTTCCACCGCAAGGTCGAGCTTTCGCGCCAGTGCCATGAGGGTATCGCGCTGCGTGCGCACCCCGGCCTCGAAGCCCTCGAAGCGGCAACCAAGGTCCAGGCCATTCTCGCTCCACAGCGCCGCGACCGCGGCCGGTTCGAGCTGGCCCTGGCGCATTGCTGCCACCACCCGTCCCGTCCCTTCAGGAGTCGCGCGGGGAAAGAGGACCGTGCTCGCCGCCTCGGGCAGCGGGTGGAGGCGAAAGGTGACCGTGGCGATGAGTCCGAGGCTTCCCAGGGAACCGACCATCAATTTGGGCAGGTCGAAGCCGGCGACATTCTTCACCACCTTGCCCCCACCCCTGGCGCGGGTGCCGTCGGCGCGGATGAGGGTCACGCCGATGATGAGGTCGCGCACGCTCCCGTAGCGCGTCCGGCGTGGGCCGAAGGCGTTGGTGGCCACCACGCCGCCCACCGTCGCTCGGTCGGCCCAGGGCGGGTCCAGGGCCAGCATCTGTCCCTTCTTCTGCAACAGCGTCTGCAACACGCCAAGCGGGAGGCCCGCCTCCACGGTCACAATCTGGTCCAGCGGCGCGTACTCCAGCACCCGTGCCAGTCCCTGGGTGGAGATGACGGCGTCGAGCGCGGTGGGCGGAGCGCCGAGCTCGAGCTCCGTGCCGCCACCGACGAAGGCCAGGCGGAGGCCTTCCTGTGCGCTCTGTCGGACGGCCTCCTCGGCCTCGTCGAGCGAGGCGGGGCGAAAGACGCGGGAGGGCCGGACGCCGAGAAACGTGTCGGCCGCGGTGCTCGGCAAAACCAGCACGGCCACTAGACGCGCTCCGCGAGGCCGGCCATCTCGACAGCGTGAGGTTTGTGGACGCCGGGCCGGTCTCCGCACAGGTGTGGCGTCGGGAAAACCTTCCCCGGGTTGAAGCGTTGCTCCGGGTCGAAGGCGCAACGGACCCGGCCCATGGTGTCCAGGTCGGCCTCGGTGAACATCTCGCCCATGTACATGGCCTTGTCCGCGCCCACCCCGTGCTCACCGGTGATGGACCCGCCGTGGCGCAGGCAGATGCGCAAAATCTCCCCGGCCAGCGCCTCGGCGCGCTTCTCCTCGCCAGGCAGCTTGGCGTCGAACAGCACCAGGGGGTGGAGATTCCCGTCGCCTGCATGAAAGACGTTGGCCACCCGGAGCCCGTCCTTCAAGGACAGACGGCTAATCTCCGCCAGCACCTCGGCGATGGCGGTGCGCGGGATGACACCGTCCTGGACCAGGTAGTTGGGGCTGATTCTCCCCACCGCGGCGAAGGCACTCTTTCGGCCCTTCCACATCAACAGGCGCTCGTTCTCGTCCTTGGGGACGCGGACCTCGAGCGCCCCGGTCCGGCGCGCCAGCTCGACCGCCTTCTGCGAGGTGTGCTCGGCCTCGGCCAGGGGCCCGTCGACGTCCATCAGCAGTGCGGCCCCGACGTCCGGCCAGTCCAGCCCAGTGGCCGCCTTCGCGGCTTCGATGGCCAGTCGGTCCATCATCTCGATGGCGGCCGGGATGATGCCCGAGCCAATAATCTCCGAGACACAATTCCCGGCCTCGGTGGTGGAGGGAAACGTGGCGAAGAATGTGCGCGTCGCCTCCGGCTTCCGAAGGATGCGCAGCGTCACCTCGGTGACGATGCCGATGAGGCCCTCGCTCCCCACCAGGACGCCGAGCAAGTCGAAGCCCGGCGTGTCCGGCACCGCCGAGCCGAGGTCCACCACCGTCCCGTCATAGGTGACCAGCCGGGCGGCGAGGACGTGGTTGACGGTGAAGCCGTACTTCAGGCAGTGGGCCCCGCCGGAGTTTTCCGCCAGGTTGCCGCCAATGCTGCAGACGCTCTGCGAAGAGGGGTCGGGCGCGTAGTAGTAGCCAGCCGGGCCCAGGTGCTTGCTCACATCGAGGTTGATGACGCCCGGCTCGACCCGCATCCAGCCGTTCTCCAGGTCCACTTCGAGAATGCGCTTCATGCGCGACAGGCCCACCAGGACGCAGCCCGCGACGGGAAGTGCTCCGCCGGAGAGGCCAGTTCCAGAGCCGCGCGGCACGATGGGAAGGTTGGCCTGACGGGCCGTCTTCACCACCTCGACGACTTCCGCGGTGGAGGCCGGGAGCACCACCACGCCCGGCTCGACAGCGAAGGTGGCCAGAGCGTCGCTGGCGTAGGTGTGGAGCGCGCCCGCGTCGTGGAGGACATGCTCCTGGCCGACGATGGACGCCAGCTGACCCACCACCCAGGCCGGGACTGGCCGGGAAGGCGTCCGTGCGACAGGTGAGACAGCGGAAGGGTACGACACCGGAAGCGTGCTCCGTCGCCCTAGTCGAGCAGCGCGTAGGCGGGCAGGGTGAGGAAGTCGGGGAACTCCTCGGAGAGCACCATCTTGTCGAGGAGCGCGGCCGCGTCCTGGTAACGCCCAGCGGTTGGTCCTCCCAGCTTCGCCAGCTCCTCGGTGCGGATGGTCTCGTAGAGCGCGCGGGTCGCCTGCCGTCCGTCGGCCAGCGTCGCTCCGTGACGAATCCACTGCCACAGCTGGGCGCGGGAAATCTCCGCGGTGGCCGCGTCCTCCATCAGGTTGTTGATGGCGGCCGCGCCATTCTCCAGGAGCCACTGGTCGAGGTACTGCAGGGCCACGCTAACGTTGAGGCGAAACCCAGCCTCGGTGATTTTCCCGCCGGGGATGGCCGCATCGACCAGCTGCGCCGCCGTCACCCGGACCTCCGAACGGCTCTTTTCCTTCTGGTGAGGACGCTCCCCGAGCACCTTGTCGAAGACTTCCATGGCCACCGGGACCAGGTCCGGATGCGCGACCCAGGTGCCGTCGAAACCGTCATTCACCTCGCGCAGCTTGTCCTCGCGCACCTTGACAAGTGCCTTCTCGTTCACCTCCGGGTCCTTCCGGCTGGGGATGAAGGGGGACATGCCGCCCATGGCGTGCGCGCCGTGGGTATGGCAGCTCTTCACCAGGAGCTCGGTGTAGGCCCGGAGGAAGGGGACCGTCATCGCCACCTGGACGCGGTCCGGGAGGACCTTGTCCTTCCGGTTCCGGAATTTCTTGATGAACGAGAACATGTAGTCCCACCGCCCGGCGTTCAGCCCGCTGGCGTGGTCCCGCAGCTCGTAGAGAATCTCCTCCATCTCGAATGCTGCCGGCAGCGTCTCGATGAGTACCGTCGCCCGCACCGTCCCCTGCGGAATCTTCAGCGCGTCCTGAGCGGCACGGAAGACGTCGTTCCAGAGCCGCGCTTCGAGATGGCTCTCCATCTTCGGAAGGTAGAAGTAGGGCCCGCTCCCAGAATCGAGGAGCGCCCGGGCGTTGTGGAAGAAGTAGAGCCCGAAATCGAAGAGGCTGGCGCTGATGGGCTTCCCGTCGACGGTGACATGCTTCTCCGGGAGGTGCCAGCCACGGGGCCGGACCACCAGCGTCGCCGTCTTCGCCTGGAGCGCGTAGGACTTGCCCTCCGGACTCTTGAAGGTGAGCGTGCGTCGGACAGCCTCGATGCAGGCTTGTTGCCCGGTGACGACGTTTCGCCAGGAAGGCGACAGCGAGTCCTCGAAGTCGGCCATGAAGACCGACGCGCCCGAGTTGAGCGCGTTGATCATCATCTTCCGTTCGGCCGGACCGGTAATTTCCACCCGGCGCTTCTGGAGGTCCGCCGGCGAGGGGGCGACCTTCCAGTCGCCTCCGCGGATGGCCTTCGTCTCGGAAGGAAAGTCCGGCATCGTCCCGGCGTCGAAGGCCTTCTGCCGCTCCCCACGGCGGCTGAGCAACTGCTCGCGGGTGGGATTGAATTGCCGGTGAAGCGACTCGAGGAAGGCGAGCGCCTCTCTGCTGAGCACCTTCTCGGTGCCCTCGGGAGCGGCGGTGAGAACCTGCAGCGACATGGTGAACCTAGGGGTAGGGCGGAATCATGCCCGGGAAGACGTAGGCCTGGAGGTAGACCAGGATGCCGACCAGGACTGCAAGGGCGAGGGAGTGGAAGAAGACGAAGCGGAGGATGGTTCCCTCCTGCCCCTGCTGCCCGGTCGCCACGCCGGCGACCACAATACTCTGCGCGTCAATCATCTTTCCCATCACACCGCCCGAGCTGTTGGCGCCGGCAGTCAGGATGGGGTTGAGACCGAGCGCTTGGGCACTGACTTTCTGGAGGTTTCCGAAGAGGACGTTGGAGGCGGTGTCACTTCCAGTCAAAGCCACGCCGAGCCAGCCGAGCATCGCGGCGAAGAATGGGAACGCCTTTCCACTGGCGGCAAAAGCGAGGCCCATCGTGGAGTCCGACCCCGAGTAGCGGGTGACGGTACCGAGGGCCAGCATCGCGGCGATTGTTAACAGCGAGTACTTCACCCGGTTGAGCGTCTTGAAATACACGCCGAAAAGCTGTCCGACGCTCAGGCCCAGAAGCAGCCCGGAGATGATGCCGGTGAGAAGCAGCGCCGTTCCGGTCGCGGTGACGAAGTTGAGCAAATAGATGGCAGACTCTGGCGTTGGCTTCGGCGTCAGCGGAGGCGCACGGAGGACCAGGTTGTGGAGGCCCCAAATTTGGAACTTGGGGGCGAGGAGGCCGTTCCAGGTGGTGTTCAAGAAGTTCTTGATGGGCGGCGCGCCCCAGATGCCGACGATGACGGAGAGGATGAGCCATGGGCTCCAGGCCTTCCAAGCCTCGGCTCGGGAATGCACCTTGGCTTGCTTCGCCTCGGGCTCCCCCTCGAACCGCCAGATGCGCTTCGGCTGCCAGACCTTCAAGAGGAGGTAGGTCCCCAGGATGCTCACCGCGGCCGCGATGATGTCGACCAGGGAAGGGCCCATCAGGTTGCTGACCAGGAACTGGGGCACGGCGAAGCAGAGGCCCGCGACCAGACAGGCTGGCCAGACCTCCAGCATTCCGGCAAACCCGGCCATCGCCCAGACCAGCCAGAAGGGGATGATGAGCGAGAAGAAGGGAAGCTGCCTGCCGACCATCTGGCTGAGCAGCATCTCCGGCAGTCCGGTGACCTTGGCCAGCGTGATGACCGGGATGCCCAGCGCGCCGAAGGCCACCGGCGCCGTGTTTCCAATCAGCGAGAGGCCTGCAGCGGCCAGGGGCTTGAAGCCCAGCCCGATGAGCATCGCGGCGCAGATGGCGACCGGCGTGCCGAATCCGGAGGCTCCCTCGATGAAGGCGCCGAAGGAGAAGCCAATCAGCAGAATCTGGATGCGCCGGTCGCTGGCCAGGACCGAGAGCGTGTCTTTGACAATCTCGAACTTCCCGGTCGTGACCGAGATGTCGTAGACGAAGATGGCGTTGAGGACAATCCAGCCGATGGGCAAGAGCCCAAACAGCGCTCCGTTGACGGCCGAAGCAAGGGCCATCGACGTCGGCATCTTGTAGACCAGGATGGCCACCAGCAGCGCCGCCGCCAGGCCAAGGAGCGCGGCGATGTGCGCCTTGACGTGGAAGAAGGCCAATGCGCCCAGAAGGACGACGACCGGGAGGGCGGCCACCAGGGCTGAGACAAAGAGGTTGCCGAGTGGGTAGTAGTTCTGCGTCCAAGTCACGTTCGCTCTCCCTGAAGGTTCCCGGCGCCGCGCCGAAAAGCTCCTCGCCAAGACGGAAGACGACAACAGGACGACACCACCGCGCACTGAAAAACCGTCCAGGGCGCGGGACCTTCGACCGAGGCGGACTTCTAGTCCCGCGCTGGAACGCATCGCAAGGGTTCCGAGCGGTACCGCGGTGCGTCGTGGACCTGCCCGCCACACGTCCCCCGGCGGGGCGAGGCAGCAGCATGACAGTCATGCCTCTGCGCAGCTCCTGAGCGTCAGGCCTGGAGCCGTCAGCGGGACAGGGCGCCGGCGACGGCGGGAAGTGCCGTCGGCAGGCACCCCACAAGGCCGTTGCTGGCGAGGGCTTCGAGCCGAGCCGTGGGGTGCGGGAGACGTCGCGCGTCGCGGGCCAGCTGACAGCGCAGCCCGCCATCGCCCGCGGCGTGGGCAGCCGACAGCGCGAGCTCATACGCCGCGGGCGTTGCGCGTCCGGCGAGGTTCAGCTGCGCCAGGGCGAGCGCTCGGGGCGCATCGCGCGTCACGAGGAAGCGCGCCGCGTGGTCAGCAAAGGCCTCGGGATGGCGCGCCACCAGCCCCCGGTACCGCTCCTCGACTTGCTGGCGCAGGAGTTCCGCCTGGGCCGGCCGCTGCTGCCGGTCCAGGACGTCGGCTCGCAGCGCCATCACTTCTGGGTCGCTCGAGGCGCCGAGCGGCGCAAGGACGGCTGCTGCCGAGTCGGCGCGTCCACGGAGGAGTTCGATGGCCGCCAGGTGCACGACCGCCTGGACGTGGCTCGGGAGCCGCCGGAGGACGGTGCGGTAACGAGCAGCCGCTCGGTCGAGCTCTCCGGCCTCCTCGGCCATCAGGCCGCGTTGAAAGTCGATGAATGCCAGAGGAAAGGGTGCCACGTCATGGAAGGCGTGCACGGCCGCGTCGAGGTCGGCCTTGGCCCGTGCCGCGTCGCCGGCCGCCATCTCGGCCACGGCGAGGGCCGTCAGGTTGGAGGTGCTCGCCCAGCGCTGGACAGCGTGGCGGCGCAGCGGAAGAGCATCATCGGTGCGGCCCTCGGCGAGCAGTGCAGAGGCGCGTAGCGCCTCGACTGCATCGGCCTCCGCGCCCCTGGCCTTCGCCTCCTGCAGGTCGCGCAAGGCGTCCTGGAAGCGGTGCAGCGTCAGCCGACTGCTGGCCCTGGCCAGCCAGGATTCGGGGAGGTGCGGGGCCTTTTCGACGGCTGCCTCGGCGACGGCCTCGGCCCGGTCATAGTCCTCGAAGCGCCCGAGGAGCTGCCCGCGTGTTTGAAGCAAGTCGACCAGGACTGCCCGCTCCGAGGCCCAGCGCGGGTCGCGGGCGATGGCCGCTTCCCGCGCGTCGACCAGCGTGTCGAGATTGGAGACGGCGAGGACGCCATCCGTCGTGCGGAGGGCGTCCCCCAGCTCACCCGGCGGCGCGGCGGTCCTATGGCAGCCCGAAACGGCGAGCACGCAGGCCGCCAACGCACTTGCGCCGGATGTCCTCATGTCAGTTGGGTGCCCCGAGGAAGGGGAAGGCCGAGAGACTCGGGGTGCTGTCGGCGTCCGAGGTGATGCCGTTGGTGACGCCACTCGGTGCTCCGATGGCCAGCAGCGAGTAGGTCTCGTCGATGGTGTTTTCCAAGGGAGTCCTTCCGCCGCAGTCGTTGTTGGGGATGACCATGACGGCGTTGGCCTCGACACCGAGGTAGGTGCTGCAGGTCCCGCTGGCGGTGTTCAGGTACAGCTCGTCATCGACCAGGACGCCGGCCAGGGTGTCGTACCGGGGAGAACTCGCATCGGCGATGAACTGGTTGCCGCAGTTTCCATCCAGCCCGTCGAAGATGGCGAGGTTGGACTTGATGTAGGCCTTGAACATCGAGCTCCACATCGTCGGGTCGCTGACCGAGTTGTAGAGGTCCTTGACCGCGTTCGGCGAGCTGCCGGTCACGGTGTCGAAGGGATTGGTGAGGGCCGTGTTGACGGCTGCTCGCCCCATCCGGTCGGTGATGGTTGCCCCCAGCGTCGGGGCGGGGGGATTGGCTGCGGGAGTGCTGCTGCAGGCGGCGAGCGCGAGCAGGCCGCTCAAGGTCAGGAGTCTGGTCATGGCTTCTTTCCTCATGGCGACACGTGGGTGGCTGCCCAGACGCTCACCAGCGGTCCGCCCGCGGTGAGGATGGACTTGTCGAGCTGGACGACGATGGCCAGGAGGTTGGCGCCCAGGAAGTGGTCCTGCGGCGGCCCTCCATCCGGAGCGGTCATGAGCTGCGTCACCAGCAACGTCGACGTCGGCATGTCGAGCATCGGGCAACCGTTTGTGTCGAAGGTGAGTCCGCCCTTGGCCGCAGTCACAGTGGCCACCGTGTTCTTGAAGCCGTCGAGGTTGAAGAAGAAGGGGTCATTGCGGAGTCCGGCGAAGACCCTGAGCTTCCCGCTGGCGCTGCTGAGCCCTGTCGTCGCGCTGGCGTTCCCGGTCACGTACTCATCGCCCGCCCAGCAGCTGATGTTCTGGGCGGTGTCGAAGGTGCAGATGACGTTGACGGTGCCCGCCACGGCAGCTCCGAAACTGGCCTGGCTCGAGGTGTGAAAGACGTACTGCACGGCGTTGGAGAACTGCGGGGTGCCGGTGGCAAACGGAAAGACGTCCATCACCAAGTTCACCATCGATGCGTCCGCGCTCATCCAGGCGAAGACGTCGGTGATGTCCGCGGAGGGGTCAGCCGTCGCGGCTGGCCCGTCCTGATGGTCCGCTGCCAGCGCCAGGGGCGCTGCGAACAGGGCGACGGCGAGCGCCGACCACCCGAATGCCTTCATGCTCATGAGACTTCCCTCCTGGGGGGCGCGTGGGACTGACTGCCCACTCACCCGTACGGGCCCCAGCGCAGCCCCGGATGCATCCAGTGCGTCGTTGGCGAAGAAAAAGCCCTGGCGCGGGGGGTGCCTTCAGCGGGCGCCGAGGCGGAGGACGAGCAGCACCAGCCCGAAGGCGGCGATGGCGCCCGAGAGGAGGCGCGGTCCCCAGGGCTGGAAGCTGTGCAGGCTCCGAAGCCAGGCCAGCACCGGGAAGGCCAGCGCCACGATGGTGACCTGTCCCACTTCCACACCCAGGTTGAAGGACACCAGTCCCGCCACCAGCGCCGAGCGCGGCAGCTTCAACTCCTGAAGCGCGCTCGCGAAGCCAAACCCGTGCACCAGTCCGAAAGCGAAGGTGATGCGCCAGCGGTGCTTCAGGGCGCTGGCCACCCGCGCGCTTGTGCCTTGTCCACCGCGAAGCACCCAGAGGTTTTCCGCCGCCACGGCGACGATGCTGGCAGCAATGAGCGCCTCGACCGCGCGGGCAGGCGGATTGAGGACGCCGAGAGCAGCCAGGGCCAGCGTCACCGAGTGGGCGATGGTGAAGCTGGTGACAATCTTCACCAAGTCCAAGAAGCGGCCGCCCAGCAGCAGGAGCGCGAGCAGAAAGGCGATGTGGTCATATCCGGTGAAAATGTGTTCGACGCCCAAGCGGAGGAAGCGCTTGGCCGCAGCCCAGACACTGGGGTTGACGTCCACGTCGAAGGTGGGCGTCGAGCTCCGGGCGATGCGCTCCACCACCTCTCCCCCAACGCTCACCCGGGCCAGGTGCGTCTGGCCCGCGGGCAGCAGCTCGAGCACGCCCAGCTTCACCCACCAGCGCTCGCCCAGGCCGCCGCCGCCGCACGTCCAGCTCGCCTCGACAAACCAGCCGTCCCCTTTGGGGGTGATGGTGCGGCTCTTGAGGGAACAGGCTGCGTCCCCTGTGTGCACAGAAGCCGTGTCCGTCACCAGCGACAGCACGCGGGCCGCGACGTCGGCCTCTGGAAGCCCCGGTGGAACCAGCCCGAGGAAGTCTCCCTGGAAGAATTGCAGCGTGGCCGAGGCTGCCCCTTCCTCCAGTGTCCACTCGCTGGTCGAGACGCGCGTCAGGTGCGCCGCTGTGGGCCGCCCCAGCAGCAAGCTTGCCAGGAAAAGGAAACCGGCCGCGGTGCAACGGATTGCGCTTCGAGCGCGAACGGAGGGCTTCATTTCCGAAGACACTGTACGCGTCCCGAGCGCCGTCGGACGCCAGCGCAGTGCAAACTAGGTTTCAGTTGCATCCGTTGTGGACTGGTCCGCGTAATCTCGCCGCCACGCTGACCGACCGAGCCGACGTGCCGTCCACGCCTCCACCGACCGAGCGACAGCACCGCCTCCGGGCCGCGCCCGTCGGGCTTCTGCTGCTTGGCTGGGGACTGGGCGTGGGGCCGCTGGCGCATGCCGTCCTGGCCCACGGTGAGCCGCTGCTGCACGACAGCGGCGACCGGGGCTGGGTGCAGCACACGGAGAAGGAGCGTAGCAGGCGGTCAGCCCAGAGCGAGCCAGCGCCTTCGTCCCATCACCACGCCCCCGGAGCGCTCGAGCACCTCCAGCTCGCCGTCTCGGCGGGGGCAGTCAGCCTGAGGGTAGCAGCCGTCTTCCTCTTGGTCGCGGTGGTGGAGCGCATCGCATGGCGAGCGCCCCTTCTCTCGCGGTGGCGACTTCCAGAAGTCCCCGGCGCACCGTAGCGGCCAGTCGACGTTTCTCTTCAGCGTCCGTCGGCCGCACCCTCGCCGTCTTTCCTGGGAGCTTCATGCCTCCGTCTTTTCGGGCGCGCCTCGTGCACGCCCTGATGTCTTTGCCTTCGTCTGTCCGGACGAGCCTTCTTCCTGCCCTCTTGCTGGCGTCCCTTCGGACAGGCGCGCAGACGCTTCCTCCTCCGGAGCCCTCATCCGTTTCCTCGGGTGCGCCGGCCGCCGCACCGGGAGCGCTTCCTTCGGAGCCGGTGGCACCGGAGCCGGAGCTCGTGCCAGCAAACGCGCCCGCGCCAGCACCAGCTCCCGCTGATGGCGGCCAACAACAGCCCTTGGCCCAGCCAGCCGTCCCCGAGAAACCAGTCTTCGAGACGCGGGTCGAGGCGCCCGCGCCCACGTCTGCGGCATCGGCAGAAACCATTCGCGACCGGGACCTCGCGCTCCGCTTCTACGCCACGCCGGAGGACATCCTGCGCGTCGTTCCCGGACTGGTCATCGCCCAGCACCAGGGCGGCGGGAAGGCGGACCAGTACTTCCTGCGCGGCTTCGATGCCGACCACGGGACCGACGTGGCCTTCTACATGGACGGTGTCCCCATCAACCTTCCGAGCAACGGCCACGGCCAGGGGTTTTCGGACCTGCACTTCCTCATCCCGGAAACCGTCGACCGGGTGGAGGTGACCAAGGGGCCCTACTTCGTCGAGACAGGCGACTTCGACACGGCCGGTGCCATCAACTTTCGGACCAGGCGGAGCTTCGGAGAGAGCTCGGTGACAGGGGAGTACGGCTCGTTCGACACCTGGCGTGTCCTCGGCATCGCCAGCCCCTTCGGCAAGGACTCGCCGACCTGGTTTGCCGCCGAGATGTACGGCAGCAACGGGCCGTTCCTCTCCCCGGAGAATCTGCTTCGCTACAATTTCTTCGGAAAGACGACGTTCAACGTGTCCCCGAGCACCCGCATCAGCATCCTGGCGACGGCGTACGGGTCGCAATGGAGCGCCAGCGGGCAGATTCCGCTTCCCCTCGTGCAGGCAGGACTGCTCAACCAGTTCGGGGCCATTGACCCGACAGAAGGCGGCCAGACGCAGCGACAGATGCTGATTTTGAGTCTGGACAGCCGTCCCTCGTACGCGGACGAGGTACAGCTCACCGCCTACTTCGTCCGCTACTCGCTGCGGCTCTTCAACGACTTCACGTTCCAGCTCGTCGACCCGGTCAACTTCGACGAAATCGAGCAAGACGACCAGCGCTACTACGCCGGCTTCAGCGCCCTCTACAAGAAGCGCGTCGACGTCGGCCAGGTGCGCACGGTGACCGAGCTCGGTGCCGAGGGGCGCATCGACACGATGAACGTGGCCCTCTGGCATGTCCGGCAGCGGGTCCGGCTGACCAACTGTACACCCGCTGTCCCGGCCACAGACGACAGCCCGGCCGTGCCGGCCGTGCCCAACCCGTGTGACGACGCGGACATTGTCCAGTCGGACCTGGCCGCCTTCGCCCAGGAAGACGTGCGCTTCAACCGCTGGGCCCGGGTGCTGCTCGGCGTTCGTTCCGACCTCTTCGAGTGGAATGTCACCAATCAGCTTCCAAACAACCCCAGTCCTCCGGCAGGCACGAATCCAAACCAGGGGACGGCCGTCATCCAGAAGGCCATCGTCAACCCCAAGCTGCAGGCTGTCTTCACGCCGCTACCCCTGTGGGACATCTACCTGGACGGCGGGGGCGGTTTTCACAGCAATGATGCTCGAGCCATCGTCGCCAACAATGGCCTGGGCGCCATCCCGCGCGCCTGGGGCGCAGAAGTCGGGACGCGCTTGTCCCTCTTCGATGGACGGCTCGACGTGGCCGGCGCGCTGTGGTTCCTCCACCTGCAGTCCGAGTTCGTCTTCGACCCGGACATCGGGACAAGCGAAGCTGCTGGCCCCACCAACCGCCGGGGCTTTGACTTCGAGGCGCGCTACCAGATTCTGTCCTGGCTGTGGGCGGACGTCGACGTCTCGCTGGCCCACGCCGTCTACACCGAGAACTCCGGCAACGGGAACGCCGTCGCGCTGGCGCCGACGTTCACCGGCCAGGCCGGGCTGAGCCTCTTCCACCCGAGCTGGCTCCCGGGGTTGAGGGCCCGCATCGGCGCTCGCTGGGTGGGAAACCGGCCTGCGAACCAAGCGGACACGCTCACCGCGGAGGGCTACTTCCTGGTCGACCTCTACGGGGCCTACCGCTGGCGCTTTCTGGAGTTCGGGCTGTCCATCCAGAACCTCCTCAACACCACCTGGCGCGAGGCGCAGTTCGCCACCACCTACCAAGTCGTGGAAGCCCCCTACAACCGCCCTCCTTACAACCAGGTGACCACAAACATCGCCTTCACGCCGGGGAGTCCCATCGCCCTCTACGCCACGGCGACGGTTTACTTCTAAGAGGAGGGCTCGCGGAGCCGACGGCTTGGAAGCGTCAAGCCACCGGGGGCAGTGGCTGGAGTGCCCGGAGGGACTCGCTCGACGGCAGCTCGGTGTGGACCGTCCCGAGCCGGTCGGCCGAGCCTTCGGCGAAGAGCGTCCGGTCGGCCTTGTGCAAAAGCGCATCGAAGCCCTGGCGCTCAAGCGCGCTGACGGCCACTCCTCCGCGGCTCCGGAGCAGGAGCGCCAAGTCCCCGGCGGCCACACGGTCCGCCTTGTTCCACACCAGCAGCCGGGGCGTCTCCTGCAGGCCCAGTGACTCGAGGATGCGCTCCACCGCGGCCACCTGCGCATCGCGGGCCGGGTCCGCTGCGTCCACCACGTGCAGGAGCAGGTCCGCGTCGTCCAGTTCCTCCAGCGTCGCGCGAAAGGCGGCCAGCAAGTCCTTGGGCAGGTCCCGGATGAAACCCACGGTGTCGGTGATGATGACTTCGCGCTCCTCGGGAAACCGCAGGCGCCGGCTGGTGGGGTCCAGGGTGGCAAACAGCTTGTCCTCCACCAGCACCGTGGAGTTGGTGAGGGCGTTGAGGAGCGTCGACTTGCCGGCATTGGTGTAGCCGACGATGGAGATGACGGGGAGCTCCCGTCGCTGCCGACGGCCGCGCCGGACCTGGCGCTCGCTGGAGAGGTGGGTAATCCGGCGGTCGAGGTGTGCGATGCGGTCGCGCACGCGGCGACGGTCGATTTCCAGCTTGGTCTCGCCGGGCCCGCGCCCGCCGATGCCGCCCGCCAGACGGGACAGCGAATCGTCACTCTGGCTGAGTCGCGGCAGGAGGTACTTGAGCTGGGCGAGCTCCACCTGCAGCTTGCCGTCCGCGCTCTGGGCGCGCTGGGCAAAAATGTCGAGGATGAGCTGGGTGCGGTCCAGCACCTTGAGGCTCGTCTCCTCGGCGATGTGCCGGCTCTGCGAAGGGCTCAGGTCCCGGTCAAGGATGATGACATCGGCCACCAGCTGCATCGAGCGCAGGACGAGCTCCTCGAGCTTGCCCTTGCCAACCAGGTACCGCGGGTCCGGCTGGCGGCGCACCTGGAGAATGGAGTCGAGCACCTCCACCCCGGCGGTGCGCGCCAGCTCCCCCAGCTCGTGCAGGGAGGCCTCCGCTGCCGCCCGGTCTCCGTCGAGGCAGACGGCGACGAGGATGGCTCGCTCGCGCCCGGCGACGGTGCGGGCCGGCGCGCCACGCGCCAGCTCGTCCTCGAGGGCAGCCAGCGTGGAGACGAGGTCCGGCTGCTGGCCGTGGACGTCGCTCAGCGTCTCGGTGTGCCAGTAGCTGCCGTC